>Ga0247843_1004116_pt1 | contig 22281 bp, 18 predicted proteins | sample LaCruzMarch2017__FD_192420 | JGI IMG/M metagenome (GOLD analysis project Ga0247843, IMG submission 192420) | Freshwater microbial communities from meromictic Lake La Cruz, Castile-La Mancha, Spain - LaCruzMarch2017_8m | ecosystem: Environmental > Aquatic > Freshwater > Lake | place: Spain...
GCGATCGCCGCTTCATTGAAGACCTCGCTGTCGAACTCTCGAAGCTCGACTTCTCCACCTATGCCGCTGAAACGCTGTACGGGGGGGAACCTTCAACGCCCGGAAAGTTCGCCCGGATCACGGATGGATATTATCTGAACGAGCCAGCATTCGGGTCTCTCTACCGGCGAATCGCCGCGCTCGGCTACAAACTTGTTCCCTACGAGGATGCCGCGCCCGCCCTGCAGGGCCGCCATTTCACCGAAAGCATCAATGCGCGCGAGACGGTGCAGTCATCCAACCTGATCAACCGCACCGTGCGGCTTGATCCATCCATGAAGGTTCTCGTGCATGTAGGACACGGCCACAACCAGGAAAGTGCGGCGCGCATTGATGGCCGCGAGGTCCGCTGGATGGCGACAAGGTTTAAGGAAATCACCGGCATAGACCCGCTGACGATCGACCAGACACTCTTCTCCGCCGACGCGGATGGCGTGTGCGCGCAGAGCAGCAGCGCCGGCCAGAGCCGTGATATCTTCATTGCACGCTCCCCCCTGACCTTCGATCGCAGCCGCCCCGTCTGGCGCGTCGCAGCAGGTCAGCGCTTGGTCGACGTTCCTCAAACTTTGCGCCAGCCCGGCGCACGCACGATCTACGAAGCGCGGTTCGCCAACGAGCCGGACGACGCCGTACCGGTGGATCGCGTGCTGGTCGATCCGGGCGAAGACATACCGCTCTTACTGCCGCCCGGCCGCTTCAAGGTGCGCGGCTGGACTGCGTCCGGCGGATGGAGCGAGAACGTGACGGTGACTGTCGCCGCGCCACGCCCGCCGCCGCCTGCAAACGCAAAATCGAAACAACGGAGGAAGAAACAATGAGCCTCGATCCCGCGCTGCGTGCGCTGCTCGACCAGTTGGCGCTGGCGCCCGTGCCCTCGCCCGAAGAGGACACCCCTGCACTCGGCCGCGCGATGTATGTCGCCATGCGCGATATGGTGTCCGGCCCACAACCGGACATCGGCGTCCTGCGTGACGTGACCATCGACGGCGCCGCCGGGCCCATCAAGGCGCGCATCTACGACAGCGTCGACGGGCAGAACCGCCCGTGCATGATCTATTTCCACGGCGGCGGCTTCGTGATCGGCGATCTCGACAGCCACGATACGCTGTGTCGCATGTTCGCACTCGATGGCGGCTTCCGCGTGATCGCGGTCGACTATCGACTTGCGCCCGAACATCGCTTTCCGGCTGCGCCGGACGATTGCATCGCCGCGACCAGATACATCGTCTCCAACGCAGCGAAGTTAGGCGTCGATCCTGCGCGCATCGCGGTGGGGGGCGACTCTGCCGGCGGCAACCTCGCCACGGTGGTCGCGCGTCACGCCGCGCAGACGGGCGGACCGAAGATCGCGTTGCAGGTGCTGATTTATCCCGTGACGGAAATGGTGCGCGACCAAGGCTCGCGCACGGAATTCGCCGACGGCTATTTCCTCACCAAGGCGCGGATGGACTGGTTCGATGCGCATTATACGGGCGGCGGCGGCGGCATCGTCGATGAGCGCCTTAATCCGCTCAACCACGACGTGCCTGCGGGCCTGGCCCCCGCCTACGTCATTACCGCCGGCTTCGACCCGCTGCGCGATGAAGGCCGCGAATACGCCGAAAAGCTGAAGGCCGCCAGCGTGCCGACGACGTATGTCGACTACCCCGACCAGATCCACGGCTTCTTCAACATGCCTGCGGTATCCGGTTCGAGCCGCAAGGCGATCACCGATGCCGCTCTCGTAACGGCAAAGGCGCTGGACGTTAAATGACTATTCGCGCCGTTTGCGGACCACATCCGTCATGTCCGGCGCAGGGCCGCCGGGCATGATCGGACGTGCCGGCCAGCCGCCCATGGCGATGGCGCGGTCGTACATGACGAGAGCGCCGGCGAGGCCGACGTTAAGGCAGAACTTCGTCGGAATTTTCACCACATGCGAACAGCGCGTGACGGTGTCCGGCGACAGCGAACCGCGTTCGCGGCCGAGGACGTAAGCCGCGGCCTGCGGGTGACGGAACGTCGGCAGGTCGACAGCGTCGTCGAGCAATTCGACGCCGACGAGCGCGCAGCCTTTCGGAAGGCGCATTTCCTCGACGGAGTCGTAAGGGTAGTACGGCACGTGATCGAACGCGCGCGAAGTGTCGCTGCGATAGGCCTCGCGCACTTTGGGAGCAGCGTTCAGCGTAAAGAAGAAACTGGCGCCAAAGGCGTGCGCGGTCCGCATCAGCGCACCGAGATTCATCGGTTTGGAAATTTCCTCGGCGCCGATTCCAAAATAGCCTCGCATGCCCTGTCCTCTTACGGCGCAGCGCTTTCCTCTGTCACGCCCGCCGTTTCCGCGATCAGCCAGCGCACCACTTCGCGGAGCGCCGCTGCCGGTTCGGCCCCTTTGGCGACTTCCGTGCGATAGATGTCAAGCTGGCGTTTCGCGCTCGCGCCGCGCGCGAGGATGAGGTCCACATGCTTCAGCTCCGCCATGCACTCAAGGCGGCGCGCATACGGCGTCAGCCAGTCCACGAGCGAGGCGATGCGTTCGCGGATCGGTTCGACGCCGCCGGCGAGGCTGTCGATATAAGGCGCGTCGAGCCCGTGACGCTGCACGCGCCATAGATTTTCTTCCGCGATCGCTTGATCCAGCGGGCCATTGTGCAGATCGCCTTCGCCTTCCTCCACAAGCCAGGCGAGAAGGCACTGGTAAAGTGCGCCAATAGCGGCGGTGTCGTCGAGCGAGGTGCAGGCGTCGCAGATGCGCAACTCAAGCGTCGGGTAGCGCCACGAGGGACGAATCGCCCACCAGACGTGCGACGCGTCGGGGATTACGCGGGCATCGACGAGCGCCGCGACATAGGCATCGAATTGCGGTTGGGTGGACAGCGCAGGCGGCAGACCGGTCCGAGGTAGTTCGCGATAGGCTGCGGGCCGGTAGGCGATGAGCCCTGTGTCGCGGCCTTCCCAGAACGGCGATGACGTCGAAAGCGCCAGCAGAATAGGCAGGAATGGCATCGCACGGTTCATCAGCATGATGCGATCGACCCCTTCCGGCGGCGCCACGTGAACGTGCATGCCGCACACGAGATTGCGCAGGCCGATCATGCCGAGGTCGGTGTTGATCCGGCCGTAGCGTTCTTTCTGGGTGAGCTTCTGGTGACGCCACAACGCGAGCGGATTGGCGCCAGATGCGGCGATGGCGACATTGTGCGATTGGCCGATTGCATTAAGCCCGGCGCGAAGCCCAGCAAGTTCGTGACGTGCATCGCGCACGCGCTGATGCGGGCGCGTGACGGTTTCCACTTGGCACTGCAGCATCTCCCGCTGAACGCTATCGCCAAAAGCCGCTTGCGCATCGGCGAGAAAGGCTTCGTTCATGTCGATTAGCGGCTCAGTTCGCTGTCGGTCGTAGAGGAAAAACTCTTCCTCCATGCCAATCGTGTACGACATCGTGCATTCCCATCCCGCTTTGTTGCGCGCATTCAGCCAACAATGCGCGGCTCAAAGGTGTAGTTCCATCTCGCGATTGGAATCAGCGAAAGGTCCGCACATCGCGCAGCCCGCTCGCGTTAGCCACGGCGCGCTTCATGCCTTCGCTGACGAAGGGCGTGGCGATCTCCCCCTCCGCATCCACTGCGATGAGCCCGCCATCGCCGCCGAGGGCCGCCATGTCGGCGAGCGCACCAGCCGCCGCTGCGTGCAGCGACTGCCGGGCGTAGAGAATGCGCGCGGTGACATCGGCCGCGACGTTCGCGCGAATGAAGAGTTCGCCCTGCCCCGTGCACGAGACTGCGCAACGCGTATCGGCCCAGGTCCCCGCACCGATGAGCGGCGTGTCGCCGATCCGCCCCGGCAGCTTGTTCAGCAGGCCGCCGGTGGACGTCGCCGCCGCGAGACCACCCTGCTTGTCCTTTACCACCGCGCCGACCGTGCCGTGCGCAAGCTCGCCCGGCGTCACAAGCCGCGACGTGGCGGGCGTGTAATATGCATGCGGATCGGCGATGCGTGTCATCGCGTGTTTCTCGGCGAACGCGCTCGCGCCCGCACCCGCCAACAGAACGTGCGGCGTCTTTTCCATCACCGCGCGCGCGACTTCGATGGGCGATTCAAATCCGACGAGCGCCGCGACGGCGCCGGCCTTCCGTGTCGCGCCGTCCATGATGGACGCATCCAGTTCCCACACGCCATCGGCGTTGGCGGAGGCGCCCTTGCCGGCAATGTGAAAGCCGCTCGCTTCCAGCGCTTTGACCATCGCGGTCGCCACATTGAGCGCGGACGCGCCAGTGTCGAGCAGGGCGGCGCCCTCCTCGAGCAGCGCGCGCATGTGCGCTTCTTCACGTTCGTATGTCTTGTCCCGTACAGGACCTGCGCCGCCGTGCAACGCCATCGCCCAAGTCTGCGCCATTGATCTGGTCCTATTTCCTGGCTGGCAAATTGCCCTTCGGACCGGCGCCGAAGAGATACCCTTCCTTTACGCCGACGTAGAGCGCGATGAGCGTCGCGGTCGGCGCGAATCCGTCCAGCTGATCGGTCGGGTCGGCGAGTTCGGCGAGATAGATCAGCCCCGGCCCGCCCCAGAGCACAAACAGCACGGCCGCGCCGATCCCCTCGCCCACCGATCCCACGATCGGCGCCCGCCCCAGCGTGAAGTCGGCGACATCGATCGCCACGCAGAGTGCGAGGCGCAGGAAATAGCCGGTTCTGGTCATGGGGGGCTTGCGTCCTTTGTCGGGGGGTCGTTCTAACGTTCCTTGAACGTATTCGCGACCAGGGAAGGAACACCCATGAAGGCCCTCTTCAGCACAGCGCCCGGCGGACCGGAAACCCTCGTCCTGACAGACGCGCCCGAGCCGGTTGCGGGTCCCGGCGAAGTGGTGGTTTCGGTGAAGGCAGTGGGCGTCAACTTTCCAGACGTGCTCATCATCAAGGACATGTACCAGTTCAAGCCGGAGCGACCGTTTGCGCCGGGCGGCGAGATTGCGGGCGTCGTGAAGAGCGTCGGCGATGGCGTCGCCACGCTCACGCCGGGCGATCGCGTGCTCGGCTCCACCGGCTGGGGCGGCATGGCGGAAGAACTCGCGCTCAACGCCAACCGCGTCCGCAAGATTCCCGACGCCATGCCCTTCGACGAAGCGGCCGCGTTCCTGATGACGTACGGCACATCGCACTACGCGCTGAAAGACCGCGCGCACATCAAGCCAGGCGAGAGCCTCCTGGTGCTCGGCGCCGCGGGCGGCGTCGGCATTGCGGCGGTCGAACTAGGCAAAGCGATGGGCGCGAAAGTGATCGCGGCGGCCTCGACGCAGGAGAAGGTCGATTTCGCGAAGGCGTGCGGCGCCGACGAAGGCATCGTCTATCCCGCAAAGCTCGATGAGGACGATCGCGCCGCGACCAAAGCACTTTCGGAGGCGTTCAAGGCCGCGGGCGGCGGCGGCGTGGATGTCATCTACGACGCGGTCGGCGGCGCCTATGCAGAGCCTGCGCTGCGGGCGATGAACTGGGAGGGCCGCTTCCTCGTGATCGGCTTCCCGGCGGGCATCCCGAAAATCCCGTTGAACCTGACCCTGCTGAAGAGCTGCCAGATCGTCGGCGTGTTCTGGGGCGCGTTCGTGGCGCGCGACCCCAAGGCGAACGAAGCGAACGTCGCCGAACTGTTCGATCTCTACGCCCGGGGCAAGATCAAGCCGCGTGTGTCGGCGCACTTCCCGCTGGAGCGCGGCGCCGAGGCGATCCAGCATCTGGCCGACCGCAAGGTGCAGGGCAAGGTGGTCGTGACGATCGACTAGGCCATAACCTTCGAAGGGATCGCCCTGCGCAGGAGGGCGACTGGCGCGCCATCACGGCGCAGGACTTGTCACAATGAGCGGACAACGACGGCGACAATGAAAATTGTCGACCGTTGTTGTGACTGTAGGGTGACAGTCGCCATGCTGATTTATGTTTCACCACCCCAATCGCGCGAATCCGGCTGCCGTGTCCCCCAAAGAAGCCCGATACGGCGCTGGAAGGTGTCACATCAGCGTCGCGGGGTCGTCATGCGCTATCACAAATCCTTAAAGTCCGTCCTGGGCGGCGCCATCAGCGCGGCAGCCCTGATCGCTTCGCTCCCGCCTGCCGCTTGGGCGCAGGAAGCGGACGACGAGATCGTCGTCACCGCCACGCGACGCAGCGAGAACCTGCAGGACGTCCCGTTATCGGTGGCTGCGGTCTCGGCAGAAAAACTTGAAACGATCCTCGCCGGCGGCGGCGATGCGCTCGCGCTTGCAGGCCGCGTGCCGGGCCTGAACGTGGAATCCTCCAACGGTCGCGTCGCGCCGCGCTTCTACATTCGCGGCCTCGGCAACACCGACTTCGACCTCGCCGCCTCGCAGCCCGTGTCCGTCATTATGGACGGCGTCGTGATGGAGAACGTGGCGCTGAAGAGCTTCCCGCTCTTTGACATCGAACAGGCTGAAGTACTGCGCGGTCCGCAAGGCACGTTGTTCGGCCGCAACACGCCCGCGGGCATCGTCTCGCTGCGTTCGGCGGGGCCGACGAAGGAGCGCACCGGGCGGATCAGCGCCAGCTACGGCACCTATGGCACCTCGAGCCTCGAAGGCGCCGTCGGCGGCAGTCTCACCAACACGATTTCGGCGCGCGCCGCCGTCCTCGTTGCGCACCGCGACGACTGGATCGACAACGGCTTCAATGGCCAGAAGGACGCTATCGGCGGCTACGATGAAGTCGCCGGCCGGGTGCAGGTCCTGTTCGCGCCGACGGACGATTTCGACGCGCTGTTGAACCTTCACGGCCGCTCGCTGGACGCCACGTCGACGATCTTTCGCGCCAACGTCTTCACCGCCGGTTCCAATCAGCTCAACAACAATTTCAATCGCGACCGCGTCTTCTACAACCAGGGCCGCAACAACCCGCAGCAGTATGAAAGCTACGGCGCTGGCCTGACGATGAACTACGATCTCGGCGGCGCCACGATCACCTCCATCACCGGCTACGACGTGGCGGAAGGCTTCAGCCTCGGCGACATCGACGGCGGCGTCGCGGGCGTCGGCCCCGGCTTCATCCCGTTCGACAGCTCCACACAGGACAACCTCAACGACCTCAAACAGCTCACGCAGGAAATCCGCATCGCAAGCCCGGACGAGGGCCGCCTCACCTGGCAGGCCGGCGTCTACTACTTCGACTCGTCATTCGAAGTGACGACTGTCGGCGCGGGCTTCCCGCCGCCGGCCACGGTGAAGCACGAGAACACCTCGTGGGCCGTCTTCGCGCAGGCTGGCTACAAGATAACCGACAAGTTCAGCGTCGCCGGCGGCGTCCGCTACACGCAGGACGAGAAGGATTTCATCGCAATCGCCGCCCCGCTTCTCGCGTCGCTGCCGCGACGCAGCGTTTCTGACGAACAGGTGAGTTGGGACCTCAGCGCGCGCTATGAAGTGACTTCGGACGTGAACGTCTATGGTCGCGTCGCCAACGGCTTTCGCGCGCCGTCGATCCAGGGCCGCGACGTCGCCTTCGGCAGCCAGCCCTCGGTGGCCGACTCCGAGACCATCCAGTCGTACGAGGCGGGCCTCAAATCCGACGTGCTCGGCGGCACAGGCCGCATCAACGCGGCGGTATTCTATTACGAGATCGAGGACCAGCAGTTCTCCGCCATCGGCGGCGCCGGCAACCTCACGCAGCTTGTGAACGCCGACAAGGGCGAAGGCTACGGCTTCGAGATCGATTCAAGCTTCGACGTCACCGAACGGCTCACCGTAGGCGTGGGCTTTGCCTACAATCATACCGAGATCAAGGACGCTTCGCTCACCGTGGCGCCTTGCGGCTCGGGCCAGTGCACCGTGCTCGATCCGATCGCGCCCGGCGGCTTTGCTCGCGTGAACGGCAACCCCTTCCCGCAGGCGCCGGAATACACGCTGGATCTCTCGGCCCGCTATGAGCGTCCGATGGGCGAGCGCGGCGCGTTCTTCGCCGACACCGACTGGACCGTGCGAGGTGAAACCAACCTCTTCCTCTATGACGCTGCGGAATTCCGCATCGAGTCGCAGTTCGAGGGCGGCCTGCGCGTCGGCTACGCCGGCAATGACGGCGCCTACGAAGTGGCGGTGTTCGCCCGCAACATCACCGACGAAGAGAACGTGATCGGCGGCATCGACTTCAACAACCTCACGGGCTTCGTGAACGAGCCGCGCATCATCGGCGTGTCGCTCAGCGCGAAGTTGAACTGAAGACGACGCGCGTCGCCGCCTACCGGACGGTGGGCGGCGGCGGCGCGGCGGTCGTGCGATTGTCCTCGAAGGGCGTGTAGGGCGCGACGCGGCACACGGCGTCGCCATAGGGCGAGCCCGGCTCGCCAACCTTGCGCACCACCTGATCCAGCCAGCCCGACTCACGATCCCAGATGCGCGACATCTCGTAGTCCTCGCCGCTGTTGGTGGCGAAGCGATAGGAAAAATCGAGCCAACGCCCGCGCTCGACGACAGGCTTCACGAAGCATCCCGGATACCAGGAGCGGCACGACAGACCACGATCGAGATCGACATACAGGACGAGCGAAACGTCGTCCTCGAGCGCGCCGCTCCCGCCGCGCTTCACGTCCCGGCACTCGAGATTGAACTGCCGCGGCGGCTGTTGTGCTTGCGCAGCCGGAACGATCATCAGCGCCAGCGCCGCCGCCATCCGTTTCATGTCGCTCTCCATACGCCCTCGCGCCGATTGAACCGCGCGAATGCGGCGAAATCCGGCAGCCGCGCCGCGTTAACCTTTGCGCCCGCGAAAGGCCCGGAGAATCACGTCATGAGAGACCCTGTTCAGGGATCGTCTCATGCTGCTTTTCGATGTCGTCTACGCTCACCGCGCCAGCGGCAGCCACCACAAGATCGCGCTCGACGCGCTGCGTCGACTTGAAAGCCCCGACGCCGAAGAATGGCGCAAGGCGTTCTGCGCGCACGCAGACCTCTACATGAAGGGCGCCAAGGCGCCGGACGACGTGTTCCGCGACAGCCAGAACCACGTGCTGCACGTGCGCGACAACTACTGGGGCGGCGCGGTGAAAACCGCCGAGGCCTGGTACGAAAAGCTTCTGCTGATGATGCGCGCGCAGAGCTGGCCGGAAGCGGTCTACGCGGCGGGCGTGCTCAGTCATTACGTCTGCGATCCGATCCAGCCGCTGCACACCGCGCAGAGCGAATCGGAAGGCTCCATCCACCGCGCGTTCGAGCAGAGCGTGTCGAAGTCCTACGCCAAGCTCATCGCGCGCATCGATGAACTCGGCTGGCCGACGGTTTCGGCGGCGAAGGAAGATGGCTGGCTCGGCAAGCTCATTCGTTCCGGCGCCGAAGCGAGCGTCGTCCACTACGAAAGCTGCATCGACCACTACAATCTCGCCGCCGGGGTGAAGGATCCGCCGTCCGGCCTCGATCCGCACCTCATCGACGTGATGGCTGACGCGCTCGGCCGCGCGATCACGACATTCGCGCTGGTCATGGACCGCGCCATCGCACAGTCCGCCGTGGCGGCGCCCAAGACGAACGTCACCCTTCAAGGCTACCTGGCGACGCTCGACATCCCGATCAGGTGGCTGACCAAGAAGATGGAAGACGCCAACGAGCGCGCCATCGTTGAGGAGATGTACGCGGAGTATCAGGCGAGCGGGAAAGTCGTCACGACGCTCGCGCATGACGACCGCATCGTGCGCGCCGCGCATGCCCGCGACGTGCTCAACGTGCCGCTGGCGACGCTCGACAAGCAGCCCGCGCGCAAGCCGGGAACCAAGCACGGCACGGGCCTCATCGAGGTAGCGCCCTCCTCGGTCGAGCCGCCGGTTGCGCGCCGCGTCGTGAAGCGCGCGGCTGAGAAGACCGAAACGCCGGTCGCGGCGCCTGTGGTCGCCGCCCCCATCGTCGTGGCCTCCATAGTCGGGGCCCCTGTCGAGCAGGCGCCTGTCGTCGCTGAAGCGGCCCCCGCTGCACAAGCCGCCGCCGTCACGAAAAAGCGTCGCACGCGCGAAAGCCCTGTCGTGGATGCGCCGGCCATCGGCGCCAAGATCGCCGCGCGCCTGGAAGCCATCGACATCAAGACCATCGGCGATCTGCTCGATGCAGAGCCTTCCGCCATCAGCGCCATGATGGCGCAGAAATGGGTGACGCCGGACACAGTCGTCGACTGGCAGGCGATGGCGCAGCTCGCGATCGACGTGGGCGCGGTCGGCGAACAGGATGCACAGATTCTTGTCGGCGCCGGCGTGCGCGACAAGTCGGCGCTCGCGGCGACGGATGCGCGCGCGCTGCAGGCGCAGGTGGCCGCGTTCATCGCCAGCGATGAAGGCAAGAAGCTCCTGCGCGGCAACAACGGTCCGAGGCCCGAAAGGGTGGAAGGCTGGATCGAGGCGGCCAAGAAGTCGGCCTGACGCCTCAGCGATCGTGTGCGGCCGCGCGCAGGGCCGCGATATCCTTGATGAAGCGCTTCACGCCGCCTTCGCTTGACGTGTCGGCGGACAGATCGGCGCGGAAGCCACGTATGACGCCTTGCGGATCGACGACGAGATAGCTGGGTATCCAGCTCACTTCGAGCGCGCGGTAAACATCGCGATCGGCATCGAGCGCCACAAGCATGCGTATGCCGCTCTTCTGGAAGAAGTCGCCGGCGGAAAGGAACGTCCCGTAACGCGCGTCCACATGTACGGCGACGATATCGAGACCGGGATCCTGGTCGATGGCGCTGCTGAGCGCGGCGAGATACGGTGCGTCCGCGCGGCTGTCGCCGCACCACGCACCCGTGAAGGCGATCACCGTCCAGCGGCCCTTGCGCGCGACATCCGATAACGACTCGCCGTCCTCGCGCGCGAGACGCAAGGTCGGCAGCGGCTTGCCGACGAGTGGATGTGAGGTCGGGCGTGTGCCCACGTTGGCGCCTTGGATGTCGTCGTCGGAAACGATCAGCGGAAAATCCGGCGGCGGCGGCGCGAGCGGCGTCGACGCAGCCGGGGACGCAGCCGGGGACGCGCAGGCGGCGAGCGCGAAGCCCGCCGCCATCAGCGCAAGACGCACTATTGGTAGATCTCGAACAGGCCTGCCGCGCCCATGCCGCCGCCGATGCACATCGTGACGACGCCGAGCTTGGCCTTGCGACGACGACCTTCCATCAGCAGGTGGCCGGTGCAGCGCGCGCCGGTCATGCCGAAGGGGTGGCCGATAGCGATGGAGCCGCCGTTGACGTTGTACTTTTCCGGATCGATGCCGAGCTTGTCGCGCGAATAGAGGCACTGCGAGGCGAACGCTTCGTTCAGCTCCCAGATGTCGATGTCGTCGACCTTGAGGCCGTGACGCGCGAGCAGACGCGGCACTGCGAATACGGGGCCAATGCCCATTTCATCGGGGTTGCAACCTGCGACTGCAAAGCCCTTGAACGCGCCGAGCGGCTTCAGGCCGCGCTTTTCGGCTTCCTTGGCTTCCATGACGACCACCGCCGCGGCGCCGTCCGAAAGCTGCGAGGCGTTGCCGGCGGTGATGAACTTACCGGGGCCCTTCACGGGTTGCAGCGAGGCGAGGCCTTCAAGCGTTGTGTCGGCGCGATTGCACTCGTCCTTGTCGACCACGTAATCGACGAGGGACTCTTCCTTCGTTTCCTTGTTAACGACCTTCATCTTCGTCGCCATCGGCACGATTTCGTCCTTGAAGAGACCCGCCGCCTGCGCCGCAGCGATGCGCTGCTGCGAGCGGAGCGAATACTCGTCCTGGTACTCGCGGCTGACATTGTAGCGCTCGGCCACGATGTCAGCGGTGTCGATCATCGGCATCCAGAGCGCGGGGTACGTCTCCATCAGCTTTTCTTCGGTGAGCTTGTAGGTATTCATCTTGCCGCTCATCTGCACGAGCGAGATGGACTCAACGCCCCCGCCAACGGCCACGGGCGCGCCGTCGCGGATGTAGCCCGCAGCCATCGCGATGGCGTTGAGGCCCGAGGAACAGAAGCGGTTGATCGTGACGCCCGAGGTCGTGATCGGCAGTCCGGCCCAGAGCGCGGCGTTGCGCGCGACGTTCTGGCCGGTGGCGCCTTCGGGGCCGCCGCAGCCGACGAACACGTCCTCGACGATGTCCTTTTCGATGCCGGCGCGCTCGACGGCGTGCTGGATCGCATGGCCGGCCATGGCCGCGCCGTGCGTGTTGTTGAAACCGCCGCGTCCCGACTTGGCGAGACCCGTGCGGGCGTAAGATACGATGACGGCCTCGCGCATGGCGCTCCTCCTAGGAAACAGGCGTTCTTGTTGGAAGCGGCACCCTAAGCGAGCCCCCGCCGCTGCGGAAGCCCTGCCGTTCGCGTCAACGTCGCCCTTGCCGGGAGCCGCCCGCGCCGACACTTTGCCGCCAAGTCAGCGGGGAATTCGAAATGCCGAGCGACATCGAGATTGCGCGCGCCGTGCGCAAGAGACCCATGGCCGAAGTCGCCGCGAAGATCGCCGTGCCAGGGGACGCGCTCATCGCCTACGGCTTCGACAAGGCCAAGATCGCGGCGCCCTTCCTGAAGTCTCTCGCCGGCAGGCCCGAAGGCGCGCTCGTGCTCGTCACCGCCGTCAATCCCACGCCCGCCGGCGAAGGCAAGACCACCACCACCATCGGCCTGGGAGACGCGCTGAACCGCATCGGCAAGCGCGCCGCGATCTGCATCCGCGAGCCCTCTCTGGGCCCCTGCTTCGGCCAGAAAGGCGGCGCGACCGGCGGCGGGCGCGCGCAGGTCATCCCGATGGACGACATCAACCTGCACTTCACCGGCGATTTCCACGCGATCACCACCGCGAACAACCTGCTCGCGGCGATGGTCGACAATCATCTCTACTGGGGAAATGCGCACAACATCGATCCTCGCCGCGTCGTGTGGCGGCGGGTGATGGACATGAATGACCGCAGTTTGCGCGACATGGTCACCTCCCTCGGCGGCAACGGCGCGCCGGCGGAGAGCGGCTTTGACATCACGGTGGCGTCGGAGGTCATGGCGATCGTGTGTTTGGCGAAAGATCTCGATGATCTGCAGGCGCGGCTGGGGCGCATCATCGTGGCGTATCGCAAAGACCGTACGGCGGTGACGTGCGCGGACCTCAAGGCCGATGGCGCGATGACCGCGCTGCTGAAGGATGCGATGCAGCCGAACCTCGTGCAGACGCTCGAAGGCAATCCAGCGCTCATCCACGGCGGGCCTTTCGCCAACATCGCGCATGGCTGCAATTCGGTGATCGCGACGACGAGCGCGTTGAAACTTGCCGACTATGTGGTGACGGAAGCGGGCTTCGGAGCGGACCTCGGCGCGGAAAAGTTCTTCGACATCAAATGCCGCGAGGCGGGGCTGGCGCCGAAAGCCGTGGTGATCGTCGCCACGATCCGCTCGCTGAAGATGAACGGCGGACTGGCGAAGAATGCGCTCGTCACGGAAGATCTCGCGGCGCTCGAACGCGGCTGCGAAAATCTCGGCCGCCATATCGAGAACATTCGCTTCTTCGGCGTGCCGGCGATCGTGGCGATCAATCATTTCGTGCACGACACGCCCGCCGAGATCGCCGCCGTGCAAGCCTATGCGCAGGCCATGGGCAGCCAGGCTATCGTGTGCCGCCATTGGGCGGAGGGTTCGGCGGGCGCGGAAGATCTAGCGCGGCGGGTGGTGGAAATCATCGAACGCGGCGAAGCGAAGTTCGCGCCCCTCTACGGCGATGATCTCTCATTGATGCAAAAGATCGAGACCGTCGCGCGCAAGATCTACCGCGCGGACGCCGTCTTTGCGGACAAGACGATCATCGATCGTCTCGCGCGCTGGGAGCAGGAAGGCTTCGCCGCCCTGCCCGTGTGCATGGCCAAGACCCAGTACAGCTTCACCACCGACCCCACGCGCCTCGGCGCGCCGACCGGCCACGAAGTGCGCATCCGCGAAGTTCGCCTCGCAGCGGGCGCGGGCTTCGTGGTGGCTATCTGCGGGGACATAATGACGATGCCGGGTTTGCCGAAAACGCCGGCGGCAGAGGCAATCGGGGTGAACACGGACGGGACTATCGAAGGGCTGTTCTGAGCACCTGCCCCCGGATTTGCCGAAGGCAAAGTCCGGGGGCATTTTTCAGAGCCCTGCGGCCCCGGACTTTCGCTGCGCGAAATCCAAGGACCGGAGAGGGATTAGAACAACTCCAGCGCCACCGCCGTCGCTTCGCCTCCGCCGATGCAGAGGCTTGCGAGGCCGCGCTTGGCCCCACGCGCTTCGAGCGCCGCGATCAGCGTGGCCATGATGCGTGCGCCGGAGGCGCCGATGGGGTGGCCGAGCGCGCAGGCGCCGCCGTTCACGTTGATGACGTCGTGGGTGATGCCGAGATCCTTCATCGCGATCATTGGCACGACCGCAAAGGCTTCGTTGATCTCGAAGAGATCGACGTCCTTGGTTTTCCAGCCAGCCTTTTCCATCGCCTTGTTCATCGCGTGCACGGGCGCGGTAGTGAAATAGGCCGGCGCGTGCGCGTGCGCGGCCGTGGAAACGATGCGTGCGAGCGGCTTCAGCCCGCGTTTTTCCGCCTCCGACTGCCGCATGAGCACGAGCGCTGCGCCGCCGTCGGAAATCGCCGAGGCGTTGGCTGCAGTCACCGTACCGTCCTTGCTGAAGGCGGGCTTGAGCGCGGGAATCTTGTCGGGCCGCGCCTTGCGGGGCAGTTCGTCGACGGCGATCTGCGTGTCGCCGTCGCGACCCTTCACGGTCACCGACGCGATCTCGCGCTTGAACGCGCCCGTTTCGGTGGCGGCCTGGGCGCGGCGCAGCGTTTCGATGGCGTAGGCGTCCTGCGCCTCGCGGGTGAACTGGTACTCCTGCGCGATCATGTCCGCATAGACGCCCATCGCCTTGCCTTCGTAGGCGTCCTCGAGGCCATCGAGCGCCATGTGATCGAACAGCTTGTCGTGGCCATATTTGTTGCCCGTGCGGTGCTTGGTCATCAGGAACGGCGCGTTCGACATGCTCTCCATGCCGCCAGCGACGACGATGCTCACTTCGCCCGCCAAGATCGCGTTGCGCCCCATGATCGCGGCCTGCATGCCCGAACCGCACATCTTGTTGAGCGTGGTGGCCTCCACCGAGTCCGGCAGCCCGGCCTTCCGGCCCGCCTGACGCGCCGGCGCCTGGCCCTGACCCGCAGGCAGCACGTTGCCCATCACGATCCAGTCCACATCATCGCCCTTCAGGCCCGCTTCCGCGAGCGCAGCCTTCACCGCGACGGCGCCAAGTTCATTGGCGGAGAAACCGCCAAGATCCCCCATCAGCCCGCCCATCGGCGTGCGCGAGAGACCGACGATGACGACACGGTCCTTGTCCATGTGATGCTCCTCAGGCCACGAAATCGACGATGCGTTCTACCACACTCGGGTCCTGTGCGATCATGCGATGGCCGAGACCGTCTGTCAGCGCGAGTTCCGCGCCGGGCCAGACATCGGCCAGATCCTGCGCGCCGCGCCAGTCACATGCGTCATCGTCGAGCGAGTGGAGAATGAGCGCCTTCGCGGTCATCATCGGCGCGGCGCGGCGCAGGTCGAACCAATCGACAGGTCGTCCTGCATCCTCTTCGTAGGTAGAAAACATCGCCTCCACCACATCCATCGGAATATCGTTGCGTTCGGCAAGACGGATGATCTGCCCGCGTTGGTGGAGCGCCGTGCCGATCAGGACGACACGGTCCGGCCGGAGCCCGTGCTCCTCAATGGCCGTCACCGTTGCGGAACAGCCGAAAGAATGAGCGACGACCGCATCTATCGGGCCCATCGCTTCAGCCACATCGGCGACCGCTTTCGCCGCGACGAGCAGCGGCACGCGCTCTCCCCCGGAAAATCCGTGCGCCGGCAGATCGAGCGCCACGACTGCGCGGCCGATCATGGCCAACTGATCTATGAGCAGCGCCCAGAGACTGTTGTCGTCCTCCCAGCCATGCACCATCAGCACCGCCGGCCCTTCGCCGAGCCGCCATGCGGCGACGCCCTCCACCATGCGGTGCTCGGCCTCGATCAGCGCCGGCGCCATGCGCGGCCTCGCGCGGCGACGCGGATAGCCTAGGTTCCTGGTGAATTCGCGGGCGCGTTCGGCGGCGTCGGACATGGGGCGTCTATAGCAGGCGCGCACGCAGCGCTGCTATACCTGCGTCATGATATCTGCTCCCCGCACCGACTGGTGGAAGACCTCCGTCATCTACCAGATATATCCGAAGTCCTTCCGCGACGCGAACGGCGACGGCGTCGGCGACATTCGCGGCATCATCGAAAAACTGCCGTACCTGAAGGATCTCGGCGTTGGCGTCGCGTGGCTCTCGCCGATCTTCGCGTCGCCGATGATAGACAACGGGTACGACACCTCGGACTACACCGCCGTCAATCCGCTGTTCGGCACGATGGCCGATGCGGAGGAATTGTTCGAGGAGGCAAGCAAGCGCGACATCCGCATCGTGCTCGACATTGCGCTCAATCACACGTCCACGCAGCATCCCTGGTTCGTGAACGCATCGAACCATGGCGACAAACGCGACTGGTACTGGTGGCGCGAGGGACGTTGCGGCGCGTCGCCGAACAACTGGCAGTCGATCTTCGGCGGCCCGGCGTGGTCGCAGATCGAGAGCGGCGACTTGTATCTGCATCTCTTCGATAAATCGCAGGCAGACCTCAACTGGGAAAACCCAGACGTGCGCCGCGCGATCCACAAAGCGATGCGCTTCTGGCTGGACAAGGGCGTCGGCGGTTTCCGGCTCGACGTTGTCACTGTGATCTCCAAGGAGCCTGACCTGCGAGACGTCATCGACCCGCGCCCTGCACCGCTTTACCGCCACATCGCCGGCGGCCCGCGCCTGCACGAATTCCTCCGCGAGATGCGACGCGAAGTGTTTTCACACTACGACTGTGTCGCCATCGGCGAGGCGCCTGGTGTTGATCCCGAGCGCGCGTCGAAACTCGTCGATCCCGCCGATCCAATGCTCGACATGATCTATCACTTCGATCTCGTGGCGATGAATCCTGTGGTCAGCGGTGAGTGGGATCGCGTCGCGTTCAAGCGCATCTTTTCGGCGTGGGACAACGGCATGGGCGAACGCGGCTGGAACAGCGTTGTCGTCTCCAACCACGATCTCGGCCGGATATCTTCGCGTTTCGCAGACGGATCGCGCCAGAGCGCCAAGATGCTGCTGGCGCTTGTGCTGACGCAGCGCGCGACGCCCTTCATCTATCAGGGCGATGAAATCGGCATGGTCAATGCGCCCTTCGAGAGTCTCGCCGACATCGACGATGTATGGGCCAAGACGACGCACCGTCTAGCGCTGGCGAAGGGCCGCAGCCAAGCGCAGGCGTTCGCCGCCGCTGTCGCCATGACCCGCGATCACGCCCGCACGCCATTCCAGTGGGACGCGGGCCTCAACGCCGGCTTCTCGGATGCGCCGAAGACATGGCTGAAGGTCAACCCCAACCACACGACGCTGAACGCCGCCTCGCAGATGGAAGACGCCGAAAGCGTGCGCGCGTTCGCCAAACAGCTGATCGCACTCCGCTCCGATCCGCTGTGGGTGTTTGGCGCCTTCGAGGATCTCGCGCCCGACGATCCCGAGATCTTTCTCTATTCTCGCACCTACAAAGGCCGCCGTGCTTTCGTGGCGCTCAATCTTCGGGGAGAGCCGCGGGCGCTTCCGCCAATCGTCCCGTCCAACACGCCGCTGCTGCGCAACGTCTATGGCCCGCTCGACACGCTGGCGTCTTGGGAAGCGCGGATCGTCTTCGGTTAGCGCGCTACGACGTTCGCCCGATCCATCCCCCGCCCAGCACGCGGCTCGGTACGTCGGCGTCGTAGAGCACCGCCGCCTGCCCTGGCGCGACGCCCTCTTCAGCGTCGTCCAGCGTCACGTACCAGCCCGCGCGCGTGTCGAGCGTTCCCGACAAGGGTGGCCGCGTTGAGCGCACGCGCACGAGCACGCCGCGTCCGTGGAGCTCATCTTCGGACGCGGCCGCTTCGCCGATCCAGTTCACGTCCTTGAGCGCCATGCGCTTCACCGCCAGCGCTTCACGCGGCCCCACGATCACGCGCTTCGTCTGCGCGTCCAGCCTCACGACGAACAGCGGCTCGCCCACCGCAATGTTCAGCCCGCGCCGCTGACCGACGGTATAGTGGATCACGCCGTCATGCCTGCCGAGCACGCCGCCGTCGACGTGTACGATCTCTCCGGGATCGATCGCGCCGGGACGCAGCTTGGCGACGACATCGGCATACTTGCCCGTCGGCACGAAACAGATGTCCTGGCTATCGGGCTTGTCCGTCACGGCCAGGCCGAACTCCGCCGCGAGCGCACGCGTTTGGCTCTTTGGCAGGCCGCCAAGCGGAAAGCGCAGGAAGTCGAGCTGCGCGCGCGTCGTTGCGAACAAGAAGTAGCTCTGGTCGCGCGAGGGGTCTGCGCCTCGATGAAGCTCCGGTCCGGCGGCGCCAAGAACCCGTTGCACATAGTGCCCCGTCGCCATGCAGTCGGCGCCGAGATCGCGGGCGAGGCCCAAGAGGTCCTTGAACTTCACCGACTGGTTACACTTTACGCACGGGATCGGCGTTTCGCCGGCCAGATAGCTGTCGGCGAAATTCTCCATAACCTGATCGCGAAAGCGGCTCTCGTAATCGAGCACGTAGTGCGGAATGCCCAGCTTGTCAGCCACGCGGCGCGCATCGTGGATGTCCTGCCCCGCGCAGCACGCGCCCGGCTTGTTTACCGCCGCACCGTGGTCATAGAGCTGCAGCGTCACGCCGATGACCTCATAGCCTTCGCGCTTCAGCATCGCGGCGACCACGGACGAATCCACACCCCCCGACATGGCCGCGACCACGCGCGTTTCCGCGGGCGGCTTGGCGAACCCCAGTGAATTGAGTGTGTCCGGCGCGCGCGCAGCGTCCGGCAGGTCAAGCGTCGTCATGTTGCTCCTCCCCCCGAGGTCAAGGCCCGGAGCGATGACCCTCTATAGCGCCGCGAGCCGCGCGCCTCAATCGAGGAAGTTCACAAGAGTGAGGTTGCGAATGTCGTTGAACACCGACGCAATGGCCTGGTACTGCGTTTGCGTGGTCGACATCTTCATTGCGACTTCCGCAAGATCGGAGCCTGCGACCTGATCCAGATGATTTGTCACCAGCGTCGTTTGCGCGGTCAGCCGTTCGATCTCGCGTCCAAGGCGCGCATTCGCATCACCATTGCGGCCTTGCGCGGCCACGATCGACGCCCGACCGGCCTCAATCTGCGATACGATGCCGGAAAGTGAAGTGCGCTGCGCAGCGTTGATTGGCGAGCCTGTCGTTCCGGCCATCACTTCGTTGTAGAGCGCGCGCAAGGCGTCGAACGCATCGCGGCTGATCGTTGAGGCTTTTTCTGCGACCACAAATGGCGCGCCCATGCCGAGCTCCACCGAGTAGTCGCGTACGGATTCGTTGAAGACCTGCGCGTCCGTGACCGCAGCGGGCAAGTCGACAAGCGAAGCGACCTGGATCGCAGATACGCCCCGGCGCTCGCCGGCGAAAAGCGGCTGGCCTTCATAGCTCTGGTTCAGAGCACCGATCACCTGGTTGAACGCGGTCTGCACTTGTTGCGACAGGAACTGCGCGTTGTCGGAGCTTATCGCGGTCATGACGTCGGTCTTCAGCTGCGCCATCGCCGCTGCCGCCTTGTCGAGCGCAAGGTCTTGAATGTCGACCCGCGCCTGAAGGCGCTGCGCCGCCACCTTGCGGGCTTCGGTCTGGTCAATGACGCTGCGTGCGGAAATCAGTCGACCAGCGTCAAACGCATAGCCCTTGAGGTCGTCAGAGAGATAACCCGACGCCGTCTGACGTTGCAGGTCGTAGAGTTCGCCGGTGATCCGCGTGATATCAGTGCGTGCAAGCGTGGTGATGAGAAAAGATGGCGTGACTTTCATGGCCGCCTCACTTCAGCGAAAGGAGAATGTCGAGCATCTCCGTGGCCGCCTGGATCAACCGCGAAGATGCGGCGTAGGACTGCTGAAACTGCGTCATGCGGATGAGTTCCTCGTCAATACTCACGCCCTCCGCCTGCACGCGCCGTTCAGTCGCCGCATTGTAGACAGCGACTGCGCCTGTCTGGGCCTTTTCCGCCGCATCCGCCATTCGAGCCGCCTCGCCGGCAAGCCGCGAAGCGTAGGTGCTGATCGAGGTGGTCTGCGCAGGAATGGAGCCGGCCGCTGCGAAATACCGCGCGTTGTCTTTCGACGCCAAGAGCGCTTGCGCGCCGCGCGTGTCTCCCCCCTCGATCACCCGAGCGCCCATGTCCGCAGAAAGGTCAGGCTTTCCGAGCGAAAGACGCGAGGGAGATGACACGATGGCGGCATCGACCCGCAGTTCGTGCGGTCGCGCCGCAAGCGTGGCCCGGTTGAACACAAAGAGGTCAGACGCACCCAGGCCCGTATTGCCGCGCTCAGTCGTGTCAGACAGGGCGGTAATGGTGTAGCCTGGGCTGCCTTGAAGATAGATGGCGCCGACGCTGTTCAGCGCAGCGGAGCCGTACTGACCCACGCCATTCGCGCTGCTGTTGAGTTCGTTGATGAAGTCTTGCCACGTTGTACCCGTGACGCCTACGTCGCGCTCCAGCACCACACGCCCGTTCGGGTCGGTGACGCGAAAACGGATCTGGCCGGAGGCATCCAGTCCGTGCGCATCGCTTGCGGAGAGACCGGCGGCGAAGAAGGGGGGCTTGTCGCTGCGTATGAGATCATTGAGGCCGAAGAAGTGGGCAAAGCCGCGACCAGCGCGCGAACTCTCGTCGTTCGTAACCTCTCCAAGCACAATGCCGGAGGCGCTGTTGGTATTCAATCTCAGCACGCCGTCGGTGAAACTCGCCGTCGCCTGCGCGGGCGCGACTTGCAGGGCGGCGTTTAACGCAGTGACGAACCCGCCGACTGTCTGCGTGAAGTTCTGCACATCCGCCGGATTCTCCGTTGTGATCGTCCCTGCTTCGAAGTCGATGGTCAGGCGGCGCGCGAGGTTGCCGGCCTGGTCGGTCACTGCGACAATCGCCTGGCCCTCGAAGTTGAGGCTGTCAGTCGCGAGAAGCCCCGTGTTTCGTCCCACGAGAAGCGAAGCAGGCGGATCGCCGGTTGCGGTGGCGTGTACGCGGTTCAGTTCATCCGCCATCGCAGCGGCGAGAGAGCCGAGCGACTCGCCAAGGCTCGGCAGATCGACGTCGCGGACCTGCATCAGCCCCTTGATCATGCCGCCCGAGAGCATCGGTTCGAAGGCGCCCTGTGTGGGCAGGCCCTCATTGATCAGCATCGTGCCGGGCGGTCCGTAGGCGGTGGCGAACTGGGTGTATGAAAGGCGCGCCGCAGAATTGCCGACCAGCAGGCCGCCGGTGTTCGTCCGCAACTCCACCCTGCCGTCGTTCGCTGGCGTCACTCGCACATCAACGAGGGTGGAGAGTTCATCAATCAGCTGATCGCGCGCATTCTCTCCGCCCGTGGAGTCGCCGCCCGACTTCCTGGTGAGCGTGATCTGGCCATTGAGGTCGGAGATACGTTGCAAAAGATCGTTCGCGTGCGCCATCGATTCACCGATGCGCTGATCAGCCTCGAGCCGCAGCCCCTCGATGGCTTGTGCTGTGCGGGAGAACTCGCCGAACACATCCTGAAGCGTGGCGATCACCGAGCGGCGCGCAACGCTGGACGTGGGATCGACCGACACGTTCTGCAGCGCGGTGTAGACATCATCAATGCGGTTGAAGAGGGTCTGGCTGCCATTGGGGTCGCCGAAAAGAAGCTGCGCGCGATCGAGCAACTCGGCACGGACGCCCGCAGAGGCGTTGGCTGCCCCCGAGACACGTTGCGCCTCCGCGAGAAAACGATCCGCAGCCCTGGTGACCGAGTGCGCAGACACCCCGGCGCCGGCGCCGCCAACCACTTCGGGCGACAGGTTCACCTGCGCGCGGACATAGCCCGGCGTATTGGCGTTGGCGACGTTCTGCGAAATGACCCGGAGCGCCGTCTGACTGGCGTTCAACCCGGTGAGGGCATTGTTGAACACTGACCCGACATTCATGACTCGCCTCATCTCTGGCCTGTCGGTGGGCAAGAAGCGCCACGTCGTCGGCAAAACCTGCCGAGCGCCCACGCTGTGCGCTCCGACCTGCCGAACATCGCCCGCGCCTTGGCCGACAAGGCATTCGTCGCGATCACGGCGCGTCTGAAACCGTCGCGCGCGCTGCGATCGCCAGCAGACGTCGCAAACACGGGGCCACACCCGTTATCGTCCTGCGTG
>Ga0247843_1004119_pt1 | contig 22275 bp, 19 predicted proteins | sample LaCruzMarch2017__FD_192420 | JGI IMG/M metagenome (GOLD analysis project Ga0247843, IMG submission 192420) | Freshwater microbial communities from meromictic Lake La Cruz, Castile-La Mancha, Spain - LaCruzMarch2017_8m | ecosystem: Environmental > Aquatic > Freshwater > Lake | place: Spain...
TGATAGCATTGTTCAAGGGCGGCCAAACAAGCCTTTTATCTTTTTAACAAGAAAAGGTGACCCCTCGTTTGTTGTGGAGAAATTTACGCAAGGGACGGAAGATATTCATATGGATACTGTAATTTTGGGTTCTCAATTGGTTGGATATGAAACCACCCCGTTAATCGGACCCGTAAGCGATTGGCAGTCTCTCTTTTGGAAGCGTGATCCCTTGGAGGTTCTTGCGGGTGATTCAACGCGAATGCGCGTTCAGGTGTATAATACCTTTGGTGCCTTAGATCACGTCATTGATACCTTGATGACACCCCACGATTCAATCATAAATCTCAATAATTTAATTGATGCAGCGCAGTTTCCGTTTGCCCGACTTAAGGCATTTTATGTGGATTCTAATTTTCAAACTCCTGCACAATTAGATTTTTGGCATGTTGTATTTGCACCACTCCCCGAAGCAGCAATAGATCCGTCTACAGCGATGTTTTGGTCTGCACAAAACGATTCAATACAAGAAGGTCAGCCCTTGAATTTTGCCGTTGATATACGCAATATCAGTGATTATAATATGGATTCCTTATTAGTGAGTTATTCCGTAATTGATGAAAACCAACAGATTCATCCGGTTTCATATCCGCGTCAAGCGCCGCTTTTAGCTAATGGGCATTTGTACGATACAATCGCTATTCCAACCTTGAACCTGAAAGGGAATAATTGGTTGCGCGTGGAGGTTAATCCGTATACGAATCAAGGTTCTATGCAAACCGACCAGCCCGAACTTACGCACATAAACAATGTGCTTCAAATGGCCTTTACAGTAGGGGGGGAGGATGTAAACCCTATTTTGGATGTCACCTTCGATGGTCAGCATATTCTAAATAACGACATCGTTTCTCCTCAAAGCGAAATACTCATTACCTTAAAAGATGACAATCCGTATCTCATCATGGATAGTGATGCAGATACATCGTTGTTTGCGATCTATCTAACGGATCCTGATGGGGAGATGCGAAAAATCCCATTTGTAGATGCGCAAGGTACGGTAGTAATGGAATGGCTTCCGGCCAATGCGTCCAATAAGAAGTTTAAAATCATTTATCCCGCATTATTCTCTAAGGAAGGAGTATATACCTTATTGGTGCAAGGGCAAGACCGTTCTGGGAATCTTTCCGGAGATTATGAGTACACCATTAATTTTAAGGTGATCTTAGAGTCGGCAATCACCGAAGTTATGAACTACCCGAATCCATTTAGCACCAGTACTCGGTTTGTATTTACCCTAACAGGGTCTGAAATGCCAGATGAAATGCTCATTCAAATCATGAACATAAGTGGGAGAGTAGTTCGAGAAATCTCTGAGGATGAGCTTGGACAACTTAGAATTGGTCGTAACATTACCGAATTCGCATGGGATGGAAGGGATAATTTCGGAGATTTATTGGCGAATGGTGTGTATTTGTATCGAGTGATTGCAAGAATTGGCGGAAAAGAAATAACGCATTTGGAATCAGGAGCAGACACTTATTTCCATAAAGGGTTGGGTAAAATGTATATTTTACGCTAAAAGAATTTACAACTCAGGATTGCGGTGTCATCGCCATAGGGTAATTCACCTTTCCATTCATCCAGTTTTGAAAATAGAATGTTGTTCATGTCTTCCATTTTAAGGGATGAAAACGACTGTACATTTTTTATCATTCGTTCTATTCCAAATTGTTCCCCCTCTTCATTTTCTAATTCAACAACACCGTCCGTATACAGCACTAAGGTGCTTTTGGGCGGGATGACCATTTTACCAACCTGTAGATTTGGAAGTTCATCCAACATCCCAAGTCCAATACACCCATCGTGAAGGAGTTGGTATTTTCTGCCCATAAAAAGTACCGGTTGATTGTGTCCGGCATTGATGTATTTAAGTTTTCGCGTGTAGGCGTTGTAGTGTGCAATAAAGAAGGTGATAAATTTCTCTCCTTTTGCCCCACCCATTACCTTTTTATTTAATTCTTCAATGAGGAAGGAAAGATCGAACCGTTGGTACCTAAACAAGGTGCGCAGGGTAGCTTGAAAATTTGCCATGAGTAATGCTGCTGAGATTCCTTTTCCGGAAACGTCTGCAATACAAATGATATATTCTTCATCACCTAAAGGAATGAAATCATAGTAATCTCCACCAATTACGTGCCTTGAAATATATTTAGCCGAGATGTCCATTTTTCTATTGGAAGGTAAATCGGAAGGGAAGAGCAGTTTTTGTAATTCAGAGGCAGTTTCCAAATCACGATTGATCATATCTTTTGAAATCAGGCGATTTGTAAGCCGTTGATTTTCAATAGAAACCGCAATTATATTGGTTAATGTTTGGGCAAATTCAAGGTGCTGCTCTTTTTCTGAAGAGGCGTTCATGGCCGCATTTTCGGAAAGTAATAAATAGGCAAGGGGATTTCCTTTGTGAAACACCGGAATAATAATATTGAATTCACTTAGTAAACTCGAATTAGATTCGGCCACCATGGTGAGTTCTTTAATCCGTTGTAAGTGATCTATGTGCAAGGCCAAATCAATCTTTCCCCGGATTCCAGATTTATGGATTATTTTCCATCCGTTGGAGTTGGTGATGAGCACAAATTTCCTGAAATTCAATTGTTCTTTCAGAATGAACGAATAGATCCCGAGCAGGTCTTCTACCGAGGATTGTGTATTTATGGCAGTAGTGATGGAAAGCAGTGAATGAAGTTTTAGTTCATGCAATGCAAGTTGACGTTCAAGGGCATTAATTACGCGTTCACTCATTGGTGTTTTCTAAGAAAATCTGGCAACTGTTTCAACGCTGCTATTTCTTTGAACTTTTCACGTACCTCACTACAGGGGCTTCCGAAATAGGTGGCATTTCCAACTAAGCTTTTTGAAATTCCACTTTGCGCTAAAATCACTGTGTCATTTCCAATGCTAATTCCACTCGCACAGCCTACTTGTCCCCACATGGTTACACGGTCTCCAATATCGACACACCCTGCAATTCCTACTTGAGAGGCAAATAAACAATGTTCACCGATACGGGTATCGTGTCCAATCTGAACCGAATTATCGATTTTTGTACCGGTTCCAATGTAGGTAACATCCGTCACTCCGCGGTCAATCGTGCAATTCGCTCCAATTTCTACATGGTCTGCAATGGTTACATTCCCGCAACTGAACATCGCCGCGTATTGATGATTCGATTTTTTAAAGTAAAATGCAGTATGCCCGATTACCGTATTTGGCCCAATCACTACATGATTACCAATCACCGTATCATCCAGGATGCAAGCGCCTGGACCAATTTGAACATGAGTGCCAATCATTACGTTTTTCCCAATAAAAACTCCCGGATATTCCGCCGAACGGTTTAACGGATCCCGCTGTTTTTGCATATAGCCAAACCGTGAGATTTGATTAAAAACAGCAAATGGATTTTCGGTAATCAACAATCCTTTTCCTTCCGGACATTCCACGTGCTTGTCAATAATGATTACAGATGCATTCGATTTTAAGGCTTTTTCGTAGTATTTCGGGTGATCTACAAATACAAGGTCCCCTGAAACTACGCGATGAATTTCATTGATTCCGGTAATCGTTAAATCCGGTGGACCAACTGGGGAGCATTGAAATTGCTCAGAAAGGAACGATAAAGTGTATGGACTATTGAATTTCATACGTATGTTGAAGGTATAAAAATAAGCAGATACTCGTTGCAATTATTGGTGTAAATAAATAGTTATGAGCGCCATTCTGTTAGTTTATTTCAAATTTACTTCAATAGGGTTTGTTTAATTCATTTGATTTACTACCTTTGCACTCCTATTTTGTATCATGAGAAAAGAAATACACCCAGACGATTACCGATTAGTAGTGTTCAAGGACATGTCTAACGAATACGCATTTATTTGTCCATCTTGCGCAGCAGCGAAAGAAACCATTGTATGGGAAGATGGAAATGAGTATCCTTTGGTTAAATTGGATATCTCCCACAAATCACATCCGTTTTTCACTGGAATTGCACAGTTTGTGGATACTGCTGGACGTATTGATAAATTCAAAACACGTTTTGGTCGTACGATGAAATAAGAACCTTCGGGTTTTACTATATTAAAGAACCATTCCATATCGGGATGGTTTTTTTTTGCGCGATGGTTTATTTGAATTTTGCGGTGGCTCGTTGAAGTCGATCCAAAATGGTTAACCCAAGTCCTTCGGCCAGCGGTTTTTCAATATAGATTGCATGGAAACCACCTTCATCCATGGTAATTAACGTGTGGTATAAATTTCTTGCAACTTCTTTTAAATCACCGGTGGAGCTCAAGGTCATACATTGTTCAGAAGGAAAACCATCTGGGATGGTTTGCATGAAGATATAGCCTGTATTTTCCTCCGATTTAAGGTTCTTCCTTAGGTAGTGCAGCGGGGTTTTTGTTGCATAGTGATATTTCACCATGCCCGGAGCTAGTGGGGACTGTTCGGCCTGATTTTTAACTTCTGGAATGTATCCTAGCGCGGTGGATAGTTCATCTAAATCAATACTTCCTAAGCGATAAACAATTACCCGATCTCCATCCATACCAACAATGGTAGATTCTAAACCATACTGACATGCGCCCCCATCCAAGATTAAAGGAATTTCATGATTTAATTGAGTGAAGACCTCTTCTGCACGCGTAGGACTAACTGATCCGTATTTATTTGCACTGGGTGCCGCAACGGGAAAATCTAGCGCTAGTAGCAAGGCAGAGAAAATGGGGTGTGAGGGAAAACGCACGGCCACAAGTGCAGAGCCACTCGTAATTTGAACGGGTACCTTTTCCGTTTTTGGAACGAGGTAGGTTATTGGGCCTGGACTAAAAAGATCGTAGAGGCGTTTCAATTCTTGGTTAAATTCTTGAATGTAGGGGGTGGCGTCATCTAAATGGGCAAAGTGTAAGATTAAGGGATTAGTTGTAGGACGTTGCTTAACCTTGAATATTTCGGAAACCGCCGGAATACATAGGCCATTTGCCGCTAATCCATAGACCGTCTCCGTTGGTATAGCAATGACTTGATTAGCCCGGAGTGCATTGGCTGCTTCCATCACATCTTGGGTAATTTTTGTAATCATGAAGCAAAGATAACCGATATTTTTTGGGCCCTTAACCGCGCTGTGAATCTCTTGTTAAAAAAAAACCTAGGATGTATAGAAGTGTATGGGAACATCCTGTATCTTTGTTTTGTTTATTAATATTCCAAGTAAGTGCGCGTCATATTAGCAGATAGTAACGAATTAATTCGGGTTGGCCTCAAGGCTACCTTGTCTGGGTTGATAGAAGTGACTGATATTGTTGAAATAAACAACGGTAGACAACTCGTGGACATAGCCAATCACGGAGAAGAAGCGGTGGTGTTAATTGATTATACAGCACAAGGATTTGATATCAATGATGTTACTGCTGCACTGCGCATTAATCCAGGGTTTAGTTTTATTGGTTTAACCTATCTCCAGTCGCCACAAACCTTAATCGATGCGTTGCGAGGTGGGGTAATGAGTTACATCAAAAAAGACTGTGATTTACAAGAGATTTCGGATGCGGTGCTTGAAACGGCAAAAGGAAATAAGTTCTTTTGTGGTAAAATTCTTGAAACCATCAACAAAGCAAATTTGGATGTGGATGATATCGATTATGGGGTGTTAACCTGTGATCCAGTAATGATGTCTGAGCGTGAAAATGAGATCATTGTCCTTATTGCTGATGGATACACCAATGACCAGATTGCTGAAATGCTCTTCCTGAGTAAACATACCGTGAATACTCATCGCAAGAATATTCTATTTAAATTGGGGGTGAAAAATACCGCAGGAATAGTGATGTATGCGGTAAAAACTCAATTAGTTTCTCCAAATAAATTTCTTTTCGCGGCTAATTAAAGCGGCAAATAAATTTTAAATTCACCCGCCGTTGGGTCAAGTAATTTGGAATGCTGTAATATTTTCCTTCCACATCTTGAATCCATTGTTTTGAAAGGACATTATTCACCCCGAGTAAATTGAAGATTTCTAAGGAAATCATGGATTCTGGTACATGCCTGTGCCACCAACCTTGGTTTTTACTCACCAAGTTATATGATAAGCCTAAGTCAACGCGAAAGTATGCCTTCATTCTTAAGGTATCTTTGTAGCGATCTCCTCCTGGAGGACCATAAGGCAATGGTGCGCCGTATTGTAATCCCATTTGTACGGTAAAGTTTTCTAAACCAGGCATTTGATCTTGAACCAAGGCTCCAATCGTTAAGAACTGATCTGTTGGGCGTGGAATGAACCCGGGGTAGAATCTCGCACTATCCACGACCACTTGGTCTTCACTGTATCCAAAAATGATTTTCTCTCCCGCTGCATTGTAGAATTCTTGGTACGAATCGTATTTTAAGTTTTCTCGTGTTTGCATAATCCCAAGTTTGAAAAAGGACTCAATTCCCGGTACAAATTCTCCATGCACGTTAAAGTCAATGCCCGTGGCATACGCCACCGCATCATTGTTCGCGTAGTATCGGGTGCGTACATTTTCAATTTCATACGGATTTACATCCCATAAATACTTATAAAATATCTCCCCTGAAAATTTAAAAGGGCTTTCTCGCTGCCACATGTTAAAGTAGACATCAGCACCAAGTACGGCATGCACCGATTTTTGAGATTGTACTTGGGTATTTAACGTTCCATTCAAGGTTCGGAATTCACGATAGAATGGTGGTTGATAATAGGTTCCCGTGGCAAAACGATAACTCAGGTTTCTACGAACCACCTTGTTGTTTCTAACCATGTATGCCCGTGGGAAATAGGTGGCAGAAAAACGTGGAGTAATATAAAATTCATTATTAACGGTGGTGTATCCCGTTCGACCACCCAAGGAAAACGCGAATTTAGAAGCACTTTCTGCCAGGGTTTCGCTAAATGTTTTAATGATTTTTTTGCCGTCTATTTTCTGTTTTTGCTGTACCGTTACGCGCTCCTGAAAGCGGGTATGTGATTTACTAAAGTTCCATTGAAGATAGCCGGTTGCTTTGTGATTCACGAGATTTAAATTCCCCTTGATGGTTTCAAATAACTCCACTTCATTGGAGGATCCTTGCGGAAGGCTATACCCTGCGGAGTCAATCATTTTCCATTCGCTCAATACATCTTGGAATCGGTCTAATTCGTACCCCACGCCCCACAAGAGCTCGGAACTAACAAATCGCGTTCTATACATATCGATGTAATCCTTTTTAAGTACATGCGACCCTTCATGATATGCATTATAAATTTGTGCATTCAAGCGATTTCGTGCATGGTTCAAAAAGGTTCCAATTCCTAGCACGGCAATAGAATCCCCATATTCCTCCTTAGAGGGATCGGTTTCTAGTTCGTTGATGTAATATTGTCCTTGGATATCAAAATATTCGCGTTCATCTGATTGAAATCCAGTAAGGAAAAATCCGAGTTTAGTTTTCGGATTTGGGGTGTAGTTGAGTGAGGTTCCCACCATCCCTGTTTGGAATCGAGTGCTTTCTTTTCCATCAAAGTAGATCCTAAAAGAGTAGGCTTCATTGGCTGTTCCAAAATCGGTATTTGATGTTTGTGGAGCAAAGCGGTAGTTATTGGAAGAATAGTGCCCTAACACCGACCAGGTAAGTTTTGGATTAAGCTGGTATTCTCCAAGAAATTGTCCATCTGCAAATACAGGGTTATAGGCCCCTTTGGTAGGAAGAGAGTTCAGAAAATACCCATTCGATCGATAGCGTGCTCCTGCGAGATAGGTGAATTTTTTTCCCAACGCTCCCTCCACATGCGCCTCTTCACTCAGTAAGGAAAGGGCTACAGAGCTTCTAAATGCCGTGGGCTTTTTGTAGGTGATGTCGAGTACAGAACTCAAGCGATCGCCATATTGAGCGTCAAAGCCACCGGCTGAGAATTTTACTTTTTCAACCAAGGCTGAATGAATAAAACTCATCCCTTCCTGTTGTCCAGAGCGTGTTAGAAATGGGCGATATACCAGAAAACCATTCACATACACTAGATTCTCATCATAATTACCACCGCGTACGTTATAGTTAGAGGTCAGTTCGTTGTTAGAAGTAGCGGGTTTTGTTAGGGTAAGGTATTTTTCCACTGAAATCATCTGTTGGAGATCGATTTTCGGTAATTCAATTAAATCAAAGGGATCGTCCTTAATGCGCTGAACCACCACCGTTTCACTCACTTGGATTTGGAATAATACCGTTGGTATATTGGTTATGGGACTTTTATTGACTACAACTTGACGTTTTTCTTGATAGGCTTGATAGCTGAATAATAAGGAAAGGCTATCGCCAAGTGCTGCTACAAAGGAGAATTTACCTCTGGTGTCTGTAGTTGACAATAAACGTCCTTGGTTCAGGTCTTTTACCGTAACCTCCGAAATAGGTTTTCCCTTCTTATCGATACAAATTCCTTCGACAGAAATCTGTTGTCCAAAGGAACACATCACGCTAAGGACGAGTATAAGGCTACATAAAATCTTCACAGGACAAAAGTAAACGAAAATAGGTGCGGAATTATTTTCGGGTAGGAATAATACGTAATATACTGAGCCTTTACTTGCAAATAATCGCAGAAAAGTTTTATATTTGTGCCCCTGAAATGGAGGTTGTAGCTCAGCAGGTTAGAGCATCGGATTGTGGTTCCGAAGGCCGCGGGTTCGAACCCCGTCTTCCTCCCAAAGTTCTTTTAAGAACAGGAACGTATCCCGATTCACTTAAGTGGTCGGGATTTTTTTTACCTTTATTCTAGATCGTTGAATATGAAAAAATTAGTTGTTATTTTTTATTTCCTGTCAATGTGTGCTTGTCAAAATCCAGAAAAAAAGGATGATTTCGCATCCAGTATTGTTGCAGATTCAGAAAATGAACAAGCCTTGGAATCAAGCTTAGAAGATGTTAAAAAGGAGGAGGCTGAACGTAATAAAATGCTGAGTTCCGTTGGTTTTGACCGCATGCTTCATGATTTTGGAAGCATCGTAGCGGATGCCGATTATACGACCTCATTTACTATTAAAAATACCGGTAAGAAACCCCTGTTAATCTACGAAGTAAAAGCTTCTTGTGGGTGTACTGTACCAATATGGAATAAAAAGCCTATTGCACCGGGTGCAAGCGATCAAATAGAAGTTACTTTTCATCCGGGAAAGTCACAACTTGGTCAGCAAGATAAAACGATTTCAGTCATTACAAATACTTCTCCGGGCGTTGCGGTATTGCAATTGAAAGCCTTTGTGAATCCTAAAAAATAATCCATGAAAATTCATGTAATTGAAACTGGTCTCTTTAAGCTTGATGGGGGAGCCATGTTTGGGGTAGTTCCTAAAACGCTGTGGCAAAAAACGAATCCTTCCGATGACAATAACATGTGCACATGGGCCCTGCGTTGCTTACTCATTGAGGACGGTAAACGCCTCATGTTAGTTGATACGGGCATTGGAGATAAACAGTCAGAAAAGTTCTTTTCTCATTACCATTTGCAAGGAAACGACACCTTAATTGGTTCGATTCGAAAGGCTGGATTTCATGAAGATGATATTACCGATGTAATGCTTACGCACTTGCATTTTGACCATTGTGGGGGAGCGATTGCTTGGAATACGCAAAAAGATGGTTATCGTCCCGTATTTAAAAATGCCATTTACTGGAGTAATGCCGCCCATTGGCAATGGGCAACGGAACCCAATGCCCGGGAAAAAGCTTCCTTTTTAGCTGAAAATATACTACCTATTCAAGAAAGTGGACAATTGAAGTTCGTAGAACGAACCGGTTCCTTTAGTAAAGAGGTTTTTCCAAACATTGACCTGTTATTCGTGGATGGTCACACCGACAGCATGATGATTCCTCACATTAAATACAAGGGAAAAACCATTGTATTTATGGCTGATTTATTGCCGAGTGTTGGACACATTCCTTTGCCTTATGTGATGGGATATGATACGCGCCCCTTGATTACTTTGGAAGAAAAAGGAACCTTTTTAGATACTGCTGCTACAGCGAATTTCGTGTTGTTTCTAGAGCATGATAGCGTTAATGAGTGTTGCACCCTTCAGCATACAGAGAAAGGTGTGCGCTTGGCTGAAACCTTTGCTTTTTCGTCCTTGTAATGAAAACACCCGATGAAATCGTAGGAATGATGCTGCAGGGCGACGCCTACAGTAAAACGTTGGGAATGCATTTAGCGTTTCTTGAGGCAGGGAACTGCGTACTTAAAATGAAGGTGCTGGAACACATGGTGAACGGGTTTAATATCGCTCACGGAGGAATTACCTATGCGCTAGCGGATTCCGCGATGGCCTTTGCTTCGAATGCACATGGAGTGCAATGCGTGAGTATAGAAACGGCGATTTCGCACATCAAAAAAGTACAGGTAGGGGATGACTTAACAGCTTCTTGCACAGCGCTATCACGAAACCGAAAAGTTGGGATTTATGAAGTTGAAGTAACGAATCAATCCAACGAATTAGTCGCGCATTTCAAAGGAACGGTGTTGGTCTCGGACCGGGAATGGTAAAACGGTTTCCTCTACTTTTTTACCGCACCCTTCGCCTAGGCGGAGATACGTCCTTCGGACTACTCAGGGTGCGTTTAGTCAGCAGAAAGCTGAGTAATCCGATTCCATCGGAATCGCACATTATTGCTCTGGTGATGTGGTAATCAAGCGACCCCAGCGGGGTCGAATATGTTGTTGTGTTGTGCGCCCTTCGATCCGCCTCCGCCTAGTCGGAGCGGACTCAGGGAACGCACCTGGAAGATTCGAACATTTGAAACTATAAAAAAAAACTCAGTGTTTTTTAATTCTTTCCATGAGTTCTTCAATATTCGATAGATTCATCTTAGTAAAAGCGAACCATCGTTTACCTAGGTCTTTTAACGAGGCTCCAAGGTGATATACTTCTTTGTTATCTAGTATCAAAAAACGATCATGGCTTAGATTAAAAGCTTCGATAGAAAATCCTCCATATTGCTCATTTGCTTTTTTTAAATCCAGGAGAACTTGTTTACTCGTATTTTTGGTAAGGATATGCGCATTAACATCTAGTTTCTTTTTTGATAGGAGTGTAAAAGTCGTTTCATCGATGTAATTATCTATTAAAAGTATGTTTTTTCGAGCCTGCCGAATGATTTTAGCAACTAATACGTAGGCATCAAAAACTTCTCCTTCAAAGAAAATACCTTGAGTTGAAGGGAGCTGGCTATTTATTTGTAAATCAATAGTTTTTATTTGTTCCTTGATTTGAATGATTTGATGTTCCATAAAATCAACCCTGCGTTGCACGGCATAACCTTTTAGTAGATAATCTTTTAATACTTGATTAGCCCAAATTCTAAAATGAATTCCTTGCCTTGATTTCACACGGTAACCAATGGAAATGATCATATCAAGATTTACATGTTCTACCTGATAAATTTTACCATCACTTCCAGTTGTCGCAAATTTTGCGACAACTGGAAGTCCAAATAACTCTTCCTTCAATGCATTATTGAGGTGTTTCCCAATTGTTTTTATATCTCTACCGAAGAGTAGTGCGAGTTGGGTTCTATTAAGCCACACACTATCTTCACTGAGTTGTACTTCAATACGCTGATTGATATGATCAAGGGAATAGAAAATAAGTTCATTTTTCATGGCTTACTCAAACGTTTGAACAAGCTTCTTATTTTTCTATGGACATTTCATCTCAACTCCGTTCCTCGGGATTTCAAATCCCGAGGAACGGGGGACAGAGGGGGCTGGCATTGTTGAAATTATCCCTCGCCCTAAACACACTCTGAGGCTGTTCATTTATGAAGATGGCACCGTGGAAGCGGAGGGGACAAGGAGGAATAATTTTTATTGGGATTGAATAAGTACATCATCCCCCTTTTCGCCTAGGCGAACCCCCTTCAAAGGGGGAAACGCGAGGATTTTTTGGGTTTGCCCAAAACCTACATATTTCTTCGGTACTGTCCGCCAACCTCAAACAACGCCTCGGTAATCTGTCCGAGCGAAGCGTGTTTACAAGCTTCCATTAATTGTTCAAACATGTTACGGTTGTTGATCGCCGCTTCTTGTACCTTTCTAATGTGTTCCTGTGTGGTTTCACCATAGGTGTGATGCAATTCTCCCAACATGTGGATTTGATATTGTTTTTCCTCCTCCGTTGCTCGAATCACTTCTTTTGGCAATACCGTAGGAGATCCTTTGGAGCTTAAAAAGGTATTTACCCCGATGATTGGAAATTCTCCGGTATGTTTCAAGGTTTCGTAATAAAGGGATTCTTCTTGAATCTTGGATCGCTGATACATGGTTTCCATGGCACCCAAAACGCCACCGCGTTCTGTGATTCGATCAAATTCGGTAAGTACAGCCTCTTCTACTAACTCGGTTAATTCGTCAATAATAAATGCTCCTTGCAGTGGGTTTTCATTTTTTGCTAAGCCGAGTTCGCGGTTGATGATGAGCTGTATAGCCATGGCTCTTCGCACCGATTCTTCAGTCGGAGTGGTAATCGCTTCATCATACGCATTGGTATGCAGCGAATTACAATTGTCGTAAATGGCGTAAAGGGCTTGTAAGGTCGTACGGATATCGTTGAAATCTATTTCTTGTGCATGTAGCGATCGTCCAGACGTTTGAATGTGGTATTTCAGCATTTGCGCTCTGGCATTTGCACCATATTTTTTCGCCAAGGCTTTGGCCCAGATGCGTCGTGCAACCCTACCAATCACTGCATATTCAGGGTCGATTCCGTTTGAGAAGAAAAACGATAGGTTCGGACCAAAATCGTTGATGTCCATTCCTCGGCTTAAATAATACTCTACATACGTAAAGCCATTCGCCAGGGTAAATGCCAACTGAGTAATCGGATTCGCACCTGCCTCTGCAATGTGATACCCAGAGATCGAAACAGAATAGAAGTTTCGCACCGCATGATCAATGAAATACGATTGAACATCACCCATCAAACGAAGTGCAAATTCTGTAGAGAAAATACAGGTGTTTTGTGCTTGATCTTCTTTTAAGATATCGGCTTGTACGGTGCCTCGAACTTGCTTTAAGGTGTCTGCTTTAATTTGTGCATAAACGTCAGCCGGTAATACCTGGTCCCCCGTAACCCCAAGAAGCATCAAGCCTAACCCATCATTTCCTTCCGGAAGTTCGCCTTGGTATCGTGGTCGTTTGGTGCCTTTGGTTTGATAAATAGCTGCAATCTTCGCCTCAACCTCTGTTGCTAAGTCATGTGCTCTGATGTACTTTTCACAGTTCTGATCAATTGCTGCATTCATGAAAAATCCGAGAAGCATGGGGGCGGGACCATTGATGGTCATGGATACTGAGGTCGCAGGGTGGCTTAGGTCAAACCCAGAGTACAGCTTTTTAGCATCGTCTAAGCAGCAGATGGAAACCCCTGAATTTCCAATTTTTCCATAAATATCAGGACGAACTGCGGGGTCGTTTCCGTACAGTGTAACCGAGTCAAAGGCTGTAGATAACCGTTTTGCTGGCATGCCTAAACTTACATAATGGAATCGTTTGTTGGTGCGTTCTGGTCCGCCTTCCCCTGCGAACATACGCGTTGGGTCTTCTCCTTCACGCTTAAACGGAAATAAACCGGCGGTATACGGGAATTCTCCAGGATAATTTTCTTGCAGCACCCAGCGTAAAATATCCCCCCAGCTTGAATATCGCGGTGATGCAACTTTTGGGATTTGAGAATGAGACAAAGACTCCGTGTGGGTTTTAATGCTTAATACCTTATCGCGAACTTTAAATGCGTATTCAGGGTTTTTATAGGCTTGTTTCTTGGTTTCCCAATGCTGGATGATTTCCCAGTTTTTCGGATCAAAATTAAGTTTCTCTTGTTCGAATGCTTCTTGCAATCCCTTGATTAAACGGTCTTTGTCTTCCATGGATGATGTCGATAGCGTTTCCATAGAACTCTGAAGTCCCTGTAATTTCTCAGCAACCACCACTTGTTTATTTACCCAGCCATCATAAGCACGATTGTTTTCTGAAATTTCAGAAAGGTATCGTGTTCGGTCGGGTGGAATCACAAAGATTTTCTCCGACATTTCATTGGTGATTTCAAAGGTTGAATGCAAGTCCGCACCTGATTTTTCAACTACTTTGTCCATAATTACCTTATACAAGGTATTCATTCCGGGATCATTAAATTGCGAGGCTATGGTACCGTATACCGGCATATCATCTACCTTTTCGTCCCATAAGTTATGGTTGCGTTGATATTGTTTTCGCACATCACGAATCGCATCCAAGGCACCCCGTTTGTCGAATTTATTAAGGGCAATAACATCGGCAAAATCCAACATGTCGATTTTCTCAAGTTGAGTGGCCGCACCATATTCTGGGGTCATCACATACAGCGAAAGGTCGCTGTGGTCAAGTATTTCGGTATCGGATTGCCCAATACCGGAAGTTTCAAGAATAATCAAATCATATCCAGCTACTTTAAGAATGGAGATGGCTTCTGCCACATGTTTTGAAAGTGCCAGGTTAGACTGTCGGGTAGCCAAGGAGCGCATGTAAACCCGTTCGTTTTTTATAGAATTCATTCGAATTCGATCGCCGAGTAAGGCTCCTCCTGTTTTTCTTTTGGAAGGGTCTACGGATACGACAGCAATGTGTTTATCCTGAAAATCGATTAAAAACCGTCGTACCAATTCATCAACGAGGGAGGATTTTCCTGAACCACCGGTACCGGTAATTCCAAGTACGGGTGTATTAATGGTTTTCGCTTTATCTCGAATTTCAGTCAAGGGTTTTTCATGCATTTCTGCATAATTTTCAGCAGCAGAAATAACACGAGCAATCGCAGGGACATTCTTGATGGTTAGCTTACTTACATCGGCAGGCAACGTTTCGCCAACCGAAAAATCACAGTGTTTAATAAGGTCATTAATCATGCCTTGTAAGCCCATGGATCGGCCATCATCAGGATGATAGATTCGAGTGATGCCATACCCATGAAGTTCTTCAATTTCTGAAGGTAAAATGGTACCACCACCTCCTCCAAAAATTTTAATGTGTGGAGCTCCTTTTTCCTTGAGCAGGTCGTGCATGAACTTGAAGTATTCCATGTGCCCTCCTTGATATGAGGTCATGGCAATCGCCTGAGCGTCTTCTTGAATGGCACAGTTTACTACTTCCTCTACCGAGCGGTCATGGCCTAAATGAATTACTTCGCATCCAGTGGCTTGAATGATTCGGCGCATGATGTTAATTGCTGCATCGTGTCCATCAAATAAGGAAGCGGCAGTGACAATTCGGATTTTATGGGTTGGGATATACGGGCTAACAGGTTCCATGCAAATAGTTGAGCCGCAAAAATAAGGAAATTTAGCCGTTTATAAGTGCTTCTATCTCGTTTTCATCAGCAAGTAAATAACAATCGGATGCGCTTAACATCTCTTGAATGCGCAGTGTTTCAAAGTAGGTATTGGCTTTAATTTTGTGTATTATTTTCTTGCTACCAATACATTGTACTTCGGTAAAGTGTGACGGGTCGGTGATGATGTAAAAATTCTTGCCCGACCGGTGTTTTCGGTATTGAGGAAAGCTCATTATCCCTGTTTATGAATAAACGCAATGGCTAATTTATTAAACGCCTCAGGTTGTTCCACATTTACAACATGACCACATTGCGGCACAATTTCAAGCGTTAAATTTGGATTATCTTTTACAATCTCTTTGGCTGGACCAACAAATAAATGGTCTTCGCTACCCATAATGTATAGTGCTTTTTCATCTTGATTTTCATGATGAAGGTAGGTGAGGTATTTGGTGAGACGACCAGTTAATTTAAACCAACGTTTGAACTCTTTATTCATGAGTTTTTTAGCTTCCCCAATAAAGATAATACGCGATTCTTTATGATTTTTTTTGGGCATCATGATGTTTGCAAACAGCTTATACAAAGCCATATAAGGCAAAACGGGTTGAAGTATTCTTCCGAGTCTTAGAAAAAATCTAGATTTAATATCCATTTGGGTAATCGCTCCAGCAAAAATCATGGATTTCACCATTTTCGGATAGTTAACAGCGATTTGACGGATTATAATACTTCCCATGGAAACACCGATAAAGTGTGCTTTTTGGATGTTGAGAAAATCGATGACTTCCGCCACTTCTTTGGCGATTAGTTCAAAGGAATAGTTGCGGTGTTGCGTGAGACCTTGGGATTTACCATGTCCTCTTAAGTCAATGAGCACGACATTGAAGTGTGCTTGGAAATCCCGAATTTGTTTGAACCAAACGTTAGAACTTCCTCCAAAACCATGAATGAATACGGTCCATTCGGTGCTATTTGGATGAGTAAGTACTTTGTGATGTAACATGTGCAAAAATAGAAAAAGGGCTCCGAAGAGCCCTTGATTTTTTAATTTATGTGCGATTATTTTTTCTCGCTTACCTCTTCGAAGTCTACATCGGTTACTTCATCATCAGGATTTCCTGCATTCGCTTGTTCTCCACCTTCCGCTGATCCACCGCCTTGTGCGTTTGCTGCATTATACATGTCTTGCGATGCTGCTTGGAACACTTGGTTCAGTTTTTCCATGGCAGGCTCAAGGTTTTCCATGTTTTTCGCTTCGAATTCTTTTTTCAATTCGTTCAACGCATCTTCGATTCCTTGTTTTTTATCCGCTGGGATTTTATCACCATATTCCTTCAATTGACGTTCTGTTTGGAAAATCGTTGAATCCGCTTTATTGATTAAATCTGCTTCTTCACGCTTTTTCTTGTCAGACTCGGCATTGGCTTGCGCCTCGGCTTTCATGCGTTCGATTTCAGCATCGCTTAATCCAGATTTAGATTCAATTTTAATTGATTGTTCTTTACCTGTCCCTTTGTCTTTAGCTGAAATGTTCATGATTCCGTTGGCATCAATATCAAAGCTCACCTCAATTTGTGGAACACCTCGTGGCGCTGGTGGAATATCAGACAATTGAAATCTCCCTAAGGTTTTGTTGTCTCCCGCCATTGCGCGTTCACCTTGAAGCACGTGGATGTCTACTGCGGGCTGGCTGTCCGCTGCGGTAGAGAACACTTCTGATTTTTTCGTAGGAATGGTGGTGTTTGCTTCGATAAGTTTTGTGAATACACCGCCCATAGTTTCAATTCCCAATGAAAGTGGAATTACGTCGAGCAATAATACATCTTTAACTTCACCGGTAAGTACACCTCCTTGAATTGCAGCGCCTACAGCTACCACCTCGTCTGGATTTACTCCTTTAGACGGAGCCTTTCCAAAGAACTTTTCTACGGCATCTTGAATGATTGGAATACGCGTTGACCCTCCTACTAAGATTACCTCGTTAATGTCTTTAGGACTCAATCCTGCATTTTTTAATGCCGAACGACAAGGTGCAATAGTTCGTTCAACGATTTCTGAAATCAACTGTTCGAATTTTGCTCTTTGTAAGGTTCTAACCAAGTGTTTTGGAATCCCATTTACCGGCATAATATACGGTAAGTTGATTTCACTCGAAGTAGTAGAGGATAATTCGATTTTAGCTTTTTCTGCAGCTTCTTTCAAACGTTGCAGCGCCATAGGGTCTTCCCTAAGATCAATTCCTTCTTCACTTTTGAATTCGTCTGCCAACCAGTTAATGATTGCGTTATCTACGTCATCTCCTCCAAGGTGCGTATCTCCATCGGTAGAAAGCACTTCAAAAACACCGTCTCCAAGTTCAAGAATGGATACATCATGTGTTCCACCACCGAAATCGAAAACAACGATTTTTTGATCGATGCCTTTTTTGTCTAATCCATAAGCAAGCGCCGCTGCTGTTGGTTCGTTAATGATTCGTTTAATGGTTAATCCAGCGATTTCACCCGCTTCTTTAGTTGCTTGACGTTGCGCATCGTTAAAGTATGCAGGTACTGTAACTACGGCTTCCGTTACTTCGGTTCCTAAATAATCTTCTGCAGTTTTTTTCATTTTTTGCAAAATGATGGCAGAAATTTCTTGTGGAGAATATAAACGGTCATCGATTTTTACTCGCGGCGTATTGTTTTCGCCCTTAACTACCAAATAAGGAACACGCTTTGTTTCTGCGACGGAATCGTCGTAGCTGCTTCCCATGAATCGCTTAATCGAGTAGATTGTTTTGGTAGGATTAGTGATGGCTTGACGTTTGGCTGGGTCTCCAACTTTGCGCTCGCCTCCATCTATGAATGCAACTACCGATGGTGTAGTTCTTTTTCCTTCTGAGTTAGTGATAACCACTGGCTCGTTTCCTTCCATGACCGATACGCAAGAGTTGGTGGTACCTAAGTCAATTCCAATTATTTTTCCCATGTTAACTTTTGTTTTTTATGTTGACTCTTCTCCTTTTTCAATTAATGTGCCATGCCTGATTGTCGAGAAATAATATGACAAAGGGATAATGAAGGCAGGGTTTGCGTGACTATTTGGCAGAATTTGACCCTTTTACTGCCTAATTTATGCCGTTTTAGCAAATTTTGACTTTGTAGCTAACCACGCCATTGGAATGTAGGCTAATGTTAGGTCAATAACATCAAACCACCACGGAGCATTGATCATATAGACAGCCATGATGCCGCCAACTAAAAATAAGGAGCCAATGGTATACACGACCCAAGTTGTGTACGTTCTTACAATTAAGAGTGCAATCAAGCAACCGCTCAAGGTGCCAATGGCGTGGGCAAGAAACGGAAAAATATAATATTTGAGTGGTAGGGTATAAAACGCTTGCATTCCTTCAGGCGTATTAAATTCAAATCCCTCAGGGTAAGGAAAAATCTTCATGCCCAATTCAATGAAGCTGCCATTTACCATGGCACCTACAAAAAGACCGAGGAATAATCCTAGAATTATTCGAAAGGTGTTCATTACAAATGTATCACTTCACCATAAGCAGCAGCAGCCGCTTCCATGATGGCTTCTGACATGGTCGGGTGGGGATGAACTGTTTTGATTAAGTCCATTCCGGTGGTTTCTAATTTACGAACCGCAACGATTTCCGCAATCATTTCAGTAACGTTTGCGCCAATCATGTGAGCTCCTAACAATTCACCGTATTTCGCATCAAAGATCAATTTTACAAAACCATCCTTAGCTCCTGCTGCACTTGCTTTTCCTGAAGCAGAAAACGGGAATTTACCAACTTTAATTTCTCTTCCGGCCGCTTTAGCTGCCTTTTCTGTCATTCCAACAGAGGCAACTTCTGGTGAGCAATAGGTACATCCTGGGATGTTGCCGTAATCTAATGGTTCAGGGTGGTGTCCAGCCAATTGCTCCACACAAATAATTCCTTCTGCTGAAGCAACGTGTGCTAGGGCAGGGCCAGGCACTAAATCTCCAATGGCATAATATCCAGGAATGTTGGTTTGATAAAATTCATTTACAGGAATTTTTCCTTTATCTTGAATAATTCCTACGTCTTCTAATCCTAACCCTTCGATGTTTGCTTGTATACCGACCGCGGAAAGGACTACATCACATTCAATTTTCTCTTCTCCTTTTGCCGTTTTAACAGTAACTACGCACCCTTTTCCTTTGGTGTCAACGGCTTCTACAGATGCTTCAGTCATGATTTTTATGCCTGATTTTTTGAAGGATTTTTCTAATTGTTTCGATACTTCTTCGTCTTCTACCGGAACAATGTTTGGCATATATTCAACAATCGTAACCTCAGTTCCCATGGCATTGTAGAAATAAGCAAATTCAACTCCAATGGCCCCAGATCCAACGACTACAAGCTTTTTTGGCTGTTTATCTAAGGTCATGGCTTTTCGATACCCAATAATCTTGGTTCCATCTTGTGGAAGGTTAGGTAACTCTCTTGAACGAGCTCCTGTCGCAATAATTACACCTTTACTTGCTGAATAGGTAGTGCTTTTTCCGGCTTCATCTACCACAATCACTTGCTTTCCTGGGGCAATCGTTGCGGTCCCCATAATCACATCGATTTTATTTTTTTTCATTAAGTATTGGATGCCATTACTCATGCCATTTGCCACATCTCTGGAACGCTTAACCACGGCACTGAAATCTGCACTCGCCTCCTTTACGTTGATTCCGTAGTCTGCTGCATGTTGAAGATATTCATACACTTGTGCACTCTTCAATAAGGCTTTTGTAGGAATACAACCCCAATTTAGGCATATCCCTCCTAACTCTTCGCGCTCAATGATCGCTGTTTTCATGCCCAATTGCGATGCTCTGATTGCTGTTACATATCCACCTGGTCCACTTCCAATAACTATAATATCGTAATTCATATTCATTAATTTGGATACAAAATTAAGGAAAATTGATGAAAGCGTGGTATGGTTTTATTCCTAGTTTTTAAACTTAACGCACACGGCACAGGGACGAAGTTCTTGCAAATAAGAAGCGTGCGTAATTCAATGATTATACAATAAATAGTACCCTAAAAATATTAAAATGAGGTATTTCCCTGCCAAGGCCAAAATGGATTAATCTTGCTTGATTCTTCTGTCCAACGCGATTTTTCTTTTTTCAATAGTATTTTCTTGTATGGCCTGTACGAATTATGAAAAAGGGTATCGGAAGGGTTTACATATTTCTTGCTTAGCATTAGTTGGATGCTCTTTTTATGTTCCTTCACATGGGAAAGTCGTGTGTTTTTTGACCCATAGGTTAATGCCCAATCTTTGATTGAACGAATATATGTTTCGGGAGTTTTACTAACTACAACCACAGATTCAACTCCCAGGGAATCTTTAAAGTCAATAATTGAGGTTTTCGACAATTGGGTTTTTACACATCCGCTGGCTTTGTTTGGATCAATGCGCGATATCACATATCCCTTTCTAGGGTGCTTGATGATCTCATCTTCATAAACAAAACAATCGCATTCATTCATGAATCGGTCGCTCAGTTCAACAGGCCGATTGCAGGAAAAAAGCAGGAAGCATAGAAGGAATAACCTATAAGTCATGAGGTAAAAATAGCGTTTTCTAAACGGGTTGACAACTTGGGCATATTCCAGAGATTGTCAAGAATAATTCCTTAATCTGATATGAGTCTGGTAAATTAACATGAATTATTTGCTCTGCCAAACACTCGATTTTCTTGCAAGAAACACAGCTAAAATGTAAATGGTCATGTGTGTGAGTATGAGATTCATCACAACTGGCGCACAGGGCGTAATTTATTGTCCCATCTATGTTGACAATTTTGTGTATTTTATTTTCTGTTACAAGTCGGTCCAATACACGATATACAGTTACTCTATCGCATGTGCCTTTTACCCGTTCAAAGAGCTCAGGTTGACTTAAGGCAAACGGAGAAACAGCGATTTCGTTCAAGACAGCTTGTTTTGCTTTTGTATTTCTTGGATTGGACATTTTTTTTCATTAGTGCAACAAAATTGCAATTATTATTTATATTTGCAAAACGCAACAATGTTGCATTAAATATATTCACCAATGAAGTACACGTTTTTGGGTTTCGTCTTATTTTTAATATCGGCTTTGTATCATGGGCAATCGCTAACTGTGCAGGTGTTTGATTCCATTCGAAACGTTCCACTTTCAGAGGCTACCGTGTATTGCGTGGAATACGACCAAACGGTTCTGACTAACGCCAATGGACAAAGTGTTTTTCCACTTAATGAGAACAGTAACCTTACTTTTAAGGTCATCGCGCTTGGGTATCGAAGTGCGTTTTTTACCGTATTACAGGGTCAGAATTTCGTTCAAGTTCGGGCATTGCCAGTTCACTTAGACATGCATGAGGTCACTGTTTCCTCGGGAGCGCTCATTAAATCCAATAAAAATCCGTTTCATATTGAATCTCAAAAGATGTCCGCGCTTGGAATGATTTCAAACCTAACCCTCGGCGAGGCCTTGGCTAAAATTCCAGGAGTTTACAATGCAGCTTTGGGAAATGGTATTTCAAAACCCGTGATTCGAGGAATGCAGGGCATGCGCGTGGTAACTTTGTTAAACGGGCTCCGCTTAGAAGGACAGCAATGGGGGGGGGATCATGGTATTGGAATTACGAGTCTTGGCGTATCTGCAGTTGAGGTAATCAAAGGTCCCGCCAGCTTGTTGTATGGGGCGGATGCCTTGGGCGGCGTTGTGTACTTAGTGGATGCTCCATTTGCCCCTTCTAATGCACGTGCTTTGGAGTTTCAAACCGAGGGATTTTCGAATACCCTAGGCGGTAGAGCTCAATTCATTTACAAGGAATCGTACCGTAAATTCAGATGGTTTGTCGCTTCTAC
>Ga0247843_1004120_pt1 | contig 22273 bp, 17 predicted proteins | sample LaCruzMarch2017__FD_192420 | JGI IMG/M metagenome (GOLD analysis project Ga0247843, IMG submission 192420) | Freshwater microbial communities from meromictic Lake La Cruz, Castile-La Mancha, Spain - LaCruzMarch2017_8m | ecosystem: Environmental > Aquatic > Freshwater > Lake | place: Spain...
CAAAGCCATTGAAGATAAGCTAAACCATCGTCCCCGCAAGGTCCTGGGATATAAAACCCCTATGGAAGTGATGATGATGCATCAAAACTTTGAGACATTACGTCCATTAGCACTAGACGGATAAAGCATCCAGTTTCGTGTGTCGCCACATGTACCCACATATTCGCACTCCATTGAAGGGTGCTGCTGACCTATTGACTTGTGGACACATATGGCTCTTGTGTCTCCGTGTTGACTTGACCATACAGAGGCACTTTAAATCATACTGTTGCTAAAGTAGACCTTAGTTGGGCTGATAAAAAAAACAATTACCTTGGGGAACAATTTCCCGGATCTATCACTTTAGCAACTCCGTTGCACTTCACTTCTGAATTGGCGCATGATAAACATCATACTTAAAAAAAAATTGGTGCAGGAATATAATTTCAAGAGCACAGTAACTATAAAAAATCTATATTGGCCACTAATCCATCTGAGGTGGTCAAATATTAGGGGTGCCAACTATACTGACACAGGGGGGGTAATTCACCGCTTAATATTGCTCTATTAATTAATTTGATTGTCTGCTATTTTGTGTATTGAGGGTTCATTCAAATCCCGCATTTTTTTGATTTTCTTTTTAAAACATGTAATGGGCATTAACATTGCTGGCTGATTGAAAAGTGAAAAAAGCTAGGCGTATTGATGAATTTTAGATGGATTTTGTCAATTAAAATGGTTGTAACTGCTTAACCCTTCTTGCTGTGGATTGGGAGGATTGTGTAAGTTTTACAAATAAATTTAAGTAGGAGAATGCATTATGGATAGTATGGGGCTTGTAGGGTACAATTTACTTTATAACGTTTTTTCATTTACATTTGCTTTAATGATGGCGGCAACGCTATTTTTCTGGTTAAACTTGAAGCGTGTTTCTGCGCATTATCGTCTAGCCATTTCAATCACAGGGCTAGTGACTTTTATTGCGTCTTACCACTACCTTCAAATCTTTTTATCATTTCAGCATGCTTATAATGTCATTGGCGATACAGCTACTTTATCAGGCAAATCGTTTAATGATGCCTACCGTTATGTAGACTGGTTGTTAACTGTTCCACTCCTTCTTGTAGAACTGATTCTTGTGATGAAGTTATCACATCAAGAAACTGTTTCTCGTTCAGTCAAGCTAGGATTGGCAGCTGCGATTATGGTTATACTGGGTTATCCTGGAGAGATTTCCGCTGACATGACAACACGCTTAGCATGGTGGGCACTGTCAATGATTCCTTTCCTTTATATTTTGTACGCGCTCTTCTTTGGTTTGCGTGCATCCATTTCTAAACAGCCTAAAAAAGCACAACCCTTGGTTCGAAATGCTTGTTATTTGACTGTGTTAGCCTGGTTTTTTTACCCAATTGTTTATTTGCTACCAAACTTGGGCTTTGTAGGCGCTGATGGTTTTGTTGCTCTGCAGGTTGGATATTCTATCGCTGACATCCTGGCCAAAGCTGGCTTTGGATTACTCATTTTCTTCATTGCCCGATCGAAATCAACCGAAGAAGGGTACGCTGAACTTTAATTTGATTCATACCCAATGTTATTAAGAACATTGGGTATCTCTCTTCGTTTTGACTCAGGGTAAAATGTCAATGTTTGACTTTCATGAGTTTATGGCTTTATTCAAACAGCTCCTAGCAAGCGATTTAAATGAAGATATGCAGCAGATGAGTCGTTTTCATTTTCAATATCCCGGAAGACTGATACGAGAAAGACTTAACTTTAATTGTTCGATAGGGATGCAACTACCCTTTGATGCTGCCACCAATTGTGCTGCTCTTGTTGAAATGCACACACAATGCGTCTTTTGATTAAGGATCAAGTGTGAACAAAAAATTATCGGTTATAGGTGGTGGTTTAGGGGGCATGGCTGCCGCCTTACGCGCGAGAGCTAAAGGGTATGATGTTGATATATATTGTAAATGTCCGATGTTGGGAGGTCGAGCGCAAGTCTACAGTAAAGATGGCTATATTTTTGATGCTGGGCCAACCGTAATAACGGCACCGTTTCTTTTAGAAGAATTGTTTCAGTTATTTGATCGTAAACTGAAAGACTACGTCACATTGGTTCCTATCGAGCCTTGGTATCGTTTTTTATATCCGGACGGCATGATATTTAATTATGGTGGTTCACTAGAGACTTTGCTAGCTGAAATTTCTCGTATCTCACCAGAAGATAAAGATAATTACCTCGAATTATTAGCTCACTCCAAAGAGATTTATGAAATCGGATTTGAACAGCTTGCTAGTCATCCTTTCCATCAATTTACTCAGATGGTGAAGGTGATACCAAGCTTGATTCGTTTAAAATCTTACAAAAGTGTCTGGCAGTGGGTAAGCAAATTTATCAAGCACCCAGCTCTTAGACAAGCATTTTCTATACAGCCTTTGCTTGTAGGTGGCAACCCTCTGGAAACAACCTCTATTTATAGCCTCATCCACTATTTAGAGCGAAAGTGGGGTGTTCACTATGTGATAGGGGGAACAGGCCAGCTTATTGAAGCCATGGCGATACTGATGAAAGAAGTCGGTATCAAGACCCACTTAAATTGCACTGTAGAGCACATTAACATTGTTGATAAACAGGTCCGGTCAATTGTTTTACAAACGGGTGAGCATATTGATTGTGATGTTGTCATCTCAAATGCAGATCCTCTTTATTTATATCGTTACATGATTGCAGCGAAGCATCAGCCATTAGTGTCAAAGTGGAAAACAGCTTTAAGCAAGCCATCCATGGGGCTTTTTGTTTGGTACTTTGGTACAAAAAAGCAATATACTGAGGTACCCCATCACACGATCATTATGGGAGATGACTATAAACGCTTGCTGGCTGATATTTTCAATAAGAAGGTCCTGTCAAACGATATAGCCATGTATTTGCATCGGCCTACTGCCACAGATCCAAGTATGGCACCTACAGGTCATGACACTTTCTATTGTTTGTGTCCTGTCCCAAACCTTATCAGTGAAATCGATTGGCAAAAACAATCAGGCCCTTTTATCAAGCGAATGATAATAAAATTAGAGGAGACCTGTTTGCCCGGGTTGTCCCAAGAGCTGACTGTCAGCATCAGCAAAACACCTTTGGACTTTAAGACTGATTACAATGCTTTCCAAGGAAGCGGATTTTCTGTCGCTCCCTTATTTTATCAATCGGCCTGGTTTCGACACCATAATAAGGCCGAAGGAATTAATGGATTGTATTTGGTTGGTGCTGGCACCCATCCGGGCGCTGGGATACCAGGTGTACTATCATCTGCAAAGCTGCTGGAGAAACTACTTCCTCAAGTCGCGATTTAGGAGCACTAAATGAATGCTAAAACTGTCTTTAGGGCGCACGCTAAAACATTCAGTTTTGCCGCCAGATTATTGCCACAAACGACACATGCTCATGCTTCTGAGCTCTACGCTTTTTGCCGTTATTGTGATGATTTAGCAGATGATGCTCTAGATGATAATCAAAAAAGGCTTGCGAGATTAAAGTTAGATTATATCTCTTGTGCGTTATCTATGAGTGGGTCTGATGATGTAAAGCTTCAGGGAATGATCGAACTCATTAATCACCAAAATGTTCCATTAAAATCAGCCTTAAATTTGGTTGATGGAATAAAACAGGATCTGGGGACAGTGAGAATTCTTAATGAGCGTGAGCTTATTCAATATGCTTATCAGGTGGCCGGAACTGTTGGAGAGATGATGTGTCCCATATTAGGCTGCGTTGACCCTCTGTCAACTCAGTATGCTTCTCATTTGGGTGTTGCGATGCAATTAACCAATATTGTTCGTGATGTATTGGAGGATGCATGGCTTAATCGGTTATACCTGCCGGTTGAGTGGTTGGGATTTGATGAACCAAGCTTCGTGTTAGAGGCTCAGAATCGATTTCCCACTCAGTTGGCAATGAAAAGAATTCTAAGTTTGGCTGAAACCTACTACCAAAGTGCATGCCATGGCTTAAAATTTATACCTCCGAGATCTCGTTTTACGGTCCTTGTTGCCATGAGGCTCTACCGGCATATTGGGCTAAGCGTTGCAAAAAATGAATATGAATACTGGAATGGCCGTTTATCAATACCGTATTTAAAAAAAATAGCCCTTGCAAGCTGGGCCGGTTTTAATTTTGTTTTTGGAAAATACCATCATGCCCTCGCACAACTGTGATGTTTTAATTCTTGGTGGGGGCTGTGCTGGTTTGGCGACTGCTTTTTTTTATAGCCAAACTCAGGGAGCACAGACCATCGATATTATTGAACAACGCAAATTTTATGATGATGATCGAAGCTGGTGTTTTTGGTTAAGCATGGCTCACTTCCCCCATAAAGACATCATTTTTCATCAGTGGCCTACGTGGACCTTAAGCAAAGGATCAACAGTTGTTGAACACACTAACCCTGGTACCCCTTATGCTATCATCAAGAGTAAAGATTATTACAATAAAGTTTTGGCGGTTATTGAGGAGGATCCAAGGCAAAAATTACACTTGAACACAACAGTGTTCGCTATAAAAAAAGAAAAAAAATGTTTTGTTGTGGATACTTCTATGGGGCAGTTTATTGCCCGTCATGTGATCGATACAAGACCTAAGCAATCTATCCTTAGAAAAAAAGCGCCACTGCATCAAATCTTTTATGGTGTTGAGATCAAAACCAAACAACCTGTGTTTGACCCAACATCAGCCCATCTTATGAATAATCTTGTTGCTACCGATATTTATTGTCAGTTTGATTATATCTTACCATTCAGTCCTTATCATGCATTGCTTGAAGTGACACGATTGAGTTCGATGTATCATGGGCCTGAACAGCTCATGCAAGACTGTCTTAAACTCACTCATCAATATACGACTGAATTTGATACGTTACGGAAAGAGGCTGCTGTTTTGCCTATGGGTATTGCCAAAGTTGCTCAAGACTCAACGTCATGCCATGTTTTTGCCCAGCACCAAGGATCATTAAGGGCTTCAAGTGGTTATGGTTTTTTACGTATCCAACAACGAGCCTGGCATCATGCCCAGCAAATTGGAATGAATAAAGCATTAAAGGAGCCGGCATTAGACTTGGCTATCGATAGATGGATGGACCTTTGTTTTTGTCGTGTGCTTTTGCGTCAAATGCCACTTTCTCCTGAGATATTCATACTATTGGCCTCAAGATTGAATCCTTCTCAGTTTGCCCACTTTATGAATGGAACTCTTGGATGGGCTTTGCGCTGGAAAGTGATAAGAGCGATGCCAAGTTGGCCATTCATTAAGGCAGTGTTATGAAGTCTATCGCCTTAATTACAAATTTCATGGTGATGTCTTTTTTGACGGTCTTTTTTCCATCATTTGCTATGCTTGTTTTTTTAGTAATGGTGTTTCTTATTGGTATGCCTCATGGTGCGTTAGACCTGTGGATTTTAAGAAAAAGATTTGCGATTAGCGCTCTTAACACAACTGTATTATTCATTGCCTATTTGTCATTGGCGATTGGGGTTTTTATTGGTTTTTACTGGTTTTCTTCTTTCTTTTTTGGCTTTTTTTTATTGTACTCTGCCTATCATTTTGGTATGGATTACTATGATTCAAGTTTATTTGGGACAAAAATATACTGTTATTGTTTTTCTTTAGTTATTGGTTTATCTATTATTTGTCTGCCTGCATTACTTCATACGCAACAGATATGTACCTTATTTTCCTACCTAATCGGCTTAGAACACGCTATGTTATATGCCCATTTTCTGCAGTGGACTGCATGTTTTTTATTACCTGTAATGGGTCTTGGGCTTTTCAAATTAAAAAAAGATTGCGCTCTAGAGATTATTATCGTGCTTATGGCTTCATTTTTAGCCCCACCACTGGCTTTTTTGACAGTGTATTTTGTTGGTGTTCACTCGTGTAAATATTTTGCTATGCTCTATAAACAGATAGGTTATACATCGTATCGAACATTTGTTGGGGACTTATTGCCAATGACGTTGTTAACTTACACCTTTTCAATAACGGCATATGCTTTTATACCAAGCACCTTCGATTGGCAGGGAGCGGGGTTTTTTTTAACAATTTATATGTTGGCAGCACTTACTTTGCCTCACTTAATACTGGTAGAGGTCTTTAAAAAAAAGGAAATGTAATATGGAAATTCTGTTTCTGTGTGACCTTTTGGCAAGGCCATGCGGCATATTGCCTTAAATCTAAAAAATGAAAGCCAGTGTTAAACCTAAGCGGTTTATGACCACACAAGAGGACGATTTCAGAGAATCCATCATCTGAGGGGACTTGTGATCATGGAGGAATTTGTTTAGTCTATAGTTTAAAAGGATTTTACTTCATTGACATGAACAAGGAATGTGCCATGTTGAACAATGTTATTGTTACTCTAATTTTAATTTCTGCCGTGATTGTGGTCGGTAAATTTTGCGTTAAAGGTTTGCAGTACCTGGATAAAAAGTGATGATTTGGCCGTATTTGGGTGTTTTAGCGGTATTTATTTATTTAATGGTCGCTTTAATGTGGCCGGAATTATTTTGATGGGCGTATGAACTTTATTGGTCAATGGATACTGCTTAATCTCATAACACTTGCCTTTGCTTACCCGCTGTCGAAGTATGCCTTTCTTGTTTTACAAAAAAAATTTTCTGCACGTATCGATGCCAGAGTATTTAAGTTTTTAGGCTTAAATACGGCCAATATGTCATGGGCATCTTATCTGAGGTCCTTGTTTTGGTTTCAACTCTTGGGTTGGCTGTTGGTTTATGGCTTAGCATTTTTTCAAACTGGGGCTAAGCATTACAGTACAGATATGGCCTTTCAGCTCGCTTCGAGTTATGTCACCAATACCAATTGGCAAGTTCTTGCGGGCGAGCAGTTTTGGAATTTGCCGCTGCGCTTGTTTGGCATTATCACGCAAAATTTTTTTTCAGCCAGTACGGGGCTTTGTGTGTTGCTGGTATTTGCACGTTGTTTTAAAGGAAAAAATGCACCTTTAGGGAACTTCTGGCAGGATATATGGCGCTCAACGATTTATTTGCTTTTGCCACTGTCTTTGGTAGCGACTTTTTTTTTGACATCCCAGGGTGTTCCTCAGAATTTTAAGAATGATTTACATATTGCACAATACGATAGTTCCCAAGGGTTGTCGCAATCAATTCCGATGGGACCTATTGCCAGCGAAGTCTCGATAAAATTACTTGGCAATAATGGTGGCAGTTATACCGCTGCCAATTCAGCACATCCTTTGGAAAATCCCACACCATGTTCTCATGTTTTTGAAATGGTGATGATGATGTTGCTCTCGGTTATGGGTTGCTTTTTATTTGCCAGAATCATTGGGGAAACCCGTTGTGGTTGGTATATATGGTCGACCATGTTTATTTTACTAAGCCTATTAACGATGGGGGCTTATCTGACGGAGCCTACCAATTTTTTGGGTAAAGAACTTCGCTGGGGTACAATGGGGTCTGTGATGTGGCATGCGATTACCACAGGGACTTCCACAGGTGCGACGTCTGCTGTTATCGACCAGTTTCAACCATTGACCTATGGTTTTTATCTTTTTTTAATGAATATCGGAGAGATAGCCTATGGTGGCATTGGTATGGGGGTCGTCAATATTTTATTTTTATTCATATTATCCTCTTTTATATTGAGTTTATTGACAGGTACCCAGCCGCGTTTTTTAAGGAACCATATACCCATTAGCGTCATCAAATGGAGCATGCTTTATATTATTTTATTGCCTTGTCTGGCGTTGATACTTTTGATTGTGATGATGGTTGGATGGCATCTGTTGAGGGGGGCTACTTTGCCTAAGCCTTATATGCTATCGGCTGCTTGGTATGCGGTATCGAGTTGGTTCAATAACAATGGTAGTGGTTTTTCAGCTTGGGTGCCGGATGGGAAATTGATGAATTATATCAGTGGAGTATCGATGCTTTTGGGTCGTTATATCCCAATAACTATTGCTTTTGTAGTCAGTGGTATCTTTGCAAAAGAGCTGCAATTGGAGGCTGATAACGGTGGCTTTGATTTAGATACTACCTTATTTTGCATGGTTAATGTGTTTGTCATTTTAATCATTACTATGCTTGCTTTTCTACCTTTATGGGCGCTAGGTCCTTTAATGGCTCAAGGTTTAATAACAGCGCTGTAATCAATGCTTGTGCGAGGACAACCCTATGCGTTTTCAAGATTTTTACCGATTGTTATATGGAAGTATTGCGAAGCTTTCAGTGCGTTACCAATTTTCCCGTCCTATCATGTTTCCAATCTATCTCATCTCTATTTTATTAATGTTAGGCAATTTTGGCTTGGTTTCTTGGAATTTACCTGCGCCGTTTATGAATATCGTTACCACACTTATCGCATCAACGGTGCTGTTGGCTTGTCTGGCTGAGACCCTTGCTATCAATCGAGGGACTGATCAGGCCGAGTCGCTTAAAAAAACCCGACAGGTAATGATGGCCAAAAAACTTGCCCATCTTGAGAAGGATGCCCCTTATAAATCGGTTCATGCCAATCATTTAAAATTAAATGATTGGGTCTTGATTGAAGCTGGCGATATGGTCCCCTGTGATGGTGAGGTGGTCAAAGGAATTGCCAGTGTCAATGAAAGTGCGATTACTGGGGAAAGTGCACCGGTTATACGTGAGAGTGGTGGTGATCACAGCTCAGTTCTGGCAGGCACCAAAGTCATTTCAGATTGGTTAATTGTTCGAGTATCTAATGAAGTAGGACATGGGTTTTTAGATGATATGATACGTTTGGTTGAGGGGGCAAAACGACAAAAGATGCCTTCTGAGCTGATGCTCACCTCTTTTTTGGCTGCCATTACGGCATTATTATTATTGGTTTGCACCTCGATTTACCCTTTGAACGAACATATCCAAAATAACCAGATTATTGATTTAAATTTAGTGGCTATTATTTCTTTGTTTGTCTGTTTAGCACCCACCACCATTGGTGGCTTATTGCCAGCGATTGCCATTGCAGGCTTTGTTAGAATGTTAAAGTTGAATGTCTTGGCCGTTTCTGGCTTGGCTGTTGAAGCATCTGGTCATATTGGTGCACTGATTTTGGATAAAACCGGAACCATAACTTTGGGTAATCGTCAGGCCACTGAACTGAGGCCAGCGATGGGGGTAATGTTGCCTACACTTGCAGAAGTCGCATTATTAACCTCAATTTTTGATGATACGGCAGAGGGCAAAAGTATTGTGCGACTTTGCCAGAATGTCGGTATTGATATGCCGGATAAGCAGCGTGACGATCTAACCTATATTCCTTTTACAGCAGAAACAAGAATGAGCGGGGCGATTCTACCGGGACGGCAATTGAGGAAGGGTTCTTTGCAGGCGATTAAAGACTATCTGCATGCCTTTAATGCTGTGATTGCTGCAGATGTCTTAAAAGATATCGATGAAGTGTCTAGGCAGGGTGCAACGCCTTTGGTGGTGACGGAAAATCATCAGGTGTTGGGGGTTGTGGTTTTAAGAGATGTGGTAAAGCCTGCTTTAAAAGAGCGGTTTGAACAGTTTAGACGATTGGGCATAAAAACCATCATGGTAACTGGGGATAATCCTTTAACTGCCGCTGCGATTGCTGCAGAAGCTGGTGTTGACGATTTTGTTGCCAATGCCAAGCCGCAACAAAAACTAGATATCATTCGTCACTATCAGTCTAGGGGGCTTTTGGTGGCGATGACAGGAGATGGTACCAATGATGCGCCGGCCTTGGCACAAGCCGATGTTGGCTTGGTGATGAACAATGGTACTCAGGAAGCCAAAGAAGCTGGAAATCTTATCGATCTGGATTCCGATCCGACCAAATTATTGGATATTATCTATGTTGGGAAAATTTTAATTATGACACGTGGTGCATTAACCACATTTAGTATTTGCAATGATATTGCAAAATATTTTGCCTTGTTGCCGGTCATTTTAGGTAGTCTGTATCCCACTCTTTCTAGTTTGAATGTCATGCATCTCAGCAGTCCATTGCGCGCAATTGTTGCTTCTTTAATTGCTAATTTATTGCTGATGGTGATGGTGGTTCCATTGGCCTTGCGTGGGATCGAATATCAGGGCGAGACCTTGAAGGGTATTTTAACCAAAAATTTGATTCGCTATGGTTTGGGTGGTGTGATGATGCCGTTTATTTTGATCAAGCTATTTGATGTGTTGTTTAATTATTTGGGATGGTTTTAAGGAGAAGGAATGATACAAAGCCATACAAAACAATGGTGGGGCAGCGTAAAGTTGTTTTTGCTAATGATCATTTTAGTAGCCTCTATTTATCCGATGTTTTGTACAGGATTGGCGTATGTTTTTTTTAAGGAAAAAGCACAAGGCAGTTTATTGTATCGAGAGGGTAAGGTGATTGGTAGTCATTGTTTAGGGCAGTCATTTCAGCAAGCAGGTTATTTTCAAGGGCGACCATCGGTTACGCAATATCAAACTGATATTTTTGATAATGCAAAAATTTTACTGCCCGGATCAGTTGATTTAAAACAGTTCAAAGCAGAACAACAACAAAAATGGGGCACCCAGGTACCCCAGGATTTATTGGTGCCCTCTGCGTCTATGCTCGACCCACATCTTTCTGTGGCAGGCATTTTATTGCAAGTACCCGAGGTTGCAAAAGCCCGCAACATTGCACCGATATGGTTAAGCCGATATATCTTTTTATATTTGGAACGCCCATGGTTAAATCTCTTTGGTGAGTCTCGCATCAATGTGTTAGAACTTAATTTGGCTCTTGATAAGGAATTCGGTCACTTATGAGTATGAAAAAAGTACCTGAAGCTTATTTAAACGTTGCCGATGTCGCTGAACGCAAAAATAACCAAGGTCAGTTGAAGATATATTTGGGTGCGTCTCCAGGGGTAGGGAAAACCTATCAAATGCTCTCAGATGCCTTAGGCTTGCGTTCTAAAGGCTTTGACGTGGTGATTGGAGCCATTGAGACCCATGGTCGTGAAGAAGTGGAGTCATTGGCCAGTGCTTTTGAAAAAGTACCCTTAAAGATGGTCAACACAGAGCAGACTATCTTATATGCTTTGAATATCGAAGAGGTGCTGAAAAGAGCACCTGGTTTGGTGCTGGTTGATGAAGCCGCTTTTAATAATCCGATGGGCTTACGTCATCCAAAGCGTTGGCAAGATATTATAGAGTTGCTTAAGCATGGTATTGATGTGTATACCACTTTAAATATTCAACATCTTGAAAGTTTAAATGATGTAGTTTTGGGTATTATTGGTATTCCTGTGTATGAAACGGTCCCTGATGCATTTTTAGAACGGGCTGATGCCATTGAATTAATTGATTTACCTTCCGAAGATTTGATTTTGCGTTTAAAGCAAGGAAAGGTATATGTGCCATCTGATGTGTCGATGGCTATACATCATTTTTTTAAGAAAAAAAATCTAGATGCCTTGCGAGAACTTGCGCTTCGCATTGTTGCGGAGCGAGTGGGATCGCAAGTTGACAACGATTATTCAAGATCATTGTCTGCCCGCTTGATGTACAAGCAAGAGGCATTGTTGGTTTGTATTAAAAACAATGAAAATATGCCAAAGTTAATTCGCTCAGCCAAGCGTTTGGCGGTTCGATTAAAATGTGTTTGGTATGCCCTATATGTGGATTCAGGCAATAAAAAAGATTTTTCTGAGGTTCAAGCCTATTTGCAATTGGCCGAGTCCTTAGGTGCTAAAACCCAAATGGTTTTTTCCAGGAAAATTTTAAATGCAATTCAAGCCTTTATTGAAAGTGTGAAAATCACCCAGGTGGTCATTGGCAGGTCTAAAAATACATTTTTGAGTCAAATCTCACCATTTGAGTTTATGGTCAACCGGATGAATGATGTGGGAATTTATCGGATTGAATTGGGTCAAGAGGGCAAGAAAATTAGGCAAAAAAAAATATGGTCAAAGCGACTCAATTGGCTATGGGGAGGGGGGCTTGCGCTGGCATTAGTGGCTACTAACGCACATGTTCAGATCCTGAATCGATGGTACATCATGTGGTTAATTGTTATTGGTGGTTTGGGGATTGCCGCTATTGGCGAATGGAGCAAGGTTTTTATTCTGACTTCCTTGTTTCTAGGCTTGGATCTCTTACTCAATGAGCACTCTTTTTCTTTATTGTTATCCAGTTGGCAGGATTGGCTGGATCAGTATGGTCGCTGGAGTGTGCTTTTTTTATTGATGAGTGCATCTTTGGTCTATGGCCGACAAAAACTTGAGAAAGCAGGCGAACTGGAACGCAACAATGGTTTTTTAATGGGATTTTACCAAGCTATTAGTTCTGTGCGCGGCCATAAAAATATTTTAAAAGCAGCGTATGACTATTTGACCGGCCAGTTGCAGTTAAATTGCCTTGTGTTTTTACCCGTGTCGCAGTCATTAAAGCTTTTTTTACCCCAGCATTTACCAAATCCATTGGATGATAAAGAAATGGCTATTGTGCAATGGGTCTATGAAAGTGGGCAACCTGCAGGACATGCTACAGGGAATCTCATTTTTTCACAGGCCACTTTTTTACCCCTTAAGGGGGCAGAAAAATGTATGGGTGTGATGCGTTTTGAGAGTGAAACGGGCCAATACTTGTCTGAGTTTCAGAAAAAAAACTTATTGATCTGTTTGCAACAGTTGGCCAATATTTTGGATGTTGAGATGCAGCACGAACAGTCAAAGATGCGTGATTTATTGGATATTAAAAATCAGGTTCGTGATCATTTATTAAAAGGTTTTGCGCTTCAGCTGTACAAGCCATTTGTGCATTTATTAAAATTGATTCCCCAACAATTGCTTACATCTCCTTACGCACAGTTGTTAGAACGACTCAGCAATCATCTTAAAGTCATGACCTATTTTTCAGATGAGTCTTTGTTGCAACAAAAAAGCCTACAAAATATGCAAGAGATGATTCAAAATGTTCTCAATAGTTATGTTAATGAATGGGGGAAGTGGCCGGTAACCTGGTATGTCGATGCGTCATTACCTAAGGTGAGGGTGCAGTTTGATATGATCACGGTTGTCATTGAAAATTTGCTTGATAACATCCATCAACATTCAAATGCCAAAGAGGGGGTGGAAATTGGGATTTATAAGAAAAATTCATATTTACTGGTTAGTATTGCTGATTTTGGACCTGGTTTTAGTCAGTCAGAGTTGACTAAGGTCTTTGATTCTTTTTATCAGGGAGATACGCCAACAGCAGCGGATGGTTTGGGTTTAGGGCTTGCACTTTGTGAGCGCATTATTTCTTGGCACAATGGTCGAATATGGGCTGAAAATCGTCTGCCAAGAGGGATGATATTTAATTTTTTATTACCGCTTGAAAAGCAGTCTGCGAAAAGAGACAATAATGCACAATAATCATTCAAATTCTGAGTACAAATGAGTATCCATGTTCGTGGGGCTAGAACCCATAATTTAAAAAATATTGATGTTATAATTCCACGGGATAAGCTGACCATTATCACTGGACTATCCGGTTCTGGAAAGTCTTCTTTGGCTTTTGATACCTTATATGCTGAAGGTCAACGTCGCTATGTGGAGTCGCTATCGGCGTATGCGCGGCAGTTCTTATCTTTAATGGAAAAGCCAGATGTTGATGCTATTGAAGGTTTATCGCCGGCAATCGCAATACAGCAAAAAGCCACTTCTCACAATCCACGGTCAACGGTCGGTACTGTCACTGAAATCTATGATTACCTTCGGTTACTGTTTGCTCGAGTTGGCGATCCCTATTGCCCTACTCATGGGATACAACTGAATGCGCAGACCATTAGTCAAATGGTTGATCATATTTTGAGTCTTCCCGAAGATGCCAAAATCATGATTTTGGCGCCGGTGATTCAAGACAGGAAAGGCGAGCATTTACAATGGTTTGAACAACTTCGGGCAAAAGGGTACTTAAGAGTACGTATTGATGGGGAGTTGTTTGAGTTAGATGATCTTCCAAAACTAGATCCTAAGAAAAAGCATACTATTGATGTGGTTGTTGACCGATGTAAAGTCAAAGGGGAGCACGCACAACGTTTAAGTGAGTCTTTGGAAAATGCCCTCAAGCTTTCTGAAGGACTGGTGATTGTTGCATCCATGGAGGATGCTTTTCCAGATATTTTGTTTTCCGCAAGCTATGCCTGCCCGTATTGTTCTTTTTCCTTAACTGAACTATCGCCACGTTTGTTCTCATTTAATAGTCCACATGGCGCTTGTGAAGAATGTGATGGATTAGGGGTTTATGAATTTTTTGATCCTAAAAAAATTATCAATGCGCCGCATCTTAGTATTGCACAAGGGGCTGTGGCTGGATGGGACAATCGTTCAGGTTATCATTTCAACATGCTGACCATGCTTGCAATTGAGCATGGCTTTTCTGTCGATACGCCATTTCAAGATTTGAGCGTGGATGTGCAAAATTTTATTTTAACCGGTGGCGAGGGTTTTGTCGGTGTGATTTCCTATTTGCAAAAGCGTTCCAGACAAGCTGAACGAGAGCGCTATCGTACGGATTTTTCAAAATGGATGTCTAAAAAAAATTGTGATGTCTGTCAAGGGCAACGACTGAAATCTGCTGCAAGGCAAGTGAGGGTCTTTGAAAAAACACTTCCAGATTTATGTCAATGGACGGTAAGGGTATTACATGAATTTTTTTCTGGAATGCAATTGCAAGGCGCTAAACAGACCATTGCTCTTAAAATTAATTTAGAAATTATGGCCCGCTTGCAATTTTTAATGGATGTTGGTTTGGATTATTTAACCATTGCCCGATCATCAGAAACCTTGTCTGGGGGCGAGGCACAACGTATTCGCTTGGCCAGTCAGATTGGATCAGGTTTGGTCGGTGTGATGTATGTATTAGATGAGCCATCGATTGGATTACATCAGCGTGATAATCAGAAACTTTTAGAAACCTTGTTTCGTCTACGTCATTTGGGAAATACCGTCATTGTCGTCGAGCACGATGAAGAAGCCATTCGTCATGCCGATTACATTATTGATTTGGGGCCAATGGCAGGTGTCCATGGCGGTGAGGTTGTGGTTCAAGGTCAATTAGCGGATGTGATGGCAGAGAAGCGGTCTTTAACCGGGCAATATTTAAGTGGCGCATTGCGTATACCTGTTCCTTTAAAACGACGAGAACTCGACCTCACCCAAGTGATTCATTTGCGTGGCATCTGTTGTCATAATCTTAACAATTTAGATGCGGATATTCCTTTGGGAATGATGGTTTGTATTACCGGGGTATCAGGTTCTGGAAAATCCAGTCTAATTAATGATACTTTATACCATCTTGCTGCTTCAGTATTAAATGGAGCGGCATGGGAGCCTCAGTTTCAAATTGAATCTTATCAAGGCTTAGAACATTGTGATAAAGTGATTGCCATCGATCAAAGCCCTATTGGGAGAACGCCGCGTTCTAATCCTGCGACATATACCGGTTTGTTGACCCCTATTCGAGAATTGTTTTCCATGACCCCTGAGGCTCGTACGCGAGGCTATCAACCTGGACGGTTCAGTTTTAATGTCCGCGGTGGGCGGTGTGAAGCCTGCCAGGGGGATGGTATGGTACGTGTTGAAATGCATTTTTTAGCAGACATTTTTGTGCCTTGTGATATCTGTGGGGGAAAACGCTATAATCGAGAGACTTTGTCAGTGTTTTATAAAGGAAAAAATATTGATGAAGTATTATCGATGACGGTCGAAGATGCTGGGGTGTTTTTTGCTGCAGTTCCCTCCATTTCCCGCAAATGCCAGGTACTTGAGGAAGTAGGCTTAGGGTATATCACCTTAGGGCAAAGTGCAGTGACCCTCTCAGGTGGGGAAGCACAACGCATCAAGCTTGCCAAAGAACTTTCAAAACGCAGCACTGGAAAAACATTGTATATTTTAGATGAGCCGACAACCGGTCTTCATTTTCATGATATCGCACAGCTGGTGGTTGTTTTACAACGGTTGCGAGATCAAGGAAACACCATTTTGGTCATTGAACATAATTTAGATGTTATTAAGACTGCTGACTGGATTATTGATATCGGGCCAGAAGGTGGCCAAGGCGGAGGTAAAATTGTGGCACAAGGAACGCCTGAGACCGTAGCGAATGTGGTAGGATCTTATACGGGTCAATTTCTAAAACCGTTGGTAAATCTCTAAAAAAACAGCCATATAGTAAAAATTTATGGATAAGTCTTTTATTTGGCTTGTTTTTTGCTAGACTAGTGAGGTAGTCTTTAAGAAAAAAAATGGAGAACATAATGAATAAAATTTTAGTTGTATTATCTATGGTGATTTTAGGCTTAAGTATCTCTGCTTGTGGTAAAAAAGCAGACGACAGCACAACTACTGAGCCAGCTGCTACAGAACAAGCGGCATCTGCATCTGAAGAAGCTAAACCAGCTGAAGAAGCGGCACCTGCAGCTGAAGAAGCTAAACCAGCTGAAGAAGCGGCACCTGCACAGTAATTCAGGTTTTCAGCATAATTAGAGATAACTATGCTGAAAATTCCTTCTAAATAGTTTCTAAAACTTTTTCCTCTATTTGTTTTTCAAAGTCTGTTAAATCTGCCGCTTCAATTTTTTGAAATTGATGGGTGATTTTTTTCGCTGAAATATGAACCTCGCTCATGTCTTGATGCGCCTGATCAAGATGCTTGGAAAGCTTTTCCATCCGTTTGTCAAAGCGCTGAAAATCTTGTGCTAGAGCATGTAGATGTTTTTGAATAATATGAATTTGGTGCCGTGTGGCATCATCTTTTAGCACAGCTCTGGCTGTGGTCAGCACCGCCATGAGCGTACTGGGTGAGACCAGCCATACATTTAAGCGTTGCGAGAGCTCAATAAGCTCTGGATAGTTGCTGTGAATTTCAGCAAAAATCGCTTCAGCAGGAATAAACATTAAAGCACCTTCAGCCGTTTCCGGGGGTAGAATATATTTTTCAGCGATGTCTTTAATGTGTTTTTGGATATCTTGTTTAAATTGCTGTTGTAAGGATTTTCGCTCTGGGGCACTGGCAGACAATTGCATCATTCTCTGGAAATTTTCTAATGGGAATTTGGCATCAATGACAATATTGCCAGTAGGTGGGGGGAGTATGAGCAAACAGTCGGCACGTTTTTGATTCGGCAATGTGTGTTGTAAACGATAGTGCTGCGCTGGCAACATATTGGCAAGAATGGTTTGTAGTTGCACTTCGCCAAAAGCACCGCGTGCGCGTTTGTCGACTAAGATCTCTTGTAAATCAACGACATGTGTCGAAAGTTCTGAGATTTTTTTCTGTGCCTCGTCAATGATGACCAAGCGTTTAAGTACATCATGAAAGGTGGCTGAAGTCTTTTCAAAACCCTCATTGAGCTTTGATTGCATCAATTGTGTCATGGTTTTAAGATGCTGTTGGGTGTCTTGCGTCATGGTTTGCAAATGTAGCGACAAGCTTTGGTTTTGCTGATGCATGTATTGGCCAATTTGCTCACGAATATCTTGCATTTGTCGAATCAGATGATCTTGCATGGCTTGTTGTTGAACTTTATCGTGGTGAAATACTTTTTCAAACCACTGCTGTTCAAAATGGTGAAACCCTTCTTTCCAGGCGTGCTGTAAATCTTGGACGTGTTGGCGTTTGAAAAAATAAAGTATTAGTAGGGTTAAAGCCTGGCCACCGGCAATGCATGCTAAAAGGATTTGGAATGAGGTCATAGGAATATATAGGTCGATGAGAATATCATCATCATAGCATAGGATGATGATATTGAGGCCCTAAAAATTAGTCTTCTGGAAAATCGGGGCTTTCTTCAATGTCCTGATGTTGCTGCTGCTGTGATTCAATAAAAGCCCATAATGCTCTGACCAGCTCTTGGGTGCCTGTTTTGGAAATCGCAGAAATTTGAAAATGTGGTCCATTCCACGCCAATGTTTTGAGGATGTGGTCAACCATCACCTGTGATTCTTCAGGTAAGACGGCATCTATTTTATTGAATACAAGCCAACGTGGTTTATTGAGCAAGGCGTCGTCATATTTTGCAAGTTCATTGAGAATCACCCCAATATCTTCAAGTGGATCATGTTGATCAAAGGGGGCAATATCGACCACGTGCAGCAATACGCCGGTGCGGGACAAATGCTTTAAAAATCGCAAACCAAGGCCAGCACCTTCAGCGGCACCTTCAATAAGGCCTGGAACATCTGCAATCACAAAACTTTGGTGCCTTCCGACTTTTACCACACCTAAATTGGGATGTAAGGTGGTGAAGGGATAATCAGCCACTTTAGGCGTAGCATCAGAAACCGCTCGAATCAAGGTCGATTTGCCTGCGTTAGGCAAGCCTAATAAACCAACATCGGCCAGTACACGTAACTCAAGACGAATTTCTTTACGTTCGCCAAGTGATCCGGTTGATGTTTGTCTGGGTGCGCGATTAACACTGCTTTTGTAGCGGGCATTGCCTAAGCCATGAAACCCACCCTTGGCGATAATGATTTCTTGACCAGCCGTCGTTAAATCACCTAAATACTCGTCAGTCTCGACATCAATGATAATTGTGCCAACAGGCACTTCAATGCGCAGGTCTTCACCGCCCTTACCTGTACAGTGGGATCCTTGGCCAGGCTGCCCATTTGGCGCCTTGAAAAAGCGTTGATAACGAAAGTCAATAAGGGTGTTTAAGTCAGGGTTGGTCACAAAAATAATGTCGCCGCCATCGCCACCATCACCGCCGTCAGGACCGCCACGAGGGATGCATTTTTCACGACGAAAGCTCAGACAGCCTGAACCACCATTGCCTGCTTCAATTGTTATACGCGCTTCATCAATAAATTTCATAGGCTACAAATAAATAAGCCCCATAAATGGGGCATTAGATTGCATTGTGCAATTAGGCTTGCTGCTCTAAAGCTTCAATGGATACAAATTGGCGTTGTTTTAAACCACGGCGCAAAAATTTTACTGAGCCTGAAACTAACGCAAATAAAGTATGGTCGCGACCAACACCGACACCTGGACCTGCATGGAATCGAGTACCGCGTTGACGAACTAAAATTTCACCAGCTGACACTTTTTGACCGCCATATCGTTTAACCCCAAGATACTTGGGGTTCGAATCGCGGCCGTTACGAGTACTACCGCCTGCCTTCTTCTGAGCCATATCTAATTACCTATATAAAATAATAAAATCAGCAATTAAGCATTAATTGCTTTAATTTGCACTTCGGTAAAGTTTTGTCGGTGTCCCATTTGTTTCATATGGTGTTTACGACGACGAAACTTAATGATTTTTATTTTTTTATGGCGACCTTGTGCCATAATTTCAGCTTCAACATTTGCTTTTTCTAACATAGCAGGTTGGCATTCAATGTGGCCTTCTTTAGCAATCATTAAAACTTGATCAAAGGTAAAGTTTGAGCCGACATCAGCTGCGAGCTGTTCTATTTTAATTACATCTCCGGCTTGCACACGATATTGTTTGCCGCCTGTTTGAATCACTGCATACATATTAAGTTCTCCAGCGTTTTGACGCCATGGGTCATACAAAGCCACATATTCTAGTTAAAAAATCAAGGAGCTTCAAGTTTTCTTTTTAATTTATTATGACTGAACATCAACAAAAGTCATCTGGCAGGTATGTTATCTTAAAACCTTGACAAATTCTAGATCAATTTTAGTGATATCACGAGATTTTTTCATAATCAGTTTTTTATTCGCTTTTTTACTGACATATTCAAATAGCACGCTGTTATTTTGATGGCGTGATATTTTAGTATTGGATGTGATGGGGGTTAATGTCGCGGTTTGAAAACACTGTCTTCCCGTTGTTGTTCTATTTCAAATTCTTTTTTTTGGAGCTCCCTTGCCATTTCTTCGTCATGTTCTTGTTGTGATTTGACACTTGGATAATAACTGGGCTTCACCTCGAACACACCCTTGTTACGAAGAATAATTAATGCGGCAAACATGTCTACTAAGTTTTTTTGCTTGTCAGTTGGTTCTGGAGTGCTATTATGTTGTTCAATAAATGCATCTTGTTCTTTAACGTTATTTAATCGATTACTTTGGACTATAGCAGCATTTAAAACTAATGAAGCTGAAGGATCAGTTTTGGTAGAAGGTTCTTGAGTAGTTGAAGCAATATGAGCTTGACGCTGGAATAGGCTAGCAGGAACAGGTGAAGCTTTTGGACTAATAGCTGTTAAATCATCTTTAAGACCTGCAAGAGATGATATGTTGTCTGCAGAACTTGCAGGTCGAGCAGCTAAAGAAGCCTGGCGAGCTCGCGGATCAGCCGTCGCAGATAAATTAGCAGATTTAGCAATAGGAACAGAAGGAAGTTCTGCAACCCAGTTCGTTAGCTTTTGAATCTCAGACGTTACACTACGGGAAAGATCATCTTTCTGTCGTAATTGTTCTGTTGCACTTAGATTGTAGAATTCCGGTTTCAGAGCAATTTGATTGATTTTTTCCTTTATTTTTTGTGCAGCTTCCTTAATATCTTTTGTATTTGTAAGATAACTTACTTGATCTTGAGATTTAAATGCTGTCTGTACGTCTAGTTTTAATAAGTCCAACCCATTCTGGAATCTTAATGGATCGTTTCCTGATGTTACTAGTTCCAAAATTTCGAACAATTTTTGTTGTTCTCGATCACCATTGAATATATCCCTTTCAGCTTCTGATTCTGTTCTTTCCCAGTGTTGAGCATTCCTAGCACCTTGAACACCTGCTTGATGGTACATGTTTATTGTTTTTAAAGGTTCAGCAGCTTCCAAAGGGGGACCACTATCAACGATGTTAAATCCTAGCTGTGATCCAATGTATTCAAAGACCTCGGCAGACTCTAGGTCTGTATAGTTTAAGTTATTTTGGGGCAACATCTCAGTCAGATAAGTAACATATGCCTTAGGAGTTAATTGATTTTCTGTGGCCCCTTGCCGTATTTTTCTAGCTATATCACTAACATCCGAATCTGCAACATGTTGGTTCATAATTTTTGCCATAAATTTGCGCAATACGGGTCCCAATACATGTTGTACATCCCATGCATTATAATGTTGTAGGGTTCGAGAGAAATCTTGCCAATTAAATTCTTTAGGATTAATCCCGTAATGTTCAGCAAAAGTTGTTTTTAATAGCTCGTATGCACTATAATTTCCTTTTGTAACCTCCTCGTATGCCTTATGGTTTCCGTTTGGGAGCTTACCAAGAGCTAGTACCAGTTCTTTTATTTCTGGTGTAATAGCATGTACAGAACAGTTGTGTAAGGTGGCTGAAAGTTCTGGTAATTTCTCTTCAGGCCTTTGCATTTGGGTTTCTCCAAAATTTAAGCATTTAATCTAAAGTTGCTTAATTAATCTTATTTAGTAATTATAGATCTATTTGGATTATTTGAGGTATTTTCTTGCAATAAGATGCTATTTAATTCTAAATAGCGCGCCAAAAGATCAAAAAAATCCAATGTGTAATGTTGATTTTAGTTGCGCATAGGCACACGCATCAAGGCTATATATTCAAATCGAGGGGAGCTTGTATCGTTTCAATGCCTGGCAGTGTAATAACACTTCAAGTTTTCATTCAATTTAGGTATAATGGACCGTTTTTTATCAGAAATCATCTTTGCTTGGTCGCAAAGCAAGGAATCATTGGAGTATATAACATGTCGTCAATTAAATTAGTTGCTGAGTCTAGACAAGACTGTGGTAAAGGTGCGAGCCGCCGCCTCCGTCGTTTAGATAATCAAGTTCCTGCTATTGTTTATGGTGGTGAGAAAGAGCCTCAATCTTTACAACTTCTTCATAATAAAGTCATCAAAGCATTAGAAGACCAACATATCTATTCAAGTATGTTTACTTTAGAAGTGGATGGGAAAAAAGAACATGTGATTTTGAAAGCATTACAACGTCATCCATTTAAACCTGTGATTATGCACATGGACTTCCAACGTGTGTCTCCAAATGACGACATTACTAAAATGGTGCAATTGCACTTTATTAATGAAGCCGATGCACCCGGTGTCAAAGCAGGTGGTATGGTCAATCATCATATGAACCAAGTTGAAGTACGTTGTAAAGTAAAAGATTTACCTGATCATATTGATGTCGATTTGTCTAAGTTAGAAAACAATCAAATTATTCATTTGGCTGATCTAAAATTGCCTAAAAACGTTAAATTAACCGCTGATGTCAGTGACGAAGAACACAACCCTGGGGTTGTGAGTATTCATAAGCATTTGGTTGAAGTTGAAGAAGAAGTTGCAGTTGCAGCTGTAGAA
>Ga0247843_1004122_pt1 | contig 22264 bp, 13 predicted proteins | sample LaCruzMarch2017__FD_192420 | JGI IMG/M metagenome (GOLD analysis project Ga0247843, IMG submission 192420) | Freshwater microbial communities from meromictic Lake La Cruz, Castile-La Mancha, Spain - LaCruzMarch2017_8m | ecosystem: Environmental > Aquatic > Freshwater > Lake | place: Spain...
GCCAAAGAGGTTAAGAATTCATTGAAATCGCTCGGTTACTACGATAAACGATACAAACTGGTGAAGGTGAATCTTGATGGACATATCAATTCACCGGTTGTTGCCATACCAGTTACTCAAGAGTGTATGTACCAGTTTTCAGCTGATAACTCAGAGAATCCGATGTTGCAAGACATAAGAAATACTTTGATTATTAGAGTAGGAACTGAAGTTGTCCCACTGAGCTCATCGTTGATTGGAAAAATGAAGCAACGAAGATGACAGTGTGGTGGAATGAGGAGATAACGACAGTTCCCCTACTACAACAACAAAATGTGAATGGGGAGATCTTAGCAAACTTGACTAACTAATAGGAGAAACTGGATATGTTGAAAGCTGAATCTGGTTTCTTCACCAGACTACGTTGTTAACGCAGTAATATGCATGCAGTCAAAACATCGTTGTTTGTTGCTCCCTATCTCATATCCTCTCTTATTTACCAGCCTTCTTCTTCCTTTTACCACCCGCGCTTTCCCACTCCTCTTTCTTTCCACTCTCGCCTAACTTCCTCCGTATGAATTCAGTGGCAAATGTAGTAACCTGTGGAGATGAGCCCAGGTATGCAGTGAGATACTGTCTAATCTCGTCCCTGTCTGTTAAGGTCATGCAAAATTGGATCAGAGTTAGGTCATCGGTTCCATTAAGCCTCTCCATCTGCTCCTTGCACCATAACTCAAGACTTGGTGACATGCGACCATTTGCTCCAAAATTGTCATCTACTGCAGCAGCCTTATTGGAGCTTTGTTTCTTGGCAGTCGGTGCAGTTGCAGTCTGAGGGATTACTGCTGTTACCGATGGTTTATTCCATGCCGCCGTTGTTGATGTTGCTGTGCCTAGCCCCGCAACAGTGACAGTAGGGGGTGAAACTACAGCTGCAGGAGTTAGTACTGCAGCACCTCCCCAAGCGGTACTTCCTCCAGATGCGGCAATGTTAGCCCAACCACCACCTGATCGCCCGCTATCACCACTTTCCTTCTCGCGTCTCGCCGCTTCTCTTGCCTCCTCCAATTGGATTTCTGACATAGTCTTTTTCCGTTCAGCACTGGGACCCGCGGAGGCGACTCCACCCCATGCAGGGGCGGTGGGCACTTCAATGGGCACGACTTGCTGCTTCTGATGGGTCTTTTTATTCTGCTTCTTCACTGCTGGAACTAGTGCTGATGTTGATACTGGTTCTTGCACTGGAAGTCCTCCGATCATACCCCCGCCATTGGACGATTCAGCCCCAAGGCCCAGCATCATCTTCAACTTTGACGACTGATTGCTCTTACCCGCTGAGTCTGCATTCACATGATCTGATGCGTCAGTGCGTGCATTTGACTCCACCTCCGCCCTCGTCGCTACCTTTTCACGAGCCTTGGCCTCTACCTCTGCACGAGCCTTGGTCTCCACGATCGACGAGTCTCTCCCAGCATAGGGTTTTGTGGGATGAAATGCATTGTTGGCATCAGGGAAATAAAAAGTTAATGCACGAAACGGACCGCCGCGACTCTGACTGATCGGCAAATCACCCTTAAAGTACCCCGCCTCGAGCCATTGTCGCATCTCATCCCCACCAAAAGGGCCCTGAATGTTCCCCTGTGGATCGGCATAAAACCATGGAGCATCCGTCACCACCAATAATTGCTGCTTCTCTTCCTCCGCACGTGCCATTGACTCCGCTTTCGCTTGTTGTTGTAGTCGAGTCTGTTCATCCTGGATCAGACGTCTCCTCTGAAGCTCCTGCTCCTGTACCGCTTGCAATTGCTGCGCCGCCACCAACTGTGCCTGTGCCTGCGTCTGGTGGACTTGCCATTGGGCATTCGTCATACGCAACGCCGCCATTTCTGCCCCGACCGTGGGATCCCGTCCCAACTGAATTCGCTGTGGGTGCCGTGCAATTAATGACCGTAACGCTTCTACTGTAGTCAATATGGCAATGACGCGTGAATCATTCGCGTGCATGGTAGAGAGAATAGAAGTGAGATCAGATCGTCCCCACGAAGTTTCGAGGATGTTGGAAATACGTTCGATGAGCACTAGCTCGACCTGATTCTGTTGCTGCTTGATTCGTTCTAGCTGTTCCTGTTGGGCAGCTCGCATCTCAGCTGATTGCTTCGCCTGCACGGCCTCCCAGTGTTTCTTCTCTTCCTCCTGTTTCTGTAATTGCTGACGCTGGTGCAATAGTTCCTCTTCTTGCTGCTTACGCTGAGCAGCAATCTTGGTTGTGTTTGCTTGCTTACCAAAGGAGTCCAGGTCTCCCCACGGATTTGTAGATAATGAGGATGCCGTTGCACCCCAGGGATTGCTCGGAATGGGTGCAGCATCATCAACGCCTATTGATCCTCCATCGGGCACTGGCTTATCGGAATCAGTTGGATTTGCGGCAGTTGGTGATCCACCACCAGACGCTTCACCCGTCCCCGACACGCCAATCATTTTCATCAATCGTGAGCTTGCATTAGTCTCTCCAGTGCTACTCTTGATTGGCAAATCCTCCTCTTCCACTTCCACTTCCGTGGCCGCTGCATCCTCGTCCACCCCACCAAAGTCCTCAAAGACGTTGACATGATCACCACTACCGCTCCGAATGGTGGTACCCGTGCTAGCCAATGGTCGGCTTAGGTCAACGGTTCGCGTTACTGCATCTTCACCCACATCCTCATCATCCGCGCCTTCTCTGGAGGAGTCGACCACGATCCCCGCCTTCTGATGCCCATGCAACTCACTCTCAAATGCCGCAGCGGCCTTGGATAAGTCCGATAGTTCAAATGACTCCATACCACCACCATTATTGCTAGTACGTCCCCTTGGGGGTGGGGCATCGTTCTCTAGTGACCCCCCGAAGGCAGAAAAGTCAGAAGCGGCACCAAATGTCGAAGACGAGACGGGGTCATCCCACAAATCGTTGGGGTTGTCCGCCTCGTAGTCCCCCCCACCACCACGACCAAAGCTACCACGGCCGCTTGCACCACCACCACTATCGGCACGTCCACGATTGTTTAATGTACGGGTATCGTCACTTGCAGGCAAAGCCACGCCACGTTGCCATCGGCCACTGTCAAACCCACCAGGCGGTGGAGCCATGCCACCAATACGACGGTGAACACCGGGTGGTGGGGGTCCACCAATGTGGTCAGACATGGAACCATGATGACGGTCACCACCACCAGCACCACCTCGTTCTCGGCCATTAGTAGAGGCCCAAATTTCATCAGCGTCAAAGGTATCCCAACAAACTATTTTGTTGTTATAATTGTTGTTGTTGTTGTTGTTGATATGCGAAATCAAGGAGTAAATTATGAATATATACAAATAGAAGAACATGAAAAGAAAAACAAGACGTAATTTGGATACACAAACCAATTTCAATTTCCATATATTGTATTATACAACACAACAACAATAACAACACCCCCCCCATGCTCTATCAAAAACTTACCAGGATCTTGTGCAACTTTTGATATAATAATATCATCATCCAATTCCATCAATACCGTGGGTACTTTATTTCCATCTTTATCCTCATCCACCCGTCCACGTAAACTTAATAACTTCTCTCTTGTATATCGTATAATATTCTTTCCACCTTGTGAATTTGCATATTCCTCATCTTTGTCATACTCATCCTTATTATCATCATGATGTCCATCGTGGGATTTAGTCGATGAAATATTACGATGATGATGATGTTTTTGATGATCAGTAGTAGTAGTAGCAGTGTTCTTATCGCCACCCAATGACCGATTACTATTACTAGCACTTCCACCCTCGACAAATTTGCCACCCTCGAATGTGCCCGTAGTCGAATTGGATGATGTGCGATGATAATTCGTAGGACGTGACAACGATTGTTGTGGATCAATACCACCGACACGATGATTGTGATAATAATGCGATGACGACGACGACGACAAAGTTCCACCATTACTATTATTTTTGTAGTGGTGTTGTTGTTCTACTTTGTCACCACGAGGATGAGGATCACGATGATGCGATGATGAATTTGGTGGTCCATTATTTCCCGTAGCAGTGGTGACATCGGCATTACTCGGAGTCTTGGATGCCATGAGATCCGCCAGACTACGCCCACGTCCAGATGTAGTAGTACGTGGGGGTGCAGGAGCAGGTGGCGCAGATGTTTGATATGCACCCGACCCACCACTCTCCCTTCTACTATGAGCACTCGCCCCTCCTCCACTAGGGGCCGAAGAGCGGAGCGAGTCGAATCGACCAGTCGTTGCCGTTGGTGGCGTAGTAGTTGGCTGTGATGATGATGGTGGCAACAAAAGGTCGTCGTCTAACGCATCGGCATCCAGCATGGCAAAGGGATTCCCTAGTCGACTATTGCTGCTCCCGCCACCGCTACTCGCGTGACTACCACTGCGATCCCTCCCCCCTTTACTACTGCTATTGTCCGTCGATGATGTTGCAGCGGCAGCAGCTGTCTTGACCGCAGGAGGGGGGTGGAATCCCCGTCCTTGCGAACCCGAACCTCCTCCCGTCTCACCACTGCTCCCGCCACCGTTGCTGCTACCACCATTGACACCACCACTATTACTGCGCCATGCTGGACCAAGACGGGGCATGGACGATGATGATGATGACATTTTCTTAATATTATTCCTCAATTATGTCTTCCACCTCCTCGACTTATTTGACCTCACGTTTTTTTGGCGGGACATAAAATGCCATGACGGAGAGAAGAAGCCGTAAATACATACGTGATTATCCTGCCGAGGCGATTCTGGCTTTGCCCCTTGCTGAAGAGTAAAGATACTTCAAGGGTGTTGACTAGGTATTACTTTAGTGCTTTGGACAAAGAAAAGGAATATCTATTCGCTAATTTATCTACTATAGTACTATTATAACATGGAAACTGATCGCTTCGTCAGACAATGCTAGAATTATATTCGTCTATGCTTTCTACAGCGCAGGCTCCGACGAATGTGTGATTATGAGATGCAATTCATGCGTTGGGTAAATAACTGTATGCCAAATAATGTCTAACTTGGACTTGTGTAGCATCCAGGCAGCAACAGTTCTAAAATAGTTTGTCAAATTCCATGCCTCATTGAGTGCAAGAGAATTATCTACGTATATAACACTGGCATCATTTATGGTCTACACACAGACACCCCACGTGATGTGATCCGACATTTTCTATCATCTAAACAACAGTCGTGGTCGTGGTGGAGCTGTTCTACACACGGACACCCCACGTGATGTAATCCTACAAAATCCGCTGCAACATCGGCCACTTGTATCCGCGCCGTAGCATCTCAGAGTATTGCAAGCACATCTTATGCCATAAGAAGACAGTCTCCATCCATTGTTGATGCACTGTTGGATTGGCTTCGATGTCGGGGTTGATGTTGGTTTGGATGTGGGAGTGGCAGTAGGCGATGGAGTTGTTGGAGTGGACGTAGGCGATGGAGTTGTAGGCGTGGCAGTAGGCATTGAGGTTGGAACAGACGTCGGATTAGCATTGCAGACAGATTCATCGTAGGTGTTACTTTCACCGAGCGAGGAAGTGCAATTGTTTACTGGGAAGAACCCTATCATCTTCCAACTTGGTCGGACAGAAGTATCATTAACAAAGGCTTCACTGGAAAATGCACCGATACCACCGTCATCATCAGTCACAACGTCGTCGTTATTTGTGACGTAGTGATCATAAAATCCATCGATAGCTTGAAGGTTTCTGCTTGACTTGATCATGCCATTACATACATACGACCTGACCAATAGTCCGTTAGTCTTATTGCCATGACCAGGAAATTGAGACCCAAAAGGTGGAGAGAAGTGGTAGGGGTCTGGTCCAAGATACGTAGTGTTTTGGCATTTCACATAAAAGAATGGCACATGATCCATTCGTGGAGTTGTCAGCCCCGAGCATACAAGCGACGCTGCTGAATTTGAACTAGAAAGGAAAGTGATATGAGGAATATGATAGTACCAAACGAATAAAAGAATCAACAGAGCAAAGCATTAAAACGAACATACCACGTTGTTGACTGTCCACGAGAGGATGAGGATGTCTTGACCATAAACTTGGCACTTGTTGTGTAAATGTCTACTCTGCGGGGTTTCCATTCTTCGAAACTTATCTCATCAATGGCGACTTTGGCTCTAAGACTGGCTGCAGTCTCTTGAACATTTCCCAGATTGCTACCAAAATAATAGCCACGATTCGTATACGTACTACCTGCTTGCAACCTGGCACCGCTATACCAGTTGACGTTGAAGACGGTGAAATCCCGTCCACTAATGTTGTCTGTACTTCCTATGCGTCGTCGACTTTTGCCTTCGACAATACTGGATATGTAGTCCTCACCCTTACCGTAAACATAGGTGAATGCCGCCAAGTTGCTTGGATTGTAGTCCGCAGGAACGGATGCAAGAGGAAGCTTTGTCAAAGCAGAGGCTTCCACCTGTGGGAATGTGGCCGACTTTCGTAATGGACGGACCTCAATGGGCAGTGCATTGACGTTTCCAACGTTGCTGAAAATATTATTCACTATAGATGCAGCCGCAGGTCCGTCTTTTGAATATACGGCGAACCATAACTTCTTATCAGTGGGGAAGTACGACCAATGCCTAAGAAGAGCAACATGCACGCCCCTATTTTTGAATATAATGTGAAGAAGATTAATAAATGAGAGACAAAACATTGTAATTGTACATGAATCAAAACGAACAAATCTTACCTGCCCGTGAGGCTATTGAACAGACCAATATCTGTCCATGGTGAGCATGAATCATAAGACGTAAGTTTCCACGGCGAGATACCAAAGCCTGTGTCATGAAAATCACATCGAAGCAACACAAGCCCATTCCACCACTGTTTGGTGTTGGGGTGAGCAGCGCAGTTAGCTAGACTATTGGCAGCAACCTTGAGCTGGATTCGCGTATAGCCTGAGCTGATATCTGCTTCTGAGCAAGATTGTACCATACAAGTGGAAGGATTTGCAGTGCAATCGCCCCCAGGGCCACTCTTGCGACAAGGTAGACTAAGATTAGGAAGGCCTGAGGTCTGATTCACCAGCAGTCCCACCGAAGCAAAGGTCGTATCTGGTAAGAAAAGCAGCCATGAGTAACTGCATCGAGTAAATCGAATAAAAGAAAATCAAGATACTGTAGACAACTTACATCCCTGAGTTAATGTCAGATCCTTTCTATTATCTTGGGAGGTATGATCAACACCAAATTTACATAATGGAAGATAATCCACCGTGTTGACATTGTTGAAGCTCAACGAGTCTGCATTTCGTGGCTCGAGTGCATATGCTAGTTTGGAGGGACGGACTCCAGCCCAAGGCACATCTAAGTGCGTAATGTCATTATTTGGACCATCAAGAGTGTCACCTGGGTTGATAAAGCTGTCGTGAATATTATGATTCATAGTGGTAAGATATAGTTTCCGAATGTACGAAAAGAAAAGAGGTACTTATGAACATGGAACTGAAACTCACTTGTGGATCATTTGTGTATGCTCGATAATCCCATTATTGCAATTGGTGTATCTGTTGATGTAGATAGCTGGCGACGTGTACTGAGTCGCAACCCAAGCCTGTGTCCCCCATGATGCAAAGGTGCAGGAATTCCCGGAGCATTGCTTGGCCAAGCTTGGAGAGTAGAATGGAGTATTTGTGTAATTATGATTAAGTGTGTTATCCTCTTGATCTGAATTTACAAATCGACAAACGGACAGACTGTAAGAGATTTTGGCTTAAAAAAGATGAGTCACTAACATGAAATGGTAATACTCACACGCCCCCGCCTGATGCATGTAATTAGGATTAGTAGGGACAAAATTCAGTGCTTGTGCAGTGGCGACCATTTGATGTACCTCATCAATCCATGGTGCATTTTCGTGTTTCTGGGGTGGGATAATTTCTCCGAATAAGTCCGGATAAATAATGCTATACATGTTCCCACCGGAACCGATTCGTATCGACCAAGAGCGGTTACCCGTCGGATCATTGTACGACATGATGGCTTGGAAAAGACCTTGTTCGTAGCCAGTAAAGTCGGTATTCCAACTCGATTGGGTATTGGTGCCAGGCCAAGTGAAACTGAAGGACGTGGTCGATGCCTGATCCGTCGTGTTGCATGTTGTCGGTTCATGAGTGTCATAAGACTCGATAATGTCGTCCAAGATGGCCTTGTCTAGATCCTCGATGGCGCTGCCATTGACAACAAGGACCACCGAGAGAAGGCAATCGCGAATAATGCTCAACAGTTTCATCTCGGCCGGCTGGCTTTGTTGGGTGGGTATGGGGAGAGGGCTGCGGCCGGTCATTAGTCCGCACTTAGTTGTCACTATGACGCAGTAAAATGACCTGTGGTTACATATCCTATGACACAGTAAATGACCCGTGTTCAACCTCGCTTGGTGAGGCTCGTTATCGTTCTCGAGCAAAAAAGCGTTTTATTCATCTATCTCGAACACTCGTAAAACTGATAATGAGTTTGCATTATGTATTAAAATTATCTGAACTCTATTTTTGGTCTACACTTTGTGGTGTTGCAAATCTATATTCAACTTGCGTCTTCTTGTTCCAACAAGCCTGTGTCTTCTTCAGACTTGAATTTACGAAGCAGTGCCCTTTCAAGTCGATTTCCGCTTGATATATCACGCAGTATATCTGCCACAAACAATAGTCGCTCTCCCTTCTGTTTACGCTGGTGATCAAGCCACCCATCGATGTCCTTGCTAGGGACTAGTAAAGCTCCCATATTGCCAGGGATGGAAGATGTCCCAAGTGGCGGATAAAATTCTTCCGTAAGCATTCGCTGTACCTCTGGGCGCAATACAGGGCGGTACTTCTCGCCAGATCTACGCCCACGACCCGTAATTATAAGGACATCCCTCATTCTTCTTGCCGCTCTTTTGATGGAAGAAGATTGTGACGAGATCGATTCCTTCTGTAGGGATACTCGAACTGCTGCGTGTGCTACCGCTGCGCTCATTCCATGCAGATCCAGCCGCAATTGTGGACTCTGGTCATTGCCGTCAATGACTGCCCATGGCAAATGCCCAGCTGCAACGCCCTCTGCGTACAATTGATCTGCTTCAATGTACAGACCACTCTTGTGAAGCGCATTTATGGACTCGGTATAAATAGCTTTCTCGTATGTGTATTCCGAAACTTCATCAGAGTCGACATCATCGTTTGTTGCAGAACAATCCAAAGTAGGAGTGATTTCCAAGACCTTGGTCACCAAAGAAAGAACCTCTTGTCCACGGTGGCGCATTGCCAAGATACGACATGCCGATGCGATCGCTTCCTTCCGAGGTCTTCGACCGCTCCATTCAATCCAATCGTCGATCGCTCTAAGGGCCCATGCGTACTGACTCCTCGCTTCGAAGCAAAGAACAGCAGCGGTGAGAGCCCTTGCAATGCGATCGTGCTTCCTGTTCAAGCTTTCCAGTGTTGGTCTAGAATAATTACCATCACGAGTTGTTGACAAGGCAAGCGTTTCGCGAGCGTACATCGGATGGGTTTCTTTGACATACGGACGAATGAACGGAAGTGTACCAACACAGACCTTCCAGTGCCCACCTCGCGACGCGGCAATCAGAATCAATTTCCAGTCTTGTCCCGTAAGACCAACTGGGCGATCAAGATTCGCGGACAGTACACCGGCATCTCTGAAATCAGCCTCAGGTATTTCATCGGGGGTAGGAGCGTCCATGAGAAGACGAGAGGAGACAGTAATCCACTCGGGTCGTCGTTCGTCCTCGTCAATGTTAACTGGCCCATCTCGCAATGCCTTGGTGTGCAAACGCATCTGAGATGCAAGGAATTGAATATCATCTGCGAAGTTTAATGCTGGAGTAATGTTGCCTCCCTTCGCACAAAACTTCAGTAATGATCGATGAAGTCTTGGTAATTCATCAAGAAACGCCCCACCTTTAACACGAACGACGGAAAAATCATTATCACTTCTAGGCACCGATCGCAGCTCTCGAATGGATTTGCGGTGCATACGCCGGAGTATTGATCTTGCATCTTGCCACAATCCCGCAGCGCACGATGCCTTGGCAACCGACGAATACAGGCTGGGTGGAGGACTCTCTACTGCCCTTAGCATCGTGAGAGCTGCCTTCGCCCGGGCCAGGGATGTTATGTACATGGGTTCAATGATGCCATGTCGGGAGTCGTCGATACCATGTCGCTTTGCAAGTCGGGCTATCTTAAATTCCTCCTTCGACGAAGTCATTGCCATTCGACAGTATTCTGAGATGACATCCTTCAACGATCTCTGGTTCAACGTCAGTCCATTTTTCTTCATGGATAACAGAATCTGGTCCGCCGCTCCCAAAGCATCGTGTTTCAGGCAAGAGGTAATGGCGGCTGAATAAATCGTCTCTTCCACCATTGGTATTGATTCATCGGGCATATTCGAGAGAACATCGATGGAGTACCTTTCCTTCAGAATATCATTAGCAAATTTCTGCCCTCGTAAACATATCAGTAATGCCAATATTGCCTCGCCATCAGCAACCTTGCCAAATGTTTGGATGATGTGCACAATCGACTGGGCATTCAATTTGGTATTGGAGTGTGGTAGGTGTGAGAGTACTTCCGACACGGTCCGAATATCCCCAAACTTGGATGCGACAGATAGTGCAGCGTTGGCCATGAATATCACACCGGACGCTGCTCGTCCTTTCAATTGTCGCGTCTTAGACTCAAGAACCTTCTGTTTGCTGCCATTAATTTGCGACATAAAAGTAGGATCAGAGTGTGCTTTAGAAAATATCTTCACCGCATCTAACGCGGCAGTAGAGTTGTGCGATCCTCGACATGCCATGATTGCATTGTAATAAGTTACCGCGTCTCGAGCTATTCCACGATCTTCCATGGTATCCAAGATATCAAAAACGACATCCACTATTCGATCATGCTTCATTAAACGATGATTGACTTCGGATGGAGAATCCTCCTTCAAGGCCAAGAAAGTTGATTCATCGAGTATGGAAAGTAGAGTATTGTATGTGACGACATCCGGATAACAGTCGGCATCGTTGTCCATGCCGTGTCGAGACTCACTTCGTTCCATCTTTTCCAGGATATTAAATGCCATGGCAAGGTTTGTACCATGTTTACTCTTGCTAGACTTGGGTGTAAAATACATGATTTCGTCGTCGTTGTCATCTTCGTCCATGGCAGAAGATGATCCTTGTACACATGCCAACAAAGCAGCATTGTACACCCAGGTATTCGGATTAACAATTACACTGTCATCCACCATCTGATTTGTCTTGGATGATGATGATGAGGATGATAATAATGCACTTTCTTCCATTTCATTCAGGAGGGATAATGCCAATTTACCCTGATGACATCGTGCACATATCGATATCGCCATGGAATACGTGTAGGTATTGGGTAACGGCATCGACCAATGTTTACTTTCACTGATATCCTCATTAGTTGCCGTAACAACATCTCGGGACACAAGCAATTGCTTCTGCAGACGCATAGCATTCAATAGTGTAATAGCCGCCTTCCAATTCCTTCCCTTGTCGAATGTATTCATCAATATTGAACAAGTAACAACGTCGGGCGATGTATTATCATTCCTCATTCGTTCTAATACTAGCATGGCACATCGTACACCATTGTGTCCCATCCTCGTCGTCGTCGTCGTCGTCGTCGTCTTCGAAGCATGATATGGCTTGCTAAACTCCTCCACGGCACGTTCATTCACCTTTAGCAACGCCGCGTAGGCATGATTGTTCAATTGATTGGAGTCAAACGTATCCAATAGTGACATGGCCTCGTTCCATTGCCAGCACGGAGAGATGTATCTTTCTACATGATGATCGTTCACGGACGAGGTGTCGTTGTTGGACAATGATAACGATGATGATAACGGATGTGATGATGATGATGATGATGATATCGATTCGGCCAACATTCCAAAGAGAGCACTTGCCGTGTATGCATCACCCCTTAACAATACCATCGTCCCACCCTCCTTGTCATCTGCACTTGCTGCCATCGTCGAAGTCCATCCATATGCGTCATGTATTGTTACATTCTTATATATACGTATTGCCGCGGATACTTTACCTCTATGTCCGAGTGCAGTAAGTATCGAATTCAGTTCGTGGGATGTCGGCGAGTGAGATAGTATACTACTGCCACCACCTCTTTTTCTATCCTTCGTTCCTGCTTCATTAATGTCATTATTCGACGATCTCGCAATGTTGTTGTTCACGACATCATTAGCAAAGTAGGACCAAAGTGATTTCAATTTCGACGTCGAGGCTTTCGTTTTTTTCGACATGCCGACGAATGCTTCGCCAAATATACGCGGCGATAGTCGTGGTCGTATTATTTTTAGCGTGTCGTCGTCATCGGTAGCAGCATGCTCTCTATTATGTAGTAGAATGTCGTACTCGTTAATTGTGGCAATGTAGTCTACGGCGGCAACGACGAGTTTTTGTAATAGTATGAAATCTCCCACCTCCGACGTGGCACGTATTGAAGTTATTAATGCATTATTAAGCATGTCTTGTGCTACTTTTGTAGAATTGACAAGATTATTAAAATTGATATCCTCAATTTCATCATGATAGTAGTAGTCTGATGATGATGATGATGACTGCAATAGTAGTACAATCTCATCACGTAAGAAGTGTACTAATGAATTACACGCATCAATTAATGCATCATCTACCACTCGTCCACGCTTGCGTTTCCGTCCTCGCGATATATTCGTTGTGAATGATCGTAGCTTTTGAATTAGAAGTGATGGGCGTAATGTCAATGGTCGTAGTGTCGTCGGTTGATGATGATAAAGAGAATCCACAGCGAAAGAATTTGTTCCCTCGTCTGCCTCCTCTTCACTGGTTCCTGCCGCCGAAGAAGAGGACTGTCGTATCGACGACACAAATAGTCCATTATGTTTAGAGAAACGATTACTACGACAATGGTGATGATGATATATTCCTCCATCCGACAAGAATGTTGTTGTTGTTGTTGGTGTTGTTGTCAAAGGACTGCCCGCAATATTCGGGAATGATGACGACGACGAGGAGGATGCCCGCCACGCGAACGCGACGCAAAGTTGATGACCACGGCCAGCAGAAGCGGCTAAGAATACCACGACGATGGCAACAATCTCATTGCCTGGTCGACGGCGACACATGCGAAGCGGCATGTTATTTGTTGACAACATGGATGAAGAAGATGATGATGGGTGAATGGTAGTTGGTACATAGACAGCAGAGTACGTAAACGTCTACTTGTTAAAAATGACGATGGGCAAAATCGCATCCATAATGGCCGTAATGGCGATGCCGTGCGTGGTGGCGTGGACTACTTCTACCCCACCTCGATGCGAAGTGGATTCCAGCGGCGTCGCTGTTGGAGTTGTACAACGACGAGACTTCCTGTCGTCACTATTGATTGCATCCTCCTCCATTGTCCTACTCCTCCGTCCACCCGATGCCAATGCAGCAGCATCCTCGACGACACCAACAACCGACGAGGAGAAGATAATTCGCGGATACAAACGATTACAATATCTACTAGACAATTGGGAGGACGAAACAACGGTATGCAAGACAGGACAAGAAACCACATTTGGCGATAAGTGCGAACGCAATCCAACGAAGGTGATGGAATATTTAGGATACAAATCGACATCGGATCCATTATTCAAGGCCGAATCGACGCTACGACGATTGGTACTAACCAAGGGTATACCCAATTCATCATCTGAACGCGAAAATGAATTTTACGATGCCATTGATAAATATACTCAAAATGCCGAAGAGGCAAATTCAATGGCATTCGTGAGTAGTTGGGGGGAGGCGAATCCAGGCGGGGGGAAGGATCGTGTACGACAATTCATTGAACGATCGCGAAATAATGTTGTGGCTAGTAGAGATAGTCTAAAGACTGTGTTGGATATATTAGATCTCAAACCTTGATAGGAGGAAGAAGAAGAAGAAGAAGAAGGGATTGCAGGACACTTCTTCTTATCGTACTATTTTCTCTGACCTATTAATAATTATTGTTACCTACTATGTACAATACCATTTAAATGCATGATTTCTTTTCGTTTCAGCACACCAAAAATTAGACAATGCCGTGTGTGTTCCTCGCACACACACACACACCTCATCCAAACATCTCATATGGTACTACGCTGCGCCGCTTTCTCTCTTTCATCATTCTTGTCCGCCATTGTTGTAGTTGGAAGAGCACTTCCCACCGGTATAACCACAAATGTGTGCAAAGAATAAATACACAACCAATATACCAAATGCCACCGCAATAATTTGTGACCAATAATATTCAATCCTCATTTTCTTTTTCAATTGTGAACTACGTTTTGTAAATACCTTGGAATCATGCATCATATGTTCAGATCGTACGACCATATCATTTAGTTGTTGATCTCGTTCTAATACCATGGTTATATTATGTCCTAATAATCCCTTCAGATTGTCAACTTTGCCTAATAGATGATTAATCTTATCATTCTTTATCATCTTACTTCGATGTTCATTATAATAGTATATAATTTTTGATAGTTCGATATTAAACTTTTTTTCCATTTCATATGCCTTCGCCTTTGTTACTGCATATGATGCGTACGACTTTGTAAATTTGGTAACTACATCATCTAAGAAATCATAATTCACTACATGATATCGTATATCTGTATCGTCGGATATGCATAGACAAATAATATTCTCTTTACGATATAGATGAAAGTAGTAATCAAGATCACCCGTATTTGATGTGGACGACTCCACATCATGATCATCACCAGTACTACTATTAGTACTCATCCAGCAATTCCATTGCGCGGCCACGCCACTACCACTGCTCGAGAATAGTCCACCGAATAACATCGACGTTTCTTCGTTCGTTTGTTTAAACGTTCGTCTCCCACCCTCGGGTAATAATACGACTTGATCCGCATTACCAGTTTCATCATCATCACTAGCGTCCTTCTCGGCGTTTGATTTCTTCACGACATGGTCCAACACCTCCACGGTAATTTGTGGAAAGTTACCCTCCACGCCGGCGACCATTGACTCGACGAGGATGATCCCATCCTTGGCACGTGCGACCACGGCGTAGAGAATCATGGGTGGTTAGTTTACGTCTCGGCTCGGGGGGGTGGAAATTCTACACTACCAGGGTGAGGAGTGCAACAGAAAGGGTAAAGAGACCTTCCCGCTCAATTCACTTTTCACACGTGATCTGTTAAAATGAAGTCTATCCTCGCTCTACTATCCATCGTTTGCCTTGCGCTCGTCCAAAGCTCCGTGGCCAGGTTAGTCCCCTTACTCTTCAGTTTAGTCTTGCGTTGGTAAATTTTGAGCCATGCTTTTTAGGTCTGGTTGTTGGTGAAATAATAATATCCCTTTGCATTATTGGTCAACTGAAACTCTATTAAGTTTCATCTTTTCTACAAAATATGTCATCTTGCATACAAAAAAAAACGTTCTCACCTCACCTGATATTCATATTTTTTGTGTGTCATTGTCTCGCCGCTCTATGTATTATTATGTTTGACACACACACACACACACACGCACACGCACACAAATTCTCAAGTGATGGTGGGGGGGAAACTGTAACAAATAAAGTCTTCTTCGATGTTGACATTGAGGGTGGCGAGGGTGGACGGATCATATTTGGCCTGTTCGGGGACACTGTGCCCAAGACGGTTGAAAACTTTCGTGCCCTGTGTACGGGAGAAAAGGGCGTGGGGAAAAGTAGCGGCAAGCCATTACATTACAAGGGATCCATCTTCCATCGCGTTATTCCCAACTTTATGTTACAGGGTGGAGACTTTACCGATGGTAATGGTCGGGGTGGTGAAAGTATTTATGGTGAAAAGTTTGCAGATGAGGTGAGAGACGATGCTTAACTAAACCCCTATCATTATTATTGACGGCTTTCTTTGTGTGGCTTGTAGGAATGGGATTTGTTAGAATTTAATCCATTTTGGAATTTATGCAACAACATGTCACTAAAATATATTTCTATCATATCACAGAACTTTATTCTCAAACACGAGGCGCCGTATTACCTTTCGATGGCCAATGCTGGGTAAGCATTTTGTGTGTGCCAATGTAATTTATTTATTGTGTTTGCTTCTGATTTCAAAATGATTCTACGATTGGCCATTGAACTCTAATCATTTATACGCACGTCGAATAATATTGCATTACAATATTATAGTCCCAATACCAACGGTAGTCAGTTCTTCATCACTACTGTCAAGACCGCTTGGCTTGATGGACGTCATGTTGTTTTCGGCAAGGTCCTTGAGGTGAGGAAGTTTCAATAATATGTACTGTGCATTTGATGTCTTTCATTAATTAATGAAGTTTCACTAAATGATATGCATGCTTTTGTTATTGATTTTTAGGGTGAGGATGTTGTGAAACGTGTTGAGGCAGTTGGGTCAAACTCTGGTGCAACGTCAAAGAAGGTAACCATCAAAGATTCGGGTGAACTCTAGAGACAGCAAATGCTGATGAAATGTGCGTGATACAATAAGATAGAATTTGCATAGTAACAAAATTCAAAGGATTTTGTACGAGGCAATTTAATTAGGAGTAGATGAGTATTAAATCTTCGTTGCTACGTATTCCTTCCTACGGCCCGCCAAATCATCATTTCCAAAAATCTCCAAAAATGCACACCCCGAAGCCTCGGCTCGGAGAGGACACATCAACAACATAATCCAACACACAGCAAAACAAACCTGAGGCAGTGTTGGCGGAATAATCTGCGCTGTTGCTCCTCTGTTGTTGTTATTCCCTTGCTCTGTGTCATCCGGAAGTCCTCTGGGAATATCTGTCCAAACAACAATAATTTCACATGCTGAGTCTTCGTATCATAGACCTGTCAGTCTTCTTCCTCCTTCTTCTTCTGGTCAGCGAATGCATACCCTCGTCGGCGGCGGATGGTGGTGGCGTGCTCCCATATCTTCGTGGTGGGACGTCGGCCATTCAACAGCAGCAGCAGCAACAACAACAGAAACAACAGCAACAAACAACCAGGAAGCAAAGGCAACAACTTCGCCGTAGAACGCAGAAGCAGCAGCGCGACAAGAAGGGAGGGGGGATAGAACTGGGCATACTCATAATTCAACTCGCCGAGGATGTTGTACATGGCCTGCTGGAGGCGGGGGATAAAATCAAAATTGATGCATCCAACATTGGGCGCGGGGTACATATCTTCGTAGACGAGATGGGGGAGAAGGTCAAATCAGACGCAATAAATGTCGGGAGGGGGGTAACACGAGGGTGGGATGAAGTTGCATCAGTTGTAACAAAAATTGTTACCCAGGGCATACCCGATCAAATTAATAGATTGCCATTCTTACCCAAAAGGAGAGGATTCAAGTCCACGAGGCTAGATGAGGTCTGTCAAACATTCAGCTCGGTACTACTGCGATCGGGCAATGATATAGATACTGCCCAACTCCTAAAGGCATGTCGAGCACATGTCGCACTTATGCGTACAGGCGGGCCATCATTACGTCTCGTTGCCAAAGATTTAGAATCCAATGTACAAAAGGCAGAGAATGCATTCCGTCATTCACCCAAGGATAGTCGGACATTATCCTCTCTCCTTGAGAGTGAACGTATTAGTGGAATACATAATGGAAGTAATTTGGCCGAGAAGAGTGCAGCTATGGGATTGTTATGGATACGTCGATCTCTAGCCTTTCAGCTTGACTTATATGCATGCATCGCAAGTACTGACGGTGGCGGGGGAGGACTAGGAGGAGGGGGAACAACACCCCGTGATGCAGCATACTCAGCCTATACACGACATTTATCACCCTATCACGGGTGGGCATTACGTAAGGTCTTTCCAGCATCACTATCACATATGCCTGACCGGCAAACATTCCTTGCCAAGTTTGGTGGGATAGGGATTGATGAACTAACCGATGATCATGTTAGAGAGATATCAAGGAAGTTACGTTCGTTAATTGCGACATGGAAACCACTACTCTCTTCATGGAAGGATGAGTTTGATAGACTCGGGTTGGAGGATATACGGAGGGTGTGAGGGAATAATACTTATTCCCGCTCCTTGGTCGATCTCGACCGACAATACCCTCGTGCATCCTCATTTTTTTGATGAAATGATGGGAAGGAAAAAAAATCAATGAATGAACACATATTCAAGTCATCTCGAATCGATTAAATCGGGGTGGAGAATATGGTGAATATAGGCGTGTATTGATGCTGTCAAATTATGAATTAATAAATGACGATACAAACTTTTACTTCTTAGGTCTTGCATAGATGAGATGAGAATTCTACATTGTTTCGAATAACTAACGTCGCCCGCCTACCAGCTCCTCCCTTGGCTTTCAAAGACTCATTTCTGTGACACCCTCTCGTCGTCACATCTTTTAAAGTAGGCTCTCAAAAATGCAGTATAATTTCACCCTCAAATTCAAATACTATTGGATCCAAAGATCCAAGTAAAGGAGTGAGATAAGAAGATATCTTGGTGTCGTCCTCCTCCCCTCTCCTAAATGTATCTTTCACTCCCCCCCAAAAAAATAACTATTTCTTCTACACAATTCCCTTTACACTCTCCTTGTATCCTCTAAATTTAATTGTACAAAAATAAACTTCCATACATCCAATAATGGCTCGAGTAGTACTATAAGTTCTTGTATCTTTTGTACAATTTCAACTTCTATACTGCTAGTAGTACTAGTAGTAGTTTGACTACCCAGTTCATGTAATTCTACTTGACCAAATTTCGATAAAAAGATGTTCCGACTGCGTGGCATTTGTATCATATTGGCCTTGAAGCATGAACGTAATATCCAGTTATGATAGGGTGCTAAATGTAGCTGGTAGGATTCGTTTGCCATTTCGCGTGGATGTTGTTGATATTGTTGATATTGTTGTTGTTTCTTGTCATCCACTTCCCCTCCTTTTATTTCATCGGATGATGCTGATGGTGTAATAACGAGCAACTTTAGTAAATGCAATTGAAATGCAAGAGAACGACGTATCCATAATAATCCCATCGCCGCGGATGTTTCGCCTAATATATTACCATAATGTACGTGTGGCGTAATATTTTTTTCGTATACGAGTATAGAACGCAATGTCCAAATACAGCAATTATCATCATCATGATGATTATTGTTGCTATTGTTTTCACTACTGCTAGGTGATGATGATGATGATGCTGCTGCATTTACAACCGTTTGTACCTTGTTTAAATTATTTTCTAAATCATTGGCAACAAGACTCAATATTGACCCCCCAACTGAACGTAGTAAATTAATATGGGCATGACATGCTTGTAATAAACTGTTGATATCAATATCATTAATATCAAGATTATTAATCGTGATCTTGTTGATGATGCTGCTGTTGTTATTGTTGTTGCTGCTGTCTCCATGGTTAATGGAGTAGTTGGATTTGCAATGACTATTCTCATCATCTCCTGCAGTGGTGGATGGAGGAGATGATTCCAATGATTCCATAGTTGACGATGGACTAGTCACAGTAGTAGTAGTAGTAGTAGTTGTTGTCGAAGGTAAAATCGTGAGTGTACCAGAAGATGTTGCGACGATGTAAGGTATATTTTGAGGAGGAGTATTTGGAATATCATTGTTGTCATTTGACATCTTCTTGCTTGTTGCAATCGATACATCTCCTTCTAGCACTGTCGGAGGTGTTGTCTCGGCTGAATCATCGATAATAGCAGCAGCAGCAGTGCAAGCAATATGTCTTTCACTATTCGATGGGGAAGATAGCTTGTCTTCATCCGTCAAGAGATTAAAGCAGTCTGTATCCTCATCGTCAATGATATTGCTTAACGTATCTTTCATACTACTGGTGTGACATGAATGACAGTGTTGTTGTTGGTGTTGTTGGTGTTGTTGTTGTTGTTGTTGTTGATTACGTAATAATTTACTACGTTTCATGGTTTGCGAAAAGGCACGAATGACCTCGTTTAAATATTGACATTTCCTTTCATCATGACCATCATCATCATTATTATTCTCGCTACTGAAATTAGAGGACGAGGAGGTGAAATACCCCGACCACGTCCGCGGCGACAACAGCAGCGACCGCGTGGATGTGGGAGATGATAAACCACTGCTAAATGAGGATGCGGCAGTATTGGTGTTGGTGGTATCATCAAGTCGAGTGTCTATTTTGTTTCGGCACGAAGAGGAGGAAGGGGTATCGTCCTCGTCATCATTATTATTATTATTCGGGCACTGTCGTTTTGCAAGGTAGCAGTATACAATCGCAGCAGCCGTTGTTGCCGTTGCCGCGATTGCGATGACAATAGTGGACGATGATGACTGTGACGACGACGACGATGATGATAGAGACCGCATCTTCTTGTCTCCCAAGCCGCTCTAGATACAAGCCTCGTATGGTGATCGCGTGGTTTGTGCGGAGTTGAAAGTCAACTGCCTCCCCAACTGAGGTATGTACTGCCTCATCCAATCCTAGGTAGATATTGCATTTTTTTTATCACCACTTTATTTATTCGTCTTCCTACATATTACGTTGGAACAAAAAAAGCAAGTGTTTCAATAGCATCACTTCCTGGAAATAGTAGATAGCCCTCTGCAAAGTCAACCTTCCATTTACCACACTTTAACAATGCATCACAATCACGTTTAAATGCGTGAAAGCCACAACTCACATATACAACCAATAGTATATTCCTCCATCCATCCTTACAAAGATAATTTAATACCTCAACATCTAATCCCTTACGAGGTGGATCAACAATTAGTACTTGACACTTACGTAACAAAGCCAATTCAGACATAATCATCGTCGCTGCATTCTTCTGTAGATAGACACATCGAGATTGTATATCCGGTGGCAATGCATGCACAGTATCATAAAAGCATTGTGCATTATTCGGATTCTCGTCCGAACAAACCAGTGACGATATCAAGTCAGTAATATGCAGTCCTATAGTCCCCACGCCTCCGTAGAGTTCCACCACAGAAGTAGTAGTAGTAGTCACATCATGCTGACTAATATTATCGGAAGTTGTACTCTTGTCAACAAAGCTACGTATCATTCTCTCGCGTATTCTCCCAACAATGTACGTAAAGGCATCAAGATTCGCCTGACGGAAAACATTGGGTGGGAAATGTAACGGTATTGGAAATGGCACCGGTGATGGAAATGAATGATCAAACTTTAGATATTCAATCAATGCACGCGGTCCATGAACGTGTTGCCAACATGTTGAATCAAACGCAAATATTGCATTTGAATGTTTCCATGTATGATTGTAATTAATCCAAAGTGAATGTAGATTCAATTGTTTTTTGTAACATTTGACGGTGTGTTCATTACTCCTTTCTTCGTCTTGACAATGTTGATGTGAACCTCCTCCATGCTGTGTACTATCTCTATCTATGACTTTAGAATCATTATCATCATACCAATCATTATCGTTATTGTTACTTTCTCCCCTGTTTGAGGACTTTCCCTCTTGACGACCTCGTCGACGTCGTTTCTTCATCGACGCATCACCATACGATATGCCATCATCGGCATTGTTATCATTGTTCACTGACATGGAAATTAACCTGTTGACAAGTTTTTGTAAATCAGGATCATCAATTGCTGTTGTTGTTGTTGCTGTTGTTGTTGTTGTAGCGTCGTTGTCGTCGAGTAATTTTCGTTTGCTACATAATGTGTCAGAATCAATATCGTCCGAAGTCGGAGAAGAAGGATTCCAAACCAAGGTGATTTGTACCCCTCCAGTCTCACGTCCAACATTGATCGCCACGTAACGCAGCTGTCCAACGCCCGTACCACCACCACCATCATCATCATCGGTCTCGTCCTCGCGATATGGCACTATGCCCACGTCATGACAAGCACGTGTTATACACTCCACGGCTTGATTGATCGATGGATGATGCGCCACACAGTTTGGTACTGGTACTAGCTTATGTGATTGGGGCAGGAATAGACCAATGGCAACCTTCTTGTTGTTGGACGACTGACCATCATCATCTTTATCATTATCACCACCAGTAGTATCTGTGGCTGGCCGTACGGCAAGTTTCGAAACTGTTCGCCAGCCGGTGACGGGGCCAACGATGTGAACATGAAAGGGATGGATTACTGGTTCAAGGTATTGTCGTGCAGCCTCGACGAGTGGTGCCTTCGTCGGATTGGTAAGATATAACGAGGATGGATCTTTCTCGCTGTCTA
>Ga0247843_1004125_pt1 | contig 22253 bp, 19 predicted proteins | sample LaCruzMarch2017__FD_192420 | JGI IMG/M metagenome (GOLD analysis project Ga0247843, IMG submission 192420) | Freshwater microbial communities from meromictic Lake La Cruz, Castile-La Mancha, Spain - LaCruzMarch2017_8m | ecosystem: Environmental > Aquatic > Freshwater > Lake | place: Spain...
GCCGAACAGCGAACGCCTTCGGCTCACTGGAGGCGATGTCAGCGAAATCATCCTCAATATGGCCAGAACCACCGTCAGTGTCGAGGTGCCCAACAGCAACCCCGACGACATGATCGTGCTTGGCGAGACCGCACTCGCCGAGCATGACCGCCTGGAAAAAGAAAAAGCCGGCAGCAGTGAACTGCCGCCGAAGCTCGTGGAAAAACTCCGCCCTCTGCTCCCGGAGCTGAAGTCCAAGCGCAAGGAGGCGGCCCGCCTCATTGCCCTGGGCCAGGCGATGAACCAGGAGGTGGCCACCAAGCTGGGCATCGCCGAAGGGCAGAACTCACGCACGCCGGAGACGCTGCTGAACTGGCTGACCGGCCTGCGCGACACGCTGCAAGGCCAGCACCTGGGCAGCGAGCAGGCGCTGGAAGCTTATGGGTTCAAAGTGACCATCGGCACGGCTGCGGGCCGCAAGACCAAGGCGGCGAAACCGCAGTAGTGACCGAGCGGCGAGACCGCCCCTGAGACCCTCCAACCGCTGCGTGGCTACCCCGTGCAGCGGTTTTTTGATGGCCTCCACGCACGGCACGGACGGGACGGGGCAGCCGCCCGCGTGCTGATCCGCGAGCTGCCGCAGCTAACCAAGCGTGTGCAGGCTTGCGCAAGTACAGGCCGTGTGGCACTCTCCCCGCATGGGTGAAGTCAGAGCTACAGTCACAATCAACAATGCCATCGACGCTGGCAACCATCGCCGTGGCATGATCAGCAAAGATCAAATCCGCAGCGTGACCGTGGAGGCTGTCGTGGATACTGGCGCGGTGCGCTCGTGCATCCCTGTGGATTTACAGGAAAAGCTCGGTCTCGAAACGATCCGCCACATCAACGCGCAGATGGCCAATGGCCAGGTCGAGAGCGTGGCACTGACGGAGGCGACCTACATTGACATCCTCGGACGCGTGGCGACGGAGTCGTTCCTTGTGCTCGGCGGCGAAGTCCTCATCGGGCAGACCGCGCTGGAGTCCACGGATTTGCTCGTCGATTGCAACCGGCAGAAGGTGATCACCAACCCCGACCACCCGAACTCGGCGATCATCCGCATTCGGTGAACGGCGAGCGGGCGAAAGCACCATGCGCAGGGTGCTTTCGCTGAGAGTTGGCAATGGCGATTTGGCGGCGGTGGCGTTCACGCCCCGGAGCGTGGTGTAGCGGAGGGTATTGCCGCTGCTCGCTTTGATAATTTCCATGGAGAAACCTTGCCTTGGCAGAGATGACACGGCTTTTTTATGAATGGTCATGGATTCCCACTGCATTGACTCCCCGGCTGTGGCGGCTTAGTCTGCTGCAGTCATGGATGCCCTTTTAGAGCCGCTTTTGGAATCCCCCCGTCTCATGGACTACCTGGGGGAGCTGAACGCCGTGGTGAAGCGTGAGCGCGCCCTGCGCCAGAAGTTCTACGAGGAGATCACGCCCGAACATAAATGGGAGTTCATCAACGGAGAGGTCATCATGCATTCGACCGCCACTGCCAAACACTCGGTCATCCGCAAGCGCCTGGAACGCCTCATCAGCACCTGGGTGGATGTCAAACATCTCGGCTGGTCAGGCGGCGAGAAAGTCCTGGTCGTCTGCCAGCGCAACGATTACGAGCCGGACATTGTCTTTTTTGGCCCCAAGAAAGCCAGGTCCATCCGCCCGGACACGCTGAAGTTCCCCGCGCCTGACTGCGCCATTGAGATCCTTTCCAAGTCCACCCAGAAGAACGATCGCGGCATCAAGTTCCGTGATTATGCCGCGCATGGCGTCGCGGAATACTGGATCGTGGACCCGGTGAAGGAGATCATCGAACAATACCTCCTGGGTGAGGATGGCGGATACGAACTCGTCCTGAAAGCGCGTGACGGCACTGTGCAGAGCAGCGCCATCCCTGGCTTTGTCATGCCCGTGCGCGCGGCGTTTGAAGATCAGGAAAATCTCAAGGCGCTCTGGGCCTTGAAGCCCTGATATAGGAGGCGTGGTGCTTGCATCCCCGGTTTGATTCGCCACACTGGCGACCCTTTTTCCCGCCATGGCTTACCTCAACGAAAACTACCTCAAGCTCAAAGCCGGTTACCTGTTTCCCGAAATCGCCCGCCGCGTGAAGGTCTTCACCGAGGCGAATCCCGAAGCCGCGAAGCGCCTCATCCGCTGCGGCATCGGCGATGTGACTGAGGCGCTGCCCCAGGCCGTGCGCGAGGCCATGCACAAGGCCGTGGATGAGATGGGTGACCGAGCCACCTTCCGCGGCTACGGCCCGGAGCAGGGCTACGACTTCCTGCGCAACGCCATCGCCGAGCACGACTTCAAAGCGCGCGGCATCAACGTCGAAGCGGATGAAATCTTCATCTCCGACGGCAGTAAGTGCGACACTGGCAACATCCTCGACATCTTCGGCGCAGGGAACAAGATCGCCATCACCGACCCGGTGTATCCCGTCTATGTGGACACCAACGTCATGGCCGGCAACACCGGCGATGCGGACGAGAGCGGTGCCTATGACGGACTGCATTACCTCAAATGCACGCCCGCCAACGGCTTCGTGCCTGAGATTCCGAATGAGCCAGTTGATCTCGCCTACCTCTGCTATCCGAACAATCCGACGGGTGCTGTCGCCACGCGCGCGCAGCTCGAAGCCTGGGTGAAGTATGCTTTGGCCAATGGCACCACGATCCTCTACGACGCGGCCTACGAGGCATTCATCCGCGATCCCGAACTGCCGCGTTCCATCTATGAGATCGAAGGCGCGCGCGACTGCGCCATTGAGTTCCGCAGCTTCTCGAAGAACGGCGGCTTCACCGGTGTACGCTGCGCCATCGTCATCATCCCAAAGGGGTTGATGGGCAAAAAGAAGGATGGCACCAAGCTCGCCATCCATCCGCTCTGGAGCCGCCGCCACAGCACCAAATTCAACGGCACCAGCTATATCGTGCAACGCGGTGCGGAGGCCATTTACAGCCCAGAAGGCAAGACGCAGGTCAGCGCGCTCATTGAGCACTACATGGGCAATGCATCACTCCTCGTCGAGGCGTGCAAGAAGGCCGGACTCATCGTCTTCGGCGGCGTGAATGCTCCATACGTCTGGGTCGGCTGCCCTGGCGGCCTGACGAGTTGGCAAATGTTCGATAGGATGCTCAACGAGGCGAACGTCGTCATCACCCCCGGCAGCGGCTTCGGCAGCGCCGGCGAAGGCTACTTCCGCATCAGCGCCTTCAACAGCCGCGCGAACGTCGAAGAAGTCTGCCGCCGTATCGCGGCATTGTAGAGCGAGTTTTCCAAATCGTTCTCCCCGAAGCCGCAATGCAGAAGGGAGAACGAATCGGATCAACGCGTCATCTCCAATGACAGGCTGTTTGCTCCGGGCTGTAGCCCCACACTCCACCCGTCCGTGCCTGGCTTCTGCTGTGTTGTGGTGACGGTGCCGTCGGCGGTCTCCAGGCCGGGTACGTCGGCGGCGCTGTAGCTGAGGGTGAGCCGCACTTTGCCCACCACGGGGCCGGTTTTCTCATCGAGCTTGAAGCTGCCCTTCATCACCCGCGCGCAGGCCACGGGGGCGGAGGGATCTTCTGGAGTGAAGACGATGCTGCCCCAGCTCACCGGGGTGCCGTTGACGGTGACCTTGCCGCTTACTGCCGCGCGTTGAGTTGGCCTCAGAAAGCCCTGGTTGCGCAGCCAGTCGCGCAGGTGCCCACTCCAGGTGCCGAGCACGGGATCACCCAGGAAGAGACCGACGCCATGTGGACCTGGACGGTAGCTGTGTAGTTCAGCAGGCACGCCATTTTTCCGGCAGGCCAGGTAGAACTGCACGGCATTTTCTGCCGGCACGACGCTGTCTTCATCGGTCTGGAAAAGGAAAATGGGCGGTGTATTCGGTGTCACCTGGAGGTGCGTACTGACCTTGCGCGCCAGATCGTCGGTATCAGCGGGGCCGAGCAGGTTTTTGCGGGAGCCTTTGTGCCCGAAGTCGTCAATCATCGAGATCACCGCATAGGTCGGCGCGGCGACATCTGGCCGGGCACTGACCTGATCCACGGCGTCATTCGTGGCACCAGGGGGCTTTTCATCAAAGAGCGTGGCCGCCATAGAGCTGAGGTGCCCGCCAGCGGAAAAGCCGATGATGCCGATGCGCTGCGGATCAATGCCGTACTGGGCCGCATTTGCCCGCACATGACGTATGGCGCGCTGCACATCCATAAGCTGAATCGGGTAATGATAGCCCTGGCTGCCTAGCCGGTAGTGCAGGACAAAGGCGCTGACACCAAGCCCATTGAACCACCGCGCCACCTGTGTGCCCTCATGATCCGCTGCGAGGCCGCCGTAACCACCGCCGGGACACACGACAAAGGCCGCGCCGTTTGCCTTTTCTTTCGTGGCAGGCCAGACATAGACGAACGGCTGGTCCTTGTCTGCGTCCCCCTTTGCACCAGGGGCACCATCCGGCCAGAGACGGACCTTGGCGGGTTCGGTCTTGGCGATGCTGGGGAAAAGCAGGAGGGCGGCAAGCAGAAGTCGGGGTCGGATCATGGTGGCAGAGAGAACGCGCCTTAAACAGCAGACTTGCCTGTCGTTGGCCTGAAGACTTTTTCACTGCTGGGGGGGAGTTCGGGCACCGGACCAAACGCAAGATTTGTTCTTGGAAGTCGCAGCAGGAAGGCTACGCTGTGGCGGGTCGGCCGGAGTGGTCGCTCGTCGGTCCCGCAGTCTGCGGGATGCAGACGAGAGGAAAGTCCGGACACCAGAAGGCAGCATGCCGCGCGCAAGCGTCGGAGGTTTCGGAGCAATCCGGGGCAATGGAAAGTGTCACAGAAAACAAACCGCCGGAGCGCAAGCCCCGGCAAGGGTGAAACGGCGGGGTAAGAGCCCACCGCTCCGACAGCAATGAAGGAGGCACGACAAACCCCATGCGGTGCAAGACAGAACAGGAGAAATGGCCCGCCTGGCCGCAAGTCCCGCGTAAGCGGGGCGGATGACTCCGGGTAATAGTCGCATCCTGCGCGAGCAGGAGACGGTGCCGCGAGGTGCCGCCAGATAAATGACCACGCCGGAGGCCGCGAGGCCGAAGGCACAAAATCCGGCTTATGAAGGCCGACCCGCTTTTTTACCGTTACGATTCAGAGGATTATCCCTGCAAAATGCCTCTCGGCCGAAAATAGCAATCAGTTCCGTGACTTCACATAGGTCAGGACTTTCTGGTCATCATCCCCGGCGGCCCAGACCACGCGCAAGAAGTCCGCAGGGTGGATGTCGAACTTCGACAGGAAGGCCCGGTCACCACCGCAGCCGAACATGGTATCGGGATCCATTTCTCCGCGCAGTTTCGCGCGTGCTTTCACGAGGATGCGCGGTAGCCAGACGATGCCGTCCAGCTCTGCGGTCTTTTCTGGCAGTTCAGAGGGGGCCACGAGGTGGGGGCTGGGCACTCCTTTTTGAATCGTGAGGAAGTAGTCCCGCCGCACGGCGGCGACGAGTAGGGCTGTGATCGCCGTGGGTTCCTCACCGCCGGAGCCGACATTGTCCTCGACGAAGTCAAAGAACTCCCGCTCGCGGCAGCCGATGGATTTTAGAAAGTCCTGATCCTCGTCACAGAACCAACTCTCAAAGTCTTCATTGCCCTCATCATACTCGTCCACGCAGGCGTCGAAGAGTTCCACGAAATAGGAGTCCCAGGTGTAGTGCTTCATAAGTTTCTATTCCATACGGCACTGGCTGCCAGCGGCACGCGACAAGTTTGCCACATCGTAGAATGGCGGAACTTATTTTCCGATCTGTGACCAAAATGCTTCTGGCGGTAGCAGATCCCGCCCGGCCTCATCGAACTTGGTGCCAATCTCCTGCACGGGCAGTGCCTTTGCGGCATCTAGCCCTGTGGTGATATTTCCGGGTGTGAAGACTAGGCGCGTCAAGCTCATGCCCTTCAGTGGTGAGAGGTCTGTGACTGGCGTCTCCGCGATGTGCAGCCTTTGCAGGGCGCTCCCGCTCAGTGGAGACAGATCCTTCACCTTCGTCCTGTGCAGTGTCAGGGACACTAGCGGCAGTCCGCGCAGCCCGGCGATGCTTTCCACCGGCGTCCCTGTCAGCCAGAGCATCTGGATTGGCGACCTGGCCAGCGGCGTCAAATCGCTGACCTTGGTGTCCACGACATTTAGCTCAATGAGTGGGGCACCCTCTAGTGCGCTGAGGTCGCTGACCGGGGTGCGGCTCAGGTACAGTTTTTGCAGTGGCATCCCACGCAGTGGCGACAGGTCCGTCACAGGGCTGTCATCGAGGTAGAGTTCCACGAGCTTCATGCCTTTCACTGGGCGGATATCTTTGATGGGTGTCCCACTAAGGTCTAGGGCCAGGGGGCTGAGTTTTTCCAGGAACTCTAAATTCGTCACCTTCGCCCCGCGCAGGCTGACGGCCATCGGCACGCCGGCCTCCATGCCGAACTCCCCGTCCCCGGCATACTCGGGATTATGCTGGCGGATCTCAGCGTGCAGCATTTCCACGCTCCAGTACACTTTCTTGGGTTCCGCTGGTGCCACCAGAGGTGGCGTGGGTGCCAGGGCAGGCAGCAACGCCGCAGGCTGCGGCTTCTCCCCACACGTGGAGACCAGGAAACAGGTGGCGAGGAAAATAGGGAGACGTAGCATGGTAGGCAGCCTCAACGAACACGGTGGGGGGCAGGTTTCACAAACCACACACTGCACTGGAGGCAAAGAAATCTCTGGCATCAGCGCGCGGAGCCTGTTAGTTCACTTGCGGACGACGCTGCGGCGCGGTCTGCTTTCTCCTCCTCAAAGCATGTCATCATTCAAGGCCATCCGCGACGCGCTCAAACAGTCGCCAGACAACCTCTCGCTGTTGCTACTCTATGGCCGCGCCTGCCTAGAGAAACTGCATCTGGACGAGGCGCGGGGAACTTTTGAGCGCGTGCTGACGTTGGACCCGCAACAGACCGACGCGCACCTCGGCGTGGCCCGCGTGCTATTCATGCAGGGGGAAACCTCTGGCGCGGCAGTGCGTGCGGAGCGTGTGCTGCTGCAAGAGCCAGACAATGCCCAAGCGCACCTGCTGCTGAGTCGGGTGTATCTAAGCGAGGAAGACCGCACCAAGGCGGTGGAACACTTTGACCGCGCGGCGCAGATTGATGGGACCATGAGCGATCCTGCACTCGAGCGTGAGCTGGGCCGCACCGTGCGTGATGCCCGGCGTACCTCCCCTGCCCCGGCACCGGAGCCTGGCACACACGAAGGTGCGGATGACCCGGAGCTGTCCCAGGAGTTCTTTGATGATCCTTTTGATGAGCCGCCGTACGACTGGCGGCCTGAGACCTTCTACGCACCGGGTGACCCGGCACGCTTCGGCACCACGTTTGCGGACGTCGGTGGCATGGAGGAGCTGAAAGAAGAGATCCGGCTAAAGATCATCTACCCGCTGCAATATCCTGACCTCTACAAAGCCTACGGTCGGCGCACCGGCGGCGGCATCCTGATCTATGGGCCGCCCGGTTGCGGCAAGACGATGCTGCTGCGTGCTGTGGCAGGTGAGGTACCGTGCAACTTCCTCTCCGTGGGCCTGCACGAGATCTTCGACCCCTACTTCGGCAGCACGGAGCGGAACCTGCACCAAATTTTTGAAACAGCGCGGGCGAATGCGCCCTGCGTGCTGGTGTTTGACGACCTCGACAGCCTGGCCCAGGACCGCCGCCATGTGCGTGAGAGCCAACTCCGCAACCTAGTGAACCAGTTCCTCCATGAACTGGACGGGATGCGTGGTGAGAACCAGCGCGTGCTGGTCATCGGGGCCACCAACCAGCCGTGGACAATTGACCCCGCCTTCCGCAGGCCGGGCCGTTTTAATCAGGCCATCTTTGTACCGCCGCCGGATGTACCAGCGCGGGCACAAATCGTCACCCTGCTGGCGAAGGACAAGCCCATCTCGAACCTGGATGTGGATGCGCTGGTGGCAGCCACCGTCGGCTTCTCCGGCGCAGATCTAAAATGGGTCTTTGATCGTGCGGCGGAGTTGGCCCTCTCCGCCGCCATTCACAGCGGTCATCCCGTGCCGATCACGATGGACTTGCTGCTGACGGTAGCCGGTAGCCATGCCCCGAGCACGCACTCCTGGTTCGAGGGCGCGCGCGACCATGTGCAGCAAACCGCGCCAGACGGCTTTACAAACGAGGTGCGGAAGTTCCTCAGTGCGCCCTCCCAGCGCGAGTCTTGATCTCCCTCCAACTCAATAATTGCGGGGGAAGGACGAATAAATCACAGCGCCGCCGCGCGCACCGCCGCCTCATTCACGCCGCGCAGCTTGAAGACGCGGAGGATGGTGTCCTCAATGAGGTTGTTCGGGCACGAGGCACCAGCGGTGACGCCGATGATGATCGGACCGGCACCGGCCAGCCTGGCGGAGTAGCTGGTCTTCTCCACCTTCATATGCAGGTCGAAATGCACGATCTGTTCCAGCGAGGTCAGGCACTCCGCCGTGCGGATGAAGAAGGTCGGCAGTTGTTGCTCGCCGATCTCCACGAGATGGGTCGTGTTGGAACTGTTGTAACCGCCAACGACGAGGAGGACATCCAGCGGCTGTTTGAGCAAGAGAAAGAGCGAATCCTGCCGCTCCTGTGTGGCACCGCAGATGGTGTCAAAGACCTGAAAATGGGCGCTGCCAGCGCCGTCGCGGTCCTCGATGGCCCTTTGCAGACGGCGCTGGATCTCCTCCGTCTCGGACTTCAGCATCGTGGTCTGATTGGCCACGCCGACCTGGCGCAGATGCACCTCGGGGTCAAAGCCAGGCGAGTAGGCATCCGCACCTTTGAAGCGGTCGTAAAACGCGGCCTTGTCACCGCCTTTGCGGATGTAGTCGCAGACGTAGTCCACATCCGCCAGCGTCAGCACGACGAGGTAGTGGCCGTTGCCGCTGTCCCCCAGCGCGCGGGAGGAGGTGGCGCGCGTCTCCTCATGGCTGGCCTTGCCGTGGATGATGGAGGTGAAGCCGGTCCTGGCGTAGTTGCGCACCCGCTTCCATACGCTCATCACATCCCCGCAAGTGGTGTCCACCACCAGGCAGCCGCGCTCGGAGATCAGCTTCATCAGCCGCGTCTCCGCGCCAAAGGCGGGCACGATGACCACGTCCTCATTGGTCAGCAGGGCGACCTCCGCCTCCTGCTCGCTGATGGGAATGCTGACAATCCCCATCTCGGTGAGCTGGCGGTTCACCTCGGGATTGTGGATGATCTCCCCGAGCAGAAAGACGCGCCGGTCGGCAAAGACACGGCGCGCCGCGTAGGCCAGGTCAATCGCGCGCTCCACCCCGTAGCAAAAGCCGAAGTCACGCGCCAGGCGGACAGTGGTGCCGCCGATGCTGACGACACCGCCCCTGGCCCGGATGGCCTCCACCAGCGTGCTGCGGTAGTGCGTCTCCACCTCCGCCTGCACGCGCTCCATCACCTCCGGGGTGCGCACATTGACACGGCGGGAGGGGGCGGCAGTGGACATGCGGTGAAATGGCGAATGAAGAAATCCGAACGACGAAATCGGATCAGTAGGTGTAGAGCTTGCCCTTCGCCGCGTCCTCAAAGACCTGGCTGCTGAGCATGTAGCTCAGCGGAGGGTCGGGAAGCTGGGAGTCATCCAGCACGGGCAGCGTCTTGCCGACCGTATTGTCCTCCGGGTGGCTGCTGGCGATGATGAGCGGCGTGCCGGTCCGCACCATGCTGAAAATTTTCTGCGCGGACTTGATCGGCAGGCGCACGCAGCCGTGGGTGCAGGGATAGGGCTTCACAAAGCCCCAATGCATCCCGTAGGCGGACTTGAACTCCATCCAGAAGGTCATCGGGTAGCCCGCGCCCGGCTGGCTGTTACGGCGGCGGTTGGCCTGCTTGCTGTAGATGGTGAAGGTGCCCTTCGGCGTCGGCGCGTCGGGGGTGCCGACAGAGCAAGGCGTGGCGAGCAGGACTTCATTCCCCTGCATGACGTACACGCGCTGGGCGCCCGTGCTCAGCTTCACCTTCACGGCGGCAGGGTTGGTCACAGGCTTCGCCGGCGGGTCAAAGGTGGTGGAGAAATTGCCTCGCGGCTTCTTCGTGGCACAACTGCTCATGACAGCGGCCAGGGCGACGAGGGCGATGGTCTGGAGGATGCGGCGGGTGGGTGCGATTTTCATGCGGGCGGATGGGTAGCACGCAGCCGGGATGTCTCCACCGTTTTTCTCAGGATCAAAATGCCGCCAGCCTTGACCTGCGGCCCTGTTTGGTGCGAGCATTACGCACACCTCATGAAAATCGCCCCGCTCCTGACGCTGCTCGCCTGCACCGCACTGCCCGCCCAAGAACCTGCCAAAGAGGCGGAGCCGAAAACGGAGTGGGTGCTTTTCGATGGCAAGTCGCTCGACGACTGGGAGACCGTGGACATCGGCGGCAGCGGCACCGTGGAGCTTGCAGGCGGGCTGCTCATCATCAACCAGGGGGACAGCCTCAGCGGCGTGGTTTACAAAAAAGCCGCCGCGCTCCCGGCAACCAACTACGAGATCACCCTTCAGGCAAAGCGGATGCAGGGCGTGGACTTCTTCTGCGGCCTCACCTTTCCCGTCGGCGACCTGAAGAAGTGCGCCACCTTCATCTGCGGCGGCTGGGGTGGCAGCGTCACCGGCATCAGCAGCATTGACGATATGGACGCCAGCAACAACTCCACCGGCAGCTACCAGCGCTACGAAGATGACAAATGGTACACCATCCGCCTGCGCGTCACGCCCCTGAACCTCAGCGCCTGGGTGGATGACCGGCAGGTCGTGGACGCGGACATCAAGGACAAAAAAATCAGCCTCCGCCCCGGCCCCATCGAAAGCTACGCGCCGCTGGCCCTGAGTACCTACAACACCACGGCCGCGATCAAGAATGTGCGGCTACGCAAGATCGCACCCTAGGCGGCACGGGACAGCGCCGGGCCGGTGTGACCAAACTCCGGCCCGCTTCGTGCTTTACGCTGCCTGAACCCCCGGCACACGCCACGCCCCCGACCTTCGGCACTCATGTTCAGCATCCCCCGTTCCAGCGGCATCCTGCTCCATCCCACGTCACTGCCGGGGCGCTTCGGCATCGGCGAGATCGGGCCGGAGGCGCACCACTGGCTAGAGGCGCTTGAGCGCATGGGGCAGCGCCTCTGGCAGGTGCTGCCGCTGGGGCCGGCAGGGTACGCCGACTCGCCTTTTCAAAGCACGTCCAGCCATGCCGGGAACCCGCTTCTGATCTCCTTTGACGCCCTGCGCAATGACGGCGTGCTAACCCCGCAGGATCTGGCGATGGTGCCCGCTTTTCCCAGCGACAGGGTGGACTTCGCCGCCGCCGGTGAAGTGCGCATGGCCTTCTTGAAACTTGCTGCCCGCCGCTTCATCGCGCAATGCGATGCCAGCCCGCCGCTGCGCCGCGCCTTCGAGGTCTTCTGCAACCGCGAGGCCGGGTGGCTGGACGACCACTCCCTCTTTACCGCGCTGAAGCAGGACAACGAGGGCCGCGCCTGGACCGAGTGGCCGCGCGACCTGGCCCTGCGCAAACCGGCAGCGATGGCCGGCAGCATGGCGCGCCTGGACACGGAAATCGAGGAGGTGAAGGCGCAGCAGTTCTTCTTCTTCCGCCAATGGCGCAAGCTGCGCGCCCGAGCGCAGGAACTGGGCGTCCGCATCATCGGGGAGATGCCCTTCCTCACCGCGCATGACAGCGCCGAGGTCTGGGCCAGGCCGGAGCTTTACGACCTGGATGAGCGCGGCCACCCGCTCACCGTCGCAGGCGCGCCGCCGGACGGCTTCAGCGCCACTGGCCAGCGCTGGGGCAGCCCGCTTTATCAATGGGGCGCGCACCAGGCGGAAGGCTTCGCCTGGTGGCAGGCACGCCTGCGCAAGACGCTGGAGCTGGTGGACATCGTGCGCATCGGCCACTTTCGCGGCATGGCCGCCTGCTGGGCAATTCCAGCTGCTGAAATGGATGGCCTGAAGGGCCTCTGGGTGGAGACACCCGGCGACGCGCTGCTGGAAGCGCTCCACGCCGTCACCGATGGCAGTCTGCCCGTCATCGCCGAGGACATCGGCGTCACCGCGCCGGAGGTCGCTGCGCTGCGCCAGAGGCACGGCATCCCAGGCATGAAGGTTATCCAGGGGAGCCTATCTGAATGCCCCCCGAAGGAGTCTGTAGCCTACACTGGCACGCATGACCACGACACCGTGCAGGGCCGTCACAGCCGCACCCATCATACACCGGCAGACGGCGGCGGGCTAAACTGGGACTGCATCCGCGCCGTGTGGGCATCTCGCTCGAATCTCGCCCTCACACCGATGCAGGACTTGCTCGGCCTCGGCAGCGAGGCGCGCATGAACATACCCGGACAAACGAGTGGCTGCTGGGACTGGCGCTTCACCTGGGAACAGCTCACCCCAGAGATGGAAGCGCGAATGCACCAGATCACCGCAGACTCCGCGCGCTAAAGAGCGTGCTCTCGGCCTACGAACGCCTACGCGGACCTTTTTTGGCCGCAGGACGTTTGCCTGCCGGACGTGTTGTGCTCCGGCGCGGGCTTTCATCGCGGGTGGATCGGGGCTTTGCGAAACTGCGCCCGCTTCCAGAAGATTTCCTGGCCGGACGTTTCGTGGCAGTAGGGCGTTTTTTTCCAGAAGTGCGGCGGGTGGGCCGGACGGTGTCGTCGTCTGCGTCCGTTTCCTCCGCTTTGGTGGCGGGACGGGGTTTATCGGGCCTCGGTGGGCGACCGGTGCCACCGTCCTTGGCAAAGAAGCGCTCGACCTCGGCGCTGGTCAGCTCTCTCCAGCCGCCCTTTTGCAGACCTCTCAGTTCCAGCCAGCCGATGCGGGTGCGGGTAAGCCGCTCCACCTCGAAGCCTAGCTGATAAAACATGAGACGTATCTGGCGTTTCAGCCCCTGCTTGAGGACGACGTGGCAGCGGTATTCGGTGATCATCCAGGCGCGCTCACACTTGGCGTGGCCTTCTTCAGTGAGCATGCCTTTCACCAGTTTTGCCATGATGGTCTGGTCTAAAGGCTGGTCCACGATGACCTCGTATTCCTTTTCCGCACCCATGCTGGGGTGGATGAGGCGGTGGGAAAGCTCACCACGGTTGGTCATGAGTAGCAGCCCTTCGCTGTCTTTATCCAGCCGCCCGACATGGTGCAAGGTTTGAAATTGCTTGGGCAGCAGGGAGTAGATCGTCATGCGGTCCTTCTCATCGCTACGGCTGCAAATGTAGCCGCGCGGCTTGTGCAGGGCGACTACCACTCCAGTCCCGGCGCGCACCGGTTTGCCATCCACGAGGACGCGGTCTTCTTCACCCACCTGGGTTCCCAGCTCTTTAATGGCGTGCCCGTTGATGGAGACACGTCCCTCCAGGATGATCTGCTCGCAGCCACGGCGGGAGCCGAGGCCGCACTGGCTGAGGAAACGGTTGAGACGCACGGCGGGAGGCGGGGGCTGCCCGCGCAGGCTATTCGGACTTAGTCTTTGGCAGTCCGGTCGGCAGACGACCTTCTTTCCACTGGCCACGCGCTTTCATGAGCTTGATGCGTTCGCCGCGCTTCAGGACGCTGCGCTTGGTGCCGACGGAACCGCCGGAGGTTTTGAGGCTGCGATGCTGCGACATGGACGTGAGGGGAAGGTTTGGGTTTCGGAAAAGGGGTTGCGAGAATAGGCGACACCTGCGAGCGCGCAACTGGTTTGTTTGCCTGAGAAGGATACCAATCGCTGAGGGACTAAGGTGCCGCGTTGCCGTGCGTTAGCAGTTGCCTCCCTCGCCTCCGCCAGGCATCATCGGCCTCCATCCATCATGATCCGCAAGCTCCTCCTCCCCGCCGCGCTACCGCTGGCTCTCGTGCTCAGTTCTTGTGATAAAAAACCGGAGGCCGCTGCAAAGCCTGCTGCTGAGGCAAAGCCCGCCGCCCCTACGCCGGACTTTGCAGAGAAAAAGGCCGCGCCTGCACAGACCGCTGCCGCTCCGGTCATGGAGAATCCCCAGTTCCCAGATGCGGTGGACATCGGCAGCTTTGGCAGTGATGAGCCAGCGGAACGAGAGGACATGCCGAAGCGCGGGATCATCACCTTTGGTCCGGAGGATCATGACCACATGAACGGTGCGCACTGGGAGACCTACACCTGGACAAAGTTCAAGGCGAAGCGCTGGGGCCGCTACCAGGTCCGCCTGACGTACACGCTGAAACGCAGCTCCCTGGGTATGCAGTTCCGCTTGGGGGATTTGATGGTGAAGAAGCCCCTGCTCGCCGCGCTCAGCCCGCGCAGGATGTACCTCGGCACGGTGTACATCGCGCAGCCGGGCGACGTGCCTTTCTCCCTGCTGACACCGCCTTCGGAGGGGTCCGGCTTCACCATCCACGAGGTGGCGCTCATCCCCACGGGCGAGGGCGGAGAGGTCCGGCAGGCCGGTGATGGCAGCATCACACTGAATGCCGGGGACGCCACCACCTGGTCAGAAAACATGCGCTATGAGCCGAAGCCGGAGAAGAACTGCCTGGGCTACTGGACAGAGCCGGATGACTTTGCCGAATGGGAGTTTGAGGTGACGAAGCCGGGCCGCTACAAGCTGGTGGTGTTCCATGGCTGCGGTGGCGGCAACCATGGCAGCGAGGTGGAGGTGCGGCACGATGGCCACGCGCTAAAATTCACCACCCAGGACACTGGCGGCTTTCAAAACTGGAAGGATGTCAGCGTGGGCGAGATCGAGATCAAGGCCGCTGGCAAACAGCGCCTAGTCATTGACCCCGTGAATAAGGTGAAGTCCGCCGTGCTGGATGTGCAAAAAGTGGTGCTGACGCCCGTGGGCTGATGGTCGCGCGGGTCTCCAGGCTTGTGCTCACTCTCGGCTGGCTGGTGCTCGGTCTCGGCGTGCTGCTGCATCTTACTGTGCGCGATGCCGTGCCCGGCTTAGCGCTGTTTTTTTATGCCCTGCCAAAGCCATGCCTGGCCGCGCTGGCAGTGGCTTTACTTGCCTGGCCTGGGGTGGGGAAAAAGGCGCGCCTCATCGCCACACTCGCCGTTGTGGGCATCGGTGCTTGGTGGGTCGCGCTTTCCTGGCATTCCCCCGCCGTGCCTGCGCACTCATCACTCGTCACTCATCATTCATCACACGCGCAGCAACCCGAGCTGCGCGTGCTTTACTGGAATCTCTGCCGCCCCTCCGGCCTGCACCAGGGCATGGTGGATCTGGTGCGGGAGTTTCAGCCGCACTGCGCCGCCTTTGTCGAGCCTGGGGAGCGGGCGGGCCAGCTCGTCAGTGCCTATGAGACGCTGCTGCCAGGCTACACCGCCGCATGGATGCCACGCGGCATCCTCTGGCTGGCGCGCGTGCCCTCCCGCTACCGGGAAAGGGGAAAGCTGGAGGATATCGGAGCCTTCGCGTGGTTCGAGGTCACCACTCTCGGCCCCGCCTTCCCTATCGTGGTCGCCGATGTGCATCCGCACCTGTTTCACTCCCGCAAAGGCCAGCTCGACGAGGCGCTGTCCTACGCCCACGACAGGGCTGACGCGTTGTTGATGGGTGACTTCAATACGCCGCTGGAGTCCGTGCATCTCGCCGCCTACCGCGCGCAGTACACCCACGCCCTCCAGGTCGCCGGGCAGGGCTTTCAGGAAACCTGGCCTGTGGGCTTGCCGCTGCTGAGCCTGGATCACCTTTGGGTCGGCGCTGAATGGGAGGTCGTGGCGGCACGCAAGGTGTGGCGGCTCACCCGCAGCGACCACGCCGCGCTTTTGGTCACACTGCGGCGGCGGCAGTGAGCGCCTCATCAAAGCGGGCGATGATATCCGCCGCTTCCTCCAGACCAGCGGAGACGCGGATGAGGTGGCTGGGCACGCCGCAGGCTGCTGCCCAGGGCAGTTCGTCGTAGTGGGCCAGCAGGGTGTAGGGGCAGACGAGGGTGAAGTTGGTGCCCAGGCTCGGCCCCTTGCACACGCGCAGGGCGTCGTAAAAGCGCGAGCTGGTGGCAGTGGCATCTTTTAGCAAGAAGGAGAAAAGGCAGCCGTAGCCCCCCCCCTCCCGCCGCACAAACTCATAGCCCGGCCCGCCGTCCCAACGCGCGTGCCAGACCCGCTCCACTTGCGGATGGTCGCGCAGATGCCCGGCCAGAGCCAGGGCATTCCGGCTCATCGTGTCCGCGCGCTGAACGAAGTCGCGGCTGTTCATCTCCAGCGCTACGGCATCTCCCCGCCACAGTTCATGGTCTGCATGAGCGGTGAGAAAGGCGCTGAACGCGGCGTGGTGCGGGGAGGCGCGGTTGAGGATGACCCCGCCCGCCAGCACATCTCCCGCGCCAGAGAAGCTCTTGGTTAGGCTGGATGTCACGACATCCGCCGCGCGGAAGGCATCCGCATGGGCCACGGTGGAGATGGTGTCATCCACAATGATTGGCGTGCCGGGCCGCATCTCCGCACGAATCGCCAGCAGGCGCGGCAGGTCCACGCAGCGCAGCAGAGGATTGCTGGGTGCTTCGCAAAAGATGCCCGCCAACTCGTCCCCGAGCAGCAGGACGCGCAATTCCTCGTATTCCCCCTCCGTTCTCAGCGGCAGGAAGTGCGCGCCGCTGCCGAAGGTCTGCTGCAGCTTCAGCACGTCCACATAGGGAAAGTCGAGTTGCGCGGTCATCCGCCCCGGCCAGAGCGTGGTCAGCATCCGGTGGACGGCGTAGTTTGCCGCCATGCCGGAGGGGAAAAGAAACACGTCCTCCGGCTGCTGCCCCGCCAGCCCGGCCAGGCGCTGGCGGATCGCGGCGCTAGCAGTGCGGCCTTCCTCCACAGTGGCGGTGCTTTCCACCCGGCCCAGGGCCGCGCATGCCTGACGGGTGCTCACGACCTCCCCGCAGTAGCGCCAGAAGCGCCGCGCTGTGTCATAGGCCGCAGCGGGAAAGATAGCCGCTCCCAGCCTCTCCACGCCCCAGGTCAGGGCACTCCCGGTGAAGCCCGAGCGCGCAATGAACTCCAGGCAGCGCTGCGCATGGACCAAGCGCGGGAAGACCAGCGCGCGCTCACCCTCCCCTGCATAGTCTCTTTCCACCGCCGCAAAAAGCGCACTGACCGCAGGCGGGCAGCAGAAGCGCGGGTAGCCGGATCGGAAGCGGGAAACAACAGCGGCATCCCCCTCCTCATAGCCGATGACATGCTGCCACAGCGGCAGGCTGACGCTGACGCCAAAGTCGTCATCAGGGAGCGGGCTACCGAGTGTCTCGGCCTGCCAGAGAGGATGGAGGATGAGGTCTGTCATGCGTGCTGTCATCTGTCCGTAGCGTGGAAGCACGCCGCCGACAACCCGTTCCATGAAGCAGGAGGCATCAGCTTTCCCCCGCCAAACTTCCCACCAGGAAGGTCAAGCCTTCCTTGAGGCTGAGGCAGGCGACGGAATGCCCGCGCAGTAGGTAGCTGACGCCGCCTTCATAATAGCGGCTGTCTGGCGGGCGAAAGGAAGGCTCCAACGCGGTATCGAAGGCCTGTGTCCAGAGAGTGCTGGGGGTACCGGGGAGGATAAAGTCGTGTCTCAGCTCACCTTGATTAAATAGCAGCAGCAGCGGCGGCTGCGGTGGTTCACTGTCCAGCAAGGCACCGAACCAGCAGCGGCCCGGGTCGTGCCATTCGCTGCGCGTCAGCAGGCCGCCGCGGCCGTCCAGCCAGGTGACATCGCGCAGGCCGGTGGCGAGGTTGATTTCCCCGGAGAAGAAGCGCGTCTGCCGTAGTGCGCCCGTGCTGCGGCGTAGGGCGATGACGTGACGGGTGAAGTCCAGCAGCGCGGCATCTGTGCCCGGCTTACTCCAGTCCAGCCAACTGATCTCATTGTCCTGGCAGTAGGCGTTGTTGTTCCCCTGCTGGGTGCGTCCGCGCTCGTCACCAGCATTGAGGAAAGGCACGCCGGTGGAGCAGAACAGCGTGGCGATCATGCTGCGGCGCAGACGCCCGCGCAGGTTCAGCACATGCGGATCGTTTGTCGGCCCCTCGACCCCACAACTCACACTGTGGTTCTGGTTGTCGCCATCGCGGTTGTCCTCGCCATTGGCTAGGTTGTGCTTGCTGGCGTAGCTGACGAGATCGCTCAGAGTGAAGCCATCGTGGGAGGTGAGGAAGTTGATGCTGCTGAGCGCTGGCCGCTGGTTCCAGCCATAGATGTCCTGACTGCCGCAGAAGCGTTTGGCGAACTCCGCCGTGGTGTCTTCATCTCCGGCCCAGAACCGGCGCACAGTGTCGCGATACTTGCCATTCAACTCACGCCAAGGTTCCGGGAAACCGCCGACCTGATAGCTGTCCATGCGCATGATGTCCCAGGGTTCAGCGATGAGTTTTATCCGCGACAGGACGGGGTCTTGAGCGACAGCGGCGAGGAATTGGGACTGCGGATCAAAGTTGTCATGATAATTGCGCGCGACGGTGACAGCGAGGTCGAAACGGAAGCCATCCACATGCATCTCTGTGACCCAATAGCGCATACTGTCCAGGATGAGGCGCAGCGCAGGCATGCTGGCGGAGGCCACGGCGTTACCGCAGCCGGTGACGTTGATGTAGCTCGCACCGTGCTCATCAAAGGTGTGGCGGTAGTAGCAGCGGTCGTCGAGGCCACGGAACATGAGGGACGGGCCGCGCTCATCCCCCTCCGCCGTGTGGTTGTAAACCACGTCGAGAATGACTTCGATCCCAGCGGCATGGAGCGCCTTCACCATGTCCTTGAACTCGCACACTTGCGCCTGCGGCTCGTGCGCGGCAGCGTACTCGTTGTGCGGGGCAAAGAAGCCGATCGTGCTGTAGCCCCAGTAATTGGTGAGCCCCTTGTCGAGCAGGAAGCCGTCGTCCAGATGCTGATGCACCGGCAGCAGTTGCACGGTGGTTATGCCCAGGTCACGCAAATAGTTGATGACGGACGGATGCGCCAAGCCGGCGTAAGTCCCGCGCAACGCCTCCGGCATCCCAGGATGCAGCCGGGTAAAGCCCCTGACGTGCAATTCATAGATCACCATATCCCGCCAAGGGACGCACGGCGCGCGGTCGCCACCCCAATCATAGCGGCCATCAACGACCACGGATTTCAGCGCCGTGGCCCCGTTATCAACCGCCCCCTGACCGTGCAGCGGGTCCGGTCCCGTCAGCATGTCCATGCGCCCGTCTGGCCGCCCGACGATGGCTAGCGCGTAGGGGTCGAGCAGGAGTTTATTCGGATTAAAGCGGATGGCATTCGCAGGTAGCCACGGCCCATGCGCCCGGTAGCCGTAGAGCGCCCCGGCACACAGACTGGGGACAAAGCCGGACCACACATCGCACTCCCCGCGCGTCAGCCGCACCCGGCCGGTTTCACGCGAAGGATCAGCCGGATCGTAAAGACACAGGTCCACCGCCGTGGCATGGCGTGAGAACACAGCGAAGCACACGCCTCCCGCGATGAGTCTGGCACCCAGGGAAGTATAAGGCAGTGGAAAGGCGGTGGCCTGGTCGGGAGACATGCAGCGGCTAAATAGCCAATGTAGCAAGGTGCGCACCGGGACGAAGGGTTGTTTTGGGAAAACTAGCATGTCCACACATCATGCTGCCAGTGGTGCCTCGAACCACCGGCCATGCTCTTTGATCAGGTCCACAAGGCGTTCCACGGCCTCCTCCTCCGGGATGTTAAACTTTACCGCCGTCTTGCCGACGTAGAGATTGATCTTCCCCGGCGCGCCGCCCACATAGCCGAAGTCGGCGTCTGCCATCTCGCCGGGACCGTTGACGATGCAGCCCATGACGGCGATGCGCACGCCTTTGAGGTGGCCGGTGCTGGCGCGGATTTTCTGCGTGGTGCTTTGCAGATTGAAAAGCGTGCGCCCACAACTCGGGCAGGCCACATAGTCGGTCTTGAAAATGCGCACTCCGGCGGCCTGGAGGATGTTGTAGCTAATGCGCAACGACTGGCCGGGCGCTTCCTCGCCATTCACGATCACCGCATCGCCGATGCCATCGCAGAGCAGGGAGCCGATGTTGGTAGCCGCAGTGAGCAGGGTAGGGAGAAAGTCAGGCAGTTCAGATTTCGGATTTCGGATTTTGAAGCAATCCTTGAGAAGAATAGGATGGCGCGCATCCAGTCGCGCAGCCAGCAGGCGGAAAGCATGGATGGGATTGAGCGGGAGGTCGTCACTCACGGTGACCAGCTTTGCCTCCGGCGCGGCATTCACCTCATGCAGGGCGACAGCGTCGCGCGGGTCCACGGAGACGACTCCGCTGTCCTCAATAACGATCTCCGGTTTGAAGTCGCCGAGCTTGTCTAGCTTGTGCGCCAGGGCATCCCACTTCGCGCGTGTGGTGAAGACCGCCACCGTGGCTCCACCGCCGACTTCGATGCCGTTAATCGTCAGTCTTTCACTGGCGCGACGCCTGTAAACAAACGGGTCATAGGTTACTGGCACGTCTTCACCAGGTGAAGCGAACTGCGCGCTACGAACCTGATCCTCCACGGTCTTCACCAGCGCCTCTGCCACCGGAATCTCGTGGATGGAGTCTTCCGTCAGAGAAACGCGGATCGTATCGCCAATGCCATCCGCCAGCAGCGAGCCGATGCCGATGGCGCTCTTGATGCGGCCATCTTCGCCATCACCCGCCTCCGTTACGCCGAGGTGGATGGGGTAATTCCAGTCACTTCCGTGGGCGTTCAGGTGCGCTACCAGCAGCCTGTAGGCTTCGATCATCACCTTCGGGTTGCTGGCTTTCATGCTGAAGAGAAAATTGTGGAAGTCATGCGCGCGGGCGATGCGGGCGAACTCCAGCGCACTCTCCACCATGCCGTGCGGCGTGTCGCCGTGGCGGTTCATGATGCGGTCGCTAAGGCTGCCGTGATTGGTGCCGATGCGCATGGCGCGGCCCAGGCGCTTGCACTCCTGCACCAGGGGCACGAACTGCGCCTCCATGAAGGCTACCTCCTCGGCATACTGCTCGTCGGTGTACTCCTTGACGGCGAACTTCTTTTTGTCGGCGTAGTTGCCGGGGTTCACACGCACCTTTTCTACCCATTTCACTGCCTCCAGCGCGGCGTCGGGTTTGAAATGAATGTCCGCGACCAGCGGCACCTCGCATCCGGCAGCGCGCAGGCCGTCGCGGATGTGCTGGAGATTCTCCGCGATCACCCGCGTCTGCGCCGTGACACGCACGATCTCGCAGCCTGTCGCAGCCAGTTCCAGCGCCTCTTTCACACAGGCTTCCGCATCCCGCGTGTCGCTGGTCAGCATGGACTGGACGCGGATGGGGTTGTCCCCGCCGATGCCCACAGCCCCCACCAGGCACACGCGCGTCTGGCGGCGCTGGTAATGGTAAAGGTCAGGACAGTAGCGGAGGGGGCCGGAATGATTCATCACTGACATGAAACCCCGATGGCCCCCTTTCGCAATCGGGAAGGCGGAGAGTTGGCTTGTCAGTGCGGAGGGCGGCGGCTAAACTCGCGCCATGATCGAGTTGCTTACCAAGCCCGGATTTCAAAAGCGCGCCCTACCGCTCTCGGTAAAGGCGTGGCACGGCATGATCGCCGAAGGTCTGGCACCGAAGCGCGCTGAACTCATCCGGGGGGTCATTGTTGAAAAAATATCGAAGTCTTCCACTCACGTTTTGATTCTGGACGCACTTGTGGACTGTCTCAAAAGCCGAATATCGGATAGCTACTGGGTCAGACAGGAGGCTCCCATCACACTGGCTGATTCTGAACCGGAGACGGACATTTCTGTCGTCGAGAAGCGCTATAAAAAGCAAGGGATGCACCACCCGACCACGGCGAAGCTGGTGGTCGAGATCGCTGTGACAACGCTCGAAGACGACCGCGACATGGCGGAGGTCTATGCCGAGGAGGGCGTCGAAGAATATTGGATCGTCAATGCCAGGGCGCAGAACATTGAGGTCTATCGTCAGCCATCTCCTACCGGTTATCTGATGCGGGAAATCGTCGGGCACGGGACCGCGCTGTGCAGCGCTGCATTGCCGGAGGTGCAGGTGAATGTGAGCCAGTTGTTCGCCGGGCTTTCCGAGGTGGTGTGATCCTAAAAACGTGAATGGGAGACGTCGAAGGGCATGCTGTATGCGTGTCCGAGCAATGGCTTGGCTGCTTGGGTGGTGATTGAAGCGTGGGCGAGGCGGAAGTCAGCCGCTGATTCTAATTCGCGTTCAAGATGAGGTTAATAATCCACGGCCAAGCACATATCCCTCGGATTCTAGCGTGATCGGTAGCCAAACGGGGCAGGCCTTCCTTGAGTTGGGATCG
>Ga0247843_1004126_pt1 | contig 22251 bp, 21 predicted proteins | sample LaCruzMarch2017__FD_192420 | JGI IMG/M metagenome (GOLD analysis project Ga0247843, IMG submission 192420) | Freshwater microbial communities from meromictic Lake La Cruz, Castile-La Mancha, Spain - LaCruzMarch2017_8m | ecosystem: Environmental > Aquatic > Freshwater > Lake | place: Spain...
GCGGCAACAGGGACGGGATACCTGGCTGTTCCTGGAGCAGGTCTGGATCGCCCATCACCGGGGCGGAGTGATGCCCTCATTGCTGCCGGATCCCTGAGTTCAGCAGCAACAGCAGCACGGCTTCTTTACCCGCTCAGCGATGCGCGCTCAGGCGTGCATTTGCGCGGCAGTGCATACCGACCCCTGAATGGGTACGACGGAACAGCGCCACCTTTTCCTGCGGCGACACAGTGGGGATTAGGTCGCCAGTCAGGTCTCAGGTTCGATCGATCCACGGCGACAACCCGGGCCAATCAACGAGGGTCATATCAGCCCATGCAACGACCCAGCAGTGAGACCCCCTGTGAGAAGGTTGAACCAATCGCTGGCATCTTTTTTCATCCACAGTCAAGCTCTGGCTTGCTGCCAGCCCATGCCAAGCGAGCTGACCGATTGAGGGCCAACAAAATTCATCCCTGGATTGAAAGCGGGTGACCGGATTCGAACCGGCGACGTTCAGCTTGGGAAGCTGACATTCTACCACTGAATTACACCCGCATCCCATCACACTAGCAAGGCTCCGGTTGTCACTCGGACGTCCGGAGCCAGCGCTTCGCTTGTCAGGGCTTGCTGGGGGCCGCCGCCGCCGGCTCCTCGCACTGCACGGCCGCGGAGAGCGCCCTGCGGGCGGCGATGACCGCCAAGGCCTTGGGCTTCAGCTCATTGGCGGCCTGTTCAAGCGTCTGTGTCTTGTTGGCGGAGGCTGCGGCCACCTCCCCACGGAAGCCTTCAAGCACCTTGCGGAACGCCTCCACCCGCAGTTTCTGCAGCTGGTTTTCCGAGGTCTGCAGGGCCGCGATCGACTGCTCCAGTTTCTGCTGGGCCGCCTTCGCCTCACCCACGGTGGAGCTCGGTGTCAGGGCGGCGACCTGCTCCAGGGCCTGGTTCGCCGTGGTCAGCTCGGTGCAGATCCTGGCTTCGGTCTTCTGGGTCTTCTGGGTGAGGTCGCCGCGCTGGCAACCGGCGGCTGTGAGGCTCAGGCAGAGGGTGACGGCGAGCGGCAAGCGTCGCAGGGCAACAAGGGTCATGGCGTCAAAAGCGTCCGCCATGAACCTAATTCGCCCCTCGCCACCCGGCCACACCCGGCCTGTCGGTCCTTCAGCCGGCCAGGGCCGCCGCCGCCGCAGCCACGCCGGCTCCGGTGGGGGCCTTGGCCAGGCCCAGGGCCTGCAGGGTGGCCTCGATGGCCGCCACGGCGGTCAGCACGTCGCGGTCGCAGACGAAGCCCAGGTGGCCGATGCGGAACACCTTGCCCTTGAGGTGGTCCTGGCCGCCGGCCAGCAGGATGTCGAAACGCTCCTTGACGTGCTTGCGCAGGACCTCGGCATCGATGCCCTCCGGGGCCACCGCGGTGATCGCCGGGCTGCCATGGCCCTCGGCCGCGTAGAGCGGCAGACCGATCGCCTTCATCGCTGCCTGGGTGGCCCGCCGATGGCGAGCGTGGCGGGCGAAGATCGCCTCCAGGCCCTCCTTCTGCATCATCCCCAGGGCGGCCTCGAGGGCGAAGTAGAGGTTGATCGCCGGGGTGAAGGGGTTGCTGTCGTCGTCGGCGGCTTTGCGGTACTTACCCAGATCCAGATAGAACTTGGGCAGGTCGGAGCGCTCGTAGGCCCTCCAGGCCCGCGCGCCCATGGCCACGAAGCTCAGGCCAGGCGGCATCATGTAGCCCTTCTGGGAGCCGGAGCCCACCACGTCCACGCCCCAGGCGTCCATGGGCACATCGCAGGCCCCGAGGCTGGTGACGCAGTCGGCGATCGTGAGCGCCGTGCCGTGGGCCTTCACATGGCCGGCGATGGCCTGCAGGTCGTTGATCACCCCGGTGGAGGTTTCCGAGTGGGTGAGGATCACGCCCCGGATCTCCTTGGCGATGTCGGCCTCGAGGGCGGCGCGGAAGGCCTCCGGATCGAGGGGCTGGCCCCATTCCGCCTTGATCACCTCCACGTTCAGCCCGTAGGCCTTCGCCACCTTCACCCAGCGTTCGCCGAACTTGCCGTTGTCGCCGCAGAGCACCTTGTCGCCGCGGCTGAGGGTGTTGACGATCGCCGCCTCCATCGCCGCGGTGCCGCTGCCGGTGAGCACCAGCACGTGGCCCTTGGTTTGGTGCAGCCACTGCAACTGCTCGGTGGTGCGGCGCACGATCTTCTGGAAATCGCCACTGCGGTGGCCGATCGGATGGCGGGCCATGGCCTGCAGGACGGTCTCCGGCACCGGGGTGGGGCCGGGGATCATCAGAGTGAGCTTGTCCTGCATGAGCGTTGGGGAACGAAGGAGCGCGGGCCCGGCGAAGGCGAGGCGATCATCCACCATAAAAAACAGCGTTCCCGCCGGCCATCGATTCCCTGCGCCCCCCCTCCGCGTCCCCGCGGGGCTTCACCCTGCCGGTGTGGCTGGCGGCCGCGGCCCGCGCCGCCCTCGGGGCCCTGCAAGGGGAGCCCTTCAGCGCCGTCGTGCCCCTGGAACTCCTGCAGCCATCGGGGGTGGTGTCGGTGCCGGTGCGGGCCGCCGCGCGGTTGGGGGAGGGTCTGGCCCTGGGGGAAAGCTGCTGCGATCCGGGTGAGGGGCTCGACCTCACCCGCGGCCTGGTGGTCTGGGTGCTGGCCCGCTGGCTCCCCGGCGATGGGCCCTGGCTGCGGCTTGAGCCCGGCGAGGGGGTGGGGGTCCACGCGGCGACAGGGGAGGCCTGCCTCTCCGCCTATGCCCAGCAGCTGCTGGAGGCCAACCTGCGGCCCCTGGTGCCGGCCGGCCGCTGCCTGGGGCTCACCCTGGTGCTCCCCGACGGCCGCCGCCTGGCGGAGCGCACCAGCAATGCGGCCTTCGGGGTGGTGCAGGGGCTGGCCCTGATCGGCACCCAGGCCGAGGTGCAGGCCGGCGCTGACCCGGATCAGCTCGCCCGCACCCTGGCTGCCCTGGCCGAACGGATGGCCGCGCCCGGGGCCGACGGCGACCTGGTGCTGGTCATCGGTGAGAACGGCCTCGATCTGGCCCCCCAGCTGGGCCTGCCGCCGGCGCTGCTGCTGAAGGCGGGCAACTGGCTCGGGCCGGTTCTGGTGGCGGCCGCCGAAGCCGGTGTGGAGCGGCTGCTGCTCTTCGGCTACCAGGGCAAGCTGATCAAGCTGGCCGGCGGCATCTTCCACACCCACCACCATCTGGCCGATGGCCGCGCCGAGGTGCTCACCGCCCTGGCCGCCCTGGAGGGGGCCAACGGAGCCACCCTTGAAGCCCTGCATGGGGCCGCCACGGTGGAGGCCGCCCTGGCCGCTCTGGAGCAGGCCGATCCGGAGCTGGCCGGGCGCCTGCGGGCGCGCATCGCCGCCGCCATCGAAAGCCGCTGCCAGGGCTACCTGGCCAGCCATGGCGCCCCGCCGATCGCGGTGGGGGCGGCCCTGTTCGACCGCGGCCGCCAGGTGAGGGTCTGCGGTCCGGTGGGGGCCGCTCTGATGGAGCGTTTCAGGCGCGCGACCTAGGGTGCAGGCACCGATACCGGGCCCTGGCCCTGGCCGCCTTCGAGCCGATGTCCCAAACGCCGCAGACCGCCCCATCGGGTTCGGAACGGGACCATGCCAGCGGTTCCCGCCGACCTCCGGCCATCGTCATCCTGGATTTCGGCTCCCAGTACTCCGAGCTGATCGCCCGCCGGGTGCGGGAGACGGAGGTCTTCTCCCTGGTGATGGGATACGCCACCACAGCGGCGGAACTGAAGGCCCTGGCCCCGAAGGGGATCATCCTCAGCGGTGGTCCCAGCTCCGTCTACGAGGAGGGGGCCCCCTCCTGCGACACCGGCCTCTGGGACCTGGGCATCCCGGTGCTGGGGGTCTGCTACGGCATGCAGCTGATGGTGCAGCACCTGGGCGGATCGGTGGTGACCGCCGGCCGGGCCGAATACGGCAAGGCGCCGCTCCATGTCGACGACCCGGTCGATCTGCTCACCAACGTCGACAGTGGCTCGACGATGTGGATGAGCCACGGCGATTCGGTGGAGTCGCTGCCGGACGGGTTCGTGCGCCTCGCCCACACCGACAACACCCCCGAGGCTGCGGTGGCCGACCATGGCCGCCGCCTGTACGGGGTGCAGTTCCACCCGGAGGTGGTGCACTCCACCGGCGGCATGGTGATGATCCGCAATTTCGTTTATCACATCTGCGGCTGCACCCCCGACTGGACCACGGCCGCCTTCATCGACGAGGCCATCGGCGAGGTGCGTGCCCAGGTGGGCGAGAAGAAGGTGCTGCTGGCCCTCTCGGGCGGGGTCGATTCCTCCACCCTGGCCTTCCTGCTGCACCAGGCGATCGGTGATCGCCTCACCTGCATGTTCATCGACCAGGGCTTCATGCGCAAAGGCGAGCCGGAGTTCCTGATGGATTTCTTCGATCGCCAGTTCCACATCAACGTGGAATACATCAATGCCCGTGAGCGCTTCATCACCAAACTCGCCGGCATCACCGACCCGGAGGAGAAGCGCAAGATCATCGGCACCGAGTTCATCCGGGTGTTCGAGGAGGAAAGCCGCCGCCTCGGCCCCTTCGACTACCTCGCCCAGGGCACGCTCTATCCGGACGTGATCGAGAGCGCCGGCACCAACGTGGACCCCAAGACCGGCGAGCGGGTGGCGGTGAAGATCAAGAGCCACCACAACGTGGGCGGCCTGCCCAAGGACCTGCAGTTCAAGCTGGTGGAACCGTTGCGGCGCCTGTTCAAGGATGAGGTGCGCAAGGTGGGACGCAGCCTGGGCCTGCCCCAGGAGATCGTCGGACGCCACCCCTTCCCCGGCCCCGGCCTGGCGATCCGCATCCTGGGGGAGGTCACCGACGACAAGCTCGACATCCTCCGGGACGCCGACCTGATCGTGCGCGAGGAGGTGCGCGACGCCGGCCTCTACGACGAGATCTGGCAGGCCTTCGCCGTGCTGCTGCCGGTGCGCAGCGTTGGGGTGATGGGCGACAAGCGTACCTACGCCTATCCGATCGTGCTGCGCTGCGTCTCCTCCGAGGACGGCATGACGGCCGACTGGTCGCGGCTGCCCTACGACCTGCTGGAGCTGATCTCCAACCGCATCGTCAACGAGGTGCGGGGGGTCAACCGGGTGGTGCTCGACATCACCAGCAAGCCCCCCGGCACGATCGAGTGGGAGTAGGCGGGTCCCCAGGCTGGCCCCCGGGGGCCAACTTCGATAACGTCGGCGCCCGGCCTTTGCTCCGTGCCTACCGTCTCCCCCGTCGTCGCTGGCAGCCCTGCCGGGGCTGAGCACGACCCCCAGCTGCACCGCCGCCTGCAGCAGGACAGCATCCTGCTCGCCGGCAAAACCATCTTCCTCAATCCCTTCCTCTACTGGCGTCGTTTCGATGCCAACACCGACCGCTGGCTGCGGGAGCCGGGCCAGCTGCCGGAGGAGCAGATCCGCAGCAACCGCCTGCGCTTCTATCCCGAACTCGACTGGGAGGGGCTGGATCCGGCCGACCTGGCGGTGAAGGAGGGGGCGGTGGAGATGTTCCTCAAGAGCCTGGAGCTGATCAGCACCTTCAACCCCGACCTCAGCGCCGGCCATCTGCTGGAGGTGGAGCGCAAGATGGCCGTCACCAAGAAGAAGGCCTTCGAGCGCTGGGTGGCCCGGGCCCTCGACCGTCGCGGCAAGGAAAGCCTGCGGGAGCGGCGCCGCTTCGACCGTGACCGCCTGCTGCGGGGCTGGATGGAGTGGCTCTCCCTCGAGGGCACCCGCCAGGCGCTGCTGCCCTTCAGCGTCCTGCTGGTGCTGGCCGTCGCCGGCGGCTGGTGGCTCGGCAGCACCCGCTTCTGCAGCCAGGTGATCGTTGATCCAGGGGTGCAGCGTCCCGCACCCTGAAGCGAGACGTTCGGCACGTCAGACTGGGGGACCAGGTCCCGTTGGCGACGTCATGGCTGCCGATCCTCTCGATTCCCTGCGTCTGGCCCTGATGCAGGACGTGCTGCCGTTGGGACTCGCAGTGGTGGAGCGGGCCCGCAAGGGGGGGCCGGCTGAAGTGCTGGCCGCTTTTGATGGCACCAGTGCCGATCCCCTCGGCCAGTTGCGCCAGGAGGGTGAACCCGCGGCCAGCCAGGTGCGGGAGAACCTCGACCGCTTCCAGCCCGGTCTGGGCAACCCGGTGATGAAGGTCGAGGTGCGCGACGTCGACGCCGAGGACGCCCCAGCCCCGCCCAGCCCCGCCGACCCGGCCGACCCGGCCGAACTGATGGCGGCCCTGGGGCGCATCGAGGAGCGGCTGGCCCTGCTCCAGAGCCGGATCGCCTGATGGTGCGTGCTGTCGGCGGCGGGGTCGGCCCCTCCACCACCCGCCACACCGGGACGGGGCACCAGGCCGCCCTTCTGCTCACCTTCATGCTGCTGATCCTGGCGTCCATCCTCGGCCGGCTGGCCTGGCTGCAACTGCTGCATGGGGCCGAGAACCGGGCGATGGCCGACGAGAACCGGATCCGGCTGTTGCCGCGCAACCCGGTGCGGGGGCGCCTGCTGGATCGCAAGGGCCGGGTGCTGGCCACCAATCGCCTCACCTACAACCTCTACCTCCAGCCCCTCCAGGTCGACGACCGCCGCTGGCCCGAGCTGCGCGGCCGGCTCGCCACCCTGCTGGGGATCCCCGCCGAACGGCTCGAGGCCCAGCGCAAGAGCGGTGCCAATGCCGAGGGCTTCCGCATCCCCCTCGCCCTCTCGCTCACGCCGGTGCAGGTGCTGCGCTTCCGGGAGCAGGCCGGCTCCCTGCAGGGGGCGGAGGTGTCCGAGGACGTGCTGCGGGCCTACCCCGACGGCAGCCTGGGGGCCCATGTGATGGGCTACACCAGCAGCATCACCGAAGAGGAGTACACCGCCCTCAAGGACCACGGTTATCGCATCAGCGACCGCATTGGCCGCAGCGGCCTGGAGAAGGTCTACGAAACCCACTTGCGTGGGGAGTGGGGCGGCCAGCAGCTGGAGGTGAATGCCGAGGGCCAGGTGCAGCGCGTGCTGGGGGACAAGCCCGCCAAGGCCGGCAAGGATCTGCGCCTCACCCTCGATCTCGACCTGCAGCGGGCGGCGGAGAGGGCCCTCGACGGGGTGCGCAAGGGGGCGATCGTGGCGATGGACCCCCAGACCGGTGCGGTGCGGGCGATGGCCAGCCGGCCCAACTTCGATCCCAACATCTTTTCCGACGGTCCCACCACCGCCCAGTGGAACAGCCTCAACCGGCCGGAGGCACCGATGCTGAACCGGGCCTTGCAGGGTTTCCCGCCGGCCAGCACGTTCAAGATCGTCACCACGATCGCCGGCATCGAGTCCGGAAAACTGAACGAGAACTCCACCGTGCCGACGGTGGGCTCCTTCTGCTACTACGGCCAGTGCTATGCCGACCACGGCTCCTTCGGCAGCATTGGCTTCCCTTTTGCCCTCGGGGTGAGCAGCAACAGCTTCTTCTACAAGGTGGGGCTGATGGTCGGTCCGGACGAGCTGTTCAAGGCCGCCCGCCGCATGGGCTATGGCAGCCGCACCGGCAGTGAGCTGGCGGCCGAGGAATCCCCAGGGCTGCTGGGGGACCCGGCCTGGAAGAAGGAGGTGCTCGGCGAACCCTGGACCCCGGTCGACACGATCACCTCCTCCATCGGCCAGGGCGCGGTGACCGTCACGCCGATCCAGATGGCCCGGCTCTACGCGGCCGTGGCCAACGGCGGCTGGCTGGTGACGCCCCACCTGGTGGAGCGCGACTACCCGCGGAAGTGGCTGGGGCTGAAGCCGGCCACCCAGCGGGTGCTGCATGCCGGCCTGCGCCAGGCGGTCACCTCCGGCACCGCCACGATCCTCAACGATCCCAGCCTGCCGCCGGTGGCCGGCAAGACCGGCACCGCCGAGGACCCCCCCCGTCCCGACCACGCCTGGTTCGGTGGCTATGCCCCCGCCACCGCCAAACCCACCCTGGTGATCGTCGCCTTCGGCGAGAACTCCGGTGGTTACGGCGGCACGGTGGCGGCGCCGATGGTGAAGGCCCTGATGACGGTCTGGTTCCGCGGCGTGAAACCGCCGGCGGCGCTCAAGCCGGGATGAGCACCTGGCGGTAATAGCCCTGCAGCTGGGCGGTGGCGCTGGGCCAGCCCCAGCGTTCGGCCTCCTCGCGGGCGGCCAGACGCAGCTGGCGGCGGGCGGCCGGGTCGCCCAGCAGCCGTTCGACGGCGGTGGACAGGCTGGCGGGCTGGTCGGGGTCGTACAGGCAGCCGTTGACGCCGTCATTGACGATGTCGGGGATGCCGCCCCGGTTGGCCCCCACCACCGGACAGCCGGCGGCCATGGCCTCCAGCAGCACCAGGCCGAGGGTTTCGGTGCTGGATGGGAACAGGAACGCATCACCGCTGGCATAGGCGGAGGCCAGCTCCTCACCGGCCAGGTAGCCCACGAAGGTGGTGGCGGTGCCCTCGAAATGGCGCTCCAGTTGCTGGCGGTGGGGACCGTCCCCCACCAGGGCCAGGCGGGTCTGGGGCATCGCTTCCAGCACCGGCCGGATCCGGTCGATCTGCTTCTCCGCCGAGAGCCGGCCGATGTACAGCAGCAGATGGCCGGTGTCGTCGTGGCCGCCGTGCAGCCGCTGGCGCATGGCGGCGGAGGCCAGTTCGGGGCGGAACAGGTCGGTGTCGACGCCGCGCTGCCACAGGGCCGTGTGCTGGATGCCCCTGGAGGCCAGCTCTTCCACCATGGCGGTGGAGGTGCAGAGATTGAGCTGGGCCTGGTTGTGGGCGGCCTTGAGCAGTTCCCACAGCAGGGGTTCCAGCATCCCCATGCCGTAGTGCTCCAGGTACTTGGGCAGGTGGGTGTGGTAACTGGCGACCAGCGGCAAGCCGCGGCTGCGCGCCAGCCAGATGCCCCCCAGGCCGAGCACGGCGGGGTTGACCACGTGGACCAGATCGGGCCCGAAGCGATCCAGGGCATCGGAGACCGCCGGCCGGGGCAGGGCCAGCTTCAGTTCGGGGTAGAGGGGCAGCGGCATCGCCGGCACCCCCACCACCCGGGCGCCCATGTACGCCTCGGGGGCCCCTTCAGGGCAGAAGATCAGCACCTCATCGCCGGCCGCCACCAGTTGCTGCACCGTCTTGGTGAGCCGCGTGACGATGCCGTCGACCTTCGGCAGGAAGGTTTCGGTGAAAAAGGCGATCTTCACAGGCGGGTGATCAGGCGAAGGCCTTGATCGCTTCGGCCTGGCGCTGGGTCCAGGCCGAGACGCAGGGGATCTTGGAGCGGTCGCAGCGGTCGGCCCAGCGGCGGGCCACGTCCACCACCTCGGCCAGGAGGCCGTCATCGAGCGTGGTGGGCTTGAGGCCCAGCTCAATGAAGCAACGGTTGTCGACGATCAGATCGTTCTCGATCGCCTCCTTGCGGGGGTTGGGCAGGTAGTTGATCTCGGCGTCGGTGAGGGCCGCCACCTTGCGGGCCAGTTCACCCACCTGGTGGCTCTCGGTCATCTGGTTGAAGATCTTCACCTTCTCACCGGCCTCGGGAGGGTTCTCCAGGGCCAGCTGGACGCAGCGCACCGAATCGCGGATGTGGATGAAGGCCCGCGTCTGGCCGCCGGTGCCGTGCACGGTGAGGGGATAGCCGATCGCCGCCTGCATCAGGAAGCGGTTCAGCACCGTGCCGTAATCGCCGTCGTAGTCGAAGCGGTTGGTGAGCCGCGGATCCCGCTGGGTGAGGTCGGTGTTGGTGCCCCAGACGATGCCCTGGTGCAGGTCGGTGACCCGGATCGCGTCGTTCTTGTTGTAGTAGAAGAACAGCAGCTGATCCAGCGTCTTGGTCATGTGATAGACGCTGCCAGGATCCGTGGGGTGCAGGATCTTCTCGGTGAAGCAGGTGCCGTCGGGCTGGGGCACCTCCACCGTGAGGTAGCCCTCCGGGATCGTGGCGCCGCGGTGCGACCCGTAGCCGTAGACCCCCATGGTGCCGAGGTGCACGATGTGGACGTCGAGGCCGCTGTCGACGATGGCCGCCAGCAGGTTGTGGGTGCCGTTGACGTTGTTGTCGACGGTATAGCGCTTGGTGGCGCTGCTCTTCATCGAGTAGGGGGCGGCCCGCTGCTCGGCGAAGTGGACGATGGCCGAGGGGCGCTCGCTGCGCAGCAGCTCCAGCAGCCGGTCGTACTCCCGGGCGATGTCGAGGTGCACGAAGGTCATCGTGCGGCCTCCCACCTGGTCCCAGGCCCGCAGGCGGTCCTGGATGGTGGCGATCGGCGTCAGCGACTCGACGCCCAGGTCGATGTCGATCTTGCGCCGACTCAGGTTGTCGACGATGACGACGTCATGTCCGGCTTCGGCCAGGTTCACGGCACAGGGCCAACCACAGAAGCCGTCGCCGCCGAGAACGAGAACCTTCACCCCAGACTCCTGAACGAGCAGTTGCTCAGACGGGCAAGCTACTACAGGCTTCAGATGGCCCCCCGCTCTCAGCTGATGCCGGCCGCCACGGCCACCATCACGGCCACCAGCACGAGGCCGCCGATCAGCAGCATCCGGTTGGTGCCGCTGGTTTCTCCCTGCTCCTGCAGCACCATGCGGGGCTCCTTGGCGAAGGCGTTCAGCTTGCCGCCGTCTTCTTCGGTGACCTGCATGGCTGGAGGTTCGGTTTGGGGCAAACCCTATGGAGGGCTGCCTGGATCGCTCCGATCGTCAATGGTTCGTCACACGCCCTTCCAGCGGTGAACTGGCCCTGGCCTCGGCCTGCTGCGGCAGTCGGCCCGCCAGCAGGGCGGTGCGGCCGGCTTCGGTGGCCAGGGCCATGGCCCTGGCCATCGCCGCCGGATCTCCCGCCAGGGCGATGGCGCTGTTGACCAGCAGGGCATCAGCGCCCATCTCCATCGCCTGGGCGGCTTCGCTGGGCACCCCGAGGCCCGCATCCACCACCACCGGAATGCCGGCGCTTTCGATGATCAGGGCGATGTTGGCGGCGTTGCGGATGCCCTGGCCCGAGCCGATCGGCGATCCCAGCGGCATCACCGTGGCGCAGCCGGCCTCCTCCAGCCGCTTGGCCAGCAGGGGATCGGCGTTGATGTAAGGCAGCACGGCGAAACCCTCCTTCACCAGCTGTTCGGCGGCCTCGAGCGTGCCGAAGGGGTCGGGGAGCAGGTGGCGGGAATCGGGGATCACCTCCAGCTTCACGAAGTTGTTGTCCTCCTGGCCCGCCAGCCGCGCCAGCTCCCGGCCCAGTCGGGCCACCCGCACCGCCTCCTCGGCGGTGGCGCAGCCGGCCGTGTTGGGCAGCATCCAGATCCGGCTCCAGTCGATCGCCTCCATCAGGCCGCCGTGCCCCGGGGCGCCGCTCTGGACCCGCCGCACCGCCACGGTGACGATCTCGCAGCCGCTGGCCTCCAGGCTGGCCTGCATGACCTCCAGGCTTGGGTACTTGCCGGTGCCGGTCATCAGACGGCTGCGGAAGCGGCGGCCGGCGATCACCAGATCGTCGTGGGAGGTGGAGCTGGAGCTGGAGGGGGCGATGGCGGTCAAGGTCGGAGGCCGGCGGCGGACGGGCGCATCCCGATTAGTCTGCCCCTTGCCAACGAGACCCACGTCATGCCGGTGCCTCTGGCCGCCCTGCCCCTGCTGCTCGCCGCCAGTCCCGTGCTTGCAGCCAGCCCCTTGCCGGCCGATGGGTTCGTGCCCTTCACCTCCCCCGAGATCCAGTCCATCCGCCAGGACGGGGGCACCAGTGGCGAAGTGGAGACCTTCGATCCGATCGCCCGGGCCCGCCTGATCGCCGAGCAGATGCCCCGTCGCTGGAGCGGCCGCTACCAGTCCTTCAGTGGCGGTCCGGTCGTGCCTGTCCAGCTGCGCATCGATGGGGCCACACCGATGGGCCAGATGGTCGACCTGCGCGGTGCGATGGCCATTGGCGGCGTCGAATCGGCGGTGCAGGGCAACCTCAACGCCAAGTCGGACCAGCTGGATCTGCTGGTGCTGGGGGATCCCCTTGGCGGCGCCCTGGAGCCCGGTGGGGCCTTCCAGAGCGTGCAGGGTCTGTCGCTGAGCGGCTGGCGCGCCCCGCGCCTCACGACCCCGGGGGGGCGCCTGCAGTTGATACCGGAATCGACCGCAGCGCGGCCTGCCGGCCCGGCGGCCGGTGAATCACCGGTGCGCGGTCTCTGGTGATCCCCGCATCAGGGTCTCAGGAGGCCTTGCCGCCGGCCTCCTGGCCGCTGCGACGTTCAAGGATGGAGAGCCGTTTGCGGGCCGTCTTGTTGGTGGATTCCAGCTGCAGCACCCGCTCGTAGAGGCTCCTGGCTTCGTCCGGCTTCGACTGTTTCTCCAGGGCGAAGGCCAGATTGTTGATCGCCACCGGGTAGTCAGCCTTGGCCCGCAGGGCGGCCCGGTAGTGCCGCACGGCGGCGGCGTAGTTGTTCTGGGCCGCCAGGGTGAAGCCGAGTGCGTTCTCCATCAGGGCCCTCGCTTCGGCGGGGGCGTTCTCGGCGTCGGCCAGCTTCAGGGCCTGCTTGAGGTTCACCTGTGCCTCGGCATAGAGGCGCTTGCGCAACTGAACCGACGCCAGCTCGTACAGGGTGGTGACATCCCGGGGGGTGCCGCCGGCCTTGTCGTTGCCTCCCAGCCGGGCCATGGCGAATTCGTCCTGGCGAACCCGCAGGATCTGGCGGGCGACCACAACGGCCGCCACGCCCAGCAGGGCAATCAGTCCCAGCAGGTAGGCCTGGGGCAGCAGGTCGTTCATCGGGGCCGGCCGGACGGTCGGAACTGGGAGGACGGCGTCAGTGGCCTGCCGCGGTGGCCACGGCGGTGAAGCTGGAGGGATCGGCGACGGCCAGCTGGGCCAGCATCTTGCGGTTCAGGCGCACGTCGGCCCGCTTGAGGCCACCGATCAGCTTGCTGTAGCTGAGCCCGTTCATGCGGGCGGCGGCGTTGATCCGGGCGATCCACAGCCGGCGGAAATCACGCTTGCGGCGGCGACGGTCGCGGTAGGCGTTGCAGAGGGCCTTCATGACCCGCTGGTTGGCGGTGCGGAACAGGCTGCCGTTGCTCCCCTGGAAGCCGCGGGCGAGGCGAAGGATCTTGTTGCGGCGTTTGCGGGCGACGTTGCCCCTCTTGACGCGGGCCATGGGAGGTGATCTTGGGGTGGAAAACGGGGTTGAAAACAGGAAGGCGGAAACTCCGGAAGGAGCTCAACCGGACTCAGCCGGCGTAGGGCAGCATCCGGGCCACGTTGTCGTGGTCGCGATCGTCAACCACCGCCATCGTCCCCAGGTAGCGCTTGCGCTTGGGGCTCTTGTGGTCGAGCAGGTGGTTGAGGAAGGCACGTCGGCGCATGAACTTGCCGGTGCCGGTGGCCTTGAACCGCTTCGCGGCCGCTTTGCGGGTCTTGAGCTTCGGCATCTCGGTAGGCGCAGGCACAAACAAGCACACTACGACGCGGATGTACCCCCCTCCAACCCCCTGCCGTGCCGATGTCGCTGCGTCCCCCCGTTCTGCCCAGGCTGCTGCTGGCGGCGGCACTCCTGTTCCCGGCCGGCTGCCGGGCCGACCAGGGGCCGCCAGCCCCGCCGCCGCCCCCCGCCCTGACGCACTGGCCGGTGGCTCGCCCCGCCCCGTTGACGGCGGCGAACCCGGTGCTGTGGGTGGCCCTGGCGGCACGGCTGGGTCCGGCGCCGGCGGATGTCCAGGCGGCCCCGCCCCTGCGGCTGCGCAGCAGCAGCGGCTTGCTGACCCTGGTCGATGCCAGCGGGCAGCGCTTCCAGTCCCCTGAGCTGGTGCTGCACTGGCGCCGCGAGGTCCTGCCCCAGCCCAAGACGTTGCGGCGCCGCGTGCTGGGGCCGTTCGCCAGCTTCGAGAGCGCCGAGCAGGCGGCTGGGCTCTGGCGCGCCGTGGGGGTGGAGGCCGCGATCGCCAGGCCCCGGGACTGGGAGGTGTGGGCCCCGGCCGGGGCACCGGATCCCGCCCCCCTCCCCGATGGCGTGCGACTGACGGGCTTCGAGCGGACGGCCACAGAGCGGGTCGGGCTGGAGCTGCGCCGGGCCCAGGGGGTGGTGCCCCTGGCGTCTCCGATCCGGATCGAGGCCCCCGGGGGCCTGCTCTGGAAACAGGGGGCCTACGCCGGCCCCTTCCAGCTGCTGGCCGATGCCCACGGCGGCTGGAGCCTGGTGGAGCAGGTGCCCCTGGAGCGCTACCTGGAGGGGGTGGTGCCCCACGAGATCGGTGCCGGGGTGCCGGCGGCGGCGCTCGAGGCCCAGGCCGTGCTGGCCCGCACCTGGGCGGTGCGCAACCAGCACCGCTTCGTGGTGGATGGCTACCACCTCTGCGCCGACACCCAGTGCCAGGTGTACAGCGACCCGCGCCATGCCGGCGCCGCCGTGCGCCAGGCGATCGCCGCCACCCGGCTGGCCGTGCTGATGGGTGCCGATGGACCCATCCACGCCGTCTATCACGCCAGCAACGGTGGCGTCAGCGCCGCCTATCCGGAGGCCTGGAACGGTGCGCCGGTTCCTTACCTGACCCCCTTCCCCGACGGGCCCGCCCCCTTCCAGGCGCGGTTCCCCGTGCCCCTGGCCGCCACGGCCCTGCCGGCGCTGCTGCAGGACGGGCGTGCGGCCTGGGGGGCCGACCATCCCGTTTTCCGCTGGCAGTGGCAGCTGACGGCCGCCCAGATCGCCACCGCCCTCGGGCCGGAGCGGGGGGTGGGGCGGCCCACGGCCCTGAAGGTGCTGGCCCGCGGCCCCAGCGGCCGGGTGCTGGCCCTCGAGGTGCAGGGAACCGAAGGCCGCACCGTGCTGCGGCTGGATGCCATTCGCCGCACCCTGCGCGGCCTGCCCAGCACCCTGTTCACCTTGCAGCCGGCGGGAGCGGGGGTCTGGCAGCTGGTCGGCGGAGGCTTCGGCCACGGGGCCGGTCTCTCCCAGGCCGGAGCGATCGATCTGGCCGGCCGCGGCTGGAGCACCCGCCGGATCCTGGCGCACTATTACCCCGGCACCACATTGCAACGCCTCGGTGCTGGCGGCGATTCCCCTTAGAGTCACGGCCTGGATGAGGATCACCATGGCTGCCGGCGGCAGTGACAGCGGCAGTGACAGCGATCGCCGCCGTGCCAAGGCGGCCCTGTTCCTCGCCTGCTGTGGCCTGGTAGGGATCGCCCCCCACTGGCTGCCCCCCGGCCGCAGCCTCGTGCCGGCGATCACCCTGGCCACCCTGCTGGGGGGCTACAGCCTGCGCACCGTTCTGCTGCAGGCCTTCCGCCGCAGTCGCAGCGACACGCCCCCGCCGGTGCTTTCAGCCGCAGCACCCCCGTCAGCCGTCGACGTGGTGGTGGCCGCCCGCGACGAGCAGGCGGTGATCGTCCGCCTGGTGGAGCGGATCGCTGCCCTGCGCTGGCCGGAGGGCCAGCTCACCCTGTGGGTGGTGGATGACGGCAGTGACGACCGCACCCCCGAGCTGCTGGCCGAGCTCCAGGGGCGCCATCCCTTCCTGCGGGTGTTGCGCCGCCCCCGGGAGGCGGGGGGCGGCAAGTCCGGGGCCCTGAATCTGGTGCTGCAGCAGCTGGGCGGCCGCTGGATGCTGGTGCTCGACGCCGATGCCGATCTGCAGTCCGATGTGCTCGAGCGCCTTGTGCCCTGGGCCGAGGCCGGCGGCTGGGCGGCGGTGCAGCTGCGCAAGGCGGTGGCCAATGTCCAGACCAACCTGCTCACCAGTGCCCAGGCGATGGAGATGGCCTTCGACGCCATGATCCAGGAGGGGCGCCTGGCCAACGGCGGGGTGGCCGAACTGCGGGGCAATGGCCAGCTGCTCTCCCGGGAGGCGCTGCTGCAGGTGGGGGGCTTCAACGAGGACACCGTGACCGACGACCTCGACCTCAGCTTCCGCTTCCTGCTGGAGGGCCTGCCGATCGGTGTGCTCTGGGATCCCCCGGTGCAGGAGGAGGCGGTGCTGACGCTGCCGGCCCTGTGGCGCCAGCGTCAGCGCTGGGCCGAGGGCGGGCTGCAGCGCTTCTTCGACTACGGCCCCGGCCTGGTGTCCGACCGGCTTGGATTCAGCCAGAAACTCGATCTCACCTGCTTCTTCCTGCTGCAGTACGTGCTGCCGGTGGTGGCCAGTGCCGATCTGCTCGCCACCGTGCTCACCCGCACGGCCCCCACCATGTGGCCGTTCTCGATCGTGGCCCTGGCCCTCTCGGGCCTGGCGATCGCCACGGGCTGCCGGCGGCCGTCGGAGGGGCCGCCGCTGCCGGCGATGAACCCCTTCAGCGCGGGCCTGGGCATCCTCTACCTGGTCCACTGGTTCGTGGTGATTCCCTGGGTGACGCTGAAGATGGCCCTGCTGCCCAAGCGCCTCGTCTGGGTGAAGACGCTTCACCTGGGACCGGAGCACGGCCAAGCCTCGGCTGAGGGATCCACGGCTGAGGAGGTGGATGAGGAGACCGGTGATCTGGCGACCGAAGTCAGTCAGGCCTGAGGGGCCGACCGGAGCTCCCAAGGGGAATCCGCTCAGACGGAATCCCGGGACACGTCGCTGACCACTTCCCCGTTGAAGAAGTCGGCGAGGCGGCGGGCCTGTTCATCGATGGGGCTGGGCCGTCCGGGCTGGGTTGGGGCGAGCGGGGTAGTGGCGGGCTCTGGTGTTGGGTTCAGCTGGCGTTGGACCACGGCCGGGCCAGGCGCTTCGCTGGCGGAGGGGGCTGCCTGTCCTTCGGCCGGAGGCCGAGCCCCCTGCGGTTGGATGGCGGGCGGCGGCGGTGGCTGTGGAGTGGTCGGCGCGGGGGGGGCGTCGCCCCCGGCCCCGGCTTCCAGCGTCACCTGCCGGGGGCTGCCGAGGGCGCCTGCCACAGCCTTCTCCAGCAGGGGCAGCCGGCTCTGCACCATCGCCATCCAGGTGCCGGCCACCCGCACCACCGCCCGCCGTTCGTCGAGGCGCAGCAGCTGGGCCTGCTGGGAGAGCAGCATCCGTGTGGAGGGGAGCTCCAGTCCGGCCAGGATCTGCTGCCACAGCTCCGCCAGGTCGTCCGTCGCTGCCGTTGGCGGAAGGGGTGGGGTGACTCCCTCCGCAGGGGCGGGCATCGGGGGGGGAGCTGGGGACCCCGGCGCCGCCGTCGGGACCGGGCTCAGCGGTTCGGTCCTGCGGTCCGCGGCCGGCGCCTCTCCCCTTGCCTGGACTGGCGCTGCTGGCGCTGGGGAGACGGGGGCCGGCTCGGCCAGCAACCCCAGCAACAGCACCTCCAGCCAGAGCCGCGGCTGGACGCTGTGGCGCAGCTGCTGCTCGCTGCCCTTCAATTGGGACTGCCACTGGAGCAGGCGGGCCTTGCCGATCCGGCGCGCCACCTCGGGCAGCTGGGGCCGCAGCTCCGGGGACACGCTGGTGAGCTCCAGCCGGTCGGGGGCCACCCCCGCCAGCAGCAGATCCCGCAGCAGGCTGACCAGCCCCTGGAGCACGGCGGCCGGTTCCCGCCCCCGATCCAGCAGTTCGCGGCAGCCCTCCACCACCCGTAGGGAATCGGCCGCGGCCATGGCCCCGGCCAGCCGCAGCAGCTCCTGATCCGGCACCGCCCCCAGCAGATCCCACACCGCATCGGCCGCGATCGGCGCCGGCAGCAGGCTCAGCTGGTCGAGCAGGCTTTCGGCGTCCCGCAGGCCTCCCTGGGAGCGCTGGGCCACCAGATGCAAGGCCTCGGGGGTGATGCCGATGGATTCCTCGGCGGCGATCCAGTTCAGATGCCCCTCCAGGGCCTCCAGGGGGATGCGACGGAAATCGAAGCGCTGGCAGCGCGAGAGGATCGTGGGCAGCACCCGCTGGGGATCGGTGGTGGCCAGCACGAACACCACCCGCGGCGGCGGCTCCTCCAGGGTCTTGAGCAGGGCGTTGAACGCCGCGGTGGAGAGCATGTGGCACTCGTCCACCACATACACCTTCCAGCGCGCCTGCACCGGGGCGAAGCGGGAGCGCTCGATCAGCTCGCGGATGTTGTCGACGCCGGTGTTGGAGGCGGCATCGATCTCGATCACGTCGAGGGCGTTGCCGGCGGCGATCGAGGTGCAGAGCTCACAGATCCCACAGGGCTCGGGCGTGGGCCCCTCGCTGGCCACGCAGTTGAGCGAGCGGGCCAGGATGCGGGCGCTGGAGGTCTTGCCGGTGCCGCGGGGCCCGCTGAACAGGTAGGCCGGTGCGATCCGCCCGGTGCGCAGGGCGTTGCCCAGGGTGGCGGCGATGGCCTCCTGCCCCACCAGCTCCGAGAGCCGCTGGGGGCGGTATTTATGGTGAAGGGGTTGATAGGCCTTGGTCATGGGGGCATTGTCGCGTAGAGCCACGGATCTCTGGTTTGCTGCTTGATTCAGGTCTGATACGCGCTTCGTGGCGTGTTGGAGCCGATCATTTAGGGAACTCTTTACTGTTTTGCCGAAGGGCATGGTTTTGACTTTTCAGCGATCGCGTGGTTAAACTGAATAATCAATTGATTGCGGTATGAAGCACGGCGCGGTATCCGTCATCATTCCTTGTTTTAACTGCCAGGCCACCATCGCTGAAACCCTGGCATCGGTTGCCGCTCAGACGCTGCCACCGAAAGAGGTGATTCTCGTTGATGACGGCTCTTCCGATCGAACCTGGGAGTTGTTGCACGAACTCCGGCAAGGCCAGTATCCGCACCTGATGCTTTTATCGCATCCGGGCCACGAAAATCACGGCGCCAGCATGGCCCGTGCCCTTGGGGTGGCCCATGCTTCTGGTGAGTACATTGCTTTCCTGGACGCCGATGATCTGTATGCCCCCAAGAAGCTGGAACGGCAGCTAGAGGCGTTTGAGCGCGATCCCGAGATTGTGATGTGTCATACCGCGGTGCAGGTGATCGGCGACCTTGATCAGGCTGCTTTCTATGAAGCGGCTCTTTCGGGTAGCCCTGAGAGTCCCTATTGGTTCCGCCGTCAGAAGGATTATCTTATCCGCAACAGGATTTGCCTCTCGTCTTCATTGGTGCGAGCGGACGTGCTCAATCAAGTGCCTTTTTCTTTTGTGGGCAAGCAAGGTGTTGAGGACTGGCTGTGTTGGTCCTTGCTGGCGGGAAAGGGTCGTTTTCTTTACCTTCCTGAGCAACTCACCTTTTATCACGTTCATCGCGACTCCGTCACCTCCCGGATCACTCAGTCTTCAATTCAGACCAAATCCGTGGCGGCTTTGTGGGAAATCCGACTTCGTAAGTTGTACGCAGGCCTTGAGTTCAAAATGGTGTTACTGGCTCGCTCCGATAGATTCCTGCATAGCCTCAGAGTGATGGGCTCCATTGCCGAGGATTTGCGCCTAATTCTGATTGCCTATCTTTGGAATCCTGGCTCAAATTCAGATAGCAATGCAACGCTGCAACCCAATGCTCTTGTCAAGCTGTTGATGCTCCCCTTCCGGCTGGCGCGCTGTTGGGCTGGCCGGGTGGGCGCTGCCTGGTTCCGCCGTTGAGCGGATCTTCAACGAACTGCCAGCAGTTGTTTAAAAGCCTGTGGCAGTCTGTCAGCCGATTGAAGATCGGTATAATCCTGCCAGCGGGCCCTTTGGCTGAGTTGATTGAAATAGCCCGGCTGCAGCATGGTGCGCAGAGTTTGACAAATGTTCGCGAGATCATCATCCCGAACGACCTCGCCGAGTTGATAGTCACGCACTAGTTCGGCCATCAGATGCCCTTCACTCACAACCACTGGGCGCTGTAGCAGAGCAGCTTTGGTAAGGATGTTGCTGCTGTTGGGAAAGTCTCTATAGGCAGTATAGATGATGTCGGATTCAACGATGACTTGATTGAGTACCACCTCACTGGAAAGGCGCTGAAAATGGGTAAAGATGTTTGGCTTCTCCTCCCATTTTTGCAGAAGCCATTGCTTATCAGGTTCGCTAATTTCCTGCCAGTTGATTTCACCGCCTAGGAAAAATGTGATGTCCTGCATGCTGGAATCACAGGCAGCTCTGGTGAAGCTGAGCAAGCCTTTCGTTCGTTGGAGGTGACCCACCAGGCTGATGATCGGTTTTCCGTTGGCGAAGCTTCTGATCTTTGAGGCCAGAGAAGAGGGTGTGCTTGCCGTTGCGCAGTCCAGGCTGACATCGGTGAAATCAGGAAACAGGATAACCCGTTTGTTGGCTCCAATACGCTCCTGCATTGCCTGCACCGCTTGCGGATCCACAACGGCAACTCCAGTGCAGGAGGGCAGGCTGAAAAACTTTTCTGGGCAGGAGATGCGGGCTTGGTAGGGAATGCGTGTACCAGGTAAACGAAAGAATCGAGAGTTGAAGTAGAGGCCCGCCCAGGGAAAGCGGAAGAATGGGTCGGCATAACGAAAGAACTCAAAGTCTATGTCGTAGATGCAGCAGAAGAAGACTTGATCGATTGCTCTGCTATTGCTTTGGCTCCAGCGTCGCAATTGCTTGCCAAGAATGCCGAAGTGATTGATGGCCTGACCAATCGGAAGCAAGCGCCGCGGCCACTTGATTCGGCTGCCAGCCCGCTGGATTTGAATGGCCTGATGAATTTTGCCTGAGTGTTTCAGGCTTTGATCTGTGCTGCTGTTGAGCCGCCTTTGGAAATCAGCTGGATTGGCGCAGAAAGGAACAACATCCATGCCGGCATTGGATATGGCCAAGGCAAGATGCACGGCATAACTGGGATGGTGGCCCATCCAATGCCACTCCACCAAAGCGACAGTTGTGTTGTGTTGAGCCGCTTTGTTGGTCATTACACTGGGCTGAGCTGGCATCCTTCCATGATACTGCTACGATCTGCAAACTCGTCTACTAGGCGACAGCGAAAACTGGTTCGGGCTAAAAGCGGATCTCGCTTGACATTTCGAGAGCGTTGAACTTATTTAGCCTGTGGGAGGAGCGGTGTGCCACGCTGGAGCACATAGCGCAAAAGCAACAATTGCGTTCCTAGAAACTTGAAATTACTGAGCGGATTGCGACCCAGCACAGAAGCTAAGGCCAATATCGGCTGATGTCCGTATCATTGGTCATAATGAAACTGGCACCTTTGCGTGTAGTCTTTGTTCGTTAGGGGCTTTTCTTGATTAGATTTTCCTAGGCTTGATCGCAAATGCTAGGCTTTGCTCATGTTAAGGGTTGACTTGAACATGGCGCGTAAGCCACTCCTCGTTACGTCACTTCCGCCTCGAATGTCGCGACTTGCCAGCAACGGCGAAGATATAGGCTCGATGTATCAGAAGTCATGCATTGACTCATGGAGAGCCGCCTCTTTTCGTCCTGTATCGATCAATTCATCATCTGAAGACTATCCTCATTCAGTCAGTAAGATTTCGCTGCAGCGCGACGCTCGCGCTGTGACAGGTCGTCCGCATGTTTTCTTTCAAGATATGCTCGCTGCAGCAGTCAAGGAGTCAGAGGGTAGGCCTTTTGCCATAACAAACTCCGATATACTTTTAGCTGCAGGGACGGATCTGTCGGACCGTGTTTCCTCGTTACGACGAGGGCAGGTCCTCTTCAGCCGAAGAATCGATATAGATGAAGTCTCCAGCAAAGATGGGTTGGCTTGGCAATACGGATACGACTTCTTCGCGGTTCACCCCGACGACATCATGGGACTGTCAACAGGGATGATCTTTGGCGCTCCTTGGTGGGATCACTTTTTTCCGCTGATGCTTCACTTCAGCGGTTGTCGCATTGATCAGATTGATCCCCATCAATTTAGACACTTAAAGCATGAGGATCGCTGGGATTGGGACGTTTGGGAAAAGCTTGGCTGCCGTTTTATGGCCGAGCTCAAAGCATCTCGCCATGACGTCGACAGTGAATGGCATCTTACTGAAGCCATCGCAGCTTTTGATTGTGAGCTCTCTGTCGACCCAACTCCAATCTCGCGTGCCGGCCTGCCTGACAATTTAGATGTTGTGCCCCAGTTGCATAGTGTTTCAGATGCAAACCTAACCTACCTTGATAAGGTTTCAATCCGCAGACAACGATTAAGGAGTTTCTTGGGGAGGCTCTCTTGGTGGCGGAATGCTTAACCTTTCCAGGTTGGAGATGGATCTTCCGCAGGAGTAATTGATGTCTCAAGTGTAAGTGAGAGAAACGCAAATTATTCGCGTTGGCGCCTGAGATCTGTTGGTTGTCAAGGTGGCGGCGATCGACTCCACCCCCCCCAGGGCCGACTGAAAGTCTCGTTAATCCCTCTCCAGCGCCTGGATCCCGCTCCAGCCGAGCATCCTGTTGATGTCGTGGGCCACGGCCATCAATCCAGCCCTGATGGAGCGGAAGCCATTGGTC
>Ga0247843_1004129_pt1 | contig 22240 bp, 10 predicted proteins | sample LaCruzMarch2017__FD_192420 | JGI IMG/M metagenome (GOLD analysis project Ga0247843, IMG submission 192420) | Freshwater microbial communities from meromictic Lake La Cruz, Castile-La Mancha, Spain - LaCruzMarch2017_8m | ecosystem: Environmental > Aquatic > Freshwater > Lake | place: Spain...
AATTGCATGTAACGGCGGTAACGCAGTAGTGACTGTATCAGCAACAGGCGGCACCGGAGCTTACACAGGCACAGGTACGTTTACCGTAGCAGCAGGCAATTATACTTACACGGTAAGCGATGCAAACGGTTGTACAACAACAACAACGATCAATGTAGCACAACCAAGTCCGTTATCATTAACAACTACGGTTACAGATGCTTCTTGTTTTGGAAATACAAACGGAGCGGTTTCATTAACTGTTAATGGCGGAACATCAGCATACACGTATAGTTGGTCTAATGGTGCAACCACTCAAAATTTAAGTAATGTTGGTGCAGGCACTTATTCTGTTTTAGTAACCGATGCAAATGGTTGTACATCTAGTGCTTCAGCAACAGTAAATCAACCTGCGGTTTACGTTTTAACACATACTGTAACTAATGTTAATTGTTATGGTCAATCAACAGGAGCGATTGATTTTAATGTAACAGGCGGTGTTACACCTTATATTTATAATTGGAGCAATGGAGCAACAACACAAGATTTGAGTAATCTTGCAGCAGGGGTTTATAATGTAAGTGTAACTTGTTCATCTGGATGCATAGTAACAACCTCAATTACAATTTCTCAGCCATCAGCACCTGTTGCGCTTTCAGGAACTGTGACAAATGTAATTTGTTATGGAAATGCTAATGGATCTATTGATTTAAATGTAACTGGTGGAACTTCACCATATACATATCTATGGAATAATGGATCAACAACTCAAGATTTATCAGGATTATCAGCGGGTGTTTATTCGGTTGTGGTTAATGATGTTAGAGGATGTTCTTCAAATGTATCATATACTGTCTCTGAGCCAGGCCAGCTAAATTCAACATCAATTGCAGGTGTTATTTCATGTTACGGAGGAGTTACAACAGTAACTATTTCAGCAACTGGAGGAACGGCACCTTACACTGGAACTGGCACATTTACAGTTATTGCTGGAAACTACACTTATACAGTAACTGATAGTAAAGGTTGTGCAAGTACAACAACAATTTCGGTAACTCAACCAAATGTTATAACACCTGTTATTACAGGAACAAATGTAACTTGTTTTGGGAATAACAATGGTACGGCTTCTGTTTCAACTACTGGAGGTGTTTCTCCATATTCATATAGCTGGAGTAGTGGTGCGTCAACAACTTCTACAGTAAATAATTTATTTGCAGGAAATATAAGTGTAGCTGTTACAGATGCAAATGGCTGTTCAATTACAACAAGTTTAACAATAACTCAACCAGCTCCATTAACAGCTTCGGTTGTTGGATCTACTCCAGTAAAATGTAGTGGTGGATACGATGGTGATGCTGATATAACTGTATCTGGTGGAACTGCACCTTACTCTTATTTATGGAGTAATGGAGCAACAACTGAAGATTTAGTTAATGTTGGATCAGGAACATATACTTTAACAGTCACTGATTTAAAAGGATGTACTTCTACACTGACAGTGACTATCACGCAAGCATCTCAATTATTGGCTTACGCAAATTATTCGCCAATAAATTGTTTTGGAGGTACAACAACTGTTAGTGTAACTGCAAGTGGAGGAACTCCAACTTACACAGGAACAGGAACATATACAGTATCAGCTGGCACTTATAATTACTCAATTATTGATGCAAATGGTTGTACTGCAGTTACTTCTATACTAGTTACTCAGCCAAGTGCGTTAAGTGTAATTATTACTCCAACAAATGCATCTTGTATAGGAAGCTCTGATGCAAGTGCATCAGCAACTGTAACTGGTGGAACTTCTCCATATGCATACAATTGGAGTAATGGTGCAACTACTTATAGTGTAAATAATCTTCCGGTAGGAACATACACGTTAACTGTTACAGACTTTAAAGGGTGTACAAAAACTTCTACAGTGGCAGTTGCTAATCCGGTTCCTTTATCTGTAACATCAACTTATTCAAATGTTTCATGTTTTAATGGCTCTGATGCTATCATAAATTTAAATACAACTGGTGGTTATTCTCCATATTCTTACTCTTGGAGTAATGGAGCAACTAGTTCAAGTATAAATGGTTTAGCAATTGGAAATTATAGTGTTACAGTTACAGATTCAAGAGGTTGTTCAACAACTTATAGTGTAAATATTACACAACCAACTGAAATTCTTTTATCTGAAACACATATTAACGCTTCATGTGCAGGTGCAAATGGTAGTATTGATTTAACTGTTTCTGGTGGAACTCCTGCTTATACATATTCTTGGAGTAATGGTGCAACTACTCAAGATTTGGTAAACGTTGCAGGTGGAATTTATTCGGTTACAGTTACTGATAGTAAAGGGTGTATAAAAGTAATATCAGTTTCAGTTGGTTCAACCGGTGGAAGTATAAGTGCCATTTCAGGACCGGAAGTTGTATGTTCCTATATTAATAGTGGAACTTTAGTTAAATACGAAATCACAACACCATGTGGTGTACCGGATAGTATTAGATGGAATATTCCAAGTACAGGCGTAACGGTAGCTTCTGGTTCAGGCTATTCTACAAGTTTGCAAGTATCATTTAATTCCTTATTCTTACAGCCTTCAGGTACCGGTCAAGGTGTATTTTCGGTAATTGTTTATTATGGTAATACAGCCTTTACATCTAGTATAGCTGTTTCGGCCGCTCCAACAAAACCTTTATTATCAGGAAGTGTTTGTGGAAATACAATAACTAAAAATACATATACCGTAACACCTATTGCCGGAGCAAACTCTTATAATTGGACTGTTCCTTTTGGTTCGAGTATTGTTTCTGGTCAAGGTAGCCCAACTTTGCTAGTTAAATTTAGCACGAATTATTTTAGTGGTCCGTTAACTGTTGTAGCAACAAATACTTGTGGAACTAGTCCATCTGCTTCTTTAAGTTTAATAAAAACTCCTGTTTCACCTGCTCAAATTATTGGTTCTAATACAGTTTGTTTAGGAACTCAAAATGGCGGCTTAGAATATAGAGTTGATTCGGTGCCGCTTGCAACTTATTATATTTGGGGCGTTCCAAATAGTTCTTCTTTAGTTGCTGGTCAGCTAAATGATACGGCTAAAGTGTTATTTAATAGCGTGTTTGGTTCAGGAAATATTACGATTATGGCGGCAAACCAATGTGGTTCATCTGCAATGATTAATTTCCCTGTTTCTACAACAACAGTAATTCCAACAGGGCCAATTAGTGGGCCTACAAATGTATGTTCTTACCTAACAGGTGGTGTAGCAACTTATTCGGTTGCAACAGTTGCTGGCGCACTTTCTTATAATTGGTCGCCACCAGCCGGTGCAACAATTACAAGTGGGGCTGGAACAAATAGTATTACCATGACATTTGCTAACAATTTCATTCTAGGTAATTTACTAGTAACAGTTTCAAATATTTGCGGTTCTAGTGCTCCAACTCAGCTTGCTCTGTCCTTAACAAATACCTTTGCTGTTGGAACAATTAGTGGTCCAACTGATGTTTGTTCGTACATGGGAAGTTCGGCTAGCTACTCTGTGGCTCTTGTTCCTGGTGCATCAACTTATTCTTGGACGGCTCCTGCAGGATGTTCAATTTTAGGTAGTAATGGTACTAATAGTGTTCAGATAAGTTATCCAAACGGATTTATTACTGGAACAGTATCTGTGGCAGTAGCATCGTATTGCGGTTCTGGTAGCACTTCTCAATCATTAGCTGTTTCAACTATACCGTCTGACCCAGGATCAATAAATGGTGTAGCTTGTGTTACATTAGGAAATTCAAATGCGTACAATATTTCGCCGGTAGTAGGAGCTACAAGTTATAGTTGGACTGTTCCTAATGGTGCAAGTATAATTTCAGGACAAGGTACAACTAATGCTAATATCATATTTGGATCATCCTTCAACAGCGGCACCGTTTCGGTAGTTGCTTTTAATAACTGTACTGTTTCATCTAATGCTTCTCAAAAAGTTATTGGTATTGCTGCTGAAACACCTGCTCAAATTTATGGACCAACTATTGTATGTTCAGTAATGGGAACAACAAATACTGTAACTTACTATGTAAGTCCTTCACCTGGCGCTTCATCTTATATTTGGGGTATGCCTCCTACAGCAGTTATCATGTCAGGTCAAGGAACAAATTCAATTACAGTCAAATATAATTCAACATTTGTAGCGGGTAATATGAGTTGTATGTCAGTAACTGGTTGTGGAAGTAGTGCTATGCGTTATTTATACATTTCAAATTCACCTGCTAATTCAAATACTAACCCAATATCAGGATTAACAAATGTATTTAGTATTGTTGGAACAGGAACAACAACATCCTATTCAACAGCATTAATACCTGGTGTAAATTCATATTCTTGGACAGGAACTTCTGGTATAAATATTACCTCTGGTCAAGGCTCTAATAATGTTAATATAAGTTTTGCAAATGGTTATACTTCCGGTACTGTTACTGCTATGGCTACAACAACTTGCGGAAATGCTAATCCTGCAACAATTGTAATTATCGCAACACCTCCTGCTTTATCTAATTCGGGATCTGGTTCAGTTACTGCACTTACAATAGCAGGACTTGATACTAAAGACGCTACTTGTTATGGATATAATGATGGTAGCGCCAATTTACAAGTGTTAGGTGGCACTGCTCCTTATACCTTCGAATTAAATGGTCGTTTAGTAATTAATACCGAAGAGTTTAGTAATTTATCTGCTGGAGATTATACAGTTAAAGTAAAAGACAGTCAAGGAATGACATCTTTAAGTCAGTTTAAAATTTCAGAACCTAATAAGTTAAAAACAAAAACGTTAATTATATCAACGCCTTCATACCAAGTATTAAATGATGGTCATGCCGTTATTAGCGCAAAAGGTGGCACTGGTAATTATTCATACAGTTGGTTTAATGAAAATGGTGTTGTTATGAGTGAGCAGGAGATTAAAAATTTAGCACCAGGCAATTATACAACTACTGTTCTTGATCAAAATAATTGTAGTTCTATCATGGAAATTGTTGTGAAAGAAAAGGAAAACGCTATATCTACCGACAATAATGTTGCGTTAATTGTTTATCCTGTTCCTGCAAGTAATGAACTATTTATTGAATTTGACAAAGCAAGCGAAGACAATTACTTATTACAAATAGTTTCCGTTGATGGAAAAGTAGTATACAACGAAATCGTAATGCCTAATTTTGATTCAAAAATGGCTCTTAATACAACCGTTTGGGCTGATGGCTCTTATTTTATAACGCTCATCAACCAAAATGGAACAACTGTTTTATCAAAGAAAATAATTGTTCAACATTAAAAAATAAAGTTTTTTAGAGTCTGTTAAAATTTATTTTTTTAAATGTTATGGTAATTTTGAATAAAAAAAGCATAACAGATTTATTAGATAATTTTTAACAGGCTTTTAGCTTTTAAGTAATAGTTGTTTTATTTAAAAATATATTAAATTTGAAACAATTACCATTGTAAGAACCAATATAGATCCAAACAAAATTATGAGGTCATTTGTAAAAAAAATATTTTTCTATTATGCTTTTATTTCAAGTTTAAATGGAATTAGTCAAAGTTTATTAATTGATCCAGCTGCCGAGGGAGGCTTTGAGTTGGTTGGTGGAATTGCTGGTAATGGCTGGACGGTTGTTAACTCAACTATCAACCAATGGCAATCTTCCGGTGTTGCAATTCCTTATTCTGGAACAAATTCTGCTTTTATTTCAAACAATGGGGGCATTAATTATGGTTATGACTTAAATACGTTTCAAACGTCGCATTTTTACCGCGATGTTACGGTTCCTGCAGGTAACACATCCATTAATTTAAAATTTCAATATAAATCAATTAGTGAACCATCTTTTGATAGACTTTTGGTATATGTAGCTTCAACTACTGTAGTTCCTTTGGCAGATTTACCAGCTTCAAGCACCTCAACCTTGGCAGGTGCAACATTAATTTATGAGGACACGGCTAATGTATCCAATTATCAGCAGGTTAATTTGTTTTTACCATCTTCGTTAGCTGGCACAACATTCAGGTTAATTTTTACATGGCAAAATGATGACTCTGTCGGTGATAGCTTTGCTCCAGCATCGGTTGATGATATTTTTTTATATAGCGCTTCACCTGCTGCCTTAAATGGAATATATACAATCAACAATGCAGTAGTTACATCAACTAATTTACCAGCGTCTGGCGGCAATTTTAATAGTTTTACAGATGCCGTTAATTATTTAAATATAAATGGAATATCAGGTCCTGTTACTTTTAATGTAGCTGCAGGTCAAACGTTTTCAGAAAATCCACAAATTTTAACAGCAAGTGGAACTGCAGCATTTCCTATCATTTTTCAAAAATCAGGATCCGGAACAAATCCTTTATTTATTGGTAAAAATGGTATCGGTGCCTTGGATGCTTGTTTTTCAATTAAAGGAAGTGATTATATTACATTTGATGGAATTGATGTTGAAACATTTAGTGGTTCTGTAGGTGGCAATTTAAAAATGGAATTTGGTTATTATCTATTAAATAATTCAGCAACTAACGGCACAAAAAAAATCACTATTAAAAATTGCAAAATTAGTTTAGATCGAGCAAATAATTGTATGGGGATTTATCAGAATGTGGCTACAGTGCCAACTAGTAAATTTGGCACTAATAGCGCTAATACATTTGATAACATTACCATTGAAAATAGTTTTCAGGGCATTTATTTAAGCGGAAATGCAACTTATTTGGATGATTCTATTCAAATAAAAAATTGTTTTATTGGTGGCAATACTCCTTTTGATATTGGTGGCGGAAATACAAGCAATGCTTGCGCAGGTGTTTGGGTTATCAATCAAAAAAATTGTAAAATATTTAATAACACCATAAAAAATGTGGCTACCATAAATAAGGCAGATGGTATTTTTGTTAATGGAGGTTATGGTATTTGCGAAGTTTATAACAACAAAATAACTGCCATTAGAAACAATGGTGCAGCTAGTACAACATTTGCTAATGGCATTAGGGCTGATGTGCCAGCTGCTGCTGCCGGTGCTCAAACCATTCGAGTTTATAATAATTTTATTTCAGATATTACATCTGCTTATAGTGGTGCTAATACTTCAATTAGAATTGTGAAAGGTATTTTTTTACAATCGGCCGGTGCCGGAAATACAGCATCTGTTATTGAGGTAACTCATAATTCAGTAAATATAGATTGTAGCAATTCACCTAATTGTTCAAGTTCTTGCTTTGAAGTATTTACAACGTCCGGACCTATCTACAAAGTAAGAAATAATATTTTTGCTAATAATACGGCTGCACAAACACCAACTTTAGCTGCTAAACATTATTGCTGGCGTAGCACTTCTGCAGCATCAATTGGCAACGCTGGATCTGTCTCAGATAATAATGATTTGTATATTGCTAATGCAACCAATGGTTTTGTTGGTAATGGTGGCGTAAGTGCAGGGACAGATTTTAATTTTACTTCGTGGAAAACAAATTACAACCAAGACAATAATTCTATTTCAGTTGATCCGATTTTTAATTCAACTACTGATTTGCATGTTTTAAATCCTGCTCTAAATTCAGCGGCAGCAAGTGCTTCCTTAACAGCATACATAACAACTGATATTGACGGACAAACACGAACACAGCCAAGCGATATAGGTGCGGATGAATTTACTCCTTTAAATTTTGATTTAAAATCTATAGCAATTATTAATCCTTTAACTACTGGCTGTTATTCTTCTGCTCAACCAGTGTCAGCAAGTATAAAAAATAATACGGGCGTCCCTCTTGATTTTTCTGTAAACCCGGCAAACGTTATAGTGCAAGTTTCGGGTGCCGTTTCGCAAACCATTTCATTAGCCATAAATACAGGTACATTAAATGCATTTACAACAACAACTGTTGCAATTGGTAATATAAATATGTCGGCTTACGGTACGTATTCATTAAATTGCTATACCTCGTTAGTGCAAGATCAAAATAATTCTAATGATACTATTTACAATATCACTCGAGTAAATTTAGCCCCTGCCAGTCTTCCACAAGTTGTTGATTTTACAAATTTTACTGGGGTTAATTTAAATACATTATTCCCAGGATGGAGTGTAGCTTCAGGTTCTGTTCCAACTGGCACAGCTTCGTCATGGGTAACTGGTAATCTTGCAAATACAAATGCAAGAGTTTCAATGAATACTGCAATAAAAAAAGAGTGGATTGTATCACCAAAAATTATAGCATCTTCTAACACACTCATTTCATACAAGGCAGCGGTTACTTTTTTTGGAAATAACACAGCAGGAACAATGGGGGCCGACGATAATTTGCACTTGATGATCTCTACTGATTGTGGTAATTCTTTTCAAATACTAACTACTTTAAATTCAACAACAGGCTTAACAAACTCATTCAGTCAGTTTTTTTATCCATTAAATAGTTATGCCGGTCAAGAAATTATTCTTGCTTTTCATGCAATTGAAGGAGCAACTGCTAACAATTACGATTTGCATTTAGATGATATAAATATTTCTAATGTTCCTGTTTATGATTTATCGGTAAATAGTTTAGTAGAACCCCAACAAAAAAACTGCTATACTGGTGTTGAACAATTTGTGGTAAGTTTAAAAAATGAAGGCCCAACAACTCTAAATTTTGCAACCGAAAATGTGACCTTAGTTGGAAAGTTAAATGGAGCTAATTCATATTCTTTAAACATTAACTCTGGAACCATAAACTCCGGCGCTTCTCAAAACTACACCCTTGCAACAAATATTAATATGCAGCCGGTTGGTATTTATAATTTTACTTCATACGCTATTTTAAGTTCTTCAGATGCAAACAATACAAATGATACCCTAAAAAAATTAATTTTTACTCAAAACCCAAGCGTTGCTTTTTCATCACCTAATTTAGTAATTTGTAAAAATGATAGCGCTTTAATTAATTCATTGGTAACAATAAATGGGTTAGCTATTGATACTATTGCGCCAATAAAAAATACCGATGGTGCATTTGCAATTCTTGATAATAATTTAACGGGTATTACTTCAAACATTCAAGTGAGTGGAGTAGGTGGCTTTGCGTCGCAATTATTGGAGGTAAGAATTGATTCCTTACTTCACACCTATGTTGGTGATTTGGTAATAAGTTTAATAGCTCCTGATAATTCTATTATTCAATTATCTGCAAATAATGGTGCTAACGGTGATAATTATTTAGGAACTATATTTAAAAATAATAGTTTAAATGCAATTGGTAATGGCATTGCTCCGTTTACAGGAACATTCAACCCAGCCCAATCTTTTGATTTATTAACCGGTTTAGCAAGTGGAACTTGGAAATTAAATGTCAAAGACATCTCTTTAAATGAAGTAGGAACTTTTTATAGATGGAGTTTAGTATTTAAATCTCCTAATACGCTTTCTACTTTTACGTGGAATCCTTCCTCTGATTTATCTTCGTCAAATTCATTAAATCCCAAAGCGTCTCCTTCTTCAAATTCGCAATACACCTTAACTATTACCGACTTTAATGGTTGCGAGGCTTCAGCAGTTCAATCTATTAGTGTAAATGCTATCCCTGTAATTTCTTTAGGAAATGATACTGCAATCTGTCAGGGTAATTCGTTGGTGTTAGATGCAGGTGTAGGATTTAATAGCTATAGTTGGAATGGAGGAATTGCTTCTACTCAGCAATACACCGTTAATCAACAAGGCAATTATTCAGTTGTTGTTACCAATTCTAATAACTGCAGTGTTTCTGATACTATGGTCTTGGTAGTAAATCAAAATCCTGTTATTACACTAATTTCTTCTACTGATTCGCTTTGCAGTAATGGGCAAGCTATAACATTTACAGCAAGTCCCGCAGGTGGAACTTATTCGGGGAATGGCATTAATCAGCTTGGTGTTTTTAATCCTCAATCGGTCAGCACTGGATCAACTTTAATTTATTATGAATTTACAAATGCTAATGGTTGTTTTGGTAAAGATTCTTCCTTAGTGGAAGTGTTGCCAAAACCAATAGTAAGTTTTGTCTTAGGCACTCCAACTTTATGTATTAATTCTGGTACAACTGCATTAACTAATGGTTTGCCGTTTGGAGGTATTTATTTGGGTAATGGTGTTGCTGGAAATGTCTTTGATCCTGCCATTTCAGGTTCAGGTAATCAAATAATTACATATTCTTATACTGATCAATACGGATGTTCAGATAGCGCTAAAGATTCAGTGTTAGTTGATTTGTGTACTGGCTTGATGTCTATGCAAAATAATTCAATAAAAGTTTATCCTAATCCTGTAATTGATGTGCTGAACATTGACAATTTAGCTGAAAATGCCGTGATTAGTATTTTTGATGTTGCGGGTAAGCAAATAATTTACACAGTTAATAAGCAATTAAATACCAGCCTCTCTCTTTCTAATCTCTCAGCTGGTATATATTTTGTTAAAATCCAAAATATGGAAAATGAACTATTAGTATTTAAAATCTTAAAAAATTAGTTATTTTTGCAATATAAACATACACACACTATGAACCGTTTTTTGATTACATGTTTTATTTCTTGTTTTATCGTTTTTTCCAATCAAAGTTACTCTCAAATTAGGAGAGCCTTAGGAGATACAACCACTAAAAAGAAAATTGTTTTAGATACACTTAAATCTGCTGCAAAACCAGCAACTGAAATAAAACCAGAGAAACCAGTAGTTGTGGATACCTTGCCAGAAATGGGAGTATCGGTTTCCCCTTCTACCATGCGATTTAAAGTAAAGCCGGGTACATTAAAAACTATGACTTTAAAAATGACTAACGATACCAAAAAATTATATAATTTTCAAGTTGGTTTTCAGGATTACGGAGCAGGGGATGATGGTACGTCTGATAGCCCTGTTGATAAATACAGTATGTATGCGTTGAGTAAATATATTGTGGTATCTCCAACATTAATTGAGCTAAAACCAAGGCAAACTAAAGTGATAAATGTTACGGTTGATATTCCTGCAGGCGATTCGATGGCTGTTAGTATGTGGACTATCTTGACTTTAGATCAAGTAATTGAAAGGGAAAAGTTAGAGATTCCGACCACTTCGCCAACGGCTATAGGTATGGGGGTTAAAAATTCTTTTGGCTTTGGTATCAATATTTTTCAAAATCCACCCAATGTTATTGTAAATAATGTGGAAATTATAGCTATGAATTTTAATAAAAAAACGGCTACTAGCACCAATAATATTTTTATGAAAGCAAAAAATGCTGGAACTGGCATTGGCTATTGCTTGTATTATTTAGAATTGACTAATTTAGTAACAGGAAAACAAACTAAATTAAAAGTAAAGCAATTTGCTATTTTTCCAGGATACAGCAAAGAGTTTAAATTTGATTTACCGGCTGATATCGAAAAAGGACCATATTCAGCTATGGCCGTTTTAGATTTTGGTAACAAGGAGGAATTACAAACCGCTGAGTTAGAATTTACAGTCGAATAATTTCACCATCTTCTTAAATTATATAAGCTGTTCCCCTTTTTTAGGTGAGCTGTCCTCATGACTGATGCGTTGCACCTTCTCTCAAACTCTCTCATCAACCCACACCTTCTCAATTTACCACCACATTAAATTTTAATAAGCTACTCCCTTTTTTTAGTTGAGCTGTACACAGGACTGATGGGTAAATAAACACCCATCCCAAATTTCCCCTCTAACACAATCTTGTTAACAATTTAATAATACTCTATGTTCACCATCTGATAATCAAATCAAAATAAAAAAATAGTATTGAATTTTATTTAACTATTTTTTAAATTAATGTATTGTAATTTATTTTTGAGGGCCTAAACACCTTACTATAAATACCCTATTATTAAAGCCATTTAAAGATTATAGTGTAGTACATATAAATTTTTTATAAAAGTACAAGTGCGTTAAACGTTATATATTTATTTATATTAAAATTCCAGTTATTTTAAACAAATGTGTTAACTACATATTAAGTTAACTAAACCAAAACAGTATGTTTTTTTTCTAACTGGGTACTATAAGCCAATAATTTCATTTTGTTACAGTTAATTTGTTCCAAATTTTGGAAAAAAAGCACTTTTTTTAAAAAAATACAAATATGATTCATATCATTGTTTAAGTTAAAAAATTACAATTATAATTTATTAACAATTTAAACTTAGTACAATTAATCTATATATAAACTAAAACAATTTTTATAAAATTAATTTAGAGAAAAAAATTAAAAAATATTCTCTTGTTTTTCGAGGAAAAATGAGGAAAGGCGAAGTTGACAAGCCAAATGTGTTAACAAAACAAACAAACAAACAAACAATTTAAAACAATTTAAAACAAACAAAACATGAAAAAAGTAATTCTTTCAGCTGCTGTTTTAGCTTCTTTAGCATTCAGCAACAACGCAAAAGCTCAATTAATTGATGAGCAAAATGTAACTGTAACTATGGATTTACAGCCAATTTTACAATTAGGAATGAACGGATCATCAAACATTGATTTCGTATTTGACCAAATTTCTGAGTACGTAGGTGGTATCACTCAATACGGTGCTACTAACTTAACAGTATCTTCTACTGTATCTTGGGATTTATATGCTGCGGCATTCTCTTCGAATGCAGCTGCTGGTTCTTTAATTTGGGATAGCCAAGTAGTTTATGGTGGAGATACAGATCCTAACTCTACAACTACTTTACCTTTAACATTAATCGAATTACACCAAGATAAAGTAAACTCATCTACAACAGGTTCTACTCCTGGTACTGGTGTAGCTTCTTATTCTGGATCTTTTGGTAATGTTGTTGGTATAAGCAACGTTTATGCTACTTCTACACCTTATGCTCGTCCAGGATTAGCTGCTAAATACATTGCTGGTGGTAACAGTACAGGTGCGTTTGTAGCAGGTGGTTCTTATTTAATTTTAACTAGTGGTTTAGTTGGTCAAAACAGTAACTATAGCTACACTATGGATTACCGTATTGTTCCAGGTTTACCTGCAAGATTCTCTCACGCTTCTTCAGCAAATGTTGTAGCTGGTGACGGTGGTAACAACTCTACTCAATTTGTTTTAGGTGGTAATTCTACTTTTTATGCTCAACCAGGTGTTTATACAGCTAACGTAAAATATGTATTAATTGAAAACTAATTAATTCGTATATTTCAAAAAACAAAACCGGCCATTTTGCCGGTTTTGTTTTTATTTAGTAATATTTTATCTGTTTTATAAAGTTCCTCGCATAATGTATAAAATAACTTCTACCTGTTTGCTACTAAATACAAGAAATTATTTTGTTTCTATTTGTCATTTATTTTTATTTTTCACATCTATCTTATTCTTATTAATTTTAGGTTCTAATAAGTCTTATGCTCAAACAGTAACTGTTATTGCTTGCGATGTACCTACCACATTTAATTGTGATCCAAATAATGCCAATAGTGCTATTATTATGGATACACAACCCAATAAAGAATTTACATTTGATAATTTTTCAAAATACAACGGTGGTATCACTTTAAATGGTTCTACTATTTTAAAACTAAAAGTAGCTGCTAGTACTTCCACTTTAGCTACAGGCACATGTCAATGGAAGTTAGTGATGATTGTTTCAAATGGCGGTTCCCCTACGCCAAATTCCGAATGGGAAACCTTAACCAACTATGGCTCCACAGCAGGCACTAAACCAACACTCGATCTTTTGGCAGTGCGTGTTAGTAATGGCTGTAGTACGCCACAAAATTCAGGTACTTGGCAATTTTTTGCACCAATTGACGGAAGTCCTATAGACATTATTAATCCTGCTACTTTGCAAGCTCCTGGGGCTGCTGCTGCCTGTGGGACTGAAACAAATGGTGTAGGAACTTATTTGGGGGCTGATTATAACGAGTACAGTTTTACCATTGACTATCGAATGAGTCCTGGATTTGCTTATAAGCCAGGCCGATATGAATTATTTATAAAGTTTTGTTTGGTCGAAAAATAAATGAAAGCATTTAAAATTCATACACAATACCTTAAAAAATGCCTGAAGTTAAATCAGGTGATTTTGGTTTTTGTAATGGGTTTATTTGTTGCTCCATCTTTTTCTCAAGTAGTTTATAACCCAAAAAATGCTAGCTCTAAAAAGGCTATTTCAGCTGAGTTTTTATATAAAGAAGTGGAGTTTAAAGAAATTGCGGTGATGACGAATGTATTAAAAGTTAAAAATAATAATGGAAAAACCTATACCTTTAATGTCACTTTAAATTTACCGGCCGGATGGAAAACGCTTAATAATCCGGATCGCGAATATACCTTAAAGCCTAACGATTCGGCCTATGTGCCTGTTAGAGTCATTACAACCGATAAAAAAGCAAAAGGAGGCACTAAATATAGTATAGCGGCTTATATCAACACAAACGAAGGTAAGCAAATGGCTTTTGCCCGATTTATTGCAGGACGTCCTAAGGTAACTAACTGGCAAATGCAGGTATTACCAAGACCACGTATTTACATGTTAAATGGAGAAAATACAGCTCAATTTCAACTAAATTTAGCCAATGAGGGGGATGAACCGCAGGATGTGATTGTGAGCATGGAAAAAGTAGGTAAAGATTTTGTTGTAAAAGATACAACAGGTAAAATGCTGAAGAAAAATTATTTCGAAACCACATTAGCGCCTTTTTCAGATACGACTTTGAGTTTTAATGTTCAAATTTTAGAGAATATTAGAAATCAAAAAAGGGTTGATGTTTGGGGATATAGCCCCGCAGCTTTGGAAAAAGAAAAGCGATATGGTTTATTTTTAAGAGCTTCCGAGGTAAGATTGGATAATACAGGAGGAAAACAAAAAAATAAAAAAGTGGATTTTGTAAAATTAGCTAACAATATTGATTTTGTAAAGTTAAATAATTCCACAGTTGCTAGTATTGGTTCAAATTCAATACCACTTACGGTTTTCGCCTCTTTTAATAATATTTTAGATCAGCAACCAATAGCGAACATTAGTTTTCTTGGAAATTCGCAAATTGGCAAATACAGTAGTTTAAATTATATGTTTCAAACTTCTTTTATATATTATAAATACTCAAATGATTTTTTTACCAGCAGATTAATTGGTAATGCAACTTATAATTTTAAAAAAGGGTATGTTGGTTTTGGTAATGTAATTGGAGGGCAAGGGGTATTTGGTGGATACACTATAAATAGGAATAATACGATTAGTGCGTTTTATGGCAGACCAAGATTATTTGCGCCTTCTAACTCGCAATCTTTTGGTGCAGGATATAATGGGAGTATTAGTATTTTCAGATTAAATTTAAGTAGTCAATTTCAAACGATAGCAACTAAAGTAACATCGTATTTGTTTCAAGGTGGTTTAAGTTTCAACTTGGATAAAAAAACAAATGTTGGTATTTTTGGATTATATACTAATAACAGTGAAAATTTAGCGTTTAGTTCTATTTTTGAAAGTATTGGATTTAATATAGGTAGATCCTTTGGCAGATATTCGTCCTCCATAGGTTTAAATTATTCGAATCAAAATTTTAAAAGTCCTTTACTAAATTCAAATTTTAAAAGTTATTCAATTTTGCTTACCAATAGTTATGCATTTAAAAATAATAGGGCAATTACCTTAGCAAATAATTATAGTATTTCAAACTTAAACTCAACTTCATTTTTTCCTGGCGATTCTACTCAAACTGTTTTGTTTAATAATAATTTAACATTTACGCCTAAACCGAGTACAAAAAAAATTAATTGGTCACCTATTTTATTTTTTAATTACAATCGTTTTATTCGAGATACATTGGTTACCGGCGGCACTCAAATTAATATTTCAAGTGCTAACTTTGAGAAAAATACGTTTATTGGAGGTAATATTAGGTTTGCTTATAACGAATTAATCAATAATAAAGATTTAGGTATTTTTTTTAATTCTCAGGTTAATGTTTTTACTAGGTTTAAAGTTTGGAATTTGATGTTAACCTATAATTATGGACCAATGGGGGTTGGCGAAATTTCTTATGCTCTAAAAAGTAATAGAGTTTATTCTCAAACTATTCGTTTATCAGCAGGGCATCAGTATCAATTTAAAAATAAGCATTTTGTATGGGAAAATAATCCTACCTATGGTTATATGAATCAGCTAAAGCGCCATAGTTTTAGTATTTTTAGTCAATTATATTATTTTACCAATAATGGTTTCCGGTTTTCTGTTAATATGAATTTGAATGTGTCTTCTGGGCTTTCGTTTAAATACAATTATTTGGGCATTACGAATGCTAATGTTCAAAATTTTAAGATAGAAGAAACAGATAAGAGAACTATTAATAAAACATTCAATTTAGGATTTACCATTAAAAAAGATTTTTCAATTCCAATTCCAAAACGTTTCCGTAAAAATAAATTTTGTGATGCTAAATTTGTGGTGTTTTTAGATGTAAACGGCAATCATATGATGGATATGGGTGAAGTACCTGTGGAGAATGTGGTTTTACGAATGAATGAGTTTGAGGTAATTACGGATGACAAAGGCATGGCTAGCTTTATTAACATGGCATTTGCTAAATACCGTTTGCATGTATTTCCATTAGTAGATATGGGGTCGTGGTTTGCAAATGTAAGCGATAGTATGGATGTATGCGGACCCGATTTAATGTACATTCCGTTTAGTAAAGGGGTGCAGGTAAGCGGAGGAGTTGAATTAGATCGAGAAGCATTTACCGGTGAGTTATATGAAAAGCTAGATGTATCTCGCTTTAAAATATACATGATTGATAGCTTAGGTAAAACCTACAGTGCCATTACCGATAATAAGGGGAATTATAATTTTTATGTTCCTTACTCTAAATACACCCTTAAATTTGATGAAAAAGCATTGGGTTCGGGCTTTTACTTAGCCGAAAATGACATCAGCTTAGATTTAAGTGCTGGTATTGAAAGTTACTATCATAATTTTTTAATTATTGAAAAGAAACGAAAGGTAAAACGTAAAATTTTTGGACCAGACGGTAAAATAACTTATGTAGAGGACGATGCTGGTTCATCTAAAAATGGAAAAGATAAAGATGGTAAAAACGCCAACGATAAAAATAATTTAGCAGGAGGTAAAGACGGTAAAACAAAAGATGGCAAAGGTAAGGATGCTTTAGCGCAAGGTAAAGATGGCAAAGATGGAGCTCAATCAGAAGCATCTACTCAAAGCAAAGAGCAGCAGCTGGATTCTTTAATTAATGTATTAAATCGACTAATTGCTCGTGCGGCTACACGTATAGATGTGCGTGCAATTGTGAAACAAGAAATGCAGAAATTAATTGATGAATTAAATGCATCATTCACTATTAATATTGAAGAATTACCAAAAGGTAAAAATCCTACAGGTATGTTAATGCAGTTATTACGTTTAAATAAAGTAATTGAAACTAAATTACCTAACGGTTCGCGAGTTTATACATCAGGCGATTATAAAAACATTTCTGATGCTGAGAAATTCTGTAGAGATTACCAAACCTCAGGATTTAAGAAAGCTAAGGTGGTTAAGAAAACACCTCAAAAATAGGGTTTTTTATCTGTGTTCTCAGTTCGAGTAAAAAATTGTGCCTCTTTAAATTTTTTTATCGAGAACCAGCTATTGCGGATTTGTAATCCGTGACTTTCAATAACAACATCAAACGTATTCCCATATTAAAATAGTTACTAAATATGTTAAGTATTAGTCATGCTGAACTTGATTCAGCATCTACAAATTTTAAGAAGTAGAGAGATTCCGAGTCAATCCCGGAATGACTATAGATTCTTCGTTCCTCATCGCAATGACGGCTTCGTTTAAAGTTTCGTCATTGCGACGAAGGAACAGTCCTGAGCCTGTCGAGGGGCGAATTGACTAAAAAACGCTTGTCAGTTCGAGCGCAGTCGAGAACAAAAACCGCAAACACATCTCGACTGCGCTCGATGTGACAAATACAAAATTAAACTATTTTATATGAGCTATTGGTATGACCTTTATTTTATGCAACATATGTCTCGTGAATAATGGATTTAACTAAATCAATATCTTTTTCAGAGAGTGTGGCAAGAATTTTTACAATACGTTGTCGGTCTATCGTTATTATTTGATCAAGTACAACCCATCCTTTTGTTTTGTTATGTTTAACTGGAACTCTTGTTGGATAACTTTTTGAATGACTTGTCATTGGGGCAATAACAATTGTCTGCAAATAGGTATTCATTTCGTTCGGAGAAAGAATAACGCAAGGGCGAGTTTTTTTCATTTCGCTGCCAATTGTAGGGTCGAGATTGACCAAAACAATTTGATATTGTTTTAAGCCCATTCTTCAAAATTTTCATCATTAAATACATCTGCTATTAGCGCTTTATCATCGCCATTTTCATGCATTTTTTTAAACGATTTTTCCCATCCCTTGCGAGCAGCTGTTTTTGGTTTTAAAATGATAAAGCCCTTTTCAAGAATTAACTCTATTGTATCTTGAATATTATACTTTTCAATTATGGTCTTTGAGAGTCTAATTCCCTTTGAATTACCAATTGATATTAATGAAACATCCATTTTGTTATATTTTTGGTGTAATTACAAAGTTATTACATTGAATCATAAAACCCAAATTTATTTTCGATGTATTTTGTCACAAAAACGGATAACTAGCGTAATTATTCATTATCAATAAAAAATTTAAAAAATAAAATTTTGTATTTGTCTATTTTTTCTATGCATCTATGTGGTTTAAAAAACTGCTATAGCTATCGGTTTTAGTGCAATACTTTTGAGGCTGTCTCAAAAGTAGGTTTAATTGTCAGTTCGAGCGCAGTCGAGAATAAAAAGCGCAAACACATCTCGACTCCGCTCGATGTGACAAAAATAAAAGAGACTGTCCTATTGAGACAGCCTCGTCATTTTGGTAAGGCGAGAAGAATTAAAGCGTCGGAATTTTGTAACAAATCTTTATTAAAAATGTTACAACTGAATTATTTTTTGTAACAAATATTTACTAAATTTGTTACAAAATAAAAGTGATGAGCATAGAAGAAAAAATACTGCAACGTATTAAAACTATTCCAAAAGGAGAGTTATTTTTGCCTATCGACTTTAGTGATTTGGGATCATCCGAAGCGGTAAGGTTATCTCTTTTTCGTTTAGAAAAGGAAGCTATTATAAACAGGGTAGCGCAAGGAATTTATGTCCGCCCAAAAGAAAGCCGCTTAATTGGTCCATTAACACCATCGGCCGAAGATGTAGCAGATGCCATTGCCAAACGTGATAGAATACGAACTGTGCCAACAGGAAGCTACGCATTAAATGCCTTGGGTTTAAGTACTCAATTACCAATGAATATTGTTTTACTAACCGATGGCTCTCCGCGAGAAATAAAAGTTGGTAAGCGAATTATAAAATTTAAGAAAACCACTCCTAAGAATTTATTAGCTAAAGGTAAAATAAGTCGTTTAGTAATTCAGGCACTTAAAGAAATTGGTAATGGTAAGGTAAATACAGATGAAGAACAAAAAATACTAACACTTCTTAGAAAGGAAGATAAAAAAGATTTGTTGCATGATATTGTATTATCACCAGTATGGATTCAAAAAATAATGAAACGAGCATTAGCGGATGGAAAAGATTGATTTTTATAAAATAGACAAGATAGAGAAAGTAGCTATCTTTAACGAAATAGCTACACAAAAAGGTATGAAACCCTTTGCGGTAGAAAAAGATTGGTGGGTAAGTCGCACATTGGAAATTATTTTTCAAATGCCTATTGCTAAGTATTTGGTTTTTAAGGGAGGTACATCCTTAAGTAAATCATGGAAACTCATCAACAGATTTTCAGAAGATATTGACCTAGCCATTGATAAAGAATTCTTTGGATTTACGGGCGTATTAGGAAAGAACCAAAGAGATAAACTTAGAAAAAAGGCAGGGGTATATACTACTAGTACTTTCTTCGAAGAATTAAAACAGGCATTTGCTAAAAAGGGATATAAAGAACTCAATTTTGTTGTAATTGAGGCGCAAGATAGCGATCAAGACCCAAGGGTGCTTGAAATTTACTATCCACATATTATCAAACCCGACACTGAATATCTCTTATCAAAAGTTCAGATAGAAGTAAGTTGTCGTTCGTTGCGCGAGCCATTTTCAATTCAGTCTTTTGGTGCTTTAGTAGATGAGTTTTATGCCGATAAGGAATTTGCTAAACCAGCATTTGAAGTACCCACTGTAAATGCTGAAAGGACATTTTTAGAGAAATTATTTTTATTGCATGAAGAGTTTCATCGCCCTGCTGAAAAAATGAGGGTGGATAGATTAAGTAGGCACTTATATGATATATACCAATTAACTAAAGCTGGTATTGACGCAATAGCATTCAACGATAAAGAATTATATGAAACTATTGTAGCACATAGATATCTGTTTTCAAGAATAAGCGAAGTAGATTACAATCTTCATCATCCAAATCATCTCAATCCTATTCCTCCAAAAGACGTAATAGCAGATTGGGAAACTGATTATGTAAAAATGAAAGAAAATATGATTTATGAAGTAAACAAACCATCTTTTGAAGACCTAATAAATAACCTAAAATATTTAAGGAAAAAACTTCAATTAGTTGACTGGAAGTTTGAGCTCAAATTCACCTGAGATTATTTATTAAGACACTATAAAATATGTATATATCTGAGGATAATATCCCTCTGTTTACATGATGAAAAAAATTAAATCTGAAAAAAACTACAGCAAAATAGTAATAACTATAAACCTGTAGCAAACTGAGTTTACTTTCAATAATTCGAAGAAACAAAATAGCGTTCACGCAATTATTTCTTTACTATAGTCATTTACCCTAATTTTGTATACTTTAATTGAATAATTTACCCTAATTCTGTAATAACGTTGTTTATTATCCACATTTATATTATATTTGTGGATATTAATCAACATTTAGATGAAGTCAAAAAGACAAACTCTTTTCCCAAAGCATTTAAAAATACTTCAGGAACTAGGAGAAAATATTAAGTTAGCTCGTAAAAGAAGAAGATTGACTACCATACAAGTATCAGAGCGAGCAGGAATAGATAGAACTACTCTTTATTTAATTGAGAAAGGAACTCCACGTGTATCAATGGGTGCCTATTTTAATGTGTTGCGCGTATTGGGTTTGCAAGATGATTTTTTAAAATTGGCATCTGAAGATAAGCAAGGAAGAGATATTCAAGACTTAGAACTATTAGGAGGTAAATAAAATGGCGGCTGATAAAAATTGGAATTTCAAAGGCTGAAATTACCCTTATGAATGCTGCATTTAAATTTTAAACTTAATTTTGTTTAATTTTTAAATCATAAAATGTTGCTAAAATAATTCTTATTAACAATACATTTTTTGGGTTATACCATTAGCTTTTATAGTTTAGTTTTTTGTTCTCGACTCCGCTCGAACTGACAAACAAGCTTTAATGTTTTTTTAGTCATTATTTATATGAGCTAATGGTATTATGAACAATTTTGAACTAAGAATGACAATCTGGAAACTTATAAATCCTGCACCCCAGCTATTGCGGATTTGCAATCTGTGATTTTAAAAGCAACATCAAACGTATTCCCATATTAAAATAGTTCCTAAATATGTTAAGTATTAGTCATGCTGAACTTGATTCAGCATCTACAAATTTTAAGAAGTAGAGAGATTCTGAGTCAATCCCGGAATGACTATAGATTCTTCGTTCCTCATCGCAATGACGCTTCGTTTAAAGTTTCGTCATTGCGACGAAGGAACAGTCCTGAGCCTGTCGAGGGGCGAATTGACTAAAAAACGCTTGTCAGTTCGAGCGCAGTCGAGAACAAAAAGCGCAAACACATCTCGACTGCGCTCGATTTGACAATCGAAACGCTCGTTCCTCGCACTCTTGTCCTGAGCCTGTCGAGGGGCGAAGTGACTGAACTAGTTATCTCGGATTTGCAATCCGTAACTTTAATATTAAATCATTTTAATTCAAGTCCTTCAAGTATCAAACACCTTGTTTTTTTAAAACTAATTACTTTGAAAAAAATGTAGTATTTATTGAACAAATAAATTACTGGTGCTTGGTATAGATTGGCGAACATGAAAGGGTGTTTTGTTTACATTGTATGTAGTCAAACCAATCTGTACTTTTAAGCATAAACAACTTAGGACATTTTCTTTTTAAAATTAGTTAATTTTTTTGGTTTTGGTTTGCAGGCGTAAAATTATTTCCGACTTCGGACTTT
>Ga0247843_1004130_pt1 | contig 22236 bp, 23 predicted proteins | sample LaCruzMarch2017__FD_192420 | JGI IMG/M metagenome (GOLD analysis project Ga0247843, IMG submission 192420) | Freshwater microbial communities from meromictic Lake La Cruz, Castile-La Mancha, Spain - LaCruzMarch2017_8m | ecosystem: Environmental > Aquatic > Freshwater > Lake | place: Spain...
GGTGCTATCGAGCATCTTGTGTCTCCATTGGTTCGTTTTGCTTCGCAACAAAATCGTACCGTAGAGGCATCAAGATGCTCTTTTGCTTTTCAGATCTGACGCTTAGCTTCCCACCCTAGAGCGGCATGAACCCGTCGGAATCACAAAATTCCCGACGGCCTTTTTGTTTTGGAAATCAGTGGTCGCCGCCGATTCCCTGGTGGGTCGGAAGGAGGGCCTTGCCACCTTGCCTTTGGCTTCCTCCGAAACGTCATCTTCGTGAACCAGATAGTAGAGCGCGAGGACGCCGGGGCGGACCTCAATGTCCTCAATCAGCCCGCGAATGAGTCGCTTTTTCTGCGACAGCGGGTTCACAAAAATATCAGGATGATATTTTTGCACTCACGAAGTGAGCCCGGAGGGCGAGGGCCGGGACGGCCCGAGTGAAGCCCCGTCGGTTACCCCATTTTAACATCTACTCGTACTTTTTTTCCTGCTGTCACAGGGTTCGGTTCTTCACAGGGCTTGCCTAAGCTGCTTTGCTTTTGCCCGAGCCTTCTACTGCGATCTGAAGCTCTTCGATAAGTTTAACTGTGTTTCGCGATATCTCTAGGTATGGCCCATCTGCGCTCAGCATATTTTCTGCCTGTTGGGTCTGGTTCTTGTTGATGAGTTCAATAATCTTTCCGGCAGTCTGATGGAATTTTGCATGAGATTGTCTCAACGATTCAAAAATTTGCGGGTGCATCGATTTGTGATTTGCCCCGTCTCCATAGATCCATTTTCCAAGCATACAAGCGTTGTCTAGGCACACTTTTGAGTGGTCTAGTGAGCCATCCGGCTTAACTAGGTACTTACTCAGCTTCATTTTCCAATCAATGTGGGCTGTGATTGCCGCTCTGAAGTCGAAGGGCTTCTCAACTTTCATAAGCTTAAATCCAAGCTGATTAGAAAGTTCAAAAAACCTTTTGGAAATGTCTTCCACTTTGGTGGCCAAGTTGGCAGAACTTTGATTGCTGGCGATTGCCATGGAGTCCAGCTCAACCGAAGATGTTTCTAACTCATTGAGAGCTTTAGATATCTCTTCTACGCCAATTTTTTGCTCCTTCGTGGCAGCTGAAATTTCATGAGCCTTGCTTTCCGTTTGCTTGGCATAGTCTTCGAGTTTAGAAAATCCTGAAGAAATTGTTTTGCTTTTCGAAGAAACTTGTTCGATCGCTTCCACGGTAGACTTTGCAACTAATTCTAGATTTTTACTAACGGTATCGATCTGTGCGCGGGTTCGGTCTACTCCCGCGTTTAAAATAGCTTCAATCTCTTGTGCGGCTTGTCCGCTAGCTCTGGCCAAATTTCCCATCTCTTCTGCTACTACCGCAAATCCTTTTCCGTGTTCGCCAGCACGGGCGGCTTCAACTGATGCATTGAAAGAAAGTAGTTTTGTCTGAAACACCACATCATTGATCATCTTTGCTTTTTCTCTGATTTCCGCCATGGTGCTAGTAACAGTGCCGATTTCTCCCAATCCGGAGCGAACTGTCTCTTGAAGTTTTTTACTTTGATTGTCAACTTCTGCAATTAGCAAAGATAGGTCACTTAATGAATCGGCAGAAGTGGACACAGCCTTGTTAGACTCTGCTGCTAGTCGACTAAGTTCGGAGGCCGCATCAGCTGTGGTTCCTACCATCGAAGAAATTTCATGAGCAGCGGAGGAAGATTTTTGAACTGACGACTTCTCGACTGCGACAATTTTTTTTAGGTTTTCACTTTGCGAAAATAATGACCTTGCGGAATCCAACAAGGATTCGATTTGTTGGAAGAGGCTTTGAGTGCCAGAATTTTTAGCGGACCTATCTCGAAGAAAAAATAAATTCATATATTTTTATCGGTTAAAGGACGGATTTCTTTAGGGTTGATTGGCGCGGTTCGATCTGGAAATTCTCTTTACACGGATCAGGCGAGCCTCGAATATGGAAGAAAATAAACCAACTAAGCTATTTGGAAATACGATCGAGGATCTGCTGAACAGGCCTCGCATGCCACTTTCCCTTGCCCGTTTTGGTTTTCACTCCCCAATCATTCATCACTTCCGCAATTTTCCAGTAAGACCAATTTCGTTCCCGCAGCTTCTGCATTTTCCGGATAGCGGCTTGCTCCCGCTGATGCGCCACCACTCGGCCTCGCCGAATTGCCTCTCCAAACCCAAGCTGGCTCCGAGTTTTGTAGCCTTCGGCCTCATGCCGCGGGGGGATGCCGAAGGCCCGGAGACGGGCCATTACCGTGGCTCGACAGGAAAAAGTTTGGGCGGCGATTTGAGCTGGATTTAGGCCTTCGGCAACGTATTTTTGATACAGGAAACTCGGCACGAGGGAGCACACGCTGGCGACCCCATTTAGTTCTCGAACCCTTTTTCCTAACGGATAAAGGGTTTTGTTTCTTCCAGCCTTTGATTTCACCCATTTGCGTATTGAGGAAAAAAGTTCGTTTAAGGAGCACATTGGATGCCTCAACAGATGCGGGCCTAATCTTGGTTTTGATGGAAGCACCTGGTCTTGTGGCTACGGGGGAGGATTGTTAGTGAAGTTGTACCAATTAGTCGGTTTGAGCGAAGGAATCTGGTGCAAATCCAGAGCTGTGCCGCAACGGTGAGCCCTAGAAAGCAAGTCCGGTCTATCGCTGAAACCGAATTTTCCGAGCAGGAGATATTCTATGAGAAAAGTTGGACTTTACTTACCGGCAGAAGAAATTGAACGCGTAAAGAAGCAGCGGACAACTTTTTGCCAACCGAGAGCGCGTACGGAAGCTTACGAACTATCCCACGTGCAAAAAATCATAGATTCTGTTGGCCAAATTTTTGATGTAGCCGATGAAGATGGAAAAGTAAGCACACAAGCCAAGCTGGTCGGTGCTTTTGTAACAACGTTTGGAAACCCCGACGTGCGCCTACTTGAGGGCTATGGCTTTGAAGATGACCGAGCGAGCTTTCAAAGCAAGTATCGAGAATTTTGGGTTCATCAATTCCCTGAATTTCGAATCGAAGACTGAGCTTTTTGTATTCGTCTATGAGCCCGCTTGAAGCGACGGCAGATTAGGCGATCTTTTTCCGCGTAAGCTTTTTTCTCGGCTCCAACTTAATCCGGAATCCCATCGCGGAGAGCAGTTCGAGCACGGTGCCGATTCGGGGATTTTTCCCGCGCGATAGGGCTTTGTAGAGGCTTTCGCGGTTGAGGCCTGTCTGTTCTGCAAGGTGGGCGAAGCCATGGGCTCTCGCTACATCACGCAGTCCCAGCAGGAGAAGATCGGCATCGTTCTCTTCTAAAATCGAATTGAGGTATTCAATCGCATAGCCAGGGTTCTTTAGACGTTGATCCAGACCTCCTTCGTAGGAGCGGCTTGCTGCTCTTTGCTTCGATTTCATTTTAGCGTCCTTTCTTTCCAGTCCATCCAGTAATGCTTTGCCTGGCTTATGTCTTTCTGTTGGCGCTTCTTCGTGCCTCCACAAAGTAAGATCACCAGCGTATTGCCGTGCTCTGCAAAATAGATACGATAGCCAGGATTCGCGCCCGCGAGTCTGTCAGGCCGTCGAGCCAAGCATGGAAAATGTCTTCCCCGCCTTGGGTCACGTAAGTCTCGACCTTTCGGGGAGTAGCTTCACGCATGCTTGGGTTTCATTGTAGCCAATTGGCTACAAATTGGCAAGGCCATAAATGGGGGAGAAGCCGTCGTTTACGTCGTTTGCTGGGTATCTAATGTGCTGTACTTCTTGAGGTACTTCGAAACCGTGCTTCTTGAGGAAGAAATGAGCCTCGTAGCTTCCTTCGTAGCGAGCCTCTCCACGACATACTTTTGCTGGAGGAAGGCAGGATCCCGATAGAGTTTTTTCGGAAAAGACTCTATGTTCTTACTCACTTGCGGCTGAGGAAAGTCTACGGGTTTAAGGGCCGCCGCATCAACCCGTTTTTCCTCCCTTTTCCACCGTCCGTTTTTTCGGTTCTTCTACGACGCTGCGGCTAGTAGCTAGTCATCCCGAATAATCAGCTCGTTTTTTTCCCCTGCCGCAATCGATCGTGATTTCCAGGCTTGGAGAATGCGCGATTTCCAGTAAAGTACGCAAGAATGGAAAAACGAATTGCCATCATCGGGGCTGGTATCGGAGGGCTTACGCTCGCAAATCGCCTGCGGGATCGTGCCGAGGTGATCGTGTTTGAGAAGGCTCGCGGCGTTGGGGGGAGAATGTCGACCCGGCATTCCGAGGTTTTCTCCTTCGATCATGGTGCGCAGTTTTTCACCGCTCGGAATGCCGAGTTCAAAAAATATTTGCTCCCAAGCCTCGGCTCCGGTTTGATTCAAGAGTGGAAGGGAAAAGTAATTACGCTAGCGAAGGATAAAAAGCCGGGGAAGCGCATTTGGTTTGAACCTCACTATGTTTGTTGCCCCGGTATGAATGGCCTATGCAAAAAGTTAGCGGAGGGGATCGATGTTCGTTTGCTTTGCGAAGTGGCACCCCTTAAAGAGCGGAAGGATGGTCGATGGAGCCTTCTCGACAGAGATGGTAAAGCGTTGGGAGATTTCGATCTGGTGATTTCCACTGCGCCAGTGGCCCAAACGGTGAACTTTTTCTCCGATTTCCTCACCGCCGAAGCGGGAATCCGGTCAGAAAAACTTCTCGCCTGCTACTCACTCATGATCGGGCTTTCGAAGCCCTGGCCTCATAAATGGATTGCGGCCAAGGTTTTGGGAAGCCCCCTGGAATGGATTGCGGTAAATTCGAGCAAGCCTTTCCGTAACAAGGCTGTCACGTCACTTGTTGTGCAAACCGAAAATGATTGGGCGGAAAAAAACGTTGATGGTGATCAAGCCCAGATTCTTGAGTTCCTGCGCAGGGAATTAGAATCGATTCTTCAGCTAGAACTCGCGGATGCCGACTGTATTCTTCTCCATCGCTGGCGCTACGCTATGCTCGACAAGGCGCAAGACGATGATTTTCGGGAAGCACACTTCTTTGATCCGAAGCTTAAGCTTGCGAGCGTGGGGGACTGGTGCTCTCGCTCGCGAGTAGAAGATGTATGGCTCGAAGCCAATCGATTGGCCGACGAGATTTTGAGGTTAGAGTAGGGGCGGTGTTCTTGCTTTGAAAGATGCGATAATATCCACCCATGTTCCCAAAAATATTTTTCTTAGCACTGCCTGTTACTCTCGTAGATCATTTGTGGGGAATGGTCTTGGCGGGCCCAAGGTTTACTCCACGCCCTTCCAGGCAAGAGCGGCACCGTGGGCTTTGCTTTATTGGAAGCGCAAGTTCCAGTGCAAGCCTCGAACGCTCGCGATGTTTTTTTTCGCTTTAGTGGCGGGCCACTTGGGGCATATTACCAAATTTTGCTCAAGGATGATCAGTGGGATCACCCTAAAGGTACGCTCACCTTCCAAAGTAGTTTCAAGGCCATGGAAAAAAGCGAAAATGTTTGTATACCCTTGTCGAGTTTCGTTCCCACCATTCGCGGCGCCGAGGTGCCCGGGTTCATTTTGAACCAGCGAGCGCTCCGTAGTTTTTCCATTCAGATTAGCCGCAGTCGTCTTAAGGAGCCTTTGTTGTCCAAAAGTCCTCTCAGCTTCTGGTTTACTTTGGAGGGTGAAGTGGGTCTTTGATGCGCTCACCCCACTGGGAAAAATCTTCCTCACTCGCAGTTTGAAGCACAAAGGCGAGCCCGGCTTCGGCGCTCGAGATCATTTGCCCCACTGCCACCAAGCGCTCGGGATCAATGCCAGATTTAGGTGGGTAGCCATGCAGTTGATGGCCCACGATGCTCTAGGGAGTCACGCCCGGCGCGCGTGGGCGGCGCCACCCCCTGTCTCCTCTGAGATACGCATTTAGGTCCTCATAAAATTAGCCGAAACTAAGTAGTGAGAGTTTACTCCGCACCGCTGCTGCTGGTTGGCCTTCTGGCCTCGGGGCCCGCGCGCGCCGAAAACTGCAACGCGGTATTGTTAGAAGATGGCACTAGCTTCGTGGGCTGCAATCTCGGGGTCGCGGTACTTATTCCGAATTGTCAAGGTGCGACCTCGAACTGTTCCGTAACGGGAGACCTGCAGTGCAATGCCTCCCAATACTCGATCGGCACAACGCCTTACTATCATTGCCCGGCTATTCCTCCGCTGGGCAGTCTGGCTGTTGCCCCGGCGACCCAACTGCCCGACGAAGAAGCTCGCAAAGAAGCCATTGAAGAAGCCGCCAGAAAACTGGAGTTGGAGACACAGGCTCGCCGGAAGGCCCTCGAGGAAGAACTTGCACGAAAAGGCGCGACGGTGATCGAAAATCAGAACGGGGCTCTTCAAGCCGCTAATGACGTGAGTTTTACCGGGATGACCCAGGCGGCAGCCATCGGCGCGATCTGGTGCGCGCACGGCGCCACCGTGCAGCCCGAGGATCGCGACCTTGCCGAGAAAAGTTACGGCAACTGCAAGCAGTACTTGGGCGCGGCTGATCAGATTCAGGAGCAGCGTGGCCGCAATGAGCCGCTCACTCCTGACCCCAATTCGCTTACAGGCCAATGGGCGGAAGCTACCTTGAGTAACTTCGAGAAAAAATTCGGTCTGGAACGCGCCGACTACCTCAGCCGCCTTCTTTCGGCGAGCGACCGTGGAGCTGAGCTTAGCCAGATGACCGAAGGCAAACTTAAGCCCGGCGAGCTCGCCGAGGCCTTTGCCAATGGCAGAGGGGATGAAGGCAAGTTCCTGCAGAGCATTGCGTCCAAGGAGCCGAAGAAGAGCAGCCTCCGCGCCGATCTTAAAAAGGCTCTAGCGGCGGCTGACAAAAGAAAACCTTCCTCCGAGGCGGCTCCAAAAGAAGCGCCGGTAGCACTGCAGAAAATTCGCGGGCTCACACCCCTGGAGAATGAGTTCGCGGATCTCGGCACCGTGGAACTGACGATTTTCCAAGTGGTGCACCGGAAGTACTTGGAGCTATCAGATCGTCTGTAGCTCGTAAAATAGAAACGCCAGGTGATTTCCCACCTGGCGTTTTTCATTCGAGAACTATCGAAACACTATGGCTTGATGTGCAGGTCTTCGTAAAACGCGGCCTTGCTCGGCTCGCGCTTGAGGAACATGGGGAGGAGCTCGAGAGCGTCCTTCATGTTGCCGTACTCGAGGATCGCCTTGCGGTAGCGCTTGCCAACTTCGGCGCTCGAGATGCCTTCGGCTTTGAATACCGAGAACATGTCTTGCGCGTAAACCTTCGACCACATGTAGCTGTAGTAACCGGCATCGTAGCCACCCATGAGGTGGCCGAATGAGGCGGGGAACATCTGGCCTTCGATCGGCTCCTGGCCCATCAGCTTGCGGTAGAGGTCAGCATAGGTCTGGTTCACGTCGACCGGGCCGCTTTGGCTGTGGATGGTGATGTCGTAGGTTCCGTAGAGGAGCTGCTTCGTATAGAAGTAGCCCTGCTGGAAGTCGCGGGCGGCGATCATCTTGGCGAGCAGCTCGTCGGGGAGGTGCTGGCTATGGTCATCTTGAAGACCGGAGAGCTTCTTCAGCACTTCCGGCTGCCATACCCAGTTTTCCAGCATCTGTGAGGGGCCTTCCACGAAGTCCTGGGCAACGGCGGAGCCCGAGAGGCTGGCGTAAGGAGCGCGTGTGAGCGTCTGGTGCATGATGTGACCGAACTCGTGGAATACGGTTTCGACATCGTCGTGGGAGAGAAGGGCGGGCTTACCGTCGGCTCCGGGAGGCGAGATATTCGCCACCACGGAAGCTACGGGAAGGCTGTAGGTGCCGTCGGGAAGCAGGCGGCCCGAGATGAGCGGGAAAGCAGCGGCGTGGCCGTACTTTCCGGTATCGGGGCGCGGGTACCAGTCGGCGTAGAAGAAGCCGATAAGGCGGTTGTCTTCTTTGTCGCGGATTCGGTAGAGCTTCACGCCGTCGGCCCAAACTTTGGCGTCGGTAACTTCGTCATAGTTCACGCCGAGCATCTCGGAGTAAACGCTGAAGAGGCCGTTGATCACTACGTCAGCGGGGAAGTATTTTCGGATCTCTTCCTCGTCTACGGCAAAGTTTTTCTTCTTGAGCTGATTGCTCATGAAGGAGATGTCCCAGGCGTTGAGTTTGGTGGCGGTAGGGTCGATCGATTTTTTGTAAGCAAGGAGCTCTTCGAAGTCCTGAGCGTTGCGCTCGGCGAGCTTGTCTTTAAGGCCGTCGAGAAAAGTGGTCACGATCTCGCGAGATTTCGCCATGCGGGTGCGCACTTTATAAGTTACCCAGCTCTGGTCGGCGTCGGCACCATCGGCGTTCTTGGCTGGAAGAACGAGCTTGGCGATTTGCTGGCGAAGCTCTACGGCTTCAGATAGCAGCTTGAGGTTCGCTTCGCCTCCTCGGCTGAGGTAGGCCTTCATGATGTCATGACGGGTCTTCTCGTTGGTGGCGTTCGAAACCACGACCGGATAGTCGGCCTCGTTGGCATTCACGATGAGCTTCTTGCCATCGGCCGTCTTTTTCAAGCGGTCGATCACGCTCTGGGGCACGCCGGCGAGCTCCTCTACGGTGACTTCAATATTGCTCTTATCGAGGTTGAGGGTATTGGAATAGTCGGCCTGCTTTTTGGTGAGCTGGTCCTGGAGCGACTTGAGTTTTGCGAGGTCAGCGTCGGACAGGTTCATTCCGTTCTGCTCGAAAGAAAGCAGGGTTTGCTCGGCGAGGCGCTTTTCCGCGGCGTTGCGAGGAGCGGCGAGCTTGAGCGCGGCGTACATTTTCTTGTCGAGGAAAATCTCGGTGGAGAGGTTGCCCACTTTTTCTTCGCAGCTGGCGCCTTCGGCCTGGGCTACGGAGTCGGTAGAAACGTATTTCATGAACGTGAGCATGCCGGTGTCGTCGGAGAAATCGGCCACGGTGTTCTCGAAGGCGAGCACGGTATTGTCGAAGGTGGCTTCTTTGGCGTCGACGGCTGCGATAGCCTGGAGCTTGTTGCGAGTGCGCGAGATCGCGGCGTCGCAGAGGGCGGTGACTTCGTCCTTTTTGTAATCGCTCTTTACGAGGCGCGCGGCGCTTTCAGGCGTAGGGTTGGCCGGCTTGGCGATCAGGCCGTCGTCAGGCTCTTTCTGTTCCCCGGGCTCGGTTTTCTTTACGGGAGACTTGCCCACGATGGGCGCGCCATCAGAGCAGCCAACTGCGGCAAGCCCCAGGGATAGGATCAGTAGATAGTGTAGGGATTTCATGTAGATACCTCGTTAAGAAGGATGAGCCTGGTGCTGAAACGGGGGAATCTCAGCGGGCGGGGGGAATTTACCAGAAATCGGGTAGGCCTCTCAGGGAAAAGCGATGCGGCGTGGCATTTTCTTGGGGGCTAGGGCTTTATTTGAGCTGGGGAGGGGGCCTCTGCTATGACCTTTACCTATGAAAAAACTCATCCTCGCCTTGTCTGTAGCCTGTTTCACCGCGCTTTCTGTTTCTCCTGCGGCTCTTGCCGAAGGTGAAGTGAAGAAGGAAGCCAAAGAATTCAAGAACACCGTGAAGCGGGACCATAAGAAGCTCGGCAAAGAAGCAAAGTCAGAAGCGAAGAGTGCCTGGGGCAAGTTCAAGGGCTTCGCTAAGAAGGCGAAGAAAGAAGCTACTGAGTAAGCGTGAGCGCGGCACTTTCATGAAACTCTACCGAGGAATCAAAGCGAGCGAGTTTTCCCTCCTGACTCCGGCGATCGCAAAAACACTTGAATCCACTTGGAAACAAATTCTCCGAGAGCGATCCCGCGGAAACTTACGCTATCCCGAACGCCATAACGAAAAGATACTCGAGGCCGCGAAGCTCGGCCGCTTGCAGCGCCAGCACTTTACCGATAACAGGGAGATCGCGCTTGCTTACGCGAAGGCGAATGGCGGCATGCTGGTGGAAATTGATGTTCCGGTTGCGCAGGTTCTGAAAAATTTCACGCTGGAATTTCAGAATTTCTCCCAGCGAAAAAAGAACTTTGAAGTGGTGTATGTGGTGGATTCCTCTAGCCTCTCGAAGAATTCGAGAAGGTGGAAACTGAAAACGCATAGCCTGCGTGCCAATAATTTTGATTGAGTTTATTCTGCACATCGCCGATAATTGAACCAGCCATGAGAAACTTGAGTCTTCAAAATCTCCTCTCCACGCTCACTACCACCCCTCGCGGGTTGTAATTCCATTCGCTCCCGCGGGGGCAGCAAAATTCAAAATTACTAAATCCAATTAATGCCGCCTCGGGATCGTCGCGCCTTGCGCGCGCGGCACGGGGCAGAGGAGTTTTTGTGTCTTATTCGTTCGATCATCGGCAAATCGCCGATGAAATGGAGATCTTTGTGTCTAATGAGCTGCTCGGAGCCGGTTTGCCGGTTTGGCTGCCCAACGGGGTCGCGATCCGCGACGAGCTGGAACGCTTCATCAAGGAAAGAGAAAGTCGCGCGGGATACCAGAGGGTGGTGAGCCCGGTAGTGGGAAGGGGAGAGCTCTATGAGAAATCGGGCCACCTGAAGCACTATCGCGAGAACATGTTCCCGCCGATGCGGTGGCCGGATTCAGTGGAGGAATTTTTTCTTCGTCCGATGAACTGCCCGCACCATCACTTGGTGTTCTCGGCGCTGCCGAGAAGTTTCCGCAGCCTGCCCCTTCGCATTGCTGAATATGGGCAGGTTTATCGTTACGAGAACAGCGGATCGCTGCACGGCCTGAGTCGCGTGCGGGGGCTCTGCCAAAACGACGCGCATATTTATGTGGATCCGAAACACGCCGAAGGCGAGATTCGAAAAGTGCTGGAGCTGCACGAGGAGGCTTATCGAGCTCTGGGACTAGTTGGCTATCGCTATCGCCTGTCGAAGCACGACCCGAAGAAGCCTGACGGCTTTGAGGGGCCAAAAGATCTCTGGATCCACTGCGAAGCAATCCTGCGCAAGATTCTGGAGGAGATGAGCCTGCCCTTCTTCGAAGCCGAAGACGAAGCCGCGTTCTACGGGCCGAAGATCGACGTGCAGATGAGGCTGGGGCAAAAGGAAGAGTCGATCGCGAGCGTGCAACTGGATTTTTTGTCGGCCGAGAGATTTGATCTCTCCTTCGTAGCGAGTTCGGGAGAGAGGGTAAGGCCGTGGGTGATCCACCGGGCGCCGCTCGGCAGCCACGAACGTTTCGTGGCGATGCTCCTCGAATACTACGACGGCCAGCTTCCAGGTTGGCTGAGCCCTGTACAGGTATACGTGCTACCGGTAGCGGAGGAACAGCTTTCAGAGGCCAAAGAGATCGTCGAGAAGCTTTGGGCGGCAGGTATACGAGCCAAGGTCGACGAAAGCGCGGGCTCCTTGTCGAAGCGAATGCTGTTTGCGCATCGCTGTCGCCCGTTCTCCAAGATAGTAATTGGGCCCAAAGAGCTCGCTTCGGGCGCGCTGAAGCTGCAGCTCAGGCAAGAGCAGTTTGAACTGTGGCGTGTGAATCTCGTGGACGAGCTGCGAAAGCTGCTGGCAAGGCCGCCTGTATGTTAGGCTTTAAGGATGAAGCTCATCCTAAGTGCTTTTTTGTTTTCCTTTGCCGTCGTCTGTTCCTTCGCCGTTTCCGCTTTGGCGGAGGAGTCGGTGAAGGAAGAAGCGACAGGCAAGAAAGCCAAGCGCAAGGTACTGGATTAGTCCAGGCTAACCGAGCGCTTCCCGTGCCAGTCGCCGGTGCGGTAGCTATCGACGTAATTTTTCGTTTGCTCGGCGGGAAGGAAGAACTGGCCGCTGATCGTGTGCCCTACCCAGTAGGGGATCATCCCTGCTTTCTCGGCAAGGATCATCTCTTTCTCGCTTTCGCCCTGAAACAAGGCGGCGCAGCCAGCGTGCTTCGCGATCTCGAGGGCGCGCTGGAAAACCACAAGGGAACCATTTTTTTTGCGCTCTTCGTTCGTTTGGGGAAGGATCACGAGGCCCTGGGCCAGGCGGTTTGGGCCCTCTCCGGTGATTTTTACGAAGGGAGACCAATCGAACGCTTCGCCGGTCCAGCTGGCTTCGTCTTCCGGGATCAGGCCGGCGAGGAAATCCATGGTGCGGAGAATTTTTGCAGTGGGTAGGTCACGAACAGGATTGTTCGCAGGATAGTTCACGCCCCAAGCGCCGGGAATGTCGGCTATGATGCCGAGCTCGTGGCCCAGACTCACGAGGCGATCGACGTAGTTTTTTGCGGTGGGGTACTCGCCGGCGTCGCGGTATTTATTCGCGTCGAGCTTGTAGTAAAACATGGGCTTGTATTTATTTGTATCGGTGTCTACGAGCGTTTCGCCAAGATCGAAGAATACGAAGGGTTTCAGGCAGCCGGCTTCGGCGTTCAGGGCGAGAAGGAAACTTAAGCTCAGGATAGTGATCAGCTTCAACATAGTGGCCTCAGTAGATGGGGGCGAAGTCGCCCTGTTCCGTATGCACTCGAACTTCTCTCATGTCAAACTCCGTGCCGGGCGGCGACCGATAGCGCTAGTGGCGCGAAGACCGAGAAAGAGCAGGAACATCGCGACTATGGTGATTCCGGCAGCGGCGAGTAGGAAGAACGAGAGCTGTCCGCCGGCGAGCGAGGCGCCAAGCAGCGTGGCCACCCAGGCATTCACGGCGCGGTCGAGGATGCTTTCCACAGAGAGGATCGTGGCGCGGAAACGGGAGTCTGGGATCGCGTCATTGAGCAGCTGGCGCTGGATCGGGAATGAAAAACCGCACGCGAGGGCAAAGAGACTGAGGGCGATGAGCGTTCCAGCCTGGCCGCTCAACGGGATAATAGCAATTGAGAGCGCCATGGCGACGGTGAGCAGGAATACGGAGTTGAGATCGTCGAACCAGCGGCGGAAGAGGCCCGGGTAGTAAGAGCCAATCGCTTCAAAGAGCGTCATCAGCGCCATCACCCAGCCGTAGGCCACAAGGTCAAAGGCTTTTGACCCCAGGATTGGCTGGTAAAGATTCACCTGCACGATTCGGCCAAGCACGAAGATCGCCACGCCCTGTAGCATGAGAAATATGAGTACCGGCGTATCGAGGAGGATGCGTGCAAGGCCGGCGATGGGGAGAGTGCGCACGGCGTGTGTGACTTTCTGTTCTAGCTTCGGCAGCGACCAGGCGAACACGGCCGAAAGCGCGGTGGCCACGAAGGTGAGCCAGTAGGGAGCGGTAAGCTTCCAGCTCATCAGGGCGCCTACACCGGCGAAGAAAACAATTTTGCCGGCCAGGCCGTAGGCGCGAGCGCGGCCTTCGATTTGTTTGTATTCCGCCGATGCTCCGTGGGAGCCGAGGTATTCGTAGAGGTAAGCGCTGGAGGCGCCGGAGATCAGCGAGCGGGAAAGTGCGATCAGCAGGAAGTGCGCGAGAAAACCTTCAAAGCTCGGCAGGAAAATGGGAAGAAGGTTAGAGAGCGCAACAAGCACCGCTCCCGTGCGCAGGCAAAGGCGGTAGCCGAAGCGGTCGGCGATCATTCCCGTGGGAATCTCGAGCAGGCAGAATGCGATGTAGTAGTAGGTTTGGATCGAAAAAATCTCGGTTTCGCTGAGACCTATGCGTTTCTGGAACTCGTAGAAAATCGGCAGCCAGATGAGCAGGGAAAAGAAAAACTGGAAGCCGTAGTAGCTGCGGATGGTTTGCTTCAGCGATTGGCTCATTTGGCGTAAGGCCTCAGCTGTAGAATGAAGATGCCTTCTTCGTTGGCGAGCCATTCGATATCAACCGGGGAGTTAAACGTATAGTCGGGCGAGAAGTGCGATTGGAGGAGGCGCCCCGCGACCGCGAGTTTCTGCAGGAGGTTCTTGCGGCTTTCGGGGAGGTCTTCCTTGGAGGTGCCCAGGCTCAGTGTGCGTCCGCCGCCTTCTACGACGTTGTAGAGGTACTGGTAGGGAAGCTCGGTTCCCTGCACTACCTGCACGACGCTCTTGGTGGAGATATTGAAGTAGACGTTGCGGAAGTCGCCGCGGTTGGCGGGATTCGTGGTGATCAGCACGCCGCCCATCTGGGAAGGAATCTCTTCCTGGATGATCACGCCCATGTAAACGTCGTCGAGCGAGATGCCGGCTTCCTGGCGCAGTCGTACTGAGCGCGGCGAGAGCACGGAGGCCCATACCTGCTTGATCGAGTCGAAGATCTTGTCGGCGGTGGTTACCTTGTTCACGCTCTCGTAGATGCCGGCAGCCGAGAAATTTTCAAGGTCTTCGGCGTTCGAGGAGGAGCGTACCACGAAGCAGCTCACGCCACTGAGGTGGCGGGCGATCTGGGAGTCGATGTATTCCTTCACGTCCGCGGGGATTCTCATTGCGAGGATCATCTGCTGGAGGCTGATGCAGAGGGCGTCCATCTGGCGGGCGTTGAGCTCAAGCGCCATCTTCAGCTTTCCTATGGCCTGCTGGATCTTGGGGGCTGTCTCGAATACTTTTTGCTGGAGGGAGAATGGCAGCGCGATGCCCTGGGAGAGATGCAGGTTGGCGCGCAGAAATTTGATGGCCTCTTTGTCGAGGTCGGCGGTTTCGGCAACCCCGAGTTGTTGGGCGAGGTAGGGGAGGAGATTGGCCCGCGGCGGGCGGCGCACCCGGTAGAAGCCGGTCACTTTTTCGGAGCCGAGGCTGAGCAGGCGTTGGAGCTCGCCGAGGTTGGCGGCTTTGGTGCCGTAGCGGGAGTGATCGCCCATGCGCAGCTGGCTCAAGGGCAAAATCGGCACGTTGGCGATCTCGGGCTCTTCTAGCTTCACCTTGGTGGTGCGCCACACGGGAGCTTTGTCGGCTTCTACGGGGCGCTCGCTGCGCTTGAGCCACACTTCTGGATTTTCCGCCAGGGCGGAGTACTCCACCCAACTGTTATTTAGATCCTGTTTCCTGATGCGCTCGATAATTCCGAGCTGAATGCAGTTCGGGATCTGCCAGCCGCTCGCGAGCACGTTCGTGTGGGACAGGGGTGTGGTGTGGGCGGCGTTGATGATCCCGGAGAGGCGCGGGATATCGTCCGGAACTTTTTCCATCACAATGATGTCGTGCCACTCGATCGTCTGGCGTTGCTCTTTGTAGTCGGCTTCCGAATCAAAAGCGCGGATTCGGCCTTTCGTGGTGCCCTTGTTCAGCACTACATAGGGGCTCGAGGCGAAGAGTTCGTGGGAGAGGATGCGCGGGATCTCGGCGGCGTCCACGGCTTCCAGCATTTTCTCCTGGTGATGGTTGGCGGGCTTCAACAAGAGCGCGATGCTTGGGTCTATCCATGACTTCACGAAATCATGGAAGTAGCGCATCATCTCGAGGTTCATCGTGTCGACTTCGACGGTTTCGAGGGAGAAGAAGCGGCGGTCGCCCCGAGTGTGGAGTGACAGGATTCCTAAATAGAAGCGGCGGTCGGGATCAAAATAAAAAGTGCGGTTGAAGTGATCGATCTTATTGTCGACCTCCGCGCGGCTGATGCCGAGAAGCACGTCGGCGATATAATCGGCGTGAAACGGATAGATCGCATTGTTCAGAAAGTGGATCTGGCCGTTGGCCTTATCAACCACGAGCTTGAGGAACGGATAGCCGGCGAGGTTGCCTGAAAGCTGGGAAAATGCTTCGAGGCCCAGGCGGGCATTGATGATCGCGCGTACGGTTTGATCCAAATCGGAAGGCGCGCCCTTCTCGGTTGAACGGGATCCGGTAGTCATAAGGTGCTGATTCTACTAAAATAGAGTTAAATGATCAAGTATTGGATAAATTAAGGCTAGTTTCAATGGAGGGCTATAACGAGCGTAATTTCAAGGGGTTAAAGAATTGAGAGCTTGCTCGTGCTCGCTTAGATTGAGGGGCGATGCGCGTTTTCCCCCCTTCTGCGGCTTCTTTTTTTGCCAGTGCTCCTTAGTGAGTGCCTGCGCGCCCAGGCTATCAAGGCGTGCAGTTGTAAAAGCTCGCTTGGAAAACGGCCCTTCCATGAATGCAACTCAAACAAGACCCTGTCTTTATTCTATTCAGGCCTGTTGCTATCAGCGCTCCGAACAAATACCTCCGAAAGGAATGCAAAATGATCACATTCTTCATGCTTTCAGCCGCTTTCTCGTGGGCGCAAGCCTCCGAAATACCCCGAGTAGATTCCCTGAAGTTCAATCGCGCGATTGAGTTCAGCGATTCCATCTTCAGCGACCAGTTTACGGTTTTGGTACAGGCTGGAAAAACTAAGGGCATTGAAGAACTGAACAAGAATGCAGCTAGAAAAATTGGCTACTGCCGGCTTGAAGTTTCAGCACGAAAGCCACAAAAAGGTATTTTAGGATCTGAGATTTTCACCATCTCGAAGTATCGATCAAAGGTAAATGCACAAACCGCGTGTGTACGATCGCAAAGGCCTTCCACTTCGTCAAATCCAGTTTTCTGCGATCCTGAGGACTTCAGCTCCTGTGGTTCTAAGCCGTTGCCTACCCCGCCTGGCCCAACGCGTTTTTGTGACCCCTCGGATTACAGTTCTTGTGGCTCTGACCGGAATGGCGGTGACCCAGATATGCGCGGAATTCCTTCGCCTTCAAAATGCCTTGAGTATGGTCAATTTATAGACTCAACACTCGAGTTGGTCGGCCGTACTTCGAATGGCGAATCATTCATCATTGATTGCTATCTCCCGCGCGTTCGTGCTCATGAGTACAAAAATATTGAGATTGAATTTTTGAGGTCTACGTTTAGCTCGTTAGCTGTTGTTCAGTAGTATCGCGATGGCCGACAAGCCTCTTGTAAACTTGAGACCCAAAAAAATTCATCTTCGACACCGGCATCGGCCTGAATCTGGTCTCTAAATCCCTCTGCGAAAAACTCGGCTGTAGAGTCTCGGGCACGTTCACGGGAAAAAGAATGTCGGGCCAGGCAATCACGATTCCCACCGGCACAGTCGGTTCGCTCAGGCTGGGCGAGCTCGAGCAAAAAGATGTTTCGATCGGAATCTGGGACATGGAGCAACTGATGCCGGGCTCAGACATAGCAGGTTTTCTTTCGCTGGGTTTCTTCCGTGAAAACGCGGTAACCGTGGACTATGAAAATCAGCGCCTCGTGCTGGAAACCGCGGAGTCATTGGGTGAGATCGCAAAACGGGGCACCAGCGTGCCGATCAAGCTCGACGCTCAGGGCGAGTCGCTCGGAACTTTCATGCCCGTCGACCTACCGAATGGCCAGCGGATCTCCGTCGAAGTTGATACCGGAAGCGAGGCGCTTATCCTCCACGAGAAGTTTATGAAGATCCTGCGCGTGAGCAAGGACGGTCCTACGGTCAAGACCAAAGAAGGCAAGGACGAAACTGGTCACTCCTATTTCCGCTATTTTACGAAGCTAGAAGGCGATGTTCACTTGCCCGGCGATAAAAAGATGGGCGTAAGCGGGATCAGCGTGATGTATCAGAAGATCATCTACGAGGGGCTCGTGGGCCATGCTTTCTTGAGAGAGTTCTCCGTAACCTACGATATTCCGAACGCCCGGATGAATTTTCGCAAACCCTAGAATTCCACTCCTAACTTCGCTTCTATATAAGGCAAAGCCTGAAAACGGCTCGGAGTTCTGGTGCGGGTGGCTACATTGGCAACGCCGAATTTCGTTTCAGTATGCTCGTACAAGCTCAGCTTCGCGCCAAGCCCGGGCATCACAAAAAAACTCTTCAGGAACAAGAACCGGTAACCGGCTACGGCGATCAGCGAATGGCCTTTGTAGTATTGCTCTTCAGATTTCGCGTGGGGATAGTACGTGTAGTCTTCGTAGTGGTAGCGGAGGCTGCCGTACCAGCCGCGCTGGGAAACCCCTCGCAGGTAGTGAGTGGCCACCAGGCCTAGCGCTCTGCCCTGATACGAAAGCCAGAACATGCTCCCCGTGGGCCCGCTGCCGTAGTAAACGAAGCTCGGACCCACAGCCCATTTGTCGTTCAAGCGATAGAGCGCCTCCAGAGTGAGCCAGCGCGCGATGAAGGCGATGGGGGCTGTGCGTAGCTCGAAGCGTGGGAAGTATTGCTCGATACCAGTAGCAGCCGCGCTTGAGGCTGGTGGTGTCTCTTGCTTCGAAGGAGCTTTTTCTGTCTCTGAAGCCTTTTTAGGCTTTGCGTTGGCCTCGTTCACCGTTCCGAAAAATAAAACGGCTGCCAGTGTGGCGAAGCGCACGATCTTCATGAGGTGAATCGTATCATAGGACACCTGCCAAGCTTTCCTTATCCAACTTCTTTTCTGCGAGCTCGATCGTACAGGGTAACGGTGACTTAGAAGGCGCGCACGATCACGCCTAGACTGCGATACTTAGCGGCTGCTGCTTTGCTTTAATTCCAAATCTCTTCGAGATTTCCATCATTTCTTTGTAGAAATCCGAAAAGTCGTCTTCCTCTTGGAGCTTGATCTTAATGAACGACCTAAGCGCGATTTCTACATGGGGATCGATCTTGGCTCTGTGACCGTCCGTGTCTTCCCACTTATTCACGGCCGTATGACTTACGTTCAATTCTTTTGCAAAACCTCTTTTTGAGAGGTTGAAATAAGTCCGAATGAACCGCACTTCAGCTCCAGTCAATCCCATAGGCTTCGTAGGAAGCAACCGAATGATTGCATCTGCAATCTCCTGAACATTCACCTTCAGAAGCCATTTGCCGCCAACGTTTCTAAACTCGGCTTCTTCAAGAAGGATGGGAAAGCCAAGGCCGTGGTACAAATAATTTTTTTGTTTTTTTGTGTTACTCATTGTCAGCCTCGTCCAGATTGATCACAGTGATGATCGGCATTCCTTCTTTGTCGAACGACAGGGCAATCCTAATTGCATCTCCGTCGCTATTCTTACCCCTGATGTGATAATTCCAGTCAGTATAGCCAGGCTCGAATTTATCTTTTTTAGCCTCGTGCCACTTATCATCATCCTGCAAAATCTTGATAACCTCGAGATCGTTCACTTTTTTCCTAGACGCCGATCTCTTTTCGCCATGATCACTGAAGTAGTACTCACCACTGTCCATTGCTGTAGCGATTGCAGCCATTAACTCCGCAGTGGTCTTTTTCTTTGGCTTAGCTACCTTAGGCTTCTTTGCCACTTTATAGTTCCTTATCGGCTGGAAACTCAGTTTCCATAGTTCAAATATACGGTGGAAACCTAGTTTCCACAAGAGAAATTTAAATTATAACGCAATATCAGTTACTTGCAATTATCCGCTATCGCCCGGCACAGTTGTTGAGCCCACTAATAGATTCGCAGACTTCCTATAAAGTCGGCATTCCTGAAGCGGCTTTGGGGGGCAAGGAAGATGCTCTAGGCCGCTTTTTCGTGAACATCTCGAAGCGGGATTACGTTCGGCGCTAATAATCGGGCATCGCGAAAAAACATGCCCACAGCCAGCGCTAATCCGGCGAATGCTAAAAGGCCGTAGATAAGCGGAACTTGAAAATTCTCGCCCTCTTTAATGCCCATGGTAGGCGCCAACTTCACCAACAGCACTACTAGGCCATTATTGAGCACGTGGATCAGCATCCCTACGAAAACTGATCGCGACTGCACTACCGCTATCCCAAGAACAATTCCGATTAAAAAAGTCGCCGGAAGTCTAAGTGCGGACATATGCATAATTCCAAAAAGAAATGCAGATATCAGCACGGCCCAACCCCGGGGAAATCCTCGAAGCAGCCCTTGCAGTATCGGCCCACGAAATAATAGCTCTTCCGCAACTGCCGGAATTAGCGCAATGCAGATAAACGCGAAAAAAGCGCTCCCGCCTTCCGGGAACATTCTTTTCGCCATCGCTTCGCTGAGCTCTTTAGGTACTTCGAATTGAGGCAGGAAGCACATCAAGACTAACGGCGTGCAGATACCGGCTAAAGTTGCCGCTGCCAAGGCCATTTTCGATGGCGCACGAATATTAAATGAGTCAATTAGCGAAATCCTAAAATACTTCAGGGCGGCAAGTGGGCCTCCGACCATCACAAAGATGTGAGTGAAAACTAGAAGAGCAAATATCGGAGCTTTCTGCAAAGCCACGTTTGCGTACAAAACGCATCCCATTACAAGGGTAAAGAGCAAAACACTAAATGCCGGGCTTAGGCGTCGAACCACTTTTCGATTCAAAGTAACAATGTCCGAAAGAGCCGTATCGCCGCGATACTCGGACCTGATCGTGTGCACAGATAGACCGACAAAGAACGCTGCCGCCGCAAGATTGGCAGCGGCCATTTCAAACACGAAAACTAGGCTGACAGGATCAACAACAAGACTCTTCAGAGCTAGCGCAATATTCAATATTGGAATGAGAGCCGTAACTGCATCAAACTGCAAATCACCAGATGCACTAGCCATGAGCGGAAGTGCTGGTGTGAGCAAGAGAAAAGAAAAGTACCCTTGCGCTTCTGAGAGTTTTCTGGCGAAAAATCCTACACAAACCGACATAGCTGAGATGAGCACTGCAGCAGGAATCAGGATCAGAGGAAGGAGCCAAGGTGAATTCGCAGGCGAATAGTATGAACCCAGTGCGCCAAACCCGGCTTCTCCCTTTGTTAGCACTAACACGAGCGTAAATAGAACGGGGGGGAGAAGGTAGCTCGTCAAGCCCGCTAAACAGAAAAACAACACCGAAAATGTTTTCCCAGTAACCAGTTGTGCCGGAAAGATCGGTAAAGTCAAAAGAGTCGCAAGGGTTCCCCGCTCTCGTTCTCCCACCGTTGAATTCAGCGCTGGATAAATTGCCGTCAGGAAAAGGATCGTCATCACTAAGAACGGGACTATATCTCCCATCTTACTGTTTGCAACGCGCACTACTTCAGCGGTGTTCACCGATCCAATAGACAAGGACGAAAGCATGTTTGACGTAAGGCCTAGTTCTTTCATCCGGGCTTCGTAAAGATTCCGTTTTTGCGATTCGAGCTTGTCGTAAACAGACTGTTTGGCCTTTTCAGAACGCCAATCACTAGCGTCATAAACGATCGAACATATTTCGCCACTAGATTTTTCACCCGTTGAACTGCGAACCCCGCAATGCAACAAGATAGACAACTCTTCGCTTCTCAAAAAATTGCGAAACTTGGTCTTTGCTTCTAAATCTAGCGCCCCTATTGATTCAGCCTTAGACGCAGGAGCGACGTCAGAAAGGAACTTGTTCAAACCGGCATTTTCCAGCTTCCCTCGCAGTTCCTCGTTCAGTGACTTGAGGGTGATGTTCTTTTCCTTCGAAATGCGCCCGCGAAGATCTTCGGAAACCTTGCCCGACACTAACACCGACAAGGCTACGGATCTTTCACGCTCAATTCGTACCGCCGCCATTTCCACACCCCAGATCGTCAAAACTGGATAGAGAATTAGTGGAAGAAGATAGTTTAGAAGAATGGTCTTTGGATCGCGGAAGCCTTCCCGCAACTCCTTTAAGAAAATCAGGTAAGAAGTGCGCATGAACTTCACGCTGCAACTCCCTTAACTTGCTTTACCGCATTCAAAAATGCCTCTGTTAAGCTACCAGCTCCTGAGCCATGGATTATCTTCCTAGCAGTGCCTTGGGTAATTATCTGCCCCTGATGAATGAAGCCAATATCATCACAAAGGTATTCTGCCTCACCCATAGAGTGAGTAGAGAAAACGATACACCGCCCTCGGTCACGCTCTCGTTTAATGAAGTCGAGAATTACGGCGCTGCTAATGACATCAAGCGACAGTGTGATTTCGTCCAAGATCAGTATTTTTGGATCGTGGAGCAAAGCATTGGCTATTGTGGTCCGTTGCTGCTCGCCAGATGAAAGCTTGCCAAAACGTTTTCGGTAGAACTGGCTCATTTCGAAGTCGGCCACTAGTTGATCGATCTTCTGGCGAAGAGAAGCTTTACTCATCCCACGAAGGCGACCAAAGTACAGAAGGCTCTCTTCTGGCGTAAATGCTTCGTAGAGCTTCATCCCGCTAGTCATAAATCCAATGTCGCGTTTAACTTCTTCGAGTCTATTAGAGATTGAATTGCCGCATATCTCTAGCGAACCTGTTGACGGTTCCAAAAGGCAGGCCAACATTCTCAAAGTAGTAGTCTTGCCCGCGCCGTTGGGGCCTAGAAGGCCAAAAATTCTGCCGAAGTGTGCTTTGAACGAAACGTCGCGTACTGCTTCGACCCCAGATAGCTCACGCGAAAGTTTCGTGGCCTTGATTGCAATCGTGCTCGATAGGCTATTGGCAAAGACTTTCATCCCTGCTTTTCGGTTTTCCGAGGTAAATGCTTTAGATTCTGTGATTCTCCAGCGATTTTGTCTCCCTTTAATTCTCCAGCGATAATGTCACCCCCCTAACCCTGTAAGCTTCAGCAATCAAAGAAGGATTGGTGGAGCTTATGGACAGAGCTGAGGGGATTCTC
>Ga0247843_1004132_pt1 | contig 22235 bp, 20 predicted proteins | sample LaCruzMarch2017__FD_192420 | JGI IMG/M metagenome (GOLD analysis project Ga0247843, IMG submission 192420) | Freshwater microbial communities from meromictic Lake La Cruz, Castile-La Mancha, Spain - LaCruzMarch2017_8m | ecosystem: Environmental > Aquatic > Freshwater > Lake | place: Spain...
CCGGAGGTGCTGCCCTTCCTGGCGATGGTGATCGCCGGGATTCCCGCCGCCCTCACGGTGCTGCAGATCCTGGCCGTCGACCTGGGCACCGACCTGCTGCCGGCCCTCGGCCTGGGGGCCGACCCCCCCGAGCCGGGGGTGATGCGCCTGCCCCCGCGCCCCAAGGGCCTGCCGCTGCTCAACCGGGCCGTGATGGTGCGGGCCTATCTGGTGCTGGGGCTGGTGGAGGGTCTGATGGCCATGGCGGGATACCTGCTGACCTGGCGTGCCAACGGCGTGGGCTGGAGCCAGCTGCGCGTCCTGGCCCCCCAGCTGTTGCACCACACCGCTGACGCCGGCGTGGTGGCGATCCAGCAGCAGGCCACCACCGTCACCTTCTGCCTGATCGTGGCCGCCCAGATGGGCACCCTGCTGGCCTGCCGCAGTGAACGCCGTCCGGCCTGGGCGATGCTCGGCATCCCCAATCCGATGCTCTGGCTGGGTTGGATCAGTGAACCGCTGCTGGCGAGTGCCCTGGTGCTGCTGGCTCCGGTGGCGGCCCTGTTTGGAATGGCTCCGTTCCCGATGGCCTGGCTGGGGCCGATGGCCCTGGCCCCGGTGCTGGTGATCCTGGTGGATGCCCTCGACAAACGCTGGCGGCACGCAGGACAGGCGCTGCCGCCGTTCAGCAGATCCGTGGCAGCAGTTCCCCGCTGAGGGGCACCAGCACCCGCTCGCTGCCGAAGGGGGTGCGCAGCAGCACCCGGCCCCGGGGAGGGCCGACGCCTGAGCCTGCCGCCGCCACCCGGCCGATCCAGGTCCCCCCCGCCGGCGCCAGCACGGCCAGGGCCCGCTGCCGATCCGCCTCGGGCACCACCGCCAGGAAGCGTCCCTCGTTGGCCAGGTGCAGCGGATCGAAGCCCAGCAGCTCACAGGTGCGCCGCACCGGCTCCGCCACCGGCAGGCACGCTTCCTCAATCTGCAGTTCCAGGGCGTTGGGGGCCGCCAGTTCCTGCAGGGCACTGGCCAGGCCGCCCCGGGTGAGATCCCGCAGGCAGTGGAGCCGCACCCCCGCGGCCAGCAACGCCTCCACCGCGGGCCACAGGGGCATGCAGTCGCTGGCCAGGGGGGGCTGCAGATCCAGGCCATGGCGGGCGGCCAGGATCGCCACCCCGTGGCGGCCCAGATCGCCGCTCACCAGCAGCTGATCACCGGGAACGATCGCCAGCGGATCGATCGGCTCGTCCACCTCCAGCAGGCCGATGCCGCTGGTGTTGAGGAAGGCCCCATCCCCCTTGCCCCGCTCCACCACCTTGGTGTCGCCGGTGACGATGGTCACTCCGCAGCACCGGGCCGCCTCCACCAGCGACGAGACGATTCGGCGCAGCAGGGCCAGCTCCAGCCCCTCCTCCAGGATCAGGCCCAGGCTCAGCACCAAAGGCCTCGCGCCCGCCATGGCCAGGTCGTTGGCGGTGCCCGTCACCGCCAGGGTGCCGATGTCGCCCCCCTCGAATTCCAGGGGGTGCACCACGTAGCTGTCGGTGGTGAAGGCGAGCCGGCCGTGGGGCAGGGACAGGCGGGCGGCATCGTGCAGCACCTGGTCGGGGTCGGCATAGAGACGGCGCAGTTCGGCGTCGATCAGCTGCTGCATCAGGGTGCCGCCGCCGCCGTGGGCCAGCTGGATCCGGGCGGTGGCAGGCGGGGCGGGCTCAGCCACGGCGGCCGTAACGGTGGTAGGCGGCGCAGGCCCCCTCCGAGGACACCATCGGCGCCCCCAGCGGATGCTCGGGGGTGCAGGCGGTCCCGAAGGCCGGGCAGTCCATGGGCCGGGCACGCCCCTGCAGGATGGCGCCACTGATGCAGACCCCCTGCGCCTCCACCCCGGCCTCAGGCCCACCGGGCAGGTTGCTGAAGCGGGCCCCGGCCTCCAGGTCGCGGAACGGCGCGCTCAGCCCCAGGCCACCGCCGGGGATGACGCCGAAGCCCCGCCAGGGGCGGTCCACCGGCTCGAACACCGAGTCCAGCAGGGCCCGTGCCGCCGGATTGCCCTGCTGGCGCACCACCCGGCCGTAGGCATTCGCCACCCGGGCCTCGCCCCGCTCCAGCTGGCGCACGCAGGCCACCAGGCCCCGCATCAGATCCAGGGGCTCGAAACCGCTCACCACCACCGGCACCCGGTGCCGGTCGGCCAGCTGCTCCAGCTCCGTGGTGCCCATCACGGCACACACGTGCCCCGCCGCCAGGAAGCCCTGCACCTGGTTGTCCTCGGCGGTGAGGATCGCCGCCATGGCGGGGGGGACCCGCACATGGGCCGCCAGCAGGGAAAGGTTGGCCAGACCCGCGGCCATCGCCTGGCGCACCAGCAGGGCCGTGGCCGGGGCCGTGGTCTCGAAGCCGACCGCCAGGAACACCACCTGGCGCTCCGGGTGGCGCCGGGCCAGGGCCAGGGCCTCGAGGGGGGAGGTGAGCAGGCGCACGTCGCCCCCCTCGGCCCGCACCCCCAGCAGATCCCCCGGCCCGTCATCGGCGGCACTGCCCGGCACCCGCAGCATGTCGCCGTAGGAGCAGAGGATCACCTCGGGCCGGCGGGCCAGGGCCCGGGCGGCATCGATGGTGGCGGCGGGCGTGACGCAGACCGGACAGCCGGGGCCGTGGATCAGCCGCAGCCCTGGGGGCAGCAGCTGGTCGAGCCCCCAGCGCACGAAGGCGTGGGTCTGGCCGCCGCACACCTCCATCAGGGTCCAGGGGCGGGTGGTGATCGCCGCCAGCTCGGCCGCCAGCTCCCGCACGGCGGCCACCTCCGCCGTCGCCACCAGCGGAGCACTCACCAGGGACCCGGCGCCGCCGCGGCATCGGCGGGCAGGAAGGTCTGGACGGCGCGCATGTACTGGGAGCGTTCGTACTCGCTCGGATCGGGGCAGCGCTGCTGACTCATGCAGCCGATCAGCTCCCGGGCGGTGGCGTGCTCATGCTCCAGCAGCCACTGGCTCAGCTCCTCCTCCAGCCCCGCCAGCCGGCCGGGCCCGTGGCGCAGCAGGGCCGCCACCACCTGGGTGATGGCGGCGCCGGCCATCAGCAGCCGCACCACGTCGGTGCCGCGGTGCACGCCGCCGGTGGCCGCCAGATCCAGCGGGTGGCGGCCGTGCACCAGGGCGATCCAGCGCAGGGGCAGCCGCAGGTCGTGGGGGGTGGACAGCAGCAGGTTGGGCCGCACCTCCAGTTCCTCGATGTCGATGTCGGGCTGGTAAAAGCGGTTGAACAGCACCAGGCCATCGGCCCCTACGGCGGCCAGCCGCTTGGCCATGGCGCCGAAGTTGGTGAAGAAAGGGCTCAGCTTCACCGCCAGGGGCAGCGACACCTCGGCGCGCACCTCGGCGACGATCTCCAGCACCTGGTTCTCGATCGCCGCGCTGGAGAGATCCGGATCGGTGGGGACGGAATAGATGTTCAGCTCCAGGGCGCTGGCACCGGCCGCCTCCATCCGCCGCGCCGCCTGCACCCACTGGCCGGGGTGGGCGCCGTTGAGGCTGGCGATCACCGGCACCGACAGGCGGGAGCGGGCCTGCTCGAGGTGGCGCAGGTAGAGGTCGTGGCCCACGTGGAAGATCGAGGGCTCGGGGAAGTAGCTGAGCGCCTCGCCGTAGCTGTCGGCCCCCTGCAGGGTCACCCGGTGCAGCTCCAGCTGGTCGCGCTCGATCTGCTCCTCGAACAGCGAATGCAGGACCACGGCGGCGGCCCCGGCCTCCTCCAGCCGCAGCAGCTGGTCGATGTCCTCGCTCAGGGGCGCCGCGGCCCCCACCACCAGCGGGCTGCGCAGCTCCAGGCCCAGGTAGGTGACGGACAGATCGGGACGGATCATGCCGGTGCCTCGCTCGGCGATGGGGCCGGGGTGCCGGCGAGGGCCTGATAGATCGCCCAGCGCCGGGCCACCTCCAGCTCCGCCTGGCGGGCCAGGGCCCGGGCCCGCTCCGGCTGGCTGAAGGAGAGCATGCGGAAGCGGTTCTCCGTGGCCATCGCCTCGGCCAGGGGCCGCTTCTGACCCCGGCTGTCGATCTGCAGCGGGTGCTCGCCCCGTTCGGTGCGGCGCGGGTCGTAGCGGTAGAGCAGCCAGCGGCCGGAATCCACCGCCGCCTTCTGCTGCTCCATCCCCCGGGCCATGTCGATGCCGTGGGCGATGCAGTGGGAGTAGGCCAGGATCAGCGACGGCCCCGGGTAGCTCTCCGCCTCCAGGAACGCCCGCACCGTGTGCTCGTCGCGGGCCCCCATGGCGACGCTGGCCACATAGACCGTGCCGTAGCTCATCATCATCAACCCGAGATCCTTCTTGGGGGCGGCCTTGCCGCCGGCGGCGTACTTGGCCACCGCCGCCCGGGGCGTGGCCTTCGACATCTGGCCGCCGGTGTTGGAGTACACCTCGGTGTCGAGCACCAGGGCATTGACGTCCCGGCCGCTGGCCAGCACGTGATCGAGGCCGCCGAAGCCGATGTCGTAGGCCCAGCCGTCGCCCCCCACCAGCCAGACGCTCTTCTTGACCAGGGCATCGGCCATATCCAGCAGGCGGGAGGCCTCGGCGGTCTCCGGTGCCACGGCGTGCAGCAGGCGCTTGAGCTCCTCCACCCGCTGGCGCTGGGCGACGATGCCGGCCTCGTCGTGCTGGTCGGCGTCACGGATCGCCGCCACCAGGGCCGAGGGAAGCAGGGGGTCGGACCGCTCCGGCGCCGGCCCCAGCCGCTCCAGCAGTTCGAGGGCCATCTGGCGCTGCTGGTCGATGGCCACGCGCATGCCCAGGCCGAATTCGGCGTTGTCCTCGAACAGGGAATTGCTCCAGGCCGGGCCGCGCCCCTCGGCGTTGGTGCTCCAGGGGGTGGTGGGCAGGTTGCCGCCGTAGATGGAAGAGCAGCCCGTGGCGTTGGCCACCAGCATGCGGTCGCCGAACAGCTGGCTGGCCAACTTGAGGTAGGGCGTTTCGCCGCAGCCGCCGCAGGCGCCGGAGAACTCGAACAGGGGCTGCTGCAGCTGCTGCTGACCGATCTTGTGCAGGTTGAGGTCGCCGCGGGCCATCTCGGGCAGCCCCAGGAAGTAGTCCCAGTGCCCCCGGGCCTGCTCCCGCAGGGGGCGTTGGGGGGCCATGTTGATCGCCTTGCGTTTCGGCTCGGTGCGGTCGCGGGCCGGGCAGACCTCCACGCACAGGGCGCAGCCGGTGCAGTCCTCGACGGCCACCTGGATCGTGAAGCTGCGGCCCTTGAAGTCGGGATCCCGGGCCGGGGCCTGGCGGAATCCCTCCGGTGCGCCCACCAGAGCCTCCGGCGCCACCGCCTTGGCCCGGATCACCGCGTGCGGGCACACCATGACGCACTTGCCGCACTGCACGCACAGGTCGCTCTCCCAGACCGGCACTGTTTCGGCGATGTTGCGCTTCTCCCACTGGGCCGTGCCGGTGGGCCAGGTGCCGTCGCAGGGCAGGGCGCTGACCGGCAGGGCATCGCCGCGCCGCTCCAGCAGCGGCCCGATCACCTCCCGCACGAACAGCGGCGCGTCAGCGAGCCGGTCGGCCACAGGCGGCGCGACCGGGAGATCGTCTTCCGCCGGGAGCCGGCTCCAGTCGAGCGGCTGCAGGTTGTCGAGGGTGGCGTCGAGGGCGCGCAGGTTCATGGCCACCACCGCCTCCCCCTTGCGGCCGTAGGTCTTGCGCAGGGAGACGCGGATCTGCTCGATCGCCTCCTGGCGCGGCAGCACGCCGCTGACGGCGAAGAAGCAGGCCTGCATCACCGTGTTGATGTGGTTGCCCATGCCGGCCTCCCTGGCCACCCGGTAGGCGTTGATCAGCCACACCGACAGGCCCCGCTCGCGGATGCCGCAGCGCAGCGACGCCGGCATCCGCCGCCAGCTCTCCTCAATCGGGAAGGGGCTGTTGAGCAGCAACACCCCACCGGCGTCCAGGCCGGCCAGCAGGTCGAAGCGGTCGACGAAATCCCACTGGTGGCAGGCCACCAGGGTGGGGCGCTCGATCAGGTAGGGGGCGCGGATCGGCCGGGGGCCGAAGCGCAGGTGCGACACCGTGACCGAGCCTGATTTCTTGGAGTCGTAGACGAAGTAGGCCTGGGCGAACAGGTCGGTCTGCTCGCCGATGATCTTGATCGTGGCCTTGTTGCCCCCCACGGTGCCGTCCGAGCCCAGGCCGTAGAACACGGCGCGCACCTCATCGGCCCCATCGACATGGAAGTCGGCAGCGACGGGCAGCGAGCGATGGGTGACGTCGTCGTCGATGCCGACCGTGAAGTGGTTGCGGGGCTGCGGCAGCAGCAGGTTGTCGAACACCGCCTTGACCATCGCCGGGGTGAACTCCTTGGAGGAGAGGCCGTAACGGCCGCCCACCACCTGGGGCAGGGGGCGGTCGCCGTGGCAGGGGCGCCACTCCTCACTGAGGGCGGCCACCGCATCGAGGTAGAGGGGTTCACCGCCGGCCCCAGGCTCCTTGCAGCGATCAAGCACCGCCAGGGATTGCACCGTCGGCGGCAGGGCGGCGGCGAACAGCGATGCCACGAAGGGGCGGAACAGGCGCACCTTGAGCACCCCCACCCTTTCGCCGGCGGCGTTCAGGGCCAGCGCCGACTCCTCGGCGGTCTCGCAGCCGGATCCCATCAGCACCACCACCCGCTCGGCATCGGCGGCGCCCACGTACTCGTAGGGCCCGTAATGGCGGCCGGTGAGGCCGGCGAACTGCTCCATCGCCTCCAGCAGGTGGCCGGGAAGGGCGTCGTAGAAACGGTTCACCGACTCCCGCGCCTGGAAGTAGACATCCGGGTTCTGGGCCGTGCCCCGCAGCACCGGGTGGTCGGGGGAGAGGGCCCGCTGGCGGTGGGCCGCCACCGCCTGCATCGGCATCAGGGCGTGGAGCACCGCGTCGTCGATGGGCTCGATCTTCTGGATCTCGTGGGAGGTGCGGAAGCCGTCGAACATGTGCAGGAACGGCAGCCGCCCCAGCAGGCTCGCCCGGGTGGCGATGGCGGCGAAGTCGCCCGCCTCCTGCACCGAAGCGGAGCAGAGGATCACGCAGCCCGTGCCGCGGCAGGCCATCACGTCGCTGTGGTCGCCGAAGATCGAGAGCCCCTGGGCCGCCAGGGAGCGGGCCGCCACGTGCAGCACGGCGGGCGTCAGCTCGCCGGCCAGCTTGTAGAGGTTGGGCACCATCAGCAGCAGCCCCTGGGAGGCCGTGAAGGTGGTGGTCAGCACCCCCGCCTGCAGGGCGCCGTGGACGGTGCCGGCGGCGCCGGCCTCGCTCTGCAGCTCCACCACCGCCGGCACCGTGCCCCAGAGGTTGGGGCGGCCTTCGGTGTTCCAGGCGTCGGCCCACTCACCCATCGGCGAGGCGGGGGTGATCGGGTAGATGGCGATCGCCTCGTTGAGGCGATAAGCCACCAGGGCCACGGCCTCGTTGCCATCGACGGTGATGGTCATGCGGGGTCGTCCTCGACAAGGCTGAGGGCCAGGCCCACGTGCACCAGCACCCGATCGCCCACGGTCGCCTCGGGCAGGCAGGCCAGACTCACCTGCTGGCGCACCCCGCCGAAATCCACCTCGGCCATGCGCCAGAGTCCGTCGTCGTCGGCGTCATCGGTGGCGGGCGCGGCCCCGCTCGGCTCAGACGCTCCCGGCGGCGGCTGGACCCGGATCGAGAGGATGCGAGCCGGCACGGCCAGGCACATGGGGAGGGTTCGGCTCGGGGGCACTTCACCCGGTTGTAGGCGCGCCGGCCCGATCTGCCCACGGACCGCCCACCGCCCAGACCTGCCCCAGGGCCAGCCCACCGTCGCTGCAGGGCACGACCTCCGGCCAGAACGGCCGCAGGCCCCTGGAGCGCAGCGCCGCGATCGCGGCCTCCAGCAGCAGCCGGTTCTGGAAACAGCCCCCCGCCAGGGCCACCGGCAGCCCAGCACCGCCGGCCGTGGCGGGGGGCGCCATCGCCCCAGCGGCGAGAGCGACCGTGGCGGCCAGGGCCTCCGCCAGGGTGTGGTGGAACCGGGCGGCGCAGAGGGCCGGCGGCGTACCGACGGCGATCGCCGCCAGCAGCGCGTCCAGCAACGGTTCCCAGTCGAGCCAGCCCAGGCTGGGCCCAGCGGCAGCAGCGCCCGCCGCGACGGCCCCGGGCGGCAGCAGGGGGAGGGACCAGCGCCCAGTCTCCGGGGGTGCGGCGGCGGCGGCCCCCTCCAGCCGCAGCCCCCCCTCGCCCTCGTAGCTCTGCACCTGCACCAGGTCCAGCAGGGAGGCAACCGCATCGAACAGCCGGCCCATGCCGGTGCTCAGGGGGCTGTTGCAGCCGCTGGCGATGGCCTGCAGCAGCAGGCGGCGCTCGCCTGCCGCGAAGGCGGCCAGGTTGTGGCGGGCCCCGGGGTGGTCCAGGGCCCAGGAGCCGGCGGCGGCCAACAGTCCCAGGGCCGCCCGGCGGGGTTCCGCCATGGCCCGCTCCCCGCCCGGCAGCGGAAAGGGCCGCAGGGCCACCAGTCGCTGGCAGGGGGGGGCGCCGGGCCCGCCCAGCAGCAACAGCTCACCGCCCCACAGCTGGGGGCCGCCCTCGCCCCCCGGGGCGTAGCCGAGCCCATCCCAGGTGACGGCCAGCAACGGCAACGGCAGCCCGTGCTCGGCCAGCACGGCCAGGCCGTGGGCCCGGTGGTGCTGCACCGTTCGCCGTGGCCACGGCTGGTCGGCGGCGAGCTGGTGGCTGAGGTAGCCGGGGTGGGCATCGCAGGCGATCCGCGTCAGCCGCCCGCCCCAGCGCCGCTCGATCGCCGCCAGACCATCGGCCAACCGCGACAGCAGGCGGCCCTCGGCCAGATCCCCCAGGTGGGGGGCCAGCCACAGCCGCCCGTCCAGCGCCAGGGCCGGCGCACTCTTGAGATCCCCGCCAAGGGCCAGCACGCCATCGGGCGCCCCTCCAGGACCCGCCGCCAGCACCAGGGGCTCCGGGGCGTAGCCCCTGGCACGGCGCAGCAGGGCCGGCCGGCCATCGATCAGCTGCAGCACCGAATCGTCCAGGGGCCGGGCGATGGCGCGGTCGTGCACCAGAAAGACATCGGCGATGGGGCCGCCGGCGCCGCCCCCCAGCCGCTCCAGGGCCTCGAGGGGATCGGTGCAGAGCGGCTCACCGCAGGGGTTGCCGCTGGTGGCCACCAGCGGCCGGCCGAAGGCGTGCGCCAGCAGGTGGTGCAAGGGCGAGGCCGGCAGCATCGCCCCCAGGGAGGGGCTGCCCGGGGCCACGCCCGGCAGGGCTTCGGTGGCGGCCAGGCGTCGCCGCAGCAACACGATCGGGGCGGCGGGTTCCTCCATAGCCCGCCACTCAGCGGCATCGATAACGCAGAAGGGAGCGAGGGCCTCGGGCTCGGCCACCAGCAGGGCGAAGGGCTTGGCGGGCCGTCGCTTGCGCCGCCGCAGTCGGGCCACCGCTGCGGCGTTGGTGGCATCCACCAGCAGCTGGAAGCCTCCCACCCCCTGAAGGGCCAGGATCTCCCCAGCGGCGAGACGGCCGCAGCAGGCCCTGATCAAAGCTGCCAAGCTGCTGTCGCCGCCTGGACCCAGCAGGGGCACACCGGCACCATCCCAGAGGGCCAGCCGGGGCCCGCACACCGGGCAGGCGATCGTCTCGGCGTGGAAGCGGCGATCGGCCGGATTCTCGAACTCGCGGCGACAGGCGGGGCAGAGCGGGAACAGAGCCAGGCTGGTGTGGGCCCGGGCCCAGGGCTCGGCGGTGGCGATGCTGAAGCGAGGGCCGCAGTCGCAGCAACTGATGAAGGGATAGCCGAAGCGGCGATCGGCGGGATCGGCCAGTTCGGCCAGGCAGGCGCTGCAGGGGGCCCGATCGGCCACCAGGGCCGTTGCCACCAGGTCGATGCCGAGGCGCTCCGCCCCCCCGTCCAGGATCCGGACCCCCACCGGGAGCGCCCCGGACGCCCCCCCCGGGGCCGGCAGCCACAGCGGATCCAACCGCTCCAGCCGGGCCCCGGGGGGCAACTGGAGCGGCAGGCGCCGCAGGAAGGCCTCCAGGGCAGGGCGTTCCCCCTCCAGCTGCAGCAGCACCACACCGGGGCCGTTCTGCACCTCTCCGCTGAGGTGCAGGTCGGCGGCCAGCCGGTGCACCAGGGGCCGGAAGCCCACCCCCTGCACCACCCCGCGGCATTCCAGCTGCAGCCTGGCCCGGCCGGCCATGGGTGGTCGGCTCACCCGGCGACGGCCACCCGCTCCAGGCCCAGGGCCACCAGCAGCGCGGCCATGCCCTCACCGGTGCGGGCGGAGACCTCCACGATCCGGGCCTGGGGGGCCACCCGGGCCACGTTGCGGCGAGCCTGGGGAGCATCGAAGCCACAGGCCCCAGCCAGGTCGCCCTTGCTGATCACCACCACATCAGCGGAATGGAAGGTGGCCGGGTACTTGAGGGGCTTGTCCTCCCCTTCGGTGACCGACAGCAGCACCACCCGCAGGCTTTCGCCCAGGTCGAAGGCGGCCGGGCAGACCAGATTGCCCACGTTCTCGATCACCAGCAGCTCCAGGCCAGCCAGGGGATGGCCGAGGTGGTCGAGGTCGTGGAGAGCCCGGTGCACCATCGCCGCTTCCAGGTGGCAGGCCTGGCCGGTGGTGATCTGCAGGGCCGGCACCCCGGCAGAGCGCAGGCGACGGGCGTCGTTGTCGGTGGCCAGATCGCCGACGATCACCGCCATCGGATGGCGCACCGCCGCCGAAGACGGGGCCAGCTCCAGGGCCAGCCGCTCCAGCAGGGCGGTCTTGCCGGAGCCGGGGGAAGAGAGCAGGTTGATCACCCGGACGCCTGCAGCGGAGAAATGCTCCCGGTTGGCCGCCGCCTGGGCCTCGTTGTGCACCAGCAGGCGCTGGCCCAGCTCCAGGTGCCGGGGTACTTCGGTGGTGGCGGCCACCGGTTGGCCGCAATCGCAGTCGACACACATCGCAGGATCGACCCCCAGACAGGAGAGCGGCACGGAAAAGCCCCGCCGGGGCCCGGCCTTGCCCGAAGGCTAGGCACGGAGCTCCGACGGGGCCGGCAGGGCCACCGGGGCCATCCCGTGATCACCAGAGGCCACGGATCGGCGCGGGGGCCGGTTCGGGCTGGAAGATCGGCGCAGGGGCCGGTGCGGGCTGGATGATGGGTTCCGGTGCGGGAGCCGTGGCAGCCGCCACCGGGCGGGCACCGAAGCGGTAGCGGAAGCCGATCTTGCCGCCGAAGCTGTTAAAAGCGTCGAAGGTCAGGTTCTCGGAGGAATAGCCGCCAGCACCTTGATAAACGCCCTCAAGGTAGACATCGGAGTTGTAGCTCATGGCGTAGCTGACGCCCACCTTGGCCTGCCAGCCGAACAGCCCCTTGTTGACGCTGTTGGTGGGGAAGCCATTCAGACTGAAACTCGGGGTGCTCAGGTTGGTATACCCGATGCCACCGCCGATGTAGGGCGTCCAGCGGCTGTTGGTCTCGATGTCGTAGTAGAGGCTGGCCAACACATCACTCTTGTTGATGATGCCGGAGACGTTGTTGGTGAAGGGCACGATGCCGAAGGCACCGAAGCCGATCGGGTTGGCGGAACCAACGGCGTTGAGGCTGGCCCGGCTGTAGCCGTAGGTGAGCTCGGCGCGCAGGGCGCCGAAGTCGTAACCAACGCCGACATCTCCGGAGAACCCACCGCCCAGATCAAGCTTGGTGGAGTTGTTGTTGCCGAAGTTGTACAGCAGAGGGGTGAAGAACGGTGAAACCAGCGTGCCGTTGCTGTTGACCGTCTGGTCACTGGGGGTCTGGGCGCCGGCACCGATGGTGAGGTACCAGCCCTGGGCGGAATAGACCTCCTTCACCACGGGCTGCGGGTAGGTCTGGGCGATGAGGGTGACCTCAGGCGCGACCTGGGGAGCCAGGCTTGCGCTGGGGGCTGCCACTGTCGGCGTGGTCTCCAGGGCCGGAACCGCCGCGACGGAACTCTCACTGGGGACGGCTTCAACGTTCCCGGGAAGACTTGCGGACGTTTCCAAAGTCACAGGATTCGTCACTGGCTCGGCGCGTTCGCCAGCAGTCCTGACCTCCGCCATTGCGGGACCACCAAGCAGGAGGCCGCCCGTTGCGGCGATTCCTACACCGCGGAGAAAAGTCCGATGGAATGTCCTTGTGAAATTCCTCGTAAAAAAAGTCATGGGGGTTGCGTTCCTCTCACTCATTCATGAATAAACCCACGCCATGGAGGAATTGACAGGCCATGGACAGCATCAGGCCTGGCACAGAGTGGGGGAAAAAAGAAAACTTGCACAAGATTACGTTTCACCCCTGAATCCTTCGCTAATTGGACCTTAGACATATAATAAAAAGAACTTTTTCCGGTCCTGGTCGGGATATCCGCCAACCAGGGGCGCTACCTCCCCAGCGCCCGCCAGGCCTGCCAGGCCCCCAGTGGCCGGCTCAGTCGAGCTCCAGGGAGGCCAGCTGCAGTTCCCGGCCCCGCAGCAACTCCCGGCTGATGCGGCCGCAACGCGGGCAATCGCAGCAGCCATCGCGCGCCAGGAACGGCTGCTCGCAGGCGGCACAGAAACACTCGGCAGGAACCGCCTCGATCTCCAGCCGGGAGCCGGCGGCGATCGTGCCCGCCATCACCACCGTGTGGGCCAGGCGCAGGGCTTCGATCTCCACCCCCGCCAGGCTGCCCACCCGCAGGGTGATCGCCGCGATGCGGCGGGCGCCGTGCAGGGCGGCCTGCTCCAGAACCTGCTCCCGCACGGCATCCATCAGGCTCAACTCATGCATAGGGCGCCGCCCCCTCCCCCAACCAACCCCGCAGCAGCCTCCGCGCCTCGGGCAGCTGGCGCCGCAGCTGCGGCGAGAAGCGATCGCCCCAGGAGAAGTCGAAGGCCGGCACCAGCAGCTCGTGGGCCGGCACGCAGCGGCCGAACAGCTGTTCGGCCAGGGCCAGTAACCGAGCGGGCGCCACCCGGTGCGTGTCCCGCTCCCAGCCGCCTGAGGCCACCAGGGGCCGCAGCAGGCAGGGGCTCCGGGGCGGCGCCAGCCAGGCATCGACGATCAGCAGGCGATCGGCGGCGGCCACCGCCTCGGCCAGCTCGGGGGTGAGCTGGTGGCGCTGCAGCCCCAGGCCCTCCACCAGGTGCCAGCCCACCCCGTCATCGCCCCGCAGGGGGTTGCCGATGCCGATCAGCAGCGCGCCTCCGGTGCCGACGCCGGCGCCGCTCATCCCCGCAGGCGCTCGGCCAGCACCGTGCCATCGGCGGCCAGCAGCTGCAGGCGCAGGGGCATCTGGCCGGCGGCATGGGTGGAGCAGGAGAGGCAGGGGTCGAAGCAGCGGATGCCCGCCTCCACCCGGTTGAGCATCGCCTCGGGGATCTCGGCGCCGGCGGGCACCGGATCGGGGATGTACTCCCGGGCGATCTGGTGCACGGTGCGGTTCATCGCCAGGTTGTTCTGGCCGGTGGCGATGATCAGGTTGACGCTGGTGAGCAGCCCGTCGTCATCCACCTTGTAGTGGTGGAAGAGGGTGCCCCGGGGCGCCTCGCTCACCCCCACCGCCTCGTTGCGGTTGAGGGAGGCCCGCAGCCGGATGCGGCCGTGCATCAGGTCGGGGTCGGCCACCAGGATCTCGATCGCCTCCAGGCAGGCCACGATCTCCACCAGCCGCGCGTGGTGGTAGGCGAAGCTCGAGGTGACGGGCTGGCCGCTGCGCTGGCGCAGCTCCGCCAGCTCCCGGTCGGCCCAGGGGGTGCCGATGCTGTCGCAGACGTTGAGCCGCGCCAGGGGGCCCACCCGGTAGATGCCGTCCGGGTAGCCCAGGGGTTTGTAGTAGGGGAACTTGAGGTAGCTCCAGGGTTCCACCGCCTCACCGAGGAAATCGGCGTAGTCGTCCTCGCTGAGCTGGTCGGCCACGATCGCCCCGGTGGCATCCCGGAAACGGATGCGCCCCTCGATGTGCTCCCAGAGCCCGTTGGGGGTCACCAGACCCATGAACAGGCTGGGGAAATCGCCGAAGACCCGCTGCTCCTTCTGCAGGGGGCCATCGAGGAGCTTCTTGTAGAGCTCCAGCGCCAGGGTGACGGTGGCGCGGGCCTCGGGCAGGCGATCCAGGATCCAGTCCCTGGCCTCCTGGCTCAGGGGGGAGCGCACGCCCCCGGGCACCGCCCAGGCGGAGTGGATCTTGCGGCCGCCCAGGAGCTCCAGGATCTGCTGGCCGAACTGGCGCAGGCGGATGCCGGCCCGGGCCAGGTCGGGGTCGGCGGCCATCAGGCCGAAGACGTTGCGCTTGGCCGGATCGCTCTCCCAGCCCAGCAGGAAATCGGGGCTGCTGAGATGAAAGAAGGAAAGGGCATGCGACTGGGTGAGCTGGGCCAGGTTGAGCAGGCGCCGCAGCTTGTCGGCCGCCGGGGGGATCGAAAGGGCCAGCAGCTTGTCGCCGGTCTTGGCGGCCGCCAGCAGGTGGCTCACCGGGCAGATGCCGCAGATGCGGGCCGTGATGCCGGCCATCTCGGTGAAGGGCCGGCCCTCGCAGAATTTTTCGAAGCCCCGGTACTCCACCACGTGGAAGCGGGTGTCGGTGAGGTGGCCGGCGTCGTCGAGGTGGAGGGTGATCTTGGCGTGGCCCTCGATGCGGGTGACCGGATCGATGATGACGGTGCGGGTCATGGCGTTGTCCTCATCCGAAGCGCAGCATGGCGGCCCCTTCCATCGCCGGCCGATCGCCGGCCAGCAACGGGGTGATCGCCTCGCGGATGCGCTCGGCGGAGGGGGGGCAGCCCGGGAGGAAAAGATCCACCGGAATCACCTCATGCAGGGGCAGCACCCTGGGCAGCAGTTCGGGCACGATGCCGGGGGCGAAGGGCAGCTGGCCCGTGGCATCGGCCAGCTCCAGGTAGCCGCGCTCCAGCACCGCTTTGGCGCCGTCGTGGCCGCCATCGAGCAGGTTGCGCAGGCCGGGGACGTTGGCGGTCACGGCGCAGTCGCCGAAGGAGATCACCAGGGCGGTGCGCTGGCGCAGTTGCAGGGCCAGCTCCAGGTTGTCGACATTGGCCACCGCCCCCTCCACCAGGGCGATGTCGACGTTCTCGGGGTAGATCTTGACGTCGCTGCCGACCGGCGAGAACACCACATCCACCTTCTCGGCCAGGTCGAAGAGGAACTCATCGAGATCCAGGAACGACATGTGGCAGCCGGAGCAGCCCGCCAGCCAGACGGTGGCGAGGCGGAGCTTGGCGGCGGCGGGGGAGGGGGTCATGGGGTGGGGGGTCACTGGTTGTGCCAGCGGTGCTGGTCGCGGGCGCTGCGCAGCAGGGCGGGCAGGCTGGCGTCAGGCTGCTTCTCGGCGGTGGTGTCGGTGTTGCGGAACAGGGCGCCGGTGGGGCACACCTCGACGCACTTGCCGCAGGAGGTGCAGGCCTGCACCTGGCCCCAGGGTTCATCGAGCCCGGCAACGATGTGGCACTGGCCGCCGCGGCTGCCGATGTCCCACACGTGGGCCCCCTCGATCTCATCGCACACCCGCACGCAGCGGGTGCAGAGAATGCAGCGGTTGTGGTCGAGGGTGAACTGGGGGTGGGAGGCATCCACCGGCCGCTGGGGGTACTGGTAGGGGAAGCGGGAGTGGTCCATGCCCACGGTCACGGCCATGTCCTGCAGCTCGCAGTGGGTGTTGGCGACGCAGACGGCGCAGACGTGGTTGCCCTCGGCGAAGAACAGCTCCACCGTCATGCGCCGGTACTCCTTCAGCCGGGGCGTGTGGGTGTGCACCACCATCCCCTCGGCGGCGGCGGTGCTGCAGGCGGGCAGCAGCTTGGTCGACCCCTCCACCTCCACCAGGCACAGCCGGCAGGAGGACACGGGGTTGAGGCCATCGAGGTGGCACAGGGTGGGGACATCGGCCGCGGCGGCCCGGGTGGCCTCCAGCAGGCTGGCGCCCGCCGGCACCGCCACGTCCTGGCCGTTGACGTTGAGGGTGACGACGGCCATCAGCGGACCCTCCCGGTGGCGACGCAGCCCGAAGGTTCCCGGCAGGCGGCCTCGTATTCATGGCGGAACCAGCGCAGGGTGCTGAGGACCGGATTGGGGGCCGACTGGCCCAGGCCGCAGAGGCTGGTGACCTTGACCATCTGGCAGAGGGCATCGAGGCGTTCCATGTCGGCGGAGGTGGCGCGGCGCTCCACGAAGCGATCGAGCAGCTGGGCCAGCTGCACGGTGCCGGCGCGGCAGGGCACGCACTTGCCGCAGCTCTCGTTGACGCTGAAACCCATGAAGTGGCGCGCCACCTCCGGCATGGAGGTGCTCTGCCCCATCACCACCATGCCGCCGGAGCCCATCATCGAACCGAGCTCCACCAGGCTTTCGTAGTCGACGGGGGTGTCGAGCCGTTCCGCCGGGATGCAGCCCCCCGAGGGCCCCCCGGTCTGCACCGCCTTGATCGGGGAGCCATCGGGCACCCCGCCCCCGATCAGCTCCACCACGGTGCGCAGGGAGGTGCCCATCGGCACCTCCACCAGGCCGGTGTTGACCACCGCCCCGGAGAGGGCGAACACCTTGGTGCCCTTGCTGTGGGCGGTGCCCATGGCGGCGTACCAGTCGCCGCCCTGGCGCAGGATCGCCGGCACGGCGGTGAAGGTCTCGACGTTGTTGATCAGGGTGGGCGCCCCCCAGAGGCCCGACTGGGCCGGAAAGGGCGGGCGGGGCTGGGGCATGCCCCGCTGACCCTGGATCGAGAGCAGCAGGGCCGTCTCCTCGCCGCAGACGTAGGCGCCGGCCCCCACCCGCACCTCCAGGCGCAGGTTGAAGCTGGTGCCGTGGATGTGGTTGCCCAGCAGGTGCCGGCTGCGGGCCTGCTGCAGGGCCAGCCGCAGCCGTTCGATCGCCAGGGGGTACTCCGCCCGCACATAAACAAAGCCCCGCTCGGCGCCGACGGCGTAGGCGGCGATCGCCATCCCCTCGATCAGCCGGTGCGGATCGCTCTCCAGCACGCTGCGGTCCATGAAGGCGCCCGGGTCCCCCTCGTCGGCGTTGCAGACCACGTAGCGGGGGCCGGGGGGCTGGAGGGCCACCGTGTCCCACTTCAGGCCCGTCGGATAACCGGCGCCACCACGGCCGCGCAGGCCGCTGCGGCGTACTTCGTCGCGCACCTGCTCGGGGCTGAGCTCCTGCAGAACACGCTGCAGCTGGGCGTAGGTGCCGAAGGCGATCGCGTCGTCGATGGATTCGGGATCCACCTGACCGCAGCCCTCGAGCACCACGGGCCGCTGCAGGGCGAAGAAGGGGGCCTCCAGATCGAGCCGATGGGCCGCCAGGGGGTCGCCGCTGCCGGGGGCAGGGCTGCTGGGGAGGGCGGCGGCGATCAGGGCCCCGGCCTGCTCCGGTGCCATGCCGCCGAAGAGCTGGGTGGGGCCGGGCCCGTCGCAGGCCACCAGGGGGCCGCTGCCGCACAGGCGCAGGCAACCCACCGGCTTGATCGTCAGCTGGGAGGGATCGAGGCCGGCGGCGTCACGGGCACCCTCCAGGGCGTTGCGCAGGGCCTGGCTGCCGGCGGAACGGCAGCCACTGGCATCACAGCAGCGCACCTGCACAGGGGAGGGCATGGTGAACCGGGAGCGCCTCTCCTTTTGCTAGCCAGGAAATGGCCGGGGCGCCGTTCATGTCGGCGTGGCCAGGGCTTTGGCAATGCTGTCCAGGATGGAGCTGGCCCTGAACCAATCCCGCGAGCTGGGCGCCGATCAGGTGGTGGTGCGCTGAGGCAGGCCGGCGGCCTCCAGCCGGGCGTCCAGCGCCTCGGGCTGATCCACCGGCAGCCGCGTCATGAGCTCCCCATCCACCACCAGCACCGGCGCCTGGCCGCAGGCCCCCAGGCAGCTGACGTGCTGCAGGGCCCAGACGCCATCGCCCGCCGGATCGTCCAGGCGCACCCCCAGCCGCTGCTCGATGCGGGCCGCCACCTGGGCGCCCCCCTTCACGTAGCAGGCGGTGCCGAGGCAGACGGCACAGCGATGGGCGGTGGGGGGCTCGAGCCGGAACAGGTGGTAGAAGCTGGCCACCCCATGGACGCGGCTCAACGGCAGCCGCATCCCGGTGGCCACATCCCGCAGCGACTCCGGCGCCAGATAGCCGTGGAGCTCCTGCACCTGATGGAGAACCTCGATGAGCGCATCCGCCCGGGCTCCGTGTCGACGGATCACCTGGGCGATGCGCGGGTCGGTGCTGGCTGCGGCCGAAGGGGTCATGCCGTTGTTCTCCCACCGTCCCTTGCTAGCCAAAGCCCACGCCATGGTCAGCAGAGAGCAGCAGCAATGCGGCCGGACTCTCTGTAGCCAGCGAACTGGACGCTACCTATTACCATCTGCTGCATGTGGGCGCCCACGCCATGAATCTCCTGCTTCAGGCCCAGTTAGCGGCCATGGCGTTGAGTTTTGTTTTGCTGTTCCCAACATCAGCCCTGGCGTGCGAAAAGCACATCAACGGCCATCAGCGCAGCTCCGACACCAACGCGGAAGCCTCCAACCGATAACTCGCCACCACCGGGGTGGTGGCATGGGCCTCCTGGTGATTGGTTGTCCCCTTCGTCAGTCCGGATCATTTGACTCCAGCCCAACCTCGCGATCACCAACGAATCGTCGTCTCGGCTGTTGCTCTGATCGCGCTCTTTCTGGTGGATCTGGTTCTAACCAGAACCATGGGAATCACCCTGTTCCAGTACCACTAGATCCCTGTGGTTCTGGCGGCCTCGTTCGCGACGCCGCGCCAGGTGGTCTGGTTCACGAGTCTGGCCATCGTGCTGACCGTCATCTGGTCGCTTCAGGCACCCCGGGTCTCGACGCTGGAGCTGATGCTGCGGCTGGTCGGCCTGATCGGCATGGCCTGGGTGTCGATGCATCTGGCCCGGGAGCTTCAAGCCAAGGAGCGCAGCAATCGGGAGTTCAAGGAGCACTACCAGTTGCTGGCCGAAAACGCCCCGGATGTGGTCCGCGGAGGAGCGCACCAAGGCGGCCCTGGCGGCCTCGGAGGAGCAGCTGCGCCTGACGATGGAGAACGCCTCGACCGGCATCGCCCTGCTCGACGCCCAGGGCCATTTCCTCTCCATCAACCCCACCGGCCGCGGGCTGCTCGACCAGGATCATGTTGATCTTGTGGGCCTGACCTGGCAGGCGTTCTCACCGGCGGAGGACCAGGCCCGCGAAAGCCCGTTGATGGAGGAGCTCCTGGGCGGCCGGCTTCCTTGCTATCGGTTGCGCAAGCGCATTCTCCACAAGGCCGGCAGCTCCATCTGGGTGGATGGCAGCGTGTCCTGCTCCCGCCATGCCGACGGCAGCACAGCCTTCGTGATCGCCCAGTTCAATGACGTCACCGAGATGGTGCAGGCCGAAGCCGCCCTGGCCACCTCGGAAGAGCGCTACAGGCTCCTGGCGGAGAACTCCAGCAATGTGGTGCTGCTCATCCAGGACGGGCTGATCAGCTGGATCTCCCCCTCGCTCACCGGCATGCTGGGTTGGCAGCCGAAGGACTGGATCGGCCATCCCCTCAGTCGCTTCATCCCCGCTGACGAGCATCCCGCCCTGGAGCGCGACCTCCACGCCCTGGCCGACGACCGCAGCCATCGCTGGGTGGAACTGCATGCCAGCCCCCACCGGGATCTCGATGGACACCTCAATGGCATCGTCGGATCGTTCCGGACCGTGGATCAGGAGGTGGCCGCCTAGCGGGAGCTGGCCCGCCGCGCCTGCACCGACGAACTGACCGGCCTGGTGAACCGCCACGAGGCCCTCGAGCAGATCACCGCCATCGCCGGCCGCGTGCTGCGCCATGGCGACGCCTCCGCCGTGCTGTTCTGTGACCTCGACAACTTCAAGGAGATCAACGACACCTTCGGCCATTTGGCGGGCGACGAACTGCTCCGGACCGTGGCCGCCAGGATCCGCATGGGCCTGCGCAGTGGCGACATGGCCGCCCGCATCGGAGGCGACGAGCTGATGGTGATGCTTCAGGGGGTGCGGAGCCTGGGTGATGCGGTGACCATCGCCGAAAAGCTGCGTCGGGCCGTGGCCCAACCGATCCCCACCAGTGCCGGCGACCTGTCGATCACCCTGAGCATCGGCGTCACCATGGTCGAACCGGGCGAAAGCCCCGACGCGATCATCTCCAGGGCCGATCGCGCCATGTACCGGGCCAAGCAGACCGGGCGCAACCGGGTGCTGGCCTTTAACGAAGAGAGCGACGGGGTCGAAGCGCGGAACGTCTCCTGGCAGCCCGTGCTCTGAGGGGTTCGGGCCGTTGGTCGGCGCTGCCATGCAACGGCCCGCGACGATCCACAGCCGCCCATCCCTGGCCGCCACGAAAGCAGGAAGGATGGGCCCCGTCCTTGCCCCGCGAGCCCGTGCCACCGGCCCTGCCTGAAGAGAACGCTGAGCCGACCGTCATGACCATCGTGGCGATCGATCATGTTGTGCTGCGCTGCAGGGATCTGGAGCGCATGGAGCGCTTCTACCTCGACGTGCTGGGATGCACCGTGGCACGACGCAACGAAGCACTCGGCCTGATCCACCTCCGGGCTGGCAACAGCCTGATCGATCTGGCGGCCGTCAACGGGGAACTGGGTCGTCGGGGAGGTGCGGAGCCGGCGGCGGAAGGCCACAACCTCGATCACATTTGCCTGCGGATCGAACCCTTTGACGAAGAGGCCTTGCGGGCCCATCTCCGCCGCCACGGCCTTGAGGCCGGCCCCCTCCATCACACCTATGGAGCCGAGGGTGTCGGCCCGGCCCTCTACTTGGACGATCCGGAGGGGAACAGCCTCGAACTCAAGGGCCCACCCCAGGGCTGAAACGGCCACCGGAATGGGCGGTTTTCAGCCACGCCAGGTGGGCTGCCCCCCGGGTTCCAGGGTGCCGCGACGGCGCCAGAGTGCGGCCGGACTCACCTCGATGCCATGCTGGCGGGCCAGATCAGCTGCTGCCTGGGGAGTTTCAGAGGTTTGCAAGGCATCGGCGAACACCGGATCACGCTGAGCCAGATCCTTGACGCGATGGAGAGCGTCCGTGGCATTGGGCTGAGCATGGGTACTTGTGCTGGATCGTTCACAGGTTGTCATCGGATCTTCCCTTCTTCTGATTCAGCCTAATCAGAATAAAATGCTCCCAAGATGAGTGAAAACACCCATCCCATCGCCTCACGACGTCCGGAAATAGGCGGCCCCCTTGCCGCTGCTGGCGGCCGTCCCGTAGATCGTTGCAGAAGGAAAGTATTCGGCCTCCAGCTGTACCGTGCCGGCCACATCGTCTCCGGCCGTTTCAGCAATGAACTGCAGGGTGAGGTCGATGCCGGACGCGATGCCGGCCGCCGTCCAGATGGCCCCATCCCGGGTGAAGCGCTCCTCCACCACCTCCACATCACCGAGAGCCCGCAGGCGCCCCAGGGAGGCCCAGTGGGTGGTGGCGTCGAGTTCCTCCACCCCCGGGAACAGCACGATTCCGAAGGTTCCGGTCCGCTCTCCGGTGGACGCCCACAGGTGCAAGGCAGGCTCCAAGTGTCACCCCAGCAGCGCCTGCACGCTGGCCAGCTTGTCGTCGAGGCTCTGGTCGCGGTCGTTGCGGGTGTTGATCGTCACGGTGGTGAAGATCCGCGGGCAGCCCATCGCGTGCACCGCGACATGGCAGGCCTCGATCGCGGCCATCACGGGCGCCCACTCCCCCTCGATACCGGTGCCGTTGGGGTGCAGCCGGATCGTGAGCCCGGCCTGCTGCAGCACCCGCTCACAGGTGGCCACATAGGGCGCCAGGCTGACGCCCACGCCGATCGGCACCACGCAGAGATCAACGATCACCTTCATGGCGAGGGACGGGCAGGGGGCCCATCCTCACCAGGTGCCGATGCTGAACAGCAACTGCAACAGCGCAAATCCAGCCAGGCAGGTGGCGGCCAGTAGCGGAGCGACATGAACCAACTTCGGTATCCCACGATGGCTTCGGTCTAGTCCTGGTGGTGTTCCAGGGAAAGGTCGTGGAACCGGTGCGTATGGAGAGCCACAGACACAGTTGGAGATGAACTTTTGTCCTGACTGGCGTGCGTCGTAGCCAGCCTTTCGCCATGGGGGCAGGGGGACTTGAACCCCCACAGCCTTGCGGCCTGCATGGCGTCCCCTGAAGTGGTGTAAATCCCCCGGCACCCCCACCCCGGCGTAGCCGGGGTGGGCCGCGCACCTCAGGCCGATCGGCTTAGCGGCTGGCGTTGCAAGGGGTGGGCAGGCCCGTTTCCC
>Ga0247843_1004133_pt1 | contig 22232 bp, 22 predicted proteins | sample LaCruzMarch2017__FD_192420 | JGI IMG/M metagenome (GOLD analysis project Ga0247843, IMG submission 192420) | Freshwater microbial communities from meromictic Lake La Cruz, Castile-La Mancha, Spain - LaCruzMarch2017_8m | ecosystem: Environmental > Aquatic > Freshwater > Lake | place: Spain...
CCCGACGGTAACTCATAGTAGTGCTCTCCTTTTTGTAGCTAAAAAGAAAATACACTACTACCGTCGGGAACCCTGTCTTTTCAGCTACTTATCCAGTTTGAGTTGCACTACGAAATTTTTTTCGGGATATTATACCTAAAGCCTAAACCCGCGAGATGCTCTAGCGCCGCTTGACTCAGTCCTAGATTCACTTGCCCATAGACATCCAGATTGGGAACAACAAGCCAGCCGCCCTCTAAACGGAGCAAAGAAACATGGTCTACGGCGCTATCCTGCCACCCGTAGAATCCCAAGAAGCCCGCACTAAACTTAAATTTTTTGTAACTACCTTGCACCCGCGCCGCCACTTTATAGGCATCGTTCTGTTCAGACGGGCCAGTATCCCACACTGCAAATCCAGCCTCCAAATGACCTCTAAGTCTAAGCGCGCTCTTAGATGAACCTAAGAGTGCTTTTGAAAACGTCACCGCCAACTCGTAGGCACTACTGTCTGTATAGCGTCTTGCTTGCTTGAAATCTCCGGCCGGGGTTTTTAAGTTTATTAAAATCGCTACGGTGGGCTTCAGCGGGTCACCGTGATCCCCTAAGACTCTGAGTTTGGTTCTGATGATAACATCTCCACCAGTGTGTCCCCTAGATTTCTCAAGCTCGTAACGTTCTACCACGCTTGGAGAAAGATTCCAGGTATCCACTCCACTCACGACTTCTAACTCTGCCGCATCACCAAACGGCACTAGCAGGCTCAATACGACCCCTTGCACTTTACCTAAACGATCGCGGCCCAGGAAATCTGTTTTTACATCAACTCTAGGAAGTCTTGAAATCTTTGCTTCCTGAGCGTGATCCAAAAATAAAAAAGCGTAAGCCCCTGTACTCCCAGGATTCGGCCCGTCGTATTGAGCGTAAGACGGAGCCGAATAAATGATTGGAAAAAAGAAAAGTGCCAACCCCTGCAACAACCGCCGTCTCTTTTTCCAACCCCTCATCGCGCGATTCAGTATCGCGATAGAGATCAGATGTCAAATCACTGCGGTATTTATTCGCCCCAAATACTTTCTTCGCCCTTAAGCCAAGCTTCAACACTTGCGATCGTGACAGACTTTGGCCGCTCAATAGGAAAGCCTAGGGCGCGCGACCATAACAAAGCCGAAAGCACTCCAATGGCACGACTCACTCCAAAGAGAACCGTATAATAGTCATACTCACGCATTCCAAAACCCAAGAGCAACGCGCCAGAATGGGCGTCCACATTGGGCCATGGGTTTTTTATTTTTCCCAAGCTCTGTAGTATCGGGGGCACGGTATTAAAAATATTGGTTACGGTCTGCACCATCTCGTCGTTAAGTAGGTGTTTTTTTGCAAACTCAGCCTGCGCGGTAAACCTTGGATCTGTCTTTCGAAGCACTGCGTGTCCGTACCCTGGAACAACCTTACCTTCAGCAAGAGTTTTCTTTACGTACTCTGCGATCTGTTCTCCGCTGGGCTTAGACGTACCCAGGGACTTCTGCATTTCAAGAATCCACTTAATCACCTCTTGATTTGCTAAACCATGTAAAGGGCCCGCTAGACCGTTCATTCCGGCAGCAAAGGATAAGTACGGGTCACTGAGTGCTGAGCCCACGAGATGCGTCGTGTGTGCTGAGACATTGCCACCTTCATGATCCGCATGAATCGTAAGATACAACCTCATCAGCTCAGCAAACTCTGGCTTATCAAAACCCATCAAGTGTGAGAACTGCTGCGACCAATCGAGCCCAGCAGTTCTAGCGATGTTCTTATGTCCGAGATACTTACGTCGATAGACATAGGCTGCTATATCAGGAAGTTTTGCGAGTAAATTCAAGGAATCCTCAAAGGCAGCGTCCCAGTAGTCTTTTTTTGCCATACCCTCTGCGTATCGCTTTGCAAAAACAGACTCCGTTTGGAGAGCCATAATCCCGATTACAAACTGGGTCATCGGATGCGCAGAAACCGGTAGAGCATCGAGTGTCGCGTACACATGGCTTGGTACTTGAGACCGAGAATCTAGGTCTTTCTGAAGGGACTTAACTTGTTCTACCGTTGGAAGCTCGCCGGTAAGAAGTAGGTAGAATAATCCCTCTGGTAGGGGCTCACTCCCATTCGGAGCCTTCGGTAGTTTGGCCTGTAGCTCTGGTATCGTAAAACCCCTGAATCGAATGCCTTCGTTAGCATCTAAAAGAGAGGTTTCGTAAACCATGCCAGTAATTCCACGCATCCCTTGGAAGGCTTGAGATAACTGCACTTCGCCAATTTTTTTTGAGCCGTGCTCTTTGAGTAATTCTTTTAGTCTCACTGCCGCGGCATCAGACTTCGCTTTAAATACACTTTTTAAATTTTCCATGACTGTAAAGGTAAATGAATCTCTGGATGCCCTCTAGAAAAATTTTTACTTTACGCGCATGGTTATAGATATGAAACCCTCACTACGCCCTTGTTCTTTTGTTTTTCTGAGTCTCGTGCACGCTCCAAAAGCCTTGCTAGCGGCCAATCTATGGGTGTTTGCACTAGTCTCCGTGGCTGTCCTCCCTGAGCGTGCCTACTCCTTTGATAAATCCCCTCACCCATCGATCGAAGTTGGTGGTGAGTGCGAAGAAGTTGCCGAGCCCGATCTTGCGACTGTCGTTTTTGGCGTTGAAGAGCTGGATAGTGATAGCAGAAAAGCCTATCAAAGGATGACCGAGAAATTAGAAACGTTGCGATCTTCTCTTATAAAACTAAACCTCGCCCAGGCACGTATGACCACCACGGCGCTTTACCTGAATGAAAGAAAAGAATGGGAGAAAGAAAAACTTGTTTCTTTAGGGTTTGAGTCAAAAGCGACTCTAGAGCTAGAGACGAAAGACCTAAAGGGCATTTCTAATGCGATAAACATCGCAACCGAACAGAAGATAAAAAATATTTCGCAGTTAGCATTCTCGCTAAGTTTTAACCGCATGAATCAGCTCAAAGGAACCTGCTTAAACCAAGCGACAAAAAACGCCGAATATAAAGCACATCAGATGGCGGTGTCTCTGGGGGCGCGCTTAGATAAGATCGTGCATCTTACGGAATTTACAGAAAGCAGTCCTGATCACCAACCATTTCCTGGAGTCAGAATGGAAGCGATGAACGCTAAATCCGCTTCTTCTGACCTAGGACTTGTCTTGGATCCAGGTGTGAGAAAGATACGATTAAAAGTAAAAGCCGTGTTTGGTCTGAGACCATAGTTTGGCCCATCTACCCAAAATTCTTATCACAGGCGCCTCAGGGTCTTTAGGTACGCAAGTTTTAAAGCTCCTTGGCCAGAGCGATCAATTCATTATTGTCCTTGAACCCAATGAGCACCGCTTGAAAGCTTCTGAATGGCTTAAAGCGGGATTTCAAACTGTTTCATTAGATCTTGCAGAATCAGCACAAGACTTTCAGCGATCCATCGCAAACCTCCCGTCACTACCTCCCATCGGTATCTGTGTGCATTTAGCCGCGCTCTATAGGTTTGGAGCTGATTCGAATGATGTACTTCGAGTGAACGTACTTGCGACAGAGAATTTACTGTCTTGGATGTTGTTGTTAAATTGTCGAAAGCTCGTTTTTGCAAGTTCTATAGCTGCTTTTTTAGAGCGTTCTGGGTCGTTCTTTAGGACCAATGGTTACCGGGAGATCTACGGAGTTTCAAAAGTCCAAGGGGAAGACCTCATTCAATCCTATATTTCACAAGGAAAACTTGATTCCGCCATTTCCCATCAGCTACCTCCACTCACTGCGCCAAGAGTTTCCACTGGGCATGACTTTAGACTCGACGGTCCGTACGCTATTTTTGAGTTTCTACGCACCTATCAGCCTTTATTTAAGAAACTACCCGCCTCTTTATATCCACGGTACCCTAGACTCACTCCCGTATGCTTAATGCCGCTTGATGAAGCTGCAAAATTAATCTCAGACTCAGTAATGAATCTCCTCCAGAATAAGGATGAAAATCACAGACATCAGATCGAGAAACATTTCCTTACCTTTGCGCCCACCATTGAGCTACTAAAACAGCAACTCGAGCAAACTTTTGATTGGACGATTCCAATGATTCTCACCGATCAACCCTTTAACTTGGATTGGCGACACCGCACAACTGCTTTAATACCCGGCTATCCAAGAGAAGGATTCAGTTACTTCCATGCCATGAGTGCACTCATAGAGCCCAAAAAAAATAGAAATCGAAAGTCGGACTCTACTGCGAACCCCTACGACACGTACGCAAAATCATTTCTCGAATCCTATAAACTCAGGCTTGGGAATTGATACTCTATCCAACGCTTTAACTTCTGATCTGGCGTGGTCTTTATTCGAAGAGGCCTTCGGGTGATGGGGTGAAGAAACTCAAGCTTCTCTGCAACGAGTGCAAGCTGAGGGGCCATTTTGCGGGACTTTGCGGTCCCGTACATAGGATCCCCTAGGATAGGAAAATTAGCTTGGGCGCATTGCTGTCTAATCTGATGAAATCGTCCAGACTGCGGTAACACCCGAATCACCGTAAGCGGTTGCTCAAAGTCCTCGTCTGTTCGGTAGAGATCCGACATGACAACTTTCACACTCGATTTGGCCGTTTGCATCCTAGCACCTTTCGCATCCTTAACTTGCGTGACCCAAGTGGTGTGCTTAGGCACCTTACCTAGTACAATCGCTAGGTAGGTCTTTTCTATTTTACGCGCTTGAAATTGCATCTGAAGTTTAGCCGCCACGAGAGGAGATTTAGCGAACAATACAACACCGCAGGTGAACTTATCTAGTCTGTGCACCGGCAAGGGCTTTCGGTCACCTGAGTTAAATCTATGCCCTAAGTAGTCGACAAGCGACCTCTCAAGACTCTCATCTTGTCTTGACTTATAGATGACATACCCTGAGGGCTTATGCACAGCCATCAGGTGCGTGTCTGAAAAAAGGATCTTTGGTTCGTCTTTAATTTTGGACATTAGAATATACTATTTACCCGCTTTAGAGAGAGATTCACAGGGAACTTTCAAAAAAGGGTTATCGTTCTTCTGAATCTGTTTGATCTGCAAATAGCGTTGACATTCCCACGGCTCCACAGGATGCAACTTGTCCCAAGCTTTAAAGAGTTTTTCGTTTTTGTCCGAAACAATACCGTGCCCAGGATAGGCCCACTCCATGTAGAAGTAGGTGCGGGCGACAACGCCTTTAGCGTGATCCATGGGTTCAAATTTTTTATTAAATACTTTAGATTTACAGCCGCCATACGTAAGACCTAGAAATTTTCCGAACCCTGCTATCTCAGCCATCGAATAGTTACTGCGAGCTGCGTTTAATTCTCCAACCTCTGGAAATAAATTATACAGATCTGCTTCCATAAAATTGAATTCTGGATTTTTTTTCGCACACCTTCGCCCTTTATATGAGTTTCGCTTAGTACGGCAGTGTGGCGCGCCTAAGCGCCACTCCTTAAAACTCTGCCCAAAAGCCTCTGCGGGAACCACGTGCTCCCACTCTATTCTTCTAGTTCTTATACTGGGTTGCAAAGACTGAAAGTCACAGGATTTAAGGTCTACTAATTTTCCCATATATTTACAGTTGCAATAGAGCGTCAACGGACGGTCCTTGAATATTTTTGGCAAAACTCGCTTAGCATCTCTGAAGTTTCGGATGATCTGGTTGCCTTGAGTGTAAGCTTTAAGACTTGCCTGAGAAGAGTGAAATGCAATGATTCCAACGCATAATAGTAACTTAAGCATACCTCGCACCTAGACGTTACTATCACAAATTTAGAATTCGCTGTATCTAGAAAATAACTCGTTATTGAAGTCTTCTTCGTGCGAATGATAAGTCGAATCTCCGACGCGAAATTGATACATCAGTGATACTGGGACTGCAGTTCCACTCACAAACTCATTACGGTGCACGCGACGTAAGTGACAATGGCCTAGCTCATGGAACATGACGACCTTGTGCCCTGTACTTGTAAGCCTAGTCCAGACTGATCTGTTCACAACAATTTTAGGTGGCTGTCCTTCTGTAACTTCACAGATCGCGGTATGCATAAGAGAAGGAGTGGGTCCAAAGCCTACGATAAGATTTGTGATTGTGACATCTCGGCCCTCAGAGGCAGCAACCCTTTCATATTCATCAATATAAGGCTGAAACTCCTCTGAGACATCGTACCTGATCACAGCTTCGGGCTTTTTTTGCCCGCATCCGAGAGTCAATCCCACAAGACTCATCCAACTGAAAAGCACTTGCCAAGCATGTGTTGCTCGAACGCAAAAACGAGGAGACCCTAAGTGAAGCTTACGTACAACATGTCTGACCACTTCCCTTAAATATGACGTAACCCAGCCTTGCGCGGAATGCGTACAATCAGACACACCTCATACTGATGTTGTGCGAGCCGATTTCTATTATTGCATCGTTAGCTGACTCAGGGCTTTACTAAGGCGCTCTTTTATTTCGACTGGTTGCTCCTTAGGTGAAAGCCCACCGAGCCCACCCTGAGCCTCTAGTAATTGTTTTAAAAGGCTAAATCTAATCTCAAAGGACTTTGGCCACGTGGATACATAGGCGTTTGCTGAAAAATTCATCGAAGCAATGTCGCCGTACCTTCGAAGAAATCCTTTTTCTGTTAATAACTCTGTCAAAATTTTAAACAGCGATACTAATTCCTCGGTCTTAAAGTTCACATATCTTAAACATTCTAGAGCAGGGACAGGGTCACGAAATTTTAACCAAGGCCGCGAATCCGCAACTGGAAGGTCCCAGGAGTAAGTGGCTTTCGGATTCGTGAAATGCGAAGAGAAGTTTTCATAGGTTTGCCTAAAAACTAAAGTAAGAGGAGAAACTGCATTAGTTCGTCTTGATTCTGGTGCTAAGTAAATCAGTTTACTTAGAGATTCTAGGTCTTGGTCTGTCCAAGATCTACTGTGTTTAGCGTCTGGGGTATTGAGCGCTAGATTCAGCCAGTGCTTCACAATACCTGACTCACCTTTGGTGCCATTTCTAATCTTTAAAAAATTCTCGGTCGGGTAGTCGTATTTTTTTAAAACATCGACGCCATGATCCTTTACTTCTTTGAGTAATTTTAGATAATTTCCACTCACGTTCTTTAGAATCCACGCTGTAACTTCTACATCGAAACTATCAGACTGAAAGCGAGTATGAGTTTCAGTTTTTAGTTTCGATAGAATATCTAACAACTCCTGAGTGCTCTTAGAGCTTGTGAGCTGATCAATGACGGCAAGCTGAGGGGGGACCGGTGTTGCAGTACGATTAAGTCTATCTCTGGTTCCGGATAGCTCTTCTCGCAGGCGGTAAAACTTCCTAAGCGAGGAGTCTATCGGATGACTTTTCTGATTGATTTCCTGAGCCCTTTTTTCCAGGGCTTCCAAACAGCTCAACTGAGTAGCTGATCGCGCTACTGCGATATTCGAGACTAGAGCCAACAATATCAAGCTAAGGATACGCTTTCGAAATAGTTTTCGACCCCCTATCGGGTAAGAATAGTCTTTTTTCATGAGACGAAAGACCCTATAGTTGCAAAAATAATTAATCAACTACAATAGTAGATTATTCACTAAAATAAGCGCACGAAGACCCGAAAATGGCCAAGACCGAGAAACACACGATTCATTTATACAAACGGAATCCAATCTACCCTACGTTTTATGTTATGTTGGGAGCCCTATGACAAAAAACGTCTCTCTTCGGGTATCAGCCGCTACGCTTAATCAGTGCGCGCTTGATTTCAAAGGCAATGAGCGTCGCATTCTTGAGGCTATTTCGGAAGCCCGAGCCTTTAGATCTAGCCTATTACTCTGTCCAGAGCTATCCATCTCAGGCTACGGGTGCGAGGATGCGTTTTTTCTACCCCACACCCAAGAGAGATCCTTACATCATTTACTTAAAATCGCCCAAGCCACCGACTCAATTTCAGTGTGTGTTGGATTACCTATTGCTTACCATTTTGCACTGTATAACTGCGCTGCCTTCATTACAAACGGGAAAATTCTGGGAATCGTACCAAAGCGTTTCCTTGCAGTCGATGGACTCCATTACGAATACAGATGGTTTAAACCATGGCCAAAGGGGGCTTCGACGACGATTCAAATAGAAGGAATGAGCATTCCCTTTGGGGATTTAGTCTTCGAGCTGAATGGCATTCGTATCGGACTTGAAGTTTGTAACGATGCCTGGGTTTCTGATCGGCCCGCTCACGAATTAAAGAACTGTGGTGTAAGCCTCATTCTCAATCCAAGCGCAAGCCACGCTGAGCTTGCGAAAATCGAAACCAGAAAATCAATTGTGCTCTCAGCGAGTACAAATCTAGTGCCCCATTACGTTTACGCAAATCTAGTCGGTAACGAATCAGGACGGACGGTTTATGATGGCGGGGCTATCATAGCTTCTCATAAAGAAATTATCGCAGAGGGGCAGAGACTTTCTTTTCAACAGGTAGGAGTTACGACGGCAGACCTTAGTATCACTGAGATGGATCTAATCCCGATAGAAGATCAAAAAGGACTCCCCACTTTGATTACATTTTCGTCCAAAACATCGAGCCCCTCGTCTCGGAACCCAGTGCTAGCGACTCTACCCCTCCCCGCCTGGCAATCGAGTGAGAATGTTCGTTTTGAGGAAATGACTCGAATTATTGCCTTAGGACTTTATGACTATCTTAGAAAATCTCATGCCTCTGGCTACGTCATCTCTTTAAGCGGAGGCTTAGACTCGGCCGCAGTTGCGATTTTAGCTTACTATTCGCTTTATTTTGCAGAAAAAGAATTGGGTTTAGATCAAATAAAAAAAGACCTTTCTCTAAAAAACAAAGACCAAATCCAGAGCTTTCAACAATTGACCCAGCAAGCGATCACCTGCGTATATCAAGCAACCAGCAATAGCTCCATTACAACGGCTGCTCTGGCCGAAAGCATTTCAAATGCTATTGGAGCTAGTCACTACAACATTGATATCGATCCCTTAGTCGCTCAGTATAAAAGCATCGTCTCTCAGGCACTGGGGCAGCAACTCACCTGGGAAGAACATGACGTTGCTCTTCAGAACATTCAGGCAAGAACGCGCAGTCCTGCTGCCTGGCTGTTTGCAAATCTAAAAAATGCACTACTCCTTGCGACTAGTAATCGCTCAGAGGGAGCTGTGGGTTACGCTACTATGGACGGTGACACATCAGGTTCGCTCAGTCCCATTGCGGGGGTCGATAAAGTGTTTCTTCAAGGTTGGGCGCACTGGATGGGGAATATGGGTCCAAAAGACGCTCACGCTATCCCTGAGCTTCTAAAAATTCTAGCCACACAACCCACTGCAGAGTTGAGACCATTGGGCCAAAATCAGACCGACGAGACCGATCTAATGCCCTATAAGGTATTAGCACGCATACAAGAGCTTTTTATTGTTAACCACCAAACTCCTGACGAAATCGTGAAACAACTTACTGCCGAATTCCCCTCCCGCCAAGAGAGCGAGCTTGAGGGTGATACAAAAAGATTCTTTGAACTTTTTAGAAGAAATCAATGGAAACGAGAACGATTGGCTCCTAGCTTTCACGTCGACCGCTTTAGTCTTGATCCGCGGGGATGGTATCGATTTCCGATCCTATCGCAACTTTTTGACGAACCGGCAAAATAGCCACTTGCGATCAAAGATGTGAATTCCTGACAATCTAAGAATGAGTCTATGCGTACGTTTTACCGTGCTTGCTTTGTGTGCTGTTCTCACACATGCAGAAGCTGCTTCAACAATACCTAAACGACTACAGAAAATCTCAACACTCTCCACCTGCGCTGTCCGAGGAAATTTCTTAGAAGAAGTGCATTCTGGTGCTGACGAAACCTCTGTAGTTTCATGGCGTTTCCAAAGTACGGACTCAGGCTGTTCTATTACCTTAGGCCAATCTTTCTTGGTTCATATACCAGGAGCCATGTACTCCTCGCTCATAAGCGAGGTCGTATATCCCAATACTGTGCCTTTAAAACCCTCTATCGGTAGTAACTTTAATCTTACATTGATATCAACCGAACGTGGCCTAGAGGTGACGTCTTGGGAGTCTGGATTCGAGCGCCAATGAAAATAAAGCTAATTATTTTTGCGATCGTTTTACCACAATATGCTTATAGTTTTATTTTTATATCCGGCACTAACTACAGTAAAGGCGCGCGCCCCATATCTCAAGCTCCTCTGTGGAAAGGAAGAACCGTCACCTTTTACGTGAACTCCAATCTAAGTGCTTACAGCGGGTCTCTTACTCCGCCTGTTAATTCTAGCGAGTTCGTCTCTGCTGTTACTAGCGCAATCTCAGCATGGTCTTCAGCATGTCGCAGCGATATCGTTTTAAATTTTGGTGGCGTGACTACAGCCCGAGTGAATCCTTCTGATCAACAGAACGTCATCATTTGGGACAATAGAACCGCGGGCCAAGGAAATGGTTTTGGAGCGGATCAAAGTATTTTGGCTGCTGCCTCGAGTGCCCTTGCTGATTCTCAATCTTTAGATTGCGATATTCGAATCAATGGAAACGCTTCGCTCGATTTTGCCGTAGGTTCCAGTATCTCTGCGGGAGATGTGGATCTGCAGAGCGTGCTTACTCACGAGATCGGCCACTGTCTGGGTCTTGATCACCCGGTCGAGCCACCGACCTACACATCAGTAAACACCTTTCTAACCGCCGCCTCTATGGTGCAAACGGCTACTCTACCCGACCCAAGCGACATCACACGAAGAACAATTAATCAAGATGATCGTGATGGCATTGAATGCATGTATGAGCGTGGAAGAAGCTCTAGGTCAGGCTCCACTTGTAGCAGCTATCATGGTACTAACGGCGGAGTGGCGATTAGTGGGGCTATCTCTGGCGGACCCACTGAGACGAACTCAATATGCACGACTGACGGCGAAGGACAGACAACGGTAGAATCCGTAAACGGCTCTTCGGGAGCTTGTGCCCAAAGCGCAATTGCTAGCACCGAAAACGATGGCGCTAGAAACTCTAGTGCGATCAACTGGTCACTGCTGTTTCTATTCATTTTTCCTATAAGCAAACTTCTCTATCGCAGAATCGTACAAAAGCAACTCAGCTCGAAAACGGTACCACCTACATTATGAGTCATAAGACCGTAAAGGCTCTCTACTTCAGTGCACTCTTTTTCGCATGGCTGTTCACATCTATTGAAAGCGTCTCTGCTGAAGATTTTTTTCAAGCTCCAGAATATGAACAATCATTAGATTTGCTAAGCGCTTCTTGGCAGACGCCTGTCTATGAGACCTATAGCGGGGTATCCTACGATAACGCATGGACCAAAGAACCCAAACGCCCAGGTCGCAACCATTCTTTCGAGTTTGGGTTATCGAAAGATCTTTTCAGATCGCGGGTGCACGCGATGGGGATCTATGGAGTTTCTGGTATCTTAGACACTACGAAAACTAAAGGCCAGCCGATCTCTCAATCGGAGTTTACAAAATCTACTTGGACCATTGGATATCACCTAGGAGCCTATGCGAGAACTGCGATCAAAAAAAACTATCCTATCGAGCTAAGTTTTGGTCTCGGAAATTCCGTGACAAGGCAAACATATCAAAATCAAAGCAGCGGTTCACTCTTAGCTTATAGCTGGGTTTCCGCTATTACTTTAAAAGCAGGACGAACGGTACGCCTCAGGGAACGCCTACTCAATATAGGCCTTTTCGCTCGCAGAATGCGGTCCTCAGCGTTTCAGACGTTAGGGTCTAGTGGTTACTATTCTGATCTTTCAACTGGAGATTTGGTTGCAGTCAGAAATGGAACTAATCGAACCGATCTAAGGATCAACACACTACACGCTGGTGTTTATGTCTCTCTGGCGATAGACGCGACAAAGACACCAGAAGTCATAGAAACCACCTCACCACCGGATAACTTTCCTGGAGAAGAAGATTCAACACCTTCGGAGCTTCCGTCTAATTGGCAGGAACTCATTGAACGCTACCAGAACTCTAGAGACGGCGCTTATTTATGAAACTTAACATGGGGCTGACACGGATCAAAGTCATCCGGTAGCACAATGGAACACTCAGTGGGCTCATAAGTGAGCCTCATATGAGAATCAAAAAGGTTAAATAATCGTTCATCGATCTTTTTGCCTTTAGATTTCGACATCAGATCGATCGCTTCTTCCACGGATAAAACATCTGCATAAGACCGTTTGGTCGTAATCGCATCAAAAAAATCAGCGATCGCCGTTACTCTGGCCATTTCGTGAATATCATTCCCTTTGAGCTTGTTAGGGTAACCCGTACCATCCACATGTTCGTGATGTTGGTAGACAACATTTTTTATGATTTCGACATCACTGCCTTTCGGTCCGGTGACTCCTGGCATACTTAAGAAATCTCTCCCTAACGACGGATGTTTTCTAATCTCTTGAAACTCTGATTCGGTTAACTTCCCAACTTTATTTAGAATTCGATTAGAGATTTTAATTTTTCCAATGTCATGCATAAAACCACCCATTCCAGCGTTGATCTCCTCTTCTGGACTCGCATCAGGGTGGGCTAATTTGTAAATTAAGATGCTATACATTGAGACGTTGATCGAATGGTCGTACGTGTAGAAGTCATGAAAACTTAGATTACCTATAAGTTCATGGAGTTTAGATAGATCAAAATCGCGGACGAGTTCTACAAAACCCTCAACCGTCTGTCTACAGCCCGCCAACGTTTCATTAATGATTCCCGCAGAGAGGTTATTATGATCCACAAAAATTTGATCTAGGCGCTCGATCGCAGAAGACTTTAAAATCGTAACCTGCTCTATTTCAGTTTTACCATCTAACTTACAAGCAGCTATGATGTATTTAGAGCGATCAAGCTCAGATAGGTAGATCTGAGAAAATTTTGCTTTTAACATTGTAAAATCAAATCGACTAATTTCATCCCCTGCTTTCACAATTCGAACAAAATGCATCTTGTGCTCTAGTGCCGAAGAATTCACGTAGAGAGAGTACGGAAGAGTGTCCGAATAAACTAATAACTCTGGGTCTGGTACAAAATATTCGTCTTCAAGCGCCACAATTTTCTCAGCATAATCCTAAAGAAAGTAGAACCAAACAAATTCCTTAGGTAAACTAGAGCGTATGAACTTTCTTTTCCTACGTGGGCTTACCAGGGACCAAAGACACTGGGACGGTTTTGCCGAGAGTTTGCCCGCATGCTATGGCCCAGATGCCGTGTCGCGCTTTATCGATCTACCAGGCACCGGTACTCGTGCGCATCTATGCAGCCCTATTACTGTCGAGGGAATTGCGGCCCAGGTTCTAACCGAGTTAGGAGATGGACCGTCAAAGCCCAATCATTTGGTAGCAATGAGCTTAGGGGCAATGGTGGTGCTCTCTAAGATAGAGACCTTCCTCAGTCTCTTTGATTCCATTACGCTGATTAACACCAGCGATCGTGGTCGCAGCACCCTAGCGGAGCGATTTAATCTGAAGGTCGGCTTGAAAACGGTGTTACCTTTACTTCGATTTTCACCGGTTCTTATTGAAGAAACTATTTTGCAAGCCACTTCACGAAAAGCGCTTCAATCCAAAGCACACTATGATAGCGAACTCCAGAAACGAGTAAAGTGGTTTAAGGAATGCCCGTTTACCCGCCAGACGTTCTTACGCCAGGCCGCCGCTGGAGCGCGTTTCAGTGCAGGGAAGAAAATTTCAGCGCCAGCGCGCGTACAGTTTTTAGCCTCTCAAGGCGACCAACTCGTTTCTTGGCGTTGTTCTGAGCGCCTAGCCCATGATTATGGCTCCACTTTCAAAGTGCACCCTAGTGCTGGCCATGACTTACCGCTTGATGATCCAGAATGGACGCGTGAAATGATCGTAAGTTTTATTAGGAATATTAAAACGCAGGTACCGTGAATCTACCGACCGAGTCGTTGAGACGTGAACGTATGTTTAATCGTTCAAACATGCTCTCCTCATCTACCCAGTGCCACGATAACACTGTTCGTGAGGTAGAGTTTTTATAACCTTCTACTACTTTTTTAATGTCAATACTCGCTAAGTCCCGCTCACCGAGCGCAGTATAAAGGGCTATACAGCCCTCTAAAAACCCAACCAACTCCTCTCGCCTATGCGATGTTTTTAATTGACCGGGTTGTCCTGGCACCAAGCTCTCTACTGAGATGGCGCCCTTCATAGATGAAGGCAAGGCAACAACGATTTCTTTTAAATTATTTTCGCTGCCAGCATGAGTTGTCAGAAAATGCGATCCCGATTCAATCTCGTTACAGACGAACTTTGCAAGCTTTAGTCTGGGTGCAGCTTGGGTGCTGGTCGAAAAAATCATCAAGCCTACAAAAAAAGCAGCAAACGAAAGCTGTTTGATGAGTGGTCGTAAGGTATTCACAAGGAGTTCTTCGGTAGAGGTGGGCATTCCACTTACAATCTTAAGAGTTGTTGAAAGAACATGCGAAGTGTCTTTTCGGACGCATTTCTTTGAGGTGGGCTGAGAAAAGATTTTGATTTTTACTCTAAGCTCGACTACGGTCCGGTGCCCAATGATTAGACACTTTTGTTTTGCGGTAAAGCCAAGACCTGCTTTTGTTTTTTTTGCTATGATTTCAGCCCTTTATTGCAATTCTAAGTGGGCCGAAGCCTCGTCCCAAAGCGCTGGAAGTGAAAAAAAACTCAACAGCTCGAACCTAGAACTCCACCAGTGGTTGTCCGATCAAGAAGTGAGAGCGGAAACAAGATTGATGGATGCCGTGAGGCAGTCTCCCGGCATGGAGGGCTCTATTCGTGCTGCAACTTCCGCGCACTACGAACCCTCTACGTGGGTACGCGATGGTCAGAGAGTCGCGATCAGTATGCTGAGAAGACTGCGGCTCTACAAAGCCAGCAACACAGAACCCGAGAAAGCTGCTAAGCTTTTTAAGTTACTTTCCGACTACGCTACTTTCCAGATGCGTCTTCAGAGGACTCCTAATCTGTGTGGAGCAGCTTTAGATAAAGGCGTTGGGGAACCTAAATTTAATAAGGACGGCTCGGCGTTTTTAGAGGAGTGGGGTCGCTGGCAAACCGATGGACCCGCGCTCAGAGCAATTTTTGCGATGGAGTTTGCAGACTTTGCAAAATCGCGTCCAGAGGCTATATACAGGGACCTTTCCCACTCTTGGTATAAGAGCGAGTCTCCTGCGACATCGTTTTTAAAGGTAGACCTAGAGTTCAGTGGGAAATATTGGCACCATCACAGCTTCGATCCTTGGGAGGAAGTAAACGCCCATCATTTCTACAATCGTTATTTACAATATGTTGCGCTTTCTAAAGGCAGTGAGTATGCAAGCTACCGCGGGGACCACGGCGCTGCGGATTTCTACCGAAAGCAAGCAAAGGCTCTTCAAGAGGATATGCATTCAGCTTTCTGGGACATCGATCGTAAAAGATTTCGCTGCCATTTCGATCGCTCGGGTGGTGTTGACTACAAGACTTCTAAATTAGACATTTCCATTGTTCTAGCGCTGCTCCACGGGCACGAGGATCCCAGACAAACGCACTCCGCGTTTTTATTTCTTTCAGACGAGATGTTATCCACCGTGTGGCAGCTAGAAGACGCGATGGAGAAAGCTTACGCCATTAACGCCAGAAAAACCGACTCAAATGGATTCCCTCTAGCACCTGCTATCGGGAGGTATGTGGAAGATCGATTTAATGGGTATGTGACCGACTCTACAGGTAACCCTTGGTTTCTTGCGACTCACGCGATGGCGGAGTACTACGCCATACTAGGCAGCAAGCTTTTGAACGAAAAAGCAATCGTCATCAATGACCTAAACAAACCTTTCTATGAACGCCTTTTAGGTAAAGAACTAAAGGGAGAACACCATGTTTTCTCCTCCCCTCATGAGAAAGAAAAACTTGCCAAGGCATGCATGGAACGGACTTATGACTACTTAAATCGAAGCAGGGAGCATACAGAGCGAGTGACCGGAGCGCAGTCCGAGCAAATCAACCGCGATACTGGATACATGACCGGGTCCGAACTACTTACCTGGAACGAGGAGAGCTTCTTGAGTGCAAACCGTGCGTTAGAAATCCTAAAAACCGAGTTGTCGCTATAACAGTGGACATGTGTGAGATGTGCACCCCTGTTAAAGAATTCGGAATCAGGCCGAGTTGCGATCTGGCTACAAAATGACTAACAACTCTCTCTTGTTCTCACTCCTCCCCTCTGCTATTTCATAGAGCCTAAGCACTCGTAGCTCAATTGGATAGAGCATCAGACTTCGGATCTGAGGGTTATAGGTTCGAGTCCTATCGAGTGCGCCACTTTGTCCCGGATAGATTTACCAATTAGCGTTGTTGTCTCCTCGTTTGCTCCCGCGCCGTACTTTCGTGTACGTCTTGGTCGCGCACTCGTCGCCGCCTAGCTAATTGGTAAATCTATCTCGGGAAAAGTACGGCTTACTGATAGGACGAGAAGCGAGCAAGCCGGCACACTAAATGTGGCTCTACCCCATTTAAGTGGGTGTCTTGATTTCGCATCGTTTAAAATCTCCGAACAAATACCCCATCCCATCCACAAAGCGCAATGACTCGTGTAGCGCGATAAAATATCACATCTAAAGCTTACCTTTCTGATTTTTTTTCTTTTTTGAGGCCCGATCATACTTTGATTCTTGTCCTAAAATGGTTCGAGAATAGTCCAAAAAGAAACCTTTACCATCGAGCGACTCGAGTAGTTCGGCACTATCATCTAAAATTTTGACACTCACATCATCATGAAGAATTTCATAGTCCTTGAAGTCTCCGCCTTTTTCGTAAATTCGAAATATGGCTGGCTCCCCATTGAATGGGCGAATTAGTATTCCTTTAGTTCCTTTCGCATTTCGATACGTATATCTTTTTTTACTCATTAAACAGCTCTCTTGAATTTCTATTTGCGTTCGTAGTGCAGCATGAATGTTTAGTTCAAAACTTTTTGTAAGCTACGCGCACAAAGCATGCACCACGCGTGCAATATTGTCTAAGGTCGGATTGCCTTCTTCAGAAACCATTCTGTATAAAGTACGCTCCGGAATGTGCGTCTTTTTTGAAAAGTGACTTTTATTAATGACATCAAGATGGCCCCTTAAAATCTCCTTGAAAGCTTCTGAATCGCCTTCTTGAAGACACTGAATCAAGGCAGACGCAACATACTGCTTATCTTTAAGACGATCGGAAGCATTATAGTGTTTGGATGATCCGCCAGATTTTATCTCAAAAGCCGGCATATTTTTGAATGAGAATTCTTGCCTTCTTGATGTCTTTTTTCTGCCCATTTTTTAATCCTCCTAAAAGTAATAATACTAAGGTGCCATCCGCATCAAACATTCGAGCGAAATAAACCCGACGTCCATTCGTCCAACGAAGCTCAGCTAGACCCTGTCCTAAGTCTTTGGCATCTCCAAAATGCTTGTGCTCCTCAATTCGAAAGATTCGAGCATCAACTTGTGCGCAGTCTTTCACTGTTTGTTCGTCATACCATTGCTCGAACTCGATTGTTCGCTTGACCCTCATCTACTTGATTATGCCGTATATGGCAGTATTTGTCTAGGTGTTACTTTTGTCCTCATTGCAGCCTCTTTCCAGCTTTAAGATGATCTTTCTGACAGTTCCGTTGTCCCAACTCTTTGCACTGCGAGGATGAATTTTTTGGTCAGAAAGTTTCTTTGCGATGGCATTGAAACTCATTCCCCGATGATAGTAGTCGAGCACTATTTGGATCATTTTATGCTCTCGCTCGTCCCGAACCAGCTCACCCATGATCCAAGCAAATCCAAAAGGCGCACACCCAAGTCCCGTCTTTTTTGGCTGCAATTTCTCTGAGTTTTGGCCAGAACTTATAGAATTTACTAACCCCCGAGCAGTGGACTTGGGTATTCTGTTCCAAGGTACTGAGCGATTTCGCCATTACTAGCGCCGTACCCGCGCAATTCCCGCGCTTTCTTTAAAAAATAATCTTTTATGTAAAAAGGAAATATCAATCTTTTCGATAAGATACAAATGTGGGACTTGCATCAAGACTGGTGCACCACTTTTACAGGATGCTTTTCTTCATTAACTTCGTCAGCTTTTTTCTCACTCCTGCAGAGTACCATCTGTACACTTTAGTCGTTCGTCAAAACCTCCGGCTCTACCCCATTTAAGTGGGTGTCTTAATTTTGCACTATTTAAAATCTCGGAACAAATACCCCATCCCAGCCACAAAGAACCTCATCTTTAAGCTCGCGCGGGAAACGGAACCGAGTACCGCTCTCCCTGATAGGAGCAAGTGACTTCTCTTTGGTATTCGCTAGTAATTGCAAGACTCATTGGCGCACCTCTTTGATTCGGAAGATACGCCGGGCGTTTCCTGCTCGCGTTTCAATTTGCTCTTTCGGTGTTCCAAATCCAATCCTTCCGGCAACACGTGGAAGCTGAAAGGTGCTGCGCTACTTCGCGCTGAGAGGCTCTATTCTTATATAAAGTGCTAACTTGCTCGATAACTCAGATGAAAACGGGCAGATGCTAGAAGTTTACCTACACCGAATGGTTTCTTTGATTTCGGGAACTAACAGACCAGCTCGCCTCCTTGTTCCTATAGAATGCACCGCTTTTGAATACTTTTGTAGCACCTGCTTTAGGTCTTCATCTGAATCAGAGAAGGCATCGGAGGGCGAGCAATGCTTAGAAATCGCAGATAGAAGGTGGGCCCTGCGAGTGGAAAGATCTACCTTTTTTCGAAGAATAGAACTGACCACTTCTCCGCTTAACCGATCCGCAAAATCTTCTTCGGTGTCTTGGGCGAAACCCTCTGCAATCGCCAAGCTGTTATCCGAATACTTTGATGTTGTATGAAGAATATAAAGAAGCGAGGCTTTCATTAGTTCTTTTGCATCTTGAATGGCCAGTTCTACAGCTTTAGCCCGTAGTGTTTTCTTTTCCACGTGATGACAATGAAAACTCATTGCAAAGAATATCTCAAAATGGGCCGAGGGATCACTCAGTATCCTCGTATCATTTGGCCATCGATACAAAAGAACAGGGTTTAAGTACAAACGATTGTCTTCTATTCTGCCGTAATAGTTTTCATTCTTTAATTGGAGTAAGCTAAGAAGAGTGCCATCTTTTGCCTCCTCACGGATGACTTTATCGACTTCCCGTGAGACGATACTTAACAACTCTTTTTGATCAGGAAGTGGGACTAACTTTGCCGTGATGAGATCATCTAACATTATTTTCTGTGGAACATCCATGGGAGTCGTTCGACTCCAATTTTTCAAAAACTGCGCCTTTGTATCCTTCCACTCTGCACACGTCTGGTAATCTTTCCGTTCTAGCGCGTGATACATAGACGTTAACTCGCTACTCCAAGATTGATTCTTAAAGAAGTTTATAGAATGCCTTGCGTAGCCAAGCACGTGGCCTATTTCATGTCCTAGAGTAAAAAGTGGATACGAACTATTCATGGTTCCCGCACAAACGGTAATTGCATTTATATCAGGTGAATAAAAGGCGTTTTCGGTATCAAACCCACAATCAGGCCACCTACTTTGTATCTCCGGAGACCCACCAGGAGGGATTAGCCGCACGTTCTGCATGTCCTGCTTCCATTGTTTTTTCAACCATTCGGGCAGGGTCTGATTTTCGGCAATCCAATTCAGATAGGTCGCTCGGACCTCTTCAAATAAAGCTTCTACAATTTTAAATCTGGCATTGTTTGCCCAGATACTTGTGTTGAGTTCAGAGCGTAGAACATCTCTTTCAATGTTTAGTAGGCGATTCTCGTAATTCGTCACTTGATCTTCGGCGAAATTGATGATTCCAGGTACTTTCCTATTTAATCGGAGTTTAGCAGTATCTTTGAGAACAGATTCTGCCGTTTCACGAAACAGACCTGATTGGGTGTATCGGGCCAAATTTTCTACCGTCAAATCCTTAGGCTCTTTTCTGCCGAGATAATCTTCTACACCTTTGAAGCCACCCGCCTGAGCAAACCGTTTTGTGAGTTCATTCGGCACGTTTTTGTGAAGCCGCTGCAATGCCTCTAGATAAAACAGCTCGGTGTGACGAATATCATTGGGAGTACGACCAAACCTGACTCTTAAGTGGGGTAGGTCAGGCCAATCAAAATCGCCTCGATGTGTCTTTCCCCACAGTTGTTTACAGAAATCATCCACAATTTCCATGCAAACTTCGCCCTTTGCATAACTTGGATAGAGAGGACCTAGAGTAAATAAAGCAATTATAAGCCCAAATACAAAACTATTTTTTTGTTTCTCACGGCCCACTTAAATTCTCCCAAAAAACGCTTTTGATCCTGATATTAAAAAGTATAGGTACACTTGCTCAAGCACGCTAAAGCTCCCAACTTAGAACACAAAGCATAATTGCTTATAAAACGTAAGCAGTTTGATACTAAGGGCTCTACCCGATTTAACTAAGGCAAGTGTGCGTTGTTCTTTAAGTACAAGCTGACTGCATTCTTAATCATCTGGTCACGTAGATCTGTTGCTTGCGAAACACCTGAACTATCCCATAAAGTGCTCGCAGTTAGGGGCGGAGCCGGATAGGAAATCAGTAGTTTCTGCAAAGCTGTGCTTAAAAGATCGCTATCAAAAAACGTGCGCTTTTTAAGCCTATCTTCAACGTTTTTTACAATATCAACGAACCCTAAGCTTAAGAATCCATTATAGGCGACATTGTAGAAATAATTTATATAGTCTAGGTCCGCACCAAAACATTCAGCCCGAGCGCTTTCTTTTATAAACCGAATCATGTTCTCCATCGTTAGTAATCCGTAACCCTTTATACCGCATCTATCTATGACAGTGCTGACGTCATGTTCTTTTTGTAAAAACGTTTGAAGAAGTAAATAGGCTACGACTGCCTCAGTCTCAGGAGCGTTCCTAAGTACCTTAGCTAAAACTTTTGCCTTATTATGTTCATACCCATAGTTTTTTATTAACACGTCTTTAAGAGATTTATCTGAAACATAAATAACATTCGGATCATCCAAAGTAAGGAGGTCTTTGTCATCCATCTCTTCTAAAACATCATCGATAGTAACTTTTTCTCGAATTAGAATATTTCTAATAAAACTACTAGCACTAGACGCGTCTGTATGACCTAGCACATTCATAGTATAAGCTGCGACACGCTCATGTAATTCTATAACTCCTTTACTTGCTAAAGAGTGCTTAGGATGGGAATAAAGTCGATTATCATATTCAAGTTCTATCCGGTGACCTTCATAATTCCTTCGTATCATCGTGGCGATCACACAGCGACCGGGATCACCATACACACTTTTTCCGGTATCTTGAATTCTCTCTAATCCGTAGTCATTATAATATCGATTATAGTGTGGTTTGATACGAAGGTGTATTTTTTTTAGATTACCGTGTAGCGTAACATATCGTCCGTTCAACCTTTCTATCATTCTGTTCGCATATTCATGCGGTAACTCCTGAGCGTGGGGTAAAATAAGACGCTTGCTTGACTCTGCCCTATCTATAAAGCTCGAGTAGGCGTCCTCAAGATCAAGTGAAACAATTTTCTCAACTTTCCCATTTTTAGGGTCTAACTGACTATTTAAAATCTGATGATTGTTTTTCTTAATCAGATCAACCTCTTTTTTGGAGAAAAAACACACCAACGAATTGCCGCCATTACCTGTTCCACTACCACCTTCGTCGATAAGATGACCTATACAAATAGAGGAATTAAGGAATGTTAAGACTCCTAGTGCCTTCTGCAGGCTACACAAAAACTTCATATCTTAGGCCTCCTTCTTTAGACCGGTTGTTAAGTTAAAAAACTGCAGGTTTAGAGAATACACTCTATCAACGGATGCTTTTTCTGAATACTTATCCAAAATATTCTTTATGAAATTTCGTATCTCTTGCTTAATCGAGGGAAGATCGGCGAGGTCTATACAGAAAATCATAGAGGTAAAGTCTCGTTCTTCTAAATTCTGATGTAAAAGCGCATCTCGACTTTTTTCTAAATTTCGTTCATGCGCTAATCGAACCGCACTTGATGGCATTTCATCTGAGGTCCAATTTATATTGTTTTTCACAGCATAGAAGTTTTCAGTGCGGGTATGGAGTGGCCCCCTCTGTTGGACAGTTTAGGACCAAACATTTACGACTGTAGGAACGCCCAAGTTAGCTAGTATTGTTTTCCCCTGCAAAACTAACCGTTCGTATTCAGCGGGGCTTTTATACCCCA
>Ga0247843_1004134_pt1 | contig 22230 bp, 19 predicted proteins | sample LaCruzMarch2017__FD_192420 | JGI IMG/M metagenome (GOLD analysis project Ga0247843, IMG submission 192420) | Freshwater microbial communities from meromictic Lake La Cruz, Castile-La Mancha, Spain - LaCruzMarch2017_8m | ecosystem: Environmental > Aquatic > Freshwater > Lake | place: Spain...
CCGGGCTTGCCCAAGCAGTGCGGCGCCATCTTCGCCCATTGGGCATCCGTCAGTACGAATCGTTCCATCCAGAGCTTGAATCACAAATCCAACGCCTTGCGAATCCCAATTCTCAACAGGTCCTAGCCCAAAGCGCGGGCGCAGCCGCATCCCCAGCCAGCAGCCCGGCACCACGGCGGCGAACCACAGCAGCCCGTGCAGGCTGCCGGAGGAAGCGCCGCCCACGAAGGCGCCGATATTGCACCCGAAGGATAGGCGCGCCCCGAAGCCCATCAGCAGGCCGCCGAGCGCCGCGCCGGCCGCGCCGCGCGCGGTCAGCGGGACGCCGTGCCGAAGCCGCCCGGTGGTGGCGGCGGCCAGCAGCGCGCCCAGCACCAGGCCGGCATCGGTCAGCGTGCTGTGGAAGCCCAGCAGCGGCCCGGCCAGCGCCGCCGCCGCCCAGGGTTCCTGCCAGAAGGCCAGGCCGGCCAGGTCGATGCCCAGCGCCTGCAACGGTTGCGCCGCCACCAGCGTGAGGCCCATCGTCACCCCCCAGGGCATGCCGGAGGCCAGGAACAGCATCCCCGCCCCGAGCCCGAGAATGACGCCGGCCTGCAGATCCGCGCGCCGCGGCCGAGCACCCCGTAGAAGCGCCAGCGCCAGCAGCAGCAGCAGCGCCTCGGTCAGCAGCAGCCCAACCCAGGGGCCGAACATGCCCGGCAGGTCACCGGGGGGAAGGCCCGGCAGGGTCAGCGCCCAGGGCAGCACCAGGGTGCCCGCGACGCCGCCCAGGCAAAAGAAGGGCAGCGCCACCCACATGCGGCGCGATCCCTGGCCCGCCGCCACCAGCGAGCCCGAGCCGCAGCCATTGGCCAGCTGCATCCCGACGCCGAAGATCATGGCGCCCACCAGCAGCGGCGGGCCGAGCGGCGCCACATACCGCCCATAGGCAGCATCAAGCCCGGCCACAGGAATCACCACCAGCGCAGCCACTGCCGGCACCGCCAGGCTGCCCGCCAGCGCCCGCCCATCACCGCTGGCCAGGAAGGTCCGGTAGCCGCCGGTAAAGCCCCAATCCAACAGGATGAAGGCGGCGCCGAGCGCCAGCGACATGCCAAGCAATGGCAGCAGCGCCGGCGAGGGCAGCGCCCAAGCCACCAGCGCCACGCCGCCCAACCCGATCAGGATCGCTGCCGGATGCCGCGCCACACCTGGGCTTCGTCGCCCGGACCGCGGCGGTTACGAGACCTTGAGGCCCGCTGCCTCGATGGTGCGCGCCCATTTGGCGTGCTCGGTCCAGACGAAGCGGCCGAACTCGGCGGGGCCGAGGAAGCGCGCCACCACGCCCTGGCCCTCCAGTGCGGCCACCACGCTGGGCTCGGCCAGGGCGGCACCCATGGCAGCCGCCAGCCGATCGACCACCGGGGCGGGCACGTTCGCGGGCAGGTTGAAGCCCCACCAGGGCGCAGCCGAGAAGCCGGGCAGGCCGGCCTCGGCGATGGTCGGCACGTCCGGCGCCTGGCTGGCCCGCGCCTCGGTGGTGACCCCCAGCATCTGGATGCGACCCTGCCGGGCATTCTCCAGCACGGTTCCCAGCGCATCGAAGTAATAGTCCACGCGCCCGGCGATCAGATCGACCGTCGCCGGGCCGCTGCCGCGATAGGGCACATGGGTGGCACGGATCCCCGCCTCGGCGTTGAACAGCTCGGCCGTCAGGTGGCTGGTCGCCCCCTGGCCGGAGGAGGCCACGTTCAGCACGCCCGGATTGGCCCGCGCATGGGCCAGGAAGCCGGCCAGCGTGGCGGGCAGGCCCTGGCGCACCACCAGCGCGAAGGGCCCCTGCCCGACCAGGCCCAGGAAGCCCAGGTCGCGTTCCGGGTTGAAGGGCGTGTCGCGGTCGATCAGCGGGCGGAAGAAGCTGCCCGCGCCGCCCATCAGGATGGTGTAGCCATCGGGTGCCGCCTTCGCCACCGCATCGGTGCCGATGGCGCCACCCGCCCCCGGCCGGTGATCCAGCACCAGCGGCTGGCCGAGCCGGGGCGACATGGCGTCCCCCACGATCCGCGCGACATTCGCCGTGGCGCCACCGGGCGGCCAGGGCACGACGATGCGGATCGGGCGCGCGGGGAAGCTGCCCTGCGCGCCCGCCGCCGCGGGCAGCAGCAGCGCCGGGGTGGCCAGCAGATGGCGTCGCAGCATGCGGTTACCCCCTTCTCGTCCTGTGCCGATCAGCGTTGCAGAGGCCGGCTCAGAAGAACAGGCCCTTCTTCAGCAGCCCATGCACGCCCTTCTCGCCATTAACCGTCTGGGTGACGTGGAAATCCACGGCCAGCGAGCAGAGCTGGTAGGCATCGGCCGCGCTGACATTCATCCGCGCGACGATGAAGCCGATCATCTCGCGCAGCGCGATCTTCATCGCCACGTCCAGATCCTCATGCATGCCCATCGAGATGAAGTGGGTGGCGGTTTCGGCCCTTGGATAAAGCAGCGCCGGATCCGCCGCGCCGCCACCCTTTTCGACCGTCAGGCGGAAATGGCCGGTGAGGCACATCTCGAGCGCATTGATGCAGACCTCGCCATCGCCCTGCACGCCATGCCCATCGCCAGCCGAGAAATTGGCGCCTGCCACATGGACGGGCAGGAACAGCGTGGCACCCTCGCCGATTTCCTTATTGTCGAGGTTGCCGCCATGCGCGCGCGGCTCCTTGGTGCTGATCGAGCCCCAGGCCGGCGGCGGCGCCACGCCCATCACGCCGAAGAAGGGGCTGAGCGGCAGGGTCACGCCGGGGCCCACCGGCACGCGGCCGGTCCGCGCGGCCCGATCGACCGGGATGTGCAGCATGCGGTGATAGGGGAAATCCTCGGGTAGCGTGCCGCCCAGCGGGCGGAAGCCGCAAAAGCCCCAATCGGCGCCGAGCTCGATCTTCTCGATGTCGACGCGCAGCACATCGCCCGGCTCGGCGCCCGTGACGGCGACGGGGCCGGTCAGGATGTGCGGGCCCAGGCGCGGCGGCTTCGCGGCGTGGATGGCAGCCAGCGCCGGCGGGATGACCAGGCCGCCATCGGCCGGCGGCATCACCTCCGGCCCGCCGGAGACGCATTCCAGCACCACCAGCTCGCCCGAGGCGATGGTCGCCACCGGCGGGAAGCTGGCGTCGAAGGCGCCCCAGCGAATGGTTGCGGGCGTCGGCGCGATGTGCAGTGGCATGCGGCGTGTCTCCTGGTGGTGGCGGAGGGATGCAGCCAGCGTGCCAGCCGGTCAACTGGCCGAGAAAACCCCACGCAGCCGGCGCTGGTCGGTCGGGCAGACACGGCCCAGCCGCGCATACTCGGCCGGGGTGTCGATGGCGGCGTGGCCGGCGTCGCGCGCCGCGCGCAGGCGGGCCAGCACGGGCTCCACCGCCGTTTCCAGATCGTCCTGCAGCGCCGCCGCCGCCGTTGCGACATCGACGGCCCGTGCCTCGGCCCGCGCCGCCCAGCGCCGAGCCGCGCTGCCAAGCGCCGTGCCGGCCTCGCGCAGGGTGCGGCGGTTCACCGCAACGTGCCGCCGCTCATGCGCCAGCACCTCCTGCGCCAGGCAGCCGCCGCGGGGCAGTTCGCGGGCCAGGCGAATGGCATGCTCGGCGTGCAGCAGCGTCAGGCGCAGCTCGACCGGCACGGCGCAGACCGGCCCTTCGATCCGCCCCTGGCTGCGCACCGTGATCTCGCTCCGCCATTCGACGCGCGAGAGGGTGAGGCCGAGATGGTGGGTATGGCCCGGCACCTCGGCCGCCTTGGCATCCGGCTGCCGGGCCAGCACCTGCAATTCGGCGGCCGGCAGCGGGCGCAGGATTTGCGGTTCGGGATCGTTGATGCGCACGCGCACCACCGGTTGCCCACGCGGTGGGCAGTTGGGCGCCAGGGCGGGCAAGGGGGCTGCCGCCGGGGCGGCGGGCTGTGCCAGGGCGGGGAGCGTCGCCAGCAGCGCGACCAGCAGCGCCGCGCCGCGCCTCACAGCCAGCCCTTTCGCTTGAAAAACACCACCGGCAGCACGCCCGAGACGATCATGGCCAGCAGCGCCAGCGGATAGCCCAAGGGCCATTCGAGTTCCGGCATCAGCTGGAAGTTCATCCCGTAGATGCTGGCGATCAGGGTTGGCGGCATCAGCGCCACCGACACCAGCGAGAAGGTCTTGATGATGCCGGTCTGCTCCACATTGATGATGCCGAGCACCGCATCCAGCAGGAACTGCGCCTTGTTGTTGAGGAAGGCGGCGTGGTCGACCAGGCTGCGCACGTCGCGCACCAGGGTCTTGATCAGCACCTGGTTTTCCTTGCGCACCGCCACCGCCTTCTCGGCCGTGACGAAGGAGAGGATGCGCGTGAGGCCGAGCAGCGTGTCATTGGCGCGGGTCGTCACCTCGCCGACCTGGCCCAGCGTGATCAGCGCCTCGCGCAGGTCGCGGTCGCGCTTGTTCGCCTTGATCTCGGCGCGCGCGCTGCGGAAGGCGCCGGCCGAGGCGCGGTCCATGTCGCCGCCGACGCGTTCCAGGATATCGGCCAGCCGGTCCACGATCTGCTCGAACAGATGCAGCATCACCGCGTCCGGCGTGGCGACCAGGCTGGGCGACTTCTGGCAGCGCAGCGCGAAGACCGAGAAGGCCTTGGGCGTGGCGTAGCGCACCGTGACCAGCGTCTGGTTGGCCAGGACGAAGGTGATGGGGGTGCTGCCATAATCGCCCCCATCGGCGCCGAACAGGAAGTTCGCGGTGAGGAACAGCACATCCTCCTCGCGATAGAGGCGGGAGCTGCTTTCGATCTCCTGCATTTCCTCGCGCGTCGGGATTTCCAGGCGGAGCGCGGCCTGCACCGCCTGCTCCTCCTCCGACGTCGGGTTCAGCAGGTCGATCCACACGGCCGACGCAAGGTCGGCCGCGGGCGCCAGCCCCTCGCGGGACACGACGCGACCTTCGCTGAGAGCATAGGTGGTCAGCATGGCACGCCCCCGGACCTTACCGGGCCGTGTAGCGCGCCGGCCGGGGCGAAGTCACGCCGGCAAGCCGAAGCGGCGCGCCACGGCCGGGAAATCGGCGGCTTGCGGGTGACGGCCCGAGGGCAGTGTGCCATCGGCCTCGCGCACCAGCTGGCAGGTGGCGAGCCCGGCGGCCGCGGCCGCATCCAGCTCCTCCGCCACGTCGGACAGGAACAGGATGGCGGCAGGGGGCGCCGCGAGGTCGGCCGCGATGCGGCCATAGGCGGCGGCGTCCCGCTTGGCGCCGACCTTGGTGTCGAAGAAGCCGCGGAACAGCGGCGTCAGGTCGCCGGCCGCGCTGTGGCCGAACAGCAGCTTCTGTGCCCCGACCGAGCCCGAGGAATAGATGGCGAGCCCGATCCCCGCCGCATGCCAGGCGTGCAGGCAGGGTGCCACATCGGGCCAGAGATGACCCGTCAGGCGACCATCCCGGAAGCCCGCTTCCCAGATCATCCCCTGCAAGCTCTTGAGCGGCGTGACCTTCGCGTCCGATGCCATCCAGGCGCGCAACTGCGCCACCGGATCGGGGCCGGGGATGTCGGCCAGGATGGCGCGCACCTCGGGATCCTGGGCGCGGGCGGCCAGGAAGTCCTCCAGCGCTGCCTCGGCGAAGGGAAACAGCGTGTCCTTCACGAAGGCGATCGCGCTGGTGGTGCCCTCGATATCGGTCAGGATGATGGAAGGCGTCACGCCACATCCGCGGGGAAGCGCACCGCCATGTCGCTGCCGGTATAGTGGGGCGTCCAGCCGGTGGTCTCGGTGAAGACGCGCACCACCGCGAAGTCCGGCCGCTCGCCGGCGTCGAACCAATGGGTGATGTTGGCCGGCACGCTGATCAGGTCGCCGGCCGTGCAGTGGGAATCATAGACGCGGCCATTCACATGCAGCACGAAATTCCCAGCGCCACTGTGGAAGAAACGCACCTCATCTTCGGTGTGCGTGTGCTCCGACAGGAATTTCTGGCGCATCGCATCCTTCATCGGATGGTCGGGCGTCAGCTTGATGACATCCGCCGTGCCGGCGCCCGAGGCCGCCAGGAAGGCGTCCAGCTGCGGGCGGTAGGCCGCCAGGATCGCATCCGCATCGGCATCCGCCGGCAGGTCGGCGGCGGGCCAGCGTTCAAAGCGCACGCCGATGGTGGCCAGTTCGGCGGCGATCGCCTCCGGCGCTTCGGCAACGGACAGCCTGGCGCCCGAGGCGGCGTCCCAGATCGTCAGTCGGCTCATCGCATCCTCCTCTCGAGAAGCTCACAGGACAGCATGAATTCCAGCCCCTCCAGCCGGGCGCGGGCGGTGGGCATGTCGGCCGCCCAGACATAGGCGCCATGGCCGCGGATCAAATAGCCGGGCGGCACGGTGCCCATCGCGTCCCACCTGGCGTCCAGCACGGATTGCAGGCGCGGAATGTCCTGGTCGTTCGCCACCACGGGCAGGTCGATCGCCGCATCATGCGTGGGCAGGCCGGGAAAGATCTTCAACAGCTCATAGCCTTCGAGGCGCAGCGCCGCCCCGGCCGCGCGCGACAGCACGGTGTTGGCCAACGAATGGCCATGCAGCACCGCCCCTGCCTCGGGGAAGCGCCGATAGATGCCAAGATGCAGGCCGGTCTCGGCCGAGGAGCGGCGGTCGCTGCCGATGACGCGCCCTTCCATATCGACAAGCAGAATATCGTCCGGCGTCAGGAAGCCCTTGTGGCAGCCCGAGGCGGTGACGGCGGCGTGCGTCGCATCCAGCCGGATGGAAAAATTGCCGGCAGTGGCGGGCACCAGGCCAAGCGCATCCAGCCGGCGTCCCGCATCGATGATTGCGGTGCAGATGGCAGCCGGAATCATGCGGCGGATTCGACCGGGTGGCGCCGGCGCGACAGCAGCACGAGGCCCACCGCGACCGACAGGCCCAGCAAATCGGTCCAGATCTCGGGCACCATCAGCGCCAGCCCGCCCACCCCGGCGACCAGCCGCAGCTTCAGGCCGAGCGGGCCGTTCAGCATCCAGCCCTCGGTCGCGCAGGCCAGCAGCCAGACGCCGAGGCTGGCGGTGACGAAGGCCTGCAGGATCGGCATCAGGTCGCCCTGCGCCAGAAGCGCCGGCGAGAGCCAGAACATGAAGGGCACGATGAAGGTGGCGAGGCCCAACTTCACCGCGATCATGCTGGTGCGCCACATGTTGGCGCCCGCCATGGAGGCTGCGGCAAAGCTGGCCAGCGCCACCGGCGGCGTGATGGCCGACAGGATGGCGAAGTAGAAGATGAACATGTGCGCGACCAGCGCGTCGACGCCGATGCGGATCAGCCCGGGCGCCACGACGGCGGCGGCGATGGCATAGGCGGCCGTGGTCGGCACGCCCATGCCCAGAATGATGGCTACCCCCATGGCGAACAGCATGGCCAGCAGGGTGGAGGCGCCGGCCACTTCCAGCAGCAGGTTGGCGAAGCGCCCGCCCACGCCGGTCAGCCCGATCACGCCGGCCACCACGCCGGCGGCCGCGCATACGGCGATCAGCTGCATCACTTCCTTGGCGCTGCCCGACAGCGCCTGCTCCACCGCGCGCAGCGTCTCAGCCAGCGCGCCGATCACGCCGGGGACCAGCCCTTCCCGCCGCATCACCAGCCGATGCGCCAGCGCGGTGCCGATCATGATGGCGAGCGTCGCCGCGATGCCCAGCGCCGCCGCGCGGAAGGGCGAATAGCCCGACAGCAGGACCACGATCAGCAGGACCAGGGGGGCGGCCATGTAGGCGCGGCGGGCGAGGTCGATCCAGCGCGGCAATTCCTCCCGCGCCAGGCCGCGGATGCCGAGCTTGCGGGCGTTCAGGTCGCAATGGATGTAGTTGGCAATGTAGAACAGCAGCGCCGGGATCAGGCCCGCCAGCGCGATGTCGGTGTAGGGGCGGCCCAGCACCTCGGCCATGATGAAGGCGCCCGCGCCCATCACCGGCGGCGTGATCTGCCCCCCGGTGGAGCTGGTCGCCTCGACCGCCGCGGCGGTTTCGCGGTCATAGCCGACGCGGCGCATCATCGGGATGGTGAAGGTGCCCGAGGCAACCACATTGGCCACCGCGCTGCCCGAGATGGTGCCGAACAGGATGCCCGAGATCACCGTGACCTTGGCCGGCCCGCCGCGCGCCCGGCCGACCAGGGCCAGCGCGAAATCGTTGAAATAGTCGCCCGCCTTCGACGCCTGCAGAAAGGCCGCGAAGGTGACAAACAGGATGATGAAGGTGGCGCTGACCTGAACGATGGTGCCCAGGATGCCGTTATTGCCGAATATCTCCACCACCGCCTGATCCCAGGCGACGCCCCGGTGATAAAGCACACCCGGCATCCAGGGCCCGACGAAGCAATAGGCGATGAAGATGATCGCGATCAGCGGCATCACGATGCCCGCGGTGCGGCGGGCGAATTCCAGCACCAGCAGCGTGCCCAGCGTGCCCACCGCCAGATCCTGCCAATTGGGGCCCATGAAGCTGCGCATCTCGATGCCGTCGGCATCCAGGATGTAGTGCAAGGGCACCAGCAGGCAGGCGGCCATCAGCAACCAGTCGAACCAGGGAATGTGGCGTCCCGCCGCGCCCATCACGGGGGCGAACATCGCGAAGCCCAGTGCCGCGCCCAGGAACACATGCACGGCGCGCCCTACCGTCGGGTCGACGGGCGCCACCAGCAGCACCCACATGTGCCACAGGATGAAGGCCACCGAAGCAGCGCGCCACCCGATCCCCTGCCAGCCGGCAAGATCGCGTCGGGCCGATGCGAATTCCATATCGTCCACCGGGATCGTGCCCGGCGGCGCTGCATTGTTCACGGAAGTCTCCCCACGCCGAGCGCGCCGGCCCTGTTGCCAGGGTCGGCGCGCGGCCCGGCTTGAGCCGGGTCACGTCATCGTTGAGGCGAGAGACTATCGCGCGGGGGCTGGACGGTCCATGCCCCGATCGACAGCTCAGGCGGCGGGGCGGTTCGGGCTCGCGGGCTGGGCCTGCGCCGTGGTCGCGCCGGCCGGGCCGGGGATGGAACCGGCCGGCGTCGCCGGGGTCTGCGCGGCGGGATCGGCGGCCATCGCCGCGTCCTTGCCCTCGTCTTCCTTCATATTCTGCTTGAAGGACTTGATGCCCTTCGCCAGGTCACCCATCAGACCGCTGATCTTCCCGCTGCCGAACAGCAGCAGGATGACGAGCAGCACGACAAGCCAATGCCAGATGCTGAACGAACCCATAACGACGCCTCGATCCCTGTGGGGCCCGCCTTCGCGGGCCGGCCGGTTGCCTGTGCGGGCGGACCTTAGTGCGGCTGGCCGCCCCGCGCAAACCCGACATGGCGACTTTGCGCCGCCGGCGCAACCGCCGACGGCGGAATCCGCTGATCCCCCGGCCGCTTTCCGACCGGGTCAACATTTTCGTTCGTCCGCGCGCGATGGGGGGATTGATTTTCCGTCATGCGCCGGCCACTTGCCCGCCTGATCCGGGCCCCTCTGGCGGCTCCGGCGCGGAAACAGCTGGGCATGAACCATCTGGAAACCGCGTCGCCGCGATGTCGGATCGCCAGAGAGTGAAACCCCAAGCGAGGACCCACGACCCCGGCCCGGATCGTGTCCGAGCCGGTGCCGATGTGGCCCGGAGACAGACCCATGGAATTCCTGGTTGCCGAGTGGATCGGCAAGCCGATCTGGATGTGGCTCGGCTTCTTCTCGATCGTGCTGGCGCTGCTGGCCTTCGACCTGGGCGTGCTGCACAAGGAAGACAAGGAGATGGGAATCGCCGAGAGCCTCTATCTCTCGGCCTTCTACATCGGCTTCGCCATGCTGTATGGCGGCGCGATCTGGTGGGCCTTTGAGGCCGGCTACATCACCACCGAGGACAATACGCACGCCGGCATCACCTACTTCACCGGCTTCTTCATCGAAAAGGCGCTGTCGATCGACAACGTCTTCGTGATCAGCCTGATCTTCGGCTACTTCGCCATCCCCCGGAAGTACCAGTACCGCGCCCTGGTGTGGGGCATCATCGCGGTGATCGTGCTGCGCGGCATCATGATCGCGGTGGGTGCGGCCCTGGTGCAGGAATATGGCTGGATCCTCTACATCTTCGGCGCCTTCCTGATCGCCACCGGCATCAAGATGCTGGTCGTGCCCGAAAGCGACCCTGACGTGTCGAAGAACCCCGTCGTGAAGTTCATGACGAAGCGCATGCGCGTGACGCAGGAGCTGCATGGCGAGAAGTTCTTCGTCAGCAAGCCCGACCCGGTCACCGGCAAGATGGTGCGCTGGGCCACGCCGCTCTTCCTGGCGCTGATCATCATCAACATCGCCGACCTGATCTTCGCGGTGGACAGCGTGCCGGCGATCTTCGCGATCACCACCGACACCTTCATCGTCTACACGGCGAACATCATGGCCATCCTGGGTCTGCGCGCGCTGTACTTCGCGCTGGCCGCCATGGTGCACCGCTTCCACTATCTGAAGTATGCGCTGGCGCTGGTGCTGGTGTTCATCGGCGCGAAGATCTTCTGGAACCAGATCTTCGGGAAGGTCGACCCGGCCATCTCGCTCGGCGTGACCCTGGCCCTGATCGCGGGCGGCATCTTCTATTCGCTGTGGAAGACCCGCAACGACCCGCCGGCCGAGAAGACGGCCTGAGCAACCGGGGGCGCACCGCAAGGTGCGCCCCCACCCCGCTTCAGTACATGTGCTGCCCGCCGTTGATCGACAGCGTCGACCCGGTGATGAAGTCCGCATCGTCGGCGGTCAGGAACAGCACGCCGCGCGCAATGTCATAGGCGCGGCCGAGCCGACCCATCGGGATCCGGGCTACGATCTTCTCCAGCACGTCGGGCGGCACCGCGCGCACCATCTCGGTATCCACATAGCCAGGCGCGATCGCATTCACCGTGATCTGCGACCGCGCACCTTCCTGCGCCAGCGCCTTGGTGAAGCCATGGATGCCGGACTTGGCGGCGGCATAGTTCACCTGCCCATACTGGCCGGCCTGGCCGTTGACGCTGCCGATATTGACGATGCGCCCGAACTTCCGCGCCGTCATGCCGTCCCACACCAGCTTCGAGGTATTGTAGCAGGAGCCGAGGTTGGTATCGATCACCGCGTCCCACATGTCGCGCGTCAGCCGCTTCATGGTGGCGTCGCGGGTGATGCCGGCATTGTTCACCAGGATCTCCACCGGGCCGACTTCCTGGTCGATCTGCCGGATCGCCGCCGCGCAGGCGTCATAGTCCGAGACATCGAACTTGTAGCAGGGAATGCCGGTCCGCTTGGTGAAGGCCTCGGCCGCCGCGTCATTGCCGGCATAGCTTGCCACCACCTTGCGGCCCGCCGCCGCCAGCGCCTCGCTGATTGCGGCACCGATGCCGCGCTGCCCCCCGGTTACCAATGCCACACGGGCCATTGTTGCCTCTCCCTCGCTCGTCACGACCGCCCCAAGCGGGCAGGCCCGATGCCTATGCTGCCTGCCTTTTTCCCGCGGGCCAATCTTCCAGGGCCGGGAAAGGCAGCGATCGGTGCGGGACCGTCGCGGCTGACGTTCAAGCCATGACCGCGACCAGGCTCCCGGCCAGCAGGCCAAAGCCGAACACCCCGGCGGCCAGGCTGATCAGCGGCCAGAGCGAGGAATGGACGAAGCCGATCGCAAAGGAAAACACGATGCCGACCAGATAGGCCGCAGCCCCTTCGGCGAGGCCGATGCGCGCCATCACCACCACCGGCCCCAGCGCGGCCACGAAGCCGGCTGCCACGCCGATGCGTCGGAAAGGCCCGCGCATCGGCACGCCGGCGGCGCGCAGCCGGTAATCCAGCACCGCCGACAGGGCCAGGAATCCGAAGGCTAGGATGAGCACGGCCTGACGGGCCGCGCCTGGATCAGAGGTCCAGCATCAGCCGCCGCGGATCCTCGATGCTTTCCTTCACGCGCACCAGGAAGCTGACCGCTTCCTTGCCATCCACGATGCGGTGATCGTAGCTGAGTGCGAGGTACATCATCGGGCGGATCTCGACCTTGCCGCCGATCGCCATCGGCCGGTCCTGGATCTTGTGCATGCCGAGGATGCCCGATTGCGGCGGGTTCAGGATCGGCGTGGACATCAGGCTGCCATAGATGCCGCCATTGGTGATGGTGAAGCTGCCGCCGGTCAGCTCCTCCAGCTTCAGCGCCCCGTCGCGGGCCTTCTTGCCGAAGGCGCCGATTGCCTTCTCGATGCCCGCGAAGGACATGTCGTCGGCATTCTTCAGCACCGGCACGACCAGGCCCGAGGGCCCGCCGACCGCGATGCCCATATGGACATGGTGCTTGTAGACCACCTCATCGCCGTCGATCTCGGCGTTGACGGCGGGGTATTCCTTCAGCGCGGCGACGCAGGCCTTCACGAAGAAGCTCATGAAGCCGAGCTTCACGCCGTGCTTCTTCTCGAACGCGTCCTTGTATTCGGCGCGCAGCGCCATCGCCGCGCCCATATCCACCTCGTTGAAGGTGGTCAGCATGGCGGCGGTGTTCTGGGCTTCCTTCAGCCGGCGCGCGATGGTCTGGCGCAGGCGCGTCATCTTCACGCGCTCCTCGCCGGCATCCGCGGCGCGCGGGGCCTTCGCCGGGGCGGGAGCGGGGGCCGGCGCAGCGGCGGGCTGGGCCAGGAAGGCCAGCACATCGCCCTTTGTCACGCGGCCATCCTTGCCGCTGCCAGATCCAACCTGGGCCGCGGTCACACCCGCCTCGGCCATCGCCTTGGTGGCGGCAGGGCCGGCGTGCAGGGTGCTGGCCAGCGCGGCGGCCTTGGACGCGGCGGGGGGCGGCGCGGGTGCAGCGGCAGGGGCGGGCGCGGCGGCGCCGGCGGTGATGCGGCCCAGGATCGCCCCGGCCGTCACTTCCGTGCCTTCCGCCGCCGCCAGTTCCGCCAGCGTGCCGGCGGCCGGCGCATTCACCTCGACGGTGACCTTGTCGGTCTCGAGTTCCACCAGCGGCTCATCCGCGGCCACGCTCTCCCCGGCCTTCTTCAGCCAGCGCGCAACGGTGGCGCTGGACACGCTCTCGCCGAGGGGGGGAACCAGAATGTCGGTCATGGGTCGGTCTCTGCCTTCTGCCTGCCGCCGCTCAGTTGGTCAGGAGCGCCGCGCGGATCAGCTGATCCTGTTGCTGCTGGTGGGTGCGCGCGAGGCCCGTGGCGGGGCTCGCCGCTTCCGGCCGGCCCACATAGATGGGCCGCTGCGCCGCGCCGGCCAGTTCACGCAGGACGCTTTCGATCCGCCGGTCGAGGAAGGTCCAGGCGCCCATATTCTCGGGCTCCTCCTGGCACCACACGATCTCCGCCTTGCTGTAGGGCAGCAGCGCCTTGGCCAGCGAGGTGCGCGGGAAGGGGTAGAGCTGTTCCAGCCGCACCAGCGCGATATCGTCGATGCCGCGTTCGCGCCGCTCCGCCAGCAGATCGTAATAGACCTTGCCGGTGCACAGCACGACGCGACGCACCTTCTCGGGCGCGGCCAGCGCATCGGTCTCGGGGATCACGTAGCGAAAGCCGCTGCCCGGCGCGAAATCGGCCAGCGCGCTGATCGCCAGCTTGTGGCGCAGCAGCGACTTCGGCGTCATCAGCACCAGCGGCTTGCGGTAATTCGCCTTCAGCTGGCGGCGGATCGCGTGGAAATAGTTGGCCGGCGTGGTCAGATTGCCGACGCGCATGTTCCGCTCGGCGCAGAGCTGGAGGTAGCGTTCCAGGCGCGCCGAGGAATGTTCCGGCCCCTGCCCCTCATAGCCATGCGGCAGCAGCATCACCAGGCCCGACATGCGCAGCCACTTGGTTTCACCGCTGGCGATGAACTGGTCGATGATCACCTGCGCGCCGTTGGCGAAATCGCCGAACTGGCCTTCCCACAGCACCAGCGTGCGCGGATCGGCCAGGGTGTAGCCATATTCGAAGCCGAGCACGCCGAATTCCGACAGCAGGCTGTTGAACGCCTCGAAGCGCGGCTGGCCGGCGCGGATATTGTTCAGGGGGACATATTCCGCCTGGCTCTGCTGGTCGATCAGATAGGCGTGGCGGTGGCTGAAGGTGCCGCGCTGCACATCCTCGCCCGACAGCCGCACGCGATGGCCTTCCAGCAGCAGGCTGCCGAAGGCCAGGGCCTCGCCGGTGGCCCAATCGATGCCCTCGCCCGTCTCGATCGCCTGCTTCTTGGCGTCCAGCTGGCGGGCGATCTTGGGGTTCAGGTTGAACTCGCCCGGCACGCGCACCAGCGCCGCACCCACTTCGCGGAGCGCATCGAGGCCGACTGCCGTCTCATGCAGCCGCTCGACCTCCTCGCCGGTGGTGACCGCCTTGAGGCCGGACCAATGGCCTTCCAGCCAATCCGCCTTGTTCGGCTTGAAGCTTTGCGCCGCCTGGAAGGCCGCTTCCAGCTCGGCATTGAAGGCATCCAGCACCGCCTTGGATTCCTCGGCCGGCACGCTGCCCTCGCGCGCCAGCTTTTCGGCGTACCAGGTGCGGGTCGTCTTCATCTCCTTGATCCGGCCGTACATGATCGGCTGGGTGAAGGCCGGCTCATCCGTCTCGTTATGGCCGTGGCGGCGGTAGCAGACGATGTCGAGCACGAAGTCGACGCCGAAAGTCATGCGGAATTCGGCGGCGAGGCGCGCGCAGAACACCACCGCTTCCGGATCGTCGCCATTCACGTGCAAGATCGGGATCTGGATGCTTTTCGCGACATCGGTGCAGTAGAGGCCCGAATAGGCGTGCGCGGGCACGGTGGTGAAGCCGATCTGGTTGTTGGTCACGATGTGGATCGTGCCGCCGGTGCGGTAGCCGACCAACTGGGACATGGCCAGCGTCTCATAGACCACGCCCTGGCCGGCGAAGGCGGCATCGCCATGCAGGGTGATGCCCATGACGCTGCGCCGCGTCTTGGTATCGCCCGCCATGTCCTGGCGCGCGCGCACCTTGCCGACCACCACCGGATCGACCGCTTCCAGGTGCGAGGGGTTGGGCTGCAGCGACAGATGCACCATGCGCCCGCCCACCTCGATGTCGGTCGAGGTGCCGAGATGGTACTTCACATCGCCCGAGCCCTGCACATCCTCAGGGTTGGCGGAGCTTCCCTTGAATTCGGAGAAGACCGCCGTGTAGGGCTTCTTCACCACGTTCACGAGCACGTTCAGCCGCCCGCGATGCGCCATGCCGATGGCGATCTCGTTCACGCCCTGGGCGGCCGTGGTCTCGATGATCGTCTGGATCGCCGGGATGGTGGCCTCGCCGCCTTCCAGGCCGAAGCGCTTGGTGGTGGCGTATTTGCGGGCGCAGAAGGATTCGAAGCCCTCCGCCTCGGTCAGCTGCTTCAGGATGGTGCGCTTGGCCGCGCCGTCGAAGGCGTTGAGCCAGGGCGCGCCCTCGATGCGGCGCTGGATCCAGGCCTTCTGGTCCGGATCCTGGATATGCATGAATTCGGTGCCGATCGACCCGCAATAGGAAGCGCGGCAGATCGCCAGGATTTCGCGCAGCGTGGCGTATTCCCGGCCCAGCACGAAGTCGAGGAAGATCGGCCGGTCCATGTCGGCATCGCCGAAACCATAGGTGGCGGGCGACAATTCCGGATGCGGCGCGGGCTTGCGCAGCCCGAGCGGATCGAGCTGCGCTTCCAGGTGGCCGCGCACGCGATAGCTGCGGATCAGCATCAGCGCGCGGATGGAATCCAGCACGGCGCGCTGCGCCGCCGCCTTGTCCATGGTGGGTGCGGCGGCCGGCGCCTTGGTGTCTTTTTTCGCGGCGGGCGCGGGTTCAGGATCGGGCCCGAAGGCACCGCGCGGCCGCGGCGCCCAGGATGCGCCGCTGGCATCCGTCAGCACCGCGCGGGCTTCGTCATTCAGCGCGCCGAACAATTCGGCGAAGGAGGGATCGATGCTGTCGGGCTTTTCCACCCAGCGCGCGTAGAGATCAGCGAGGTAGGCGGCATTCGCCCCCGACATCGCGCCTGCGAGCATTTCGATCCCGGGCATCGTTCCTGCCTTCTCCTCGATTGCCGCGGTCAGCCGCGGCGCAGCGCCTTCACCATGGTGGAGCCGAGCGACGCCGGGCTATCCGCCACGCGGATGCCGGCCGAGGCCATCGCTTCCATCTTCGCGGCAGCGGTATCCTTGCCGCCCGAGATCACCGCGCCGGCATGGCCCATGCGGCGGCCCGGGGGGGCCGTGGCGCCGGCGATGAAGCCGACGACGGGCTTGTTCGGCTTGCCCGGACCGAAATTCTCGGCCGCGAGATATTCCGAACCAATCACCTCGGCCTGGCCGCCGATCTCGCCGATCATGATGATCGATTCCGTCTGCGGGTCGGCCAGGAACATCTGCAGCACGTCAATGAAGTCCATGCCCTTCACCGGATCGCCGCCGATGCCCACACAGGTGGATTGGCCAAGCCCCGCCGCCGTGGTCTGCGCCACCGCCTCATAGGTGAGCGTGCCGGACCGCGACACGATGCCGACCGAGCCCTTGCGGTGGATATGCCCCGGCATGATGCCGATCTTGCAGGCTTCCGGCGTGATCACGCCCGGGCAGTTCGGCCCGACCAGGCGCGACTTCGATCCATCCAGCGCGCGCTTCACCCGCACCATGTCCAGCACCGGAATGCCCTCGGTGATGCAGATGATCAGCGGCAGTTCGGCGTCGATCGCCTCCAGGATCGCGTCCGCGGCGAAGGGCGCGGGCACGTAGATGACGCTGGCATTGGCGCCGGTGGTGGCCACGCATTCCGCCACCGTGTCGAACACCGGCAGGTTCAGCTCGGGGTGCAGGGTGCCGCCCTTGCCCGGCGTGGTGCCGCCCACATAGGTGCTGCCATAGGCAATGCCCTGGCTGGCATGGAAGGTGCCCTGCGCGCCGGTGAAGCCCTGCGTCATCACCCGCGTCGTGTGGTCGATCAGGATCGCCATGGCGCTAGCCCCCCTTGACCGCCGAGACCACCTTCTGGGCGGCGTCGGCAAGATTGTCGGCGGCGATGATCGCCAGGCCCGATTCGGCCAGGATCTTCTTGCCGAGATCGACGTTCGTCCCCTCAAGCCGCACCACCAGCGGCACCGAGAGCGACAGGCTCTTCGACGCCTCGACGATGCCGGCCGCGATCATGTCGCACTTGGCGATGCCGCCGAAGATGTTGACCAGGATTGCCTTCACGTTGGAATCCGAGGTGATGATGCGGAACGCCTCGGTCACCCGCGCGGCGTTCGCCGTGCCGCCGACATCGAGGAAGTTCGCCGGCGAGGAGCCGTACAGCTTGATGATGTCCATCGTCGCCATGGCCAGGCCCGCGCCATTCACCATGCAGCCGATCTCGCCATCCAGCGCCACATAGTTCAGGTCGTTCTTGACCGCGTCGAGTTCCTTCGGATCCATCTCCGTGTCGTCGCGCAGCGCTTCCAGATCCTTGTGGCGGAACAGCGCGCTGTCATCGAAGGAAACCTTGGCGTCCAGCGCCACGATCTCACCCTTGCCGGTGACGACCAGCGGGTTGATCTCGACGATCATGCAGTCGAGGTCGAGGAAGGCGCCGTACAGCGCCGTGACGAATTTCTGGAAGCTGCCGACCTGGCCGCCCTTCAGGCCCAAGCCGAAGGCCAGCTTGCGCGCATGGTAGGGCGACATGCCGGCGGCCGGGTCGATCGCGACCTTCAGGATCTTCTCTGGGTGGTTGGCCGCCACCTCCTCAATCTCCATGCCGCCCTCGGTCGAGGCCATGATGGTCACGCGCGAGGTTTCGCGGTCCACCAGCAGGCCAAGATACAATTCGCGGGCAATGTCGCAGCCATCCTCGACATAGACGCGCGACACCAGCTTGCCGGCCGGGCCGGTCTGCTTGGTGACCAGCACCTGGCCGATCATGGCGGCCGCGGCCTCGCGCACCGCCTCGGGCGACTTCACGACGCGCACGCCGCCCTTGCCGTTCGGATCATTGACGAAGCGGCCTGCGCCACGCCCGCCGGCATGGATCTGCGACTTCACCACATAGACGGGGCCCGGCAGCTTGCGCGCCGCGGCTTCCGCCTCATCCGCGGTCCAGGCCACATGGCCTTCCAGGACCGCCACGCCAAAGCGGCGCAGCAGTTCCTTGCCCTGATATTCATGGATGTTCATGCATCAGCCTCCGGCAGGCGTTGCGCGCTGGGCTCAGACGCCGAGCTTGCGGAAATCCTCGATCAGCTTCTTCACCGCGTCGCAGGATTTGTCGAAGGCGGCCTGCTCGGCGTCGGTGAACTTCACTTCCAGGATGCGTTCCACGCCGTTCGCGCCGATCACCACCGGCACGCCGACATAGAAATCATTCTGGCCATATTCGCCATTCAGCATCACCGCGCAGGGCAGCACGCGCTTCTTGTCGAGAATGTAGCTCTCGGCCATGGCGATGGCGCTGGCGGCGGGGGCGTAGAAGGCGCTGCCGCGCTCCAGCAGCTTCACGATCTCACCGCCGCCATTGGCGGTGCGATGGACGATGGCGTCGATCCGTTCCTGCGTGGTCCAGCCGAGGTCGATCAGGTCGGGCACCGGCACGCCGGCCACCGTGGAATAGCGGGTCAGTGGCACCATTGTGTCGCCATGGCCGCCCAGCACGAAGGCCGTCACATCCTCGACCGAGACGTTGAATTCCTGGGCCAGGAACAGGCGGAAGCGGGCGCTGTCCAGCACGCCGGCCATGCCGACCACCTTCTGTGGCGGCAGGCCCGACTTCTGCTGCAGCACCCACACCATCACGTCGAGCGGGTTGGTGATGCAGATGACGAAGGCGTCGGGGCAATGGGTCTTGATGCCCTCGGCCACCTGGCCGATCACGCCGGCATTCTTCACCAGAAGGTCATCGCGGCTCATGCCCGGCATGCGGGGGAAGCCGGCGGTGACGATCACCACATCGGCGCCCGCGATCGCGGCATAGTCGCCGGTGCCGACCATGTGACTGTCGAAACCATCCACCGGGCCGGACTGCATGATGTCGAGCGCCTTGCCGGCGGCCACACCCGGGAAGACGTCGAACATCACGACATCGCCCAGTTCCTTGAGGCCGATCAGGTGCGCGAGCGTGCCACCAATATTGCCGGCGCCGATGAGCGCAATCTTCTTGCGGGCCATCTACACATCCTCAACCTGGGCGTCACCCGGTGTCCGGTGTGACATTCTTGCGGAAATTCAAGGGGCGGACCCCTTGCCCGGTTACCTACTCCCGCAAGGCCCGCCCGGCAAGGCGGCGGTGCAGCATGAAGCCGATGCCGGCGTCAGTGGCCGCCAGCGGCCGCCCGCACCCGCGGTTGGGCGCGGGCGGCCAGCCGCCGTGCATAGCTGCCAAGTGCCAGCATCAGGAAGGAAAGCCCAATGAGCGCTCCGCACCAGATCAGCATGTTGACAAGCTGGGCCCCGGCGACGCGTGCGCCGCTATGCGGCAGAACGCCGAAGGCCAGCACCATCAGCAACCCGGCCAGGCCAGCAAACATCGCCAGCATGGCCAGCCCGTCGGTCACCGTCCCCAGAAGGGCGGCCCGGCCGCCACCAGCCTCGGTGGCGATCGAGTTGCTCATGAAGATCAGCCAGCAGAAGACGCTGATCAACAGGATCCAGACCCACATCGCATGCTTCCCCTGTCGCCCGCCCCGGGAGGCGGGCCGGATCATGGCGAGGCAGCCCGCCGGCGGCAAGGGCCGGGAAAATCCCCGGCCCGGCCGCCATGCCTCAGTAGCGGTACTGCTCGGCCTTGAACGGGCCTTGCGTGTCCACGCCGATGTAGCTGGCCTGCGCCGCGCTCATCTTCGTCAGGGTCGCGCCCACCTTCGCCAGGTGCAGGCTGGCCACCTTCTCGTCCAGGTGCTTCGGCAGCACATAGACCTTCTTCTCGTACTTGCCGGGGTTGGTCCACAGCTCGATCTGCGCCAGCGTCTGGTTGGTGAAGGACGCCGACATGACGAAGGAGGGGTGGCCGGTGGCGTTGCCCAGGTTCACCAGGCGCCCTTCGGACAGCAGGATGATGCGCTTGCCGCTCGGGAACTCGATCTCGTCGACCTGCGGCTTCACATTGTCCCACTTGAAGTTGCGCAGGCCGGCGACCTGGATCTCGCTGTCGAAATGGCCGATGTTGCAGACGATCGCGCGGTGCTTCATGGCGCGCATATGGTCCACCGTGATGACGTCGATGTTGCCGGTGGCGGTGACGAAGATGTCGGCCTGCGGCGCCGCATCCTCCATCGTCACGACCTCATAGCCTTCCATCGCCGCCTGCAGCGCGCAGATCGGGTCGACTTCGCTGACCATGACGCGGCAGCCGGCATTGCGCAGGCTGGCGGCGCTGCCCTTGCCGACATCGCCGAAGCCCGCGACCATGGCGACCTTGCCGGCCATCATCACGTCGGTGCCACGGCGGATCGCGTCCACCAGGCTCTCGCGGCAGCCATAGAGATTGTCGAACTTCGACTTGGTGACGCTGTCATTCACGTTGATGGCGGGGAACAGCAGCTTGCCTTCCTTCGCCATGTTGTACAGGCGATGCACGCCGGTGGTGGTTTCCTCCGACACGCCGACGATGTTCTTCGCCAGCTCGGCGAACCAGCCCGGCTTGCTGACCAGGCATTCCTTGATCAGCGCGTAGAAGACTTCCTCTTCCTCATTGGTCGGCGTCTCGAGGAAGGCCACGTCGCCCTGCTCGGCGCGCAGGCCATAATGCACCAGCAGCGTCATGTCGCCGCCATCGTCCAGCAGCACGTTCGGCGTGCCGCCATCGGCCCATTCCAGGGTCCGGCGCACATACTGCCAATATTCCGGCAGGGTCTCGCCCTTGATGGCGAAGACCGGCGTGCCGGTGGCGGCGATGGCGGCGGCCGCATGGTCCTGCGTCGAGAAGATGTTGCACGACGACCAGCGCACATCGGCGCCGAGCTTCTGCAGCGTCTCGATCAGCACGGCGGTCTGGATGGTCATGTGCAGGCAGCCGGCGATGCGCGCGCCCTTCAGCGGCTGGGCAGCGCCATATTCGGCGCGCACGGCGGTCAGGCCGGGCATCTCATCCTCGGCCATGTTGATCTCCTTGCGGCCCCAGCCGGCGAGGGAGAGATCCTTGACAACGAAATCCTGGGTGGCGGCCATTGCGGCGGCTCCTGCATGCTTGAGGGGCGGGCGCTACCACGCGCCGCCGGCCGCGCCAAGAGGGGGCCAACAAGTCATAAGGATATGTTTATGTCGCGCGGCGCCAGCGCGGCGCGCCAGCCTTCAGCCTTCCTGGTACAGGTTCAAGCGCTGCGCCAGCTCGGCCCAGCGCCGCGCCGCCAGCGCGACGCTGACGGCGAAGGCGGCCGGGCCCTCATGGCCCGGCACCGTGTCCAGCGTGCGGAGCGCGGTCTGCAGGGTGGCGGCGCCGACCAGGTCGCGAAACGCCCCGTCGAGGGTCTCGAGGCGGGCCGCCGGCAGCCCGGCGGGCGCGAACAGCCCGGCGAAGCCGCGATAGTCGAAGCCGCGCAGATACCCAAGTTCCGCCAATGTCGGCACCCGGTCCGCCAGGCTCGGCACGCGGCTGGGCCCGGCGGTGACGAGCGGCCGCACCCGCCCGGCGCGGATCAGCTCGCCGAAGGTCAGCGTGGTGACGAAGCCGCCATGGAAGCGCCCGCCGAGCATGTCGGCCACCATCGGCGGCTCGCCGCGGAAGCCGATATGCGTGGCGTCCCACCCTGCCTCGGCCGCCAGCAGCAGGCTGACCACATGGCCGGTGCCGCCCATGCCCCAATTGCCCAGCAGCAGCGGCCGGCCGCGCGCCCAGGCCAGGAAGCCCGCAAAATCCCCGACCATGGCAGGCACGCCCGGGCCCACGGCGAGGCTGATCGGCGTGGTGCCCAGCCGGCCGATCGGCAGGAAATCCCGCAGCGCATCATAAGGCGCGCGGCGCAGGATGATCGGCGCCTGGATCAGCGCGTCGATGGTAAACAGCAGCGTATGGCCATCCGGCGGGGCGCGCGCCACCGCCTCGGCCCCGATCATGCCCGCCGCGCCCGGCCGATTATCGACAATGCAGGGTTGGCCGAGCCGTGCCGCCAGCCCCTCGGCCACCAGCCGCGCCCAGGCATCCACCGCGCCGCCCGCCGGGAAGGGCACCACCAGGCGGACCGGGCGCGCCGGAAAGCCCTGCGCCAGGGCGGGCGCCGGCAGGGCGGCCACGCCCAGCAGCGCGCGCCGGGGCAGCCTATCCATGCGGCCCCCGGGGGAAGGGGCAGCCATCCCGCGCGGCGGCGGCGCGCGCGCCGTTGCGGTCG
>Ga0247843_1004138_pt1 | contig 22218 bp, 13 predicted proteins | sample LaCruzMarch2017__FD_192420 | JGI IMG/M metagenome (GOLD analysis project Ga0247843, IMG submission 192420) | Freshwater microbial communities from meromictic Lake La Cruz, Castile-La Mancha, Spain - LaCruzMarch2017_8m | ecosystem: Environmental > Aquatic > Freshwater > Lake | place: Spain...
GGGCGGTTGTCGTGACCACCGGCACGTTCATGCGCGGCCTCCTGCATGTCGGCCTGCGCAACCAAGCCGGAGGGCGCCTCGGCGATGCGGTCTCCACGTTCAGTGACTGCCTGCGCGACCTCGGTTTTGAGGTTCAGCGCTTCAAGACAGGCACACCCTGCCGACTCCTTGCCAAGAGCATCGATTTTTCCCAATGCGAGAAGCAACACGGGGACACACCCCCACCGCTTTTCAGCCACATCGCTGACACGATTCAACGCGGCGAGGATGACGTCCACACGCTCAACGAGTGGCGTGACGGGGGGTTCCATGCCCGCCAGATTTGCTGCTGGATCACCTACACCAACGAAAAAACCCACGAAATCATCCGCACCAACCTCGACAAGTCGCCACTCTACTCCGGCGTGATCGAGGGCGTCGGGCCGCGCTACTGCCCGAGTATCGAGGACAAGGTCGTGAAGTTCGCCGACAAAAGCCAGCACCAGCTTTTTCTCGAGCCGGAAGGCCGCCACACCGATGAAATCTACGTCAACGGCGTCTCGACCAGTCTGCCCTTTGAAGTCCAATACGCCTTCATTCGCAGCGTGCGTGGGCTTGAGAACGCAGAGATCCTCCGGCCCGGCTATGCGGTGGAATACGATTATTGCCCGCCAACCCAGCTCCACACCACACTTGAAACCAAGCGGCTGCCAGGTCTCTACTTTGCCGGACAAATCAACGGCACATCGGGCTACGAGGAGGCCGCCGCCCAGGGGCTCGTCGCGGGCGCCAATGCCGCGCTCAAGGCCCTCGCGCGCCCCCCGTTCACACTCGCCCGCCACGAGGCCTACATCGGCGTGATGCTCGACGATCTTGTGACTCGAGGCACGCCCGAGCCCTACCGGATGTTCACGAGCCGTGCCGAATACCGCCTCCTGCTCAGGCAGGACAATGCCGACCTCCGGCTTTCCGGAAAAGGCATCGCCTCCGGCCTTGTCACCGGCGAGCGCGCCACCAGGTTCCAAGCGAAGCAAAACCAACTCGCCACCCTCAATGGCCGCCTCAACGAATTTCAAATCGATGCCATCCCGCTCGAGCGCTGGCTCAAGCGTCCGGAAAATACTTGGCACATCCTGCCCAGCGAAATCCGCAACCAGTTCCCCCAAGGCGTCTGGGAACAGCTCGAGACCGACCTCAAGTATGCCGGCTACATCACCAGGCAAGAGGAGCAGATCGCCCGCACCGCACGGCATGAGGGGAAGGCGATCCCCGACTGGGTGGACTTTGAGAAAATCAACGGACTCCGCACAGAAGCCATTCACACCCTCTCCAAAGTGCGCCCGGAAACCCTCGGCCAAGCCGCGCGCCTCAGCGGCGTGACCCCTGCCGATATCGCTTTGCTCGGAGTCCGGATCACCCGCGGAACCCAAAAAACAACCACCTCATGAAATCTCCCAATCGGATCGACCAAAAATTCCAAGACCTTCGCGCCGCCCGCCAGTGTGGGTTCATCGCCTACATCACGGCGGGCGATCCGGATTTGCAATCCCTGCCGGGGCTCGTTGCCGTGCTCGAGAAATCGGGCGTTGATATCGTGGAGTTGGGCATTCCCTTCTCCGATCCCCTGGCCGACGGAGCAACGATCCAAGCAGCGTCCGGGCGCGCCATTGCCGCCGGAGCCACCGTGCTTGGCGTGCTGGAGGCCGTGCGCGAAATCCGTCGCACCTCGGAGATTCCCATCGTCCTCTTCACCTACTTGAACCCGGTTTATATCCACGGGTTTGACAAATTCCACTCGGATGCCGCCGCCGCCGGAGCCGACGGGATTCTTATCCTCGACCTGCCCCCCGATGAGGCTGTGCGGAATGCCGAACTCACAAAATCCCACGGCTTGCTGGCGATCCGTCTCATTGCGCCCACCACCCCCCCCGCACGCATGGAACTCATCGCAAAGTCGGCCGAGGGTTTCATCTACTACGTCTCGCGCGAGGGTGTCACCGGCGAGCAGGCGAGTCTCTCGATCGGCATCGCCGCGCAGGTGGATGAAATCAAAAAACACACCAGCCTGCCGGTCGCCGTGGGTTTTGGAATTTCCACTCCGGAACAAGCCGCCGAGGTCGCGGGGGAATCCGACGCCGTGGTCGTCGGGAGCGCGATTGTGCGCCGTATCGGCGAATTTGGGAAATCCGATGTGCTCCATGCGAAGGTTGCCGGATTCCTCGAGCCCATCGTGAAGGCCGTGAAAAACATTAAGCGTCCCTGAGTGGCGACCCGCACTCCATCCCTTTTCCAGCAAGTCGGCGCACTGGACGGCCGCCCTTCCTAATGCACCCTGCCCCCGTCTCCGGCTCGGTGAGGGTTCCCCTCACAGGTTGTGATGCGTTTTTTCTGGCGCTCGAGGATCTCATGCGCTCCGGCGGGCAGGGTCGCAATGTGGGCCTCACCGTGCTGGAACTCGGGGAGGGCTTCGATGCCTGCGCCCTTGCCGGAGCGGTGAGGCGCTTCTCGCTCACCCACCCGCTCTCGCAGGCCAAGCTCGAGCGCGCGTGGCTCTTCGGAGTTCCCCGCTGGCGCACGCCTCGGATTCTCCGGCCCGACGCCGTGTCTGTGACAGAACATCCCTCTGGCACATCCGTAACCGCCCTGTGCCGGAATCTTCTCGCAGGGAACGGGGAGCGTTGCTTCGAACTCCACCATGTGCGCGGCGAGCGTGGAACGACGGTTGTCGCACGCTGGTCTCATTTGCTTTTCGATGGCCGGGGCGCGGAACTCGCTTTTCAGGAACTCGCGGGCTGGGCTCAAACTCCCCCGTGCGGAGAGGCGGTTCCCGTAGCCTCTTGGGGAGAGCCTTTTACCCCCCCGGCGGGAATTGCGGCACGCTGGCGCGCCACCCGTGCATTTGTGCGGCGCCATTATGAGTTGAAGCCGCCGGATTTTCAGTCGCTCGGAGGCCCGCGGCCCCAGCCCGGACGCTCGGAATTTCGTGTGATGGGTTTTTCGCTCGGGGAAACGCGGCAAATCCAGCAGCGTGCCTCGCGGCTCACCGGCGGGATTTTTCAAATGCCCTACTTCTTTGCGGCCGTCGCGAGGGCGCATGCGGCGGTCTTTCGATTGCGCGGCGTCGAGCCGGTGTCGTATGTGAGCCCGGTGCCCATCCAAAGCCGAAGCACGAAGGACAGGCATCCCATTTTTCAAAATCAGGTCACGGTCTTGCATTTCAAATTGCCGGCGCCGGTGGTGCGGGGATTCGAGGAAGCTGTCGCTGCCGTGCATTCGCAGTTCGCGGCCGCCGTGCGCGAGGGGGTTGAGACTTCTGCCGCCATGGTGCTTTGGTGGATGCGGCGCATGCCGCCGGCGCTTTACCGAAGGTTCCTCCAGCGCGATACCGGAGGCCAAATGGTTTCGTTTTTCCAATCCCACACGGGAGAGTTCCTGGCCGGGCTGCGCGACTTCTGCGGCGCCCGCATCGAAAATGGTTGGCATATCCCTGCCGTGTCCCAACCTCCCGGCAGTGGGATTTTCTTCAGCGAGCGCGAGGGCCGTCTCAGCGCCACCATCTCCTGGCACGAGGGCGTCATGACCAGGCAGGAGGTCGACCAGATGGAGCAAAGCCTGCGCGCGGATTTGCTGGGGGTGGAGGGACCGCCCGCATTCCAGCCCGCCGGGTTGGCCTAGGATTCGTGGGGAGGCGCGGCCGACGGATCGGGGGCTTTTTCTTTTCCGCCCACAAAATATTTTTCCACAAGGAAGAAGCAGGCCGGGATGATGAAGATGGCGATGAGGGTGGCTGCGAGCATGCCTCCGATGACGGTTGTTCCGAGCACCCTGCGGCTCACGGCTCCCGAGCCTGTCGCGAGCGCCAGCGGAACGGTGCCGAGAATGAACGCGAAGGCGGTCATAAGAATCGGACGCAGGCGCAGCTTTGCTCCGGCCAGGGTGGCATCCAGAAGCGGTTTGCCTTTTTCGTATTCGTCCTTCGCGAACTCCACGATGAGGATCGCGTTCTTCGCCGAGAGGCCGATAAGCATGACGAGGCCGATCTGCGCGTAGATGTTGTTCTGCATGCCGCGCATTGAGAGGCCCGCAAAGGCCCCGAAGACGGCGACAGGTGTTGTGAAGAGCACGCTAAACGGCAGGCTCCAGCTCTCGTATTGTGCGGCGAGGATGAGAAAGACGAATAGGAGCGAGAGGCTGAAAATCGCCGTGGGCGGGATGCCCTCTGCGGCCTGCTGCTCTTGGAATGACATGCCGAAGTAATCGTAGCCCATCCCCGTCGGCATGCTTTCCGCAAAGACCTCCTCGAGCGCCTTCATGGCTTGCGCGGTCGAGTAGCCGGGCGTGACGGAGGCGTTGATTTGCGAACACCGGAACATGTTGTAGCGCATTGTGAATTCCGGGCCATAGGAACGCGTTGCCGTCATGAAGGAGTTCACGGGAACCGGCTCGTTCTTGTTGTTCGAGATGTAGAACAACCCGAGATTGTCCAGAGAGGTGCGGTATTCGCCCTCCGCCTGCACGTAGACCTGCCACTGAAGTCCGAAGCGGTTGAAGTAGTTCACAAAATATCCGCCAAGGAAGGTTTGCACGGTCTGGTAGGCATCGTTGAGGTTGATGCCTTGGATCATCGCCTGGGCCTCGTTCACTTCGAGGTGGACCTGCGGCACGTCCCAAAGCGAGGTGGTGAAGATGCTTGAAAACTCCGGGCGCTTTTTGGCAGCGGCCATGAACTTCTGGGTATTCTCCGCAATGAATTCGACGGGTCCCCCGGTGCGGTCCTCGAGCATGAACGTGACGCCGCCAGCCGTTCCGATGCCGGGGATTGCTGGTGGCGGGAAGGCAAATGCGGCGGTGGGGTCTGCAAGGGCGGCGAGTTCCTTGTTGATGGAATTCTGAATGGCATCGACCTGCAGTTCGGGAGACGTGCGTTTCGACCATTCCTGGAGCGTGATGAAAAAGAAGCCCGTGTAGGTGCTTTGCACGGTGCTGAGAAGGTTGAAGCCGATAATCGAGGTCACGTATTCCACCCCGGGTGTTTTCAGCAGGATGCGCTCGATGTTTTCCGAGGCCGCCGTGGTTTGCTGCAGCGACGAGGAGCGGGGAAGCTGCACCACTCCGAAAAGGTAGCCTTGATCCTCCTCCGGAATGAATGCGGTGGGCATCGTGCTCCCAATGCCGCCCGCACCGAGCGCCAGCAGGAGCAGCAGCAGCATGGCGATCGCAAGCTTGCGGATGAGACCGCGGCAGACGGCGACGTATCCATCCGTCGCCTTGCCGAAAACGTTGTTGAATCCGCGAAAGAAGGATCCGAGAGGTCCGCGGGCTTCCGTTTTCGGGCGCAGCAGGAGCGCTCCAAGTGCCGGGCTGAGCGAAAGCGCGTTGAAAGCGGAAATTAAAACCGACACGGCCATCGTGACGGCGAACTGTTGATACATGGCCCCGGTGATGCCGGGAATGAAGACGGTCGGGATAAAGACCGCTGCCAAGATGAGCGCGATGGCGACCACCGGGCCTGATACCTGCGACATGGCCTTGATCGCCGCATCGCGCGGCGAGAGGCCTTTCTCAATGTGCGACTCGATTGCCTCGACCACCACAATCGCATCATCGACCACGAGGCCGATGGCGAGCACCATGCCGAAAAGCGACAGCGTGTTGATGGTAAACCCGAGGAGCGGAAAAATCGCAAATGTGCCGATGAGTGCCACCGGCACCGCGATGAGAGGGATGAGCGTGGCCCGCCAGCCTTGCAGAAAAATGAAGACGACGAGCATGACGAGCGCCATCGCCTCAAAGAGGGTTTTTACGATCTCCTTCATGCCATCGGTGATGGCGAGCGTGGTATCCAGGGCGACGGTGTATTTGAGCCCGTCGGGAAATTGCTTCGACTGCTCCTCAAAGAAGGCCCGCAATTGCTTCATGGTATCCACCGCATTCGAGCCGGGGAGTTGGTAAACGGCGACGATGGCTGCGTTCTGGCCCTGGAAGCGGCCGCGGATGTTGTAGACCTGCCCTCCCAACTCCACGCGCGCCACATCCTTGACCCTTACGATCGAGCCGTCGGGATTCGCGCGGATGACGATGTTTTCAAACTCCTCGGTTGTCGTGAGGCGTCCTGTGGTCGTGACGGTGAGGGTGAAAACCTGTCCATCGGGCACGGGTTCGCCACCGATTTGTCCGGCGGGGTTGACCTTGTTCTGCGCGCTCACCGCATTGATCACATCGGGGACGGTGATATTGAGTGTGGCAAGGCGGTCGGGTTTCACCCAGATGCGCATGGCGTATTCGCCCGCCCCGAAAATGCTCACGCTGCCGACGCCGGGGATGCGGGAGAGGGGATCGTTGATGTTGATGTAGGCGTAGTTGGCCAGAAATGTGGGATCAAACTCGCCGTTCGGAGAGGAGAGCACAAAGACACCGAGCGGCGAGGCGAGGGCCTGCTCGACGGTGACGCCATAGTTGCGGACCTCCATCGGGAGCTGCGAGGCGGCCTGCGTCTGGCGCATCTGCGCGAGGATCTGGTCGGTCGTCGGCACGGTGTCTGTGCCGAAGATCACGTTGAGGCTCATAATGCCGGAGTTGGCATTGATGGAATACATGTATTCCATCCCCTCGACGCCGCTCATTTGCTGCTCGATGGGGGTCGCGACGGCCTGCTCGACGGTAATGGCGTCGGCTCCCACATAGGTGGTGTTCACCTGGATCTGGGGCGGGACGATATTTGGAAACTGTGCGACCGGCAGGCCGGCCATCGAGACGAGGCCGACAATCACTGTGATGATGGCGATGACCATCGCCACGATCGGGCGGCGGATGAAAAAGTTCGACATGTCGGGTGGGCCTTACTTCGTTGCCGCCGGTGACGGAGTGGCGGTCGGCGCGGTTGGCGGTTTGTAGGGGGTGGCGTTCACTTTCACGCCAGGGCCTCGGATTTTTTCCACGCCTTCGACGATGACGTTGTCGCCCGCGGCAAGGTTGCCAGTGACGACCTGGAGAGCGCCTTGGGGCGGTCCCAGTTTGATAGGCAGCGACCTCACGGTGTTGTCGGCTTGAACAATCGAAACGAAATAATTGCCCTGCACCTCTACCGCCGCCTTCTGGGGAATGAGGAGCGCACCTTTGATTTGTTCTACCGGGGCGGTGACGGTGGCGAAAAGGCCGGGACGGAGAATCCCTGTGGGATTGGGGAACAGGCCGGTGATCTGGATCGTGCCCGTGGAGGTGTTGATCTGGCGGTTGAAGAAATCAAACATTCCGTGCTCCGGATAGGTGGACCCGTCTGCCAGCTTGATCGAAAGGCGGGCAGTTTTATCGGCTGTCGGCATTTTTTGGATGCGTGCGAGCAAGTCGGCGGCCTCGAGATACTCGGCCTCGGTGACGAAGAAGTTCATCTTCATCGGATCAATCTGGGAGGCTTGGGTGAGGGTGCTCACACGGCCTCCGGGGCCGACCAGATCGCCGATTTGGGCTTGGGCGACGCCGACGACTCCATCGAACGGGGCTTGGATCGTGCAGTAATCGAGGTTGACCTGCGCGGCCTGTGAGGCGGCCTGCGCGGCGGCCACATTTGCAATGGCCGCTTGGGTGTTTTGATAAGATGTCTGGTATTCCTGCTCGCTGATGACCTTTGTTCTGTAAAGTTCAGTCTGGCGTTGGAGCGTGATTTGCTCGAGTTGGGCTCTCGCGAGCGCGCTGGCATATTGAGCCTGGGCCTGGGCGAGAGCGGCTTCAAACGGGCGGGGATCGATCGTGAAGAGGGTGGCGCCTTTTTTTACATCAGACCCTTCTTTGTAGTTTTGGGTGAGAAGATAGCCGGTGACTTGCGCCTGGATGCTCGCGTTTTGAAAGCCGTCGAGCAGTCCGACCCATTGCTTTTTTGAGGTCACGTCTTCTTGGATGACCGGAGTGGTGGTAACATTGATTGGGCCGGCCTGCGGGGGGGGCGACTTTTTGCATGACGGGAAAAGGCTCGCGGAAACCAAAATGGCCGCGGCGCAGTGACGAAACTTCATGCGTCCACTGGGTAACGCGATCCCTCGGTCAGGGCGAGATTTTTATTGGCGGATTATTTGGTGTCCTTTGGACCGATCGTGCGTTCGCCAACCAAGAACTCCTGCACCGAGCCAGCTGCGCGCAGCGTGGTGTCGCCGACCTGGCGGGCGGTGGATTCGGCGACATCCGCGATGCGGCCGAGAAGCCCTCCAACCCTCTTGCCGGAGGGTTGCTGTGTGGTGAAGGACTCGGGAGTCCTCAGAGGTTGGACGACCGCACCGCCCTGCGCTGCGATGCCCAGCGTGCCGACGAGACCCCCCATGTTGTCGTAGAGACGCACGGTCCAGACCGGTGCCATCGTCGAAGGGTCGGTGCGGAGTGTGTAATCCACCCAGTGGAATCCCAGTTGGATGCCAACGGCCTCGCGCTGCACAGCTTCAAAGAGACTGTTCGCATCCATCGAAACCTTCGCCATGCCAATCGCCGGCATGTTTGCAACCTCGGTAAAACCCTTCAGCGGCGTGCGCTCGGAAGTCACCCGGCCGCTGGCAACGGTCACCTCCCTCACCCCGCCGCGCGCGCTTGGGTCTGCAATGAGCACCGCCCATTCGGCGGGCATGGGATCTCCACGCTCGCCCCGCAGCTCCACAATCGTGCCGTTCTGCCCGTAAGGCTGCGCGGCGACGGTCTGCAGCGCAAGAATGGCCGAGCCTGCCGCGCCACCAAAGGCAGCCGGCGCCGCTGCCAGGAGAAGAAGGAAGAGAAGTCGAAGCATCCTGCGAGGATTGATCATCGGCCGCGGCGATTCAAATCCAAACTCCATCCCTCAGCAGGCCTAATCATCGAGGGGTTGGGTGCCGATGGTTCCGCGTAGGCTTTCCACATAGCTTGCCGAGTGGGTCGATTCCAAGATGCGGCGGGCATATTCCAGACGCGCCGGGATGCCCAGCTCGGCGGATGCCTCGGAGTTGTGCGGTCGGCGGGAAAACGTATCAAGGTTTTTCACGTTGCGGTGCCAGAGACGGCGGTCATTGCTCGCGGTGGCCTCGATCCGCGCGCGATACCAGTCGCTCGCAAGGGCGGTGTCGGAATCGAAAAGATTGCGGACCTCCGGATCGGTGAGGGTCTTATTTTCGAAATGACCGTCGCGCATTATGTGGAGCAGCGCGCGGAGCGGCGGGCAGGCGAGATCCACCCCGCCATCCGCGAAGTAGGCGGAGGCCACGTTTTTCTGTGTCGCCACCATGTTGTCGATCCCATCGGCGAAAGCGGCAAGACCCTGACTCTCGGGAGAGAGGATTTCGTCGGTGAACACCCGGTGGGGATAGTTGAAAATGCGTCCGAAAAACATCCGCACGAATCGGCTGTTGATGCGCCATCCCAGGCGACTTGACGGGAGCAATCGGCCTTCGAATTTGATGTCGGACACGCGATCCAGACATCCGTTTTGAATGAGAAACGAGGGGCTGCGCTCCTCGGTGGTCATGCGCGACCAGACCTCGGGGACGAGCAGGCTGATATCGTGGTCAACGCGCACATCGGGGCCAACGTGCCCGGCTGCTGTGATGAATACGGGTTGGCGGGTCAGGAGGTAGCCGACGAGTGCGGCATTGAGATCGATGATCGGAGGCAGGGCGTTGAATGGCCCTTTGGTCAGCGCTCCCTCGCTTCCCGCACCAGTGGTGGAGGGGGACTTGCCGGTGAGCGAGCAAATGAATTCCAAGAACAGCTCGGGAAGCTCCAGATGGTGGATCGGATTGAAGACCGCCAGAGAGCGGACGCCTTTCTCCGCGGGATTGTTGCGACGCCCCGGAAGGATGGCGGTAACAGGCGTGTGGAGTGGCTCGCATGTGGGAACGCGCCGGTTGAGGCGCTGGGTAATCCCGGAGAGGTAGGCCTCGCGGGGTTGCACCAAATCTTGTCGAATCTGGAGGTAGCGGGGGTTCTTGGTCGGCTTGCCATCAACGAGGCGCGGCGATGAGGAGCAAACAAAGAAGCGGGGCTTCCCGCCATCCTCAAGCGCCGAGGTGATCGCCTCCTGCATCGGGCGGGAGAACTTCGAGAAATTCACTGCATCCTCGAAAAGGTGAAGCACGTCGTCACGCTGGAGCGGTTGGTAGTTTGAGAAAAAATTCCCCGGTCCCGAGAAGTCCTTCTCGGTTTGCTTGTCATAGCCGGGATGGATGGCGTCGTCGGGACGCTGAAAGAGCCTGTATTCGCAATTCTCGGCGAATTTGAGCGATTCCCCAGGTTGATCCGGCGGGGGCATGGTGAGCGCGGCGCCGGGGACAATGACTGAGGCGGAGATGTCATCCTCCATCTGGAGCTTCGCGGCGGGGAAGAAATCCTGACGCAGGCTGAAGACCCGCCAGGATCCGTCGGTCTCGAAGCCCACGCGCAGAAAGTCGGTGACGAGATGCTTGTTGCGGAATTTCAACTCGTGGCCGAGCACGCCGTTCACGGTGTCCACCCTAAAGTGGGCGCGCCAATCCGCACCCCACGAGGGGTCATGAAATCGCTTCACCACAAAAAGCAGTTCCTTCACGTGCTGGGGGATCGTGCTCAGCCAAAGGTTGTATTCGTCGGAGAAGTCGGTGTGCGACGGAGCGAGAAGCTTGATCACGGAACCGAGCGAGCGCTCGGGACTGAGAATCGGGCGGTGATCCTTGCCCCAGCGGGACGTGTCGCGGAAGCGGTCGGAGTAGTCGCGGGCCAGAAGCTCCTCGACATGGTCGAAGTCCTGCTTGAAATCCGAAACGTAAACAGGGCCTTGGATGATGGCATCGGAGATCGGCTTCGAGATTTCGGATTTTCCACCGCCGGAGACGGTGCAGGGTTTGTGGCAGAACGTGGCGTCGGCGCGTGTGCCCACAAGCCTCCACCGGCGATCGCTCGCGTTCTTGACAAGCGTGATCCGGTAGCCGGACGGGCGGACATAGGTGCGGCCGGGAAGCAACTTCAATGACTGCTCGCCGCCGTTGTCCAGAGCCCAGGTGATGCGTAAATTCTGCAGGTTGACCTTGACGTCCTCAGGGACATAAAAAATTTCCGGGTAGCTTTTATCAATGGCATAGCCTTCGGGTCGCAGATCCATCACATCGGCGAAAATCCGGGAGGCCTCCGCAAAGGTGTGGCCGCGGTTTTTGACGTGTAGCGCGCCGTCGAATTCCTCACCGAGGTCGTAGGCGGGGAAAACAAGTGCTCCCCCGGCATGTTCCTCCTCGACGCGACCGTAGAGGTTTGCCGCAAAGCTGATCTGGGTTTTGACCTCTTTTTTGCAGTAGCCGAAATAGTTATCCGCGATGAGCGTGACGATGACGCCGTTCTTGTTGCGTGCGGTGAGCTTGAAGGCGGAACCTTCGTTGTAGAGTTCGTCCTCTTTCTTCCAGCACATGCCGTCGCGGCGCTGGCGCTCGGTGGCATCCTCCCACCGGGGCAGACCGGCGGCCACTTTCGTGATGGTTGTGAGGTGGGGGGCAAGAATCACACAGCCCGTATGGCCGCTCCAATGCTCGGGGTCGAGACCCGCATCGTTTTGAGGGAGGAAGGGGTCGCCGGCATTCCCGAAAATGCTCTCCACAAAATCCAGATTGCTCGCCAAGTTGCCGGGCGCGAAAAACCGGATTTCCATGCGCTTCTCGCTGGTGAAGCCCGGCACGGCGGGACACACGAGGGGACGCAGGAGAAGCGAGATGAAGCAGGCGGCCTCCTTCTCGCGGCCTGCGGTGAATGGCACGCGCAGCAAGTCCCTGGGAGGCCTGAGTCCGAAGTCCAGCATGCGAGAAAAGGTCAGCAGCGGGGCCGCTTTTTTATCGTCCGGGATGGGCAACCCTCCCTCCGCAACGTGGAAGACCCCCTGCGTCGTGCGGCGGTCGCTGGCGGGATTGTGCAGCACGCCCTGACGCACGCGATAGCTGCTAATGATGTTCGAGACAAACTCGTCGCCGTCGCAGGGAAGCGAGAGGGCGCGGGCCAGGCCGTGGCGGTCGAGAACAAACGTCTGCGAGGGTAGTCGCGCAATATGGCCGGTCGGATACAAGTATTCGTCGAGAAAGCGTTGAATCCGCCAATCGGCGGGGCATTGGTAGTCGGCCAGAAGTCGCGCGGTCTCGCGATTGTGCGCCAGCATGGACTCCGCAAGGTTGCTAAAGCCGTTCTCCTCTTCCGGCAGGTCGGCCGTCGGGCAACCGATCGCGGCAAGCTTGAGGTTGATGTAGGTGCGAAGCCGCTGGTTGACCACATTGGGCTGAGCGGCAAGGCCGATTTTTGAAGCAATATTTTCCATCTTTGATCTCCCTTTGATATTTCCCATCGGCCTTTAGGTTTCAGGATCAGGGCGATGAGGTCAAGCGCAGGAGGGCAAAAATCTCAGCCCGCCTGGCTCACGGACGGCTGGGAGGCTCGGCTTCGAACTGTTTGCGCAGGGCTTGGATATCCGCTTCGATCCGCACCAACGCATCGACAAGATCACGGCGGGGCGCCTCAGGGTCGGGCAGGGTGCTGAGTTCCTGCATGGTCGAGACGATAATGCCGATGAAGAGGTTCAGGATAGTGAAGGTCGCGATGATGATAAACGGAATGAAAAATGCCCATGCGTAAGGGAAAGTTTCCATGACCGGCCGGACGATGCCCATGGACCAACTCTCCAGCGTCATAATCTGGAAGAGTGAATACAAACTGCGCGCAAGGGAGCCGAACCAAGCAGGGAAGGCCTCGCCGAAGAGCCTCGTGGACAGCACGCCCGCTGTGAAAAAGAAAATCGACATCACAGCCATTACCCCCGATAGGCCCGGAATCGCATGGAGAAAGGCGGCAACAACTTTTCGCAATTGGGGCACCACCGTGAAGAGGCGCAGAATGCGGAGCACACGCAACGAGCGGAGCACCGCCCACACCCCGGTGCCTGGCAGGAGGGCAATCGCAACGACGAGAAAGTCGAACCAATTCCAGCCGCTGCGCCAGAAGAGCCCCCGGAATGTGATGGTCTTGCAAGCGATCTCCAGCACAAAAACCCCAAGGCACAGTTTATCAAGAATTCTGAGCAGTGTCCCATGGGTCGCCATGATGTCCGGGCTCGTTTCGAAACCAAGAATGACGGCGTTGATGAGGATCACGACCGTGATGATTGTCTGTGCTGAAGCGGACTCGATCCACCGGCCAAGTCGGATTCTCCAAACGGCCGCGCCACGGGCTTCGAGTTCTCTGAGCATTTTTATTTCGTCAAGCATGGAGGACGGAAGCTATTTGGATCACCGCCCTCCCTTCCAGCGAAAAGACCCATCCCATGCAGCATGGCTTGACAGGGGGCGGGGCGGGGACTCTCATCGCCGGCCATGAGGTTTCCTCTGGCGCTCACAGCCCGCATTGCGGGATATATCATCGGCAAAAAAATCCGCCGCGTGGAGAAGTTTGCGACGGTTTTGCAACTCGAGCCCTTGCATACATGCAACCTCACTTGCACGGGCTGCGGGCGAATCCGGGAGTATTCCACATCCCTCAAAGATGTCATGCCTCTGGAGGATTGCCTGGGCGCGGCGACCGAGTGCGGCGCACCGATGGTTTCGATTTGCGGGGGCGAGCCATTGATCTATCCCCGCATCGAGGAGTTGGTGGCGGGCTTGCTCGCGCAGCGGCGCATTGTTTACATCTGCACAAACGGGATGTTCATGCGCAAGAAAATGCGCGACTGGGTGGCCTCCGAGTGGGCAAGGAATCCCGCCGAAGGGCGGCGCCTGCTGGACGTTTTATTGAGCGAAGAGTTGATCTCCCCTGCGCAAGAGTTGGAAATCCGGGAGGCGGTCCCCTCTGCCAAGCCGGTCATAGCCCCCTCAAGTTGGATGTATTGGAACGTCCATCTCGATGGGCTCGAGCGAACGCACGATCTCATCGTCGAGCGTGAAGGAGTTTTCAAGGAATGCATCGCGGCGATTCGAATGGCCAAGGCGCTGGGCTATCAGGTCGCGACGAACACCACAGTCTACAAGGAAACCGAGATGGAGGAACTCGAGCAAATGTTCGACTACCTCTCCTGGCTCGGCGTGGATGGACACACGATCTCGCCCGGCTACGACTACGACGCGGCGAAAAAAGACATGATGAAACGTCTCAATCTCCAGCCGGAAAATTTCTTCCTGACGCGTGAGATGACGAAGAAGAAGTTTAAAAACATCCGCGCCTGGGGCGAGAAATTCACCTTCTTCGGGACGCCGATCTACTTTGATTTCCTTGCTGGAAATCGCGACCTCACCTGCTCTGCCTGGGCGATTCCAACCCGCAATGTGATGGGATGGAAGGGACCCTGCTACCTCATGACGGATACCCACCACGCCAGCTACCGCGATTTGCTGGAGAAGACGCCCTGGGAGAACTACGGAGTGGTGCATGGAGTGGCGAGAGACTCCCGTTGCGAAAACTGCATGGTCCACTGCGGCTACGAGCCCACCGGCGCTCTTGGCATCAACAGCCAAGCCGGGGACACCTGGGCCAATGTGAGTTACAACTTTGGAAAAAAGCCCGCCCCTCGTCCGGAAGGAGCCGACGTGCAGGCCTTCAACGGCGTGAGCGCGGGGAAAGGCCACAAAACCGGCCGCCCGGCGAAAGACAAAGCTGCCGCCTTAACAGCGGTGGATTGAACGCATCCTCCCGGCTCTACGAACCCGTGGAATGAGGTTTTAAAGGGCTCGCCAAGGCCCAACCCATTTTCCTTTCCCAATCGCCTTCAAAAATTTTGGCGTGTTCCATTAAAACGATTGGGATGCGAACATCAAAAATTAGAAACCCGAAAAACCGCATGAGTCCTCGATCTAAAGGCGACAGAAGAATGCTTAATGGATCAAAATGAGGTCAGGTAAAAATACCACCGATACTCGCAAAGCTTGGTTTCATGAGGCTCTAGCAGTTTTCTGCACTTTTCCACGCTCAACCCGATTCGACAAATTCAGGTGCGGAATATCGTGTTGATTCCTACATCGTCACCATCACGCGCGGCAGCCGCTCCAATTATGCCGACTCCTTTGAAAAAGAAACAATGCGGCGATTCTGTTTTGAAGACCGACAAAAGCCTCGGAGCCTCGGAGTCGCGCAATTCTGGGAGCTCTCTATGACTCTTCTGAAAGCCGAGGCCAGCGTCGGCCAACTCAAAGGCACACTCGGGCCGCGACCGAATTTCCATCAACTCAAAGACCGCGGGGACGGCCGCACGATCAACATCCGCAAGCCAAGCCAACCTGACGACGAACAAAAACGCGTTGACCAGGTGCTCGGCATCGATTGAAAATCGGCTTTCCCAACCCGCAAAACTGAAATTCCAGCCTGAAGAGATGGGAGTGCTTTTGGGAAGACCCTGTAGGTTTTATGCGGGTTTGCGGTCGACCGTGCGAAAATTGGGTTAGACGCGCATGAAGCTGGACTGTAGGCGAATGGCCTGCAAGTGAGGGGCGAGGTTTTTGGCTATGAGGGCGAATCCATGACTGGTGGGGTGAATTCCATCGACGGAGGCCCCGCTTATCCCCGGCGGCAGGAGGGCTGCGCCGTCGATGAAATACACGTTGCGATCGCCGCTTTTTTTCCGATCCAGATAGGATTGCATGAAGATGTCGCGGGAGAGGTCGAGTCGGGCGTGAACCATTGGATCCCAGAGGCATTGGTTGGTGGCGGGGCAGCCCATGAGAATACAAGGGGTGTTCGGCCAGGCCTCACGAAGCAAGGCGATGAAGGCTGGCAGCACGGTGCCGAGGGTCGCCACATCGGCATTGGCGGCGAAATCGAGCACAAACATTTCCGCATCGATTTCGCGGATCAATCGCGCCATTTCGGGCTCGCCTTTGCCATTTCCGGAAAAGCCGAAATTGATGACTTCGGCATGGAGCATGCGGCCGACGGTGGAGACAAAGTCCGCACCCGCCGTGCTCGAGCACCCGCCTTGGGTGATCGAGGTGCCATAGAAAAAGATCGGCCTCGAGGCACTCGGTGCCAGGGCGGGCGCGACTTGGGCCCCTGGGTCAAGCCCGAGGGCGAGGGAATCGACTGCTTTGTAGAGTGGGAAATACAGTCGATACTCCCTCGGCATCGGCCGCGCGCCTTTGATGAGCGAACAGGAAAAAGTGGTTTCGTTCTGTGGCGGGATCGCGACGGCGGCTGGAATCCATGCCGATCCGTCCCGGAAAAAAAGTTCCGCCCCGGCCGTGCCGGATGAAGGCATGTGCCGCATCTGGTCGAGATTCGCGAGTGACATGCGGACGCTGATGTTTCCCGAATTTGTGGTGAAGGAGAGGAAAACTCCGGCCGGGCAGTGCGAGAGTTCACGCACGCGATCGGAGAAATGCCTGCTCGCACGCTCGGGAAAGCGCCGAAAATTGCGGGCGAGCCGATTGTCTTCGATCCACGCCAAGCCGCGAAGGGCCAGCCGCTCGTCGAACGCATCGATCCACTCAACGGCCTCGACGCTGTCATGGTTTTGAAAATTCTGATCCACCTGCTCGATGGCGGGCCTGTTGGTCATGGAGCAATTGTCCTCTGCTGGTGGGGGAAAGAAAAGATCGGTGCGGTGACTCTCTCGGTGGGGGAGGGGGGGCGTATTCCTAGGAGGTCGGGTGGGGATGGCCTTCCTGCGGGTTGAGAGCGAAACGGATGCTTTCGCAGAGTTCCTCGCGGGGGACGTTGATGCGCAGTTTCATTCCGACATCGCGACCGAGATCGTAGGGGTGAACCGTCGGAGCGTTGGTGGGCGGCGGGGCGGATTTTTTTTTGCGGGGGCGCTTGGGTTTCGCAAAGGGAGAAAACCCGGGCATCATCGTGCCGCTCGTGCGGGTCTCGTCTATCAGGCCGTCATAAAGGCCTTGCAAAAATGGAGAACGATCCAATTCGCGAACCGCCCGGCCGCAGGAAAATTCGGAGCAGGCTGCGACGATCGTGGCGTGCAGGTCGGCGGCGAAAGGCTTGAATCGAGCGGTATCGGCCTTTCCGGCATCGAGCATGAGTTCGACCCCAGTTGGGAGGCTCCGCCACCCGGAGCTGGTCTTGAATTTGTCTTGGAAAACCCACTTAACGAGATTCGCCGCATCCTGCCATTCCTTTTCCACCTTGAGGACCGGGTGCGACTGTCTGGACGGGGAGGGCTTTTTCCAGCCTTCAAAAATATCTCCGTCCTTGATCTCTGGGGCATCCGAGAAATGATATTTGGAGTCCAAGCGCTTGAGCTTTTCGGTGGCGACGGATTTTTCATGCTCTGTGCCTCGTGTGGCCATTTCGGCAAGATGAAGCCGACGGCGACGGACAGAAGTGGTGGCGGCATGTTTTTCCATTTTAACTCATTGAAAAGAAGTTTACGGATGGCGAGAGCCTGTGTCGGGCTACTCCCAGACCGGGCGACGCATTCTCAAAGGGCTTCGTAGCGGAATGCGTGAGGGACGTCAACTTTGTCTTCGCGCATCGACGGAATGATTCGCCAAGGGGGGAGCCATGCGTGAATCGGAGCGCGCTTCCATCTTGTGATGCGGGCGTTCGGGGCAAAGCAACGGTTACTTATCCGAGGGGACAACGATTCCTTTGAGGATAATATTTTGGCAGGTCACAAAAATCACCATGGTCGGGATGGCGGTGAGCAAGAGGGACGCGTAGACGACCGGCGTGTCCACACTTTGCCGCAATTGGTAGATGTAGACCATGATCGTCCACATGGAGGGATCCGGAGCGAGGATCAGCGCATAGAAAAATGTGCCATAGGCTCCGACGAAAGCTCCGAGAGCCATCACGGCCAGAATCGGTTTGGAAAGGTTCATCGTAATCATCCAAAACATCGTCCATTCACTGGCCCCGTCGAGTTCGGCGGCTTCGTATAATTCCCGCGGCAGGCTGTCGAAGAACCCTTTGAGCAGGAAGATGGAGAAGCCGTTTGCCAACCCCGGCAGCACCAAGGCGCCGAAGGTGTTGAGCAAATGAAATTCCTTTAGCTGGAGAAAAACCGGGATCATGGTCACCTCGGCGGGGAACGCGATGGTGGCCAGAAAAAACAGGAGGATGTGGAAGGATGCCCGCATCTTGTATCGCGAGAGGGCATAGGCCGCCAACGGATTGATAATCAATGCCCCGCAAACGGAAAGAAGCACAAGAATCAACGTGTTTTGAATGGCTGTGCCGTGAACCAGAATTTCATCAATAACGAGTCGGTAATTCAGTGTGAGAAATTGGTTTCTCCAAAATCCGCTTTCCTTGGAGAAGGCCTCGCGATCGAGGGAGGCCTGTGGAATGCGCGCGCCGGGCGATCCCTGCTGCAGGCACCACTCGGCAAAGAGCGTATCGGCGCTGACCACGACGACATCTTCCGGTTTCGCGAGGCCTTTGATAAAATCCTCCCTCGATATATTGGCTGCATTGCAACGCTCTTGGCCGATTGGTGTTAAAGCGATAAAGTCGGGTCGTAGCAACTGGCTGACGAAGAAAAACCAGGGTTCGAGGCCGGTGACTGGCGCGGTCGCGGGGAATGGCACCTCGGCATACGAGGAGTAACTGGTCTGGAACTTCGCATTATACTCCACCACATCCAGTCCCGTGAGACGAGGGAGGATGCTAGTGCGAAAATAGCCGCCCACATCCCAGGCAAATTTGTGGGACTGGGGGAGAGCGGCGGCAAATTCTTGAAAACTGACAACGAGCGGGGTTTTCGGCAACGGTGCCCCATCCAAGCGGATGAGCGGCACCTTGATGCGGCTCACGCGAAGAAAGTCCGTGCCCAGCGCGGTGTTGAGATTTTCGAGGGAACCATATTTTTTCAGAAGCCAATCCCGAAAAGCGAATCCATTCGTCGATGGCATGCGGGTGGTCGGGCGAAGAAACCCCACGGCAAAAAAATGGTCAGCAGGCTTTTGCTCTATAAGAAAGCGCTTCCAAAGAGCCAACATGGCGGCGTCATCGGGCATGTGGAGTGAGGGCCCGGCTTGGCGAAATGACGCGGAGGGAGCGTTCCACGCCAGGCGGTAGTAATCCTCTTTGCCATGGTATTTCGTCTCCAAGTATCTTTCCCAAAGCACATCCCGACTTGTCAGGTAGGTGGGAAAAAACATATCGCCTCCGGAATGGGCTCGTGGATCAACCGAGCCGGTTACCATGATGACAAAAGGAACCACCATGGTAATGGCGCCCAGGCCTAGAAGAGCATAAAGAGCAGCGTAGAGACTTCTTACGGAGAAACTTCGTTCAGTGGTCGGTGAGAAGATCATGCTATTTGGCAGTTTTAAATTCCATGCGGCTCAGGCGCTGGAGTTGGAGGACGGTGAATCCAATAAGCATGCTGCCAATGATCCAAGCCATGGCCGTGGCGTGCCCGAATCGCAAGCGGGTGAACGCTTCGAAAAACAGGAGCAAAGAGGTCACCTCGGTCGCGCCGTTGGGGCCGCCACCGGTCATGATCAAGATATTGGTCGCCCCATGGAACGAGGCGGCGACGGCTCCAGTGAAGTTTATTACAATCAACCCCTTGAGTCCGGGATAGACAATGAGGCGAGTTTTGGCGAGGAATCCAGCGCCATCGATTTCCGCTGCCTCAAACTGCTCGACGGGTATGGTTTTGAGGGCCGCAAGATAGATGAGGCAACCGGGACCGACGCCCGCCCATATGCCCGGAAGCACGCAGCTCAGCATCGCCAAGGCCGGCTCATCCGTCCAAGCGCGTCGGGCTTCAAATCCCATCACGCGCAACATATGGTTGAGAAGACTCTCTGCCCCAAAAAGCTCACGCCAAAGGAAAAAGACAGCGGCTGAGCTGATCACTGCCGGCAGATAGTAGAGAATTCGGAAGAGGATTTTGTGTTTAGGAATGAGGTGGAGGGCGTATGCCAAGGCGATGGGCGCCGCGAATCCGATCGTCAGAGTCCACGCCGCGTAGTGGAAAGTAGCTAGGAGGGAATTCCAGAATGCCGCGTCGAAGAGCACGTTGGCGAAGTTGTCAAGACCCACAAACTTCGAGGGGAGGATCAATTGATAGTCCTGAAATGCCATCCCCGTGCCTCGGATGAGGGGCAGGTAACTCCAAGTGAGGGTCAGCACAAGGGCTGGAGCCAGAAAGAGCCAAGGCAGCATGCCCTTGGAAGCCACAGGCTGTGATACAAGCGCCCCCGCCTTTGAAAAAATGCACCAGATGTGAATGCCCAGCCAGAGAAAGCCCCCGAAGATTCCCACCACGACCACGACGGCGACGATGCGCCGGGTTTTCATGTCTTCCGGCGGCACGTAGCCGAGCATCCGCTCATTCGTCTTGACGACCGCGCGTTGCAAGATCGCCCCGATTTCCGCTCGCACTCCCTCCTTATTTCCTTCCGACCAGAGTTTTGCGATCGAGCGACTGAGGAGGATTTGATCCAGCGGATACGTCATCTCATTGTAAACAAGATTGCAATTTTTCCCATACGGTTCGGGTTTTCCTGTCTCGAGGGCGAGAGCGAACTCCGCCTCGAGGCCGGCGGGCATGAGGCGAATGTATTGGTCGTATCCATAGCGCCTTAAGAGCACCGGATTAACCTGCGCCGCCAGGCCGAGGTCCACCATCGTTTGGACCTTGATTTGCTCCGCCACCCGACCGGACATGAATGCCACGTAGTTCCATGCCGCGCGCTTGATGTCGGGATTCGTGATGCCGGAAAAGACGCCGAGCACGGAGGCATTGATTTCCGCCCCGCGCAGACCGTTGGGCCCGGCTGGCACCGCGCCGAAACCAAACTGCTCGGGATCAATAAGGAGAGCGTCACCGACGTAGCTGAAAACCAAGCCCGTATTTTTCAGATTGCCTTGGAGGCTGAGCCGCGTGGCGAGACGATCCGCCTCAACAAGTTTGTAGTAAAATTCATACGCCGTTACCGCCGCCGGGGAATCAAAGGCAGCCCGCCACTCGCCGGGTGCCGTCTCCACGACTGCCTCACCGCCCGAGGACCAGATGAAAGTCAACAGGTTCCAACTTGCCACCGAGCCCTTGGCCAGATTGAGGGGATTGATTGTGGGGCCCAGTTTTTTGAGGGCTTCGCAAAATACGACCAACTCGTCCCAATCCTTGGGCGCTCGCAGGGGCAGGCCGGCTTGACGGAAGAGGTCCTTGTTGAAGTAGATTCCTGTGAATTTGAAATCGGTTGGCAAACCATAAAGATGGCGCTCCCCATCGGGGCCGACCCGTTTCACCACGGGGGCCACCTGATCCGGAATCCGCGCTAGGATTTCCTTCTGGTCTGCAGGAGTCTCCGCCTCGAGAAACTCCTCCAGTGGGGCCACCATGCCTTGCTTGATAAAACCCTCCGCGCTTCGGAAATTCATCTTCAAGACGTCGGGCGCGATGCCCCCGGCGATCAACATCACCGTGGTGGTCTCCGAGACCATGTTTTCCAGGCGAATCCCCTCCACAGGCACAAGATCGACCTCTGGATGCCTCCTCTGAAATTCCTCTTGAATGCGCAATGCGGCAATCTGCGTCGGCTCGGTTCCGCTGGGATCCGGCAAACCCGAGACCCCCAGGCGAATGCTCCGCGGCCTGTCAGCGGGTGGCTCGACCGCAGCCAGTCCGCCCAGGAAGGAAATCAGTGCAAAAACGAACACCATGCTCCGCACAATTCCACTCGACCGGGAAAATCCCATCGGCTTGGCCAGGGGCTCAACCATAAGTCGGGGGGGGATTTTCATCAGCGATAATGAGGAGCACAGAATCACAGCTAGTCGGCATGGGCGAGCGGGACCAAGCAATTCGCATGTAACAGTTGCTCTGCCCCTGTGCCAGAGAGCCGCGCGGGGAGGCGCCTCGTCGCCGTGTCCCCCTGCTTTCGTGGGCTTCGGGAGCGCAAATCCAGACACTGCTGCGGCGCAAGGCTGAGGCGTTGTAACTGTTACAAAGAACCCTCTTTGACACGTTGGCGGGTGGCCTGTTTGATGAGACGATATTCCCCTTATGTCATTCACCCTCACTTCCGCCACCCTATCTACATCCTTGCTAAAAGTCCTCCCTTCAGGAGTTCGCTGGCTGAACCGTCTCCGAGTCCTTGGCAAGACCGCCGCTGGCTTTATGAATTTAAAAATGCTCGCCATGCTTGCGCTCGCAAGCGCTGGAACTCTTGGCCATTTATCGGCCCAAGTCGACGGAACGTGGAAAGCCGCCACAGGCACAGGCAACTGGAGCGATTCCACAAACTGGACGGGCGATCCCTCTCCCGTGCCGGGCGGAGCGGGATCGACGGTCGGCCTCAACACCGGAACCGGGGGATCCATCGCCGTGACGAT
>Ga0247843_1004139_pt1 | contig 22218 bp, 11 predicted proteins | sample LaCruzMarch2017__FD_192420 | JGI IMG/M metagenome (GOLD analysis project Ga0247843, IMG submission 192420) | Freshwater microbial communities from meromictic Lake La Cruz, Castile-La Mancha, Spain - LaCruzMarch2017_8m | ecosystem: Environmental > Aquatic > Freshwater > Lake | place: Spain...
ACTGGGAGCTTCACTGGGAGCATCACTAAGAGCATCACTGGGAGCTTCACTTGGCGAATCGCTCGGACTTTCGCTAGGAGCCTCACTCGGAGCAGATGATAGCGAAGGGCTTTCACTCGGTGCAGAGCTCGCAATCGGAGCAGATGATAGCGAGGGAGCCTCACTCGGAGCAGATGATGATAGCGAAGGACTGTCACTGGGAGCGTCACTTGGCGAATCGCTCGGATCCTCACTGGGAGCATTACTAGTCTTCGATGATTTCGCATCGGCCTTCGATGCTTTCGCAACGGAGGGACCACCTGTCTTTTTACCCGCCTTCGCAACTTGGGGGCTTTTACTTCCTTTGCTCGTGGTTCCGGCCTGTGTGTACTCAATCCCATCCATGGACATGGAACCATCGAGGAATCCAATATCGAGTGCCGCAATATCGAATGCCAACGACATTGATAGACTCTCAGCCTTGGTGACAGCTGCTATGATGGATGCAATGGCGACGACGATGAGCCTCATGATGTAAGAGTTAGTATGGATGATAATCGGTTAAGAGGATTGGAGTACGAATCGATCGATTTGTAATGTTAAGAGTGCTCAGGAGTAGAGAGGACGTGGTGTGAAATTAGAACATGAGTTTCAGTTGCAGAAAGTAGCGATTTCCTACTCCCTTAACTTTCTCCATACTACCGATGTCTTAACAATTGACGCCTTAAAACTCTTTGCGAAGATAGTTTTTTGCGAAGGTTTTCAATTTTCACGTAGAAAGTACAGAGGAACTAGTATGTTTAAGACTTTAGCAGTTAGCAAACACTTAGCTCACCTTATTTTCAAGATGGTTTTTTGTTGTGACTGCGATGCGATGAGAAGCGACAGTCACACTTCGGTCATACTCTTCTTCTATGGTCATTCCTCTCTCCTCTCTCACGATCACATATCGTGTCACTACCTACATTCCGTGAAGGACGGCCAGTAGACTGCAGTGGCCGAGAGTTCAGAATAGTTGTAGGTGCTGCATTATATCACACAGCAAAGGAGAGGTTCGGATTTATTATTATGGCGGAATTGACAAAAGTTTGGTTACGCACGTCGGCAATTGATTCAGTATACCACCCCACCTCTATTAGTCGTGGGGGGGGTCGTCTGGGTCAGTCATTAACGAATGACTACGATGCCGACAATAGTAATACCAAGGTTATTAATTGGGGATGGACACGCGGGACTATCGTATCGGGAGGACATACCGGCGCCGATGGACTGCTGGATTCATCGGCGGATATAATGGTTGAAATTAATGACCCAAGTAATGACTACGATCGAAGGACGGTACCTATCCCCGGTAGTGTTGTTGATAATGGCGATGTGGTTATGCAAAATGATCATCGTGGAGATCGTGATGATGACGATGATGATTTGTACAATGATAATAATTATGAAGACGATGGACCACTGGGATATCCGGATGACCTCATCGTGCTAACACATTTACACGAGCCTGCCGTGGTACATTGCCTTAAGATGAGATATGAACGTGATGCGATATATACTAATACTGGTCCGATATTAATTGCTTTAAATCCATTTAAAAACTGTAGTAATTTGTACTCGGATACGGTCATGAGAAAATATTGGGAACGGGGGGAGATACGGTCACTTACGGGTGGCAGTGGGAGTGATGAGGAAGTTAAATGTATTGGTAGTGGGAAAGATGTACTGCCACCGCATGTGTATGATTTGGCAGATTCGACATATCGTAGTATGATGCTTAAGATGGATGTTGAGGGGAATAGTAGTAGCAACAGAGGAGGTAGCAGAGGAGGAGGAGGATGTGATCAATCTATACTTGTGAGCGGTGAAAGTGGTGCGGGTAAGACAGTAACGACAAAATTTATTATGCAGTATCTTGCAACACTGTCCGAACGTAAAGCCGAGGTAGTGGCGGCGGAGGCTGCCAAACACAAGTCGGTGGTAATGAAATCATCTTCCGACAAGAATAAAAAGTCCTCCAATACTACCTTCCAACGTCGGAATTCATCCGGCCATGTCGGTATAGAACAGCAAGTATTACAATCCAATCCTATCCTCGAGTCGTTTGGTAATGCACGTACAATACGGAATGACAACTCCTCACGGTTTGGAAAATTTATTGAAATACGATTTGATATGTTTGGGACACTCGTGGGTGCCTCCGTGGAAACATATTTATTAGAGAAGGTACGATTAATTAGTCAATCAGAGGGTGAACGTAATTATCATATCTTCTATGAAATGCTATGCGGGATGAATAATGATGAATTGTCACGTTACTTGTTAGGTGAACATACTGTCGAGGATTTTCGTATCACAAGTCGAAGTGGGACATATGATCGTCGTGATGGAGTACGTGATGCTGATACCTATGGTGACTTAGTCGATGCACTTGACATTATGGGCTTTGAGACTGAACGACAGTATGATTTATTTGGTATAGCCAGTGCAATACTACACCTGTCGAACCTAACAATTAATCCAACGAAAGGAGGGGAGGAGTGTGAGATAGATACAGAGAATGTACATCTGGGTCCTGTGTTGAATCTTTTAGGTGTAACACGGGAGAATTTGAACCAGGCCATGTGTTACTTTCAGATTGAAGCACGAGGTCAGTCGTATACACGTGCAGTACAGAAGGATAAGGCCGAGAAGGGACTTGAGGCACTCATGAAGGCTACATATAGTGCCCTGTTCGATTACATTGTACGTACGATTAATTTAAGTATCACTGTGAAGAAATCGGTAACCGGTGAAGGAGGAGGTAGCAGGGCAGCAACGAGAGGAGGAGGCTCCTGCAGTGCCGTCATTGGCGTTCTTGATATATTCGGCTTTGAAAGCTTCAAAACCAATTCATTCGAACAGCTATGTATCAATTACTGCAATGAATCCTTGCAGCAGCAATTTAACAGCTTTGTATTAAAGAATGAGCAGGACATATATGAGCAGGAGGGTATTAATTGGTCATTCATATCATTCCCCGACAATCAAGATGCACTCGATTTGATCTGGAAGAAGGGTTATGGGATATTAAACATCCTTGATGATCAATGTAGAGCACCTGGGACGACGGATAAGACCTTCGCGAACGATCTGTATCAAAAGCTAACGAATAAGCCACGATTCGAGGCCAATTTTCGTCAGGTTGGTGCACGTCAATTTGGAGTATATCACTATGCCGGTTTAGTCGAGTACGACACGGATGGTTTCGTAGAGAAGAATAAGGATGAACTCCCCCGTGAGGCAACGGACCTACTCCTCTCATCGTCGAGTGCGTTTGTGAGAGACCTTGCTGCAATTATCAGCTCGTCATCGGCATCACCTACCACGTCATCGGTGTCATCGGCACCATTACGAGGTGGGGCGAAGAAGAGCGTCACTGTTGGTGGTCACTTCGCGAGTCAGCTGCAGTCACTAAGGGCAAAAATTGAACTAACATCTCCTCATTATGTCCGCTGTCTTAAGCCTAATGGTCTACTCGTGCCTGATAACTTTGATCCACTAATGATTGTGGAACAATTGCGTTGTGCAGGAGTTGTTGAGGCTGTCCGCGTTAGTCGTGTGGGATACCCACAGCGATACAATCATTCACAATTTGTCTCACGATATCGAACACTGGGATTGCGTGAAATGAAGAAAGCGGCCAAGTCATCTTCACGAAGCGTAAAGCCAGTAGTGGTGCTGGTTGATACTATCTCTAAGAAGATGATGGAGATCATGGAGAAATCTCAATTACTGACATCATCACCAACTCCAAATGATAGGAAGACAAAATCCTCGGCGCACAGTGTTGATTCATTGGCAGTGGGTATTCAAGTTGGCAAGACGAAGGTCTTCCTTCGACGGCGGGCATTTGACATAATAGAGCAAATGCGTAAGGGTCATTTAGCTGTCGCAGCGATCAAGGTACAGACTATTGCGCGAGGATACATCAATCGACGCTCCTATTTGGAGTTTTGTGAGGCTAATTTACATTTGCAATGCTGGGTTCGACTTATTCTTGCCATTAGGAAGGTGCAAATAGTTCGTGAACATTCCAATTCCAAAAGGATACAAAGCATGTACAGACAATATGTAGCTCGTGCTGCGTATCTTAATGTGTTGATAATTGTTAAATGGTGTCAATCCCGTCATCGTGGAATTGTTGGCCGTGCCACCTACGAAAAGTTGGTCAAATTAAAGCGTTCTGCTACTATTATTCAATGTGTCATACGAATTAAACAATCACGTCAGATTTTGTTAAACCTAAAGCACGAAGCCAAGAATCTGCAGAATGTTGCTGGAGAAAGGGACAAATTTAGGGAGAGGATGGAGGAGATGAGAATAGAAATGGAACGAGTTAAGGCAGCGAAAATGAAAGCTGAGGATGCTGCTCAGGCGTTGAGAGAACAAGCTGGTGAAGCCAACAAGTCATCGAACTTGCAGGACGAGCTGGATCGTCTGAGAGGCGAATCTGTGGCTCACTTAAATGAGTTAGACCGTCTCAGGGGGGAATCAGTGGCCCAAATCAATGAATTAAACCACCTGAGAGATGAGTTGGCATCTGTAAAGATGAAGCTTGGAGAGGAACAAGAAAAGTCTAGGGATGCAACTGAGTGTGAGCAATATACAAAATTGCAATTGGAAACAGCCCGCGAATCTATTGCTCAGCTAGAGATGACGATATCTGAAGCTAGTCTTACAACTGAAGGCAACTTACTGCAAGATAAGCTAGATGAAGCACTTGACCTGGTTCGTATGAAAGAAGAGGAAATTAAGATGTTGAAGTGCGAGCTTAGTACAAAAGAATCTGCTTTGTCAATACCTCAGTCTCGTATATCCAGAGAAGAAGATTTAAATGAGATTAAGGTATTGAAGAAAGAGCTGAAAAAGGCAAAGATGAAAGCATCAAGGAACGACGATTCGTCCGAGTACACTTCACTGTCATTAGAATTGGAAATAAATCGGTTGAGAGAAGAAAATAAAGGCCTTCGAGAACAGAGCAGCCAACCTCCTTCTCAATCATTGGAGAAGGAGAAAAAGTTGAAGATTGAGGTTGCAAAGGTAAAGGACGCAAATAAGATGATTCTTAAGACGGCGGAAGAGCAATATGCAACTCTCAAGGATCTTGAGATGGCAAATGCCAAGCTTCAGAGTGAAAATGCAGCACTGCAAGAAGCGAGTTTGAATGTGCACACTAGTGATGCAACTTCGTCGTATAATGATTTAAAGGAGCGTCTTCATAGGGCAGAGTCAAGACTAGGTGCTGAGCATACTCGAGCAGAAGAAGCAGTGGCCCGAGAGGCTTCTCTTCGAGCAGAAATTGACAAGTTACGCAGTCGAAAGCTTGATGAGAATTGTTACGACAAGAGCACTTTCCTTCACCAATCTTCCATTGACGAAGATGAACAGCAGGATAACTCTGTTGATCTTTCCACACTTCAATACGAAATTGAGCGCCTACGAAGTGAATTGCGCTTGACAAAAGAGGCAAAGGATGACTGGGTGACTGCATCTAGTTCTGTTAATGACGACATTATTCATGAATTTAATGAGTTGAAACGCGTCTCTGAGCAAAAAGACATGGAAATTAAGAGACTCAAACTGCGTGTAAGTACCCAAGATGCAAAGTTGCAGTCCAAGGAAGAGGAAGTGACTGAGGATGATTTAAGATTTGGTAGGAGAGATAGCGGCAGCGCTAACAATACCACTGACGAGGCTGAAGGGCTCCGTGTATTGAATGAGGAACTAACAAAACAGCTTGGTTTGTACGTCGAAGAGTTAGAAGATGCAAAGGTGACACTCAAGGAAGAGAAACGTCGTGCCGAGATGGAGATGAAAGCTTTTGCTGGGGCACTATTGGGCGTGGACGATTTACGTGTTGCAGCTGAGAAAATGAGCCGCCAGCTCACTTTGATAAAGAAGAATGGTTACGATCCTACCACAGGTTTAAGTTTAATCGGTGAGGATACGACAGAAAATATCGCGGCGGCTATGCGTGCAGTTGAGGCGATGGCTAGGGCAAATCAGAGCATCGATCACCCGTCGCTATCTACAAAACCCGCCGTTACTCAACAGCAACCAGCTTTCAATTTATGGAATATTATGAACACCGTACTGAGTCCTGCTAAGCCGATTGCGGATTTCTTTGAAGACGAGACTCCAGGCGACACACTGTTCACGACGATAATTGATAAACGTGGTCCAATCAGCTCGTCCACGAACAAACCATCGAGGAGAAAGAAAAAGAAGAGTGCCGGTGGTAGCGTCATAAGCTCATTCTTCTGAGCAGTGCAGTAGTACACAACCAAGTAAAATAGGATAACATAATTGTATACTGCGTCTTTCGTCTATCTGATTGATCGACATGAATCACACTCATATCATTACTACTTCTATTCTAGCCCTAATAATTATAATCACAAACGATTCTGGACTTCAATTCTGATCTCTCCAAATAAGACTAATCTTGTGAAACATACTCTACTAGAAACCAGCAAACGCCGCTTGGTCTTTATCAGATATCTTGGCTGTGAATACCTCTGGCTTTTCTATGTGACCATAAGCGTGTGACATGTCCAGTTGGTCGCCAGAATTTGGCACCCATGGCGCTGGGTTCTTTTGATTCCGAAACTCAACAAAGTCAATGCTTGCAAATACTCTATGATTCATGATATCCTCAACGCCGTGTTGCAAATTACCCAGCCTCTCGACAGAATTAGGCTTTAGTAGGCGAGAGATTAAGTCTTTCCAGTGGAATAGCGCAGTATCCAGACCACTGCCACCACTGCTCCGAAGACTTGACAATTTGGATGGGAATTTATACTGTGCTTTGGTAATACCTTTCAGCAATGACATCTGATCGATACCAGCAGTCATGAATGGGGTTTGTCCTACAACCATTTCATAAAAAATGCATGCAAAACTCCAATAGTCTGCTACATGATCATGGCCACTATTAAGAATGATCTCGGGTGCAATATACTCAGGAGTACCACACATTGTGTATGTTTTATCAAGCACAATCTTTGCGAATCCCATATCTATGATGACACAATAACCATTTGCATTCATCAATATATTCTCCGGTTTCATGTCTCTGTACGCAATTCGTCGATGATGAAGATATGCAAGTCCATCAATAATGCAAGAAGAATAGAATATTGCATTCCTCACTCCAATTCCTCTTACACCGTATCTTGATTGAAGTGCCATATCGTCTTCCTGACCAAACGATTTGTAATACTTTGATGCCTTCCAGTATTTATTGTCTAATTTTGTATCCTCCTCGTCTTTCGGATAGATGATATCAAATAATTCGCCGCCAAGGTTCAACTCCAACACAAAGTATAAATTGTTCTCATCTTGAAAACTTGACAACATACTCATTAGGAAAGGATGTACACAAGATTCCATTACATTCTTCTCACGCATTATCGATTCGACCATACGCTGTTTGATAACAAGTCTCTTTGAAACAATCTTAAGGGCACATGGTGGATGCTCGTTCCTTCCGTTGGATGCAACTGTTACAAGCCATACCTTGCCAAATGATCCAACGCCAAGAATCCGATGTAGCTTGAGCTTACTCAAATTAATGGCATTGGTCCTTTTTGTGACACCAGGGGAAGCATCAGCAGGGCATCGTGCAAAGAAGTCTTTCAAACTACCAACAACACATGCCAAGTCGGAAGCAAGTAAGGTAAAACACACTAGGTCCTCTTCGACATAAATTGTATTATCATCCAGCTTAGACTTGGATTGAGAACTAAGGGTATTACTACTACTATCCCTTGGGTGCTTTTCTAGTAAATCCTCAAAATAATCAAATTTTGTGAGTTTCAGTAGTGCTGGTCCATTGATGGAGCTCATTGAACCAACAGAACTTGACATCATCAACGCTCGTCCTTCTTTTATGCCGTAAAATTTTCCATAGGGAACTATTTTATCCCCCTTCTCATAATGCTCTTCCTTTAGATATCCGACGCATTTATCGACTTCGTCCAGTCGTAAACATTGAAATATTGCTGTTGATTGTAATAGCTTGGTAATGAATGAAAGCTTAAATGCCTCATCTAACGGACCTAGGAACGTCTCAAGCATAACTTTAGATACACACATTAATGTTGATTGCGTATCTGCGGTGACATTGGCAGCACGTGCTTGACCGGTAAGCAACGCTTGTTCTCCAAAGTATTCTCCATCTTTCATTAGTAAGGTTGATGAGTCAGTGGACACTAGTACTTGGCCAGACTTGATAATGTATAGTACATCACCCTTATCTCCTTTATTGATTATACGCTCTCCCGGTTGATATGTCACAATAGAAAAGGCATCGACTAATCGTCGTTGCATGGTCTCATCTACATCTGGAAAGATTTTCTTCACCGTATCCAGAAGGCCGGATCGGGCTTGTTTTTGCTGAGTCATGAGCAATGATCTAAATGTCATTTGATCAATTCTAAACAGCTGTAATAGTGTCCTGGCACGTACAGATGCGGCACGGGGTGTGTTGTAAAGCAACGCCAGCTCGCCAAATGAGGCTCCTTTAGACCCAGTACCCACTTGGGGTGGTGGATGGTCTTTTGATACACCATCATCATCTGACTCTTCCTTTACATGAAATGACACCTCGCCATCTGCAACCACGTAAAAGTAATCCCCCACATCGCCCTGCTGCATGATCCAATCTCCTTCACTGAATTCTTGAAATTCCATCGCATCAACGAATTGACGCTTGGATATATCATCAATAGCATCAAAGACAAAGTTATTTGCAATTGCTGCCAATAAGAAACTTTTGATCTCTTCTGACTTTGGGAAGGAGGGTGCATCAAATGATGATTGGACCTCCATCGGTGTTGACATTATGGGCGTGCGTGTGGATTGGTTAGGCGCCAATTGTTTGAATGTATTCATAGATTTCACAACTATGCGAAGCTTACTCCACGACCGACGTGCCTGTTGAGACGACTCCATCGTGGACGACTGGGATAGTATCCTGGATAATTTGTGCTTCTCGTGAAGGAGTATAAGCTTCTCTCGTTTTTCTGCCGCAGCGTTGTATTGTACATCATCATTGTCATACTCATCCTTCGTATAGTTAGAATAAGGGTCATCATCGTCATCAGCGACGACGCTCGGCTTGCGACGCTCAAAGCCACCACAGCATACGTTCCCCATCTTGTAGAATTCTCTTCAGTGCAAATTCATAAAAGCGTTGTCATGTTAGATATTACCTTAGAATACTTATGAATCTTTGGATAGAACTATCTTCCCTGCACCTTCGCACGTCTGGCCTGCTGTATGTCACACCTGTCGCAATGAATATTGATGTCTTTACCATACCTAGTTGAAGTGTTGGCACTGTCAAAGCTGCCTGATCAATCTGAGTATCGTAGCGCGAATGGAAAATGCCCGCGATTCATATGTCGATCTGCAGGATCTGATCAATAATATCAAGAACAACGCACCTCAACCACGGTCAGAAATTAAGCTCGTCGGGGGCACTACACCTACTCATACTCATCGTGCCAATATTAAAATTAGCTTTCGAAGGAAGGAGACATCACGAAGTGACGGCGGCCAAGCGGTAACAGACGACGACGATGACCTATTATATGAACCATGCGAAGTTGACGCGATGGATGTGGAACAGCTCCCAATTTGGGAGATGACGGGGAATGATCCATGGAGGAATAATAATAATGATGCTCCCCTCCCTAATAATTATTGCAATTGCCACCCTAGCAGTAGCGCAACATCTTCGATTGCTAATTGTGAAAGGATATTCACCGTCCCGGAAGTCTACGACGAGATTCAGATGATGGAACATGTGAATGGCATAGATGAAGATGATCATGACTGTGAAGACTGCTTCAGACCATGGAAACAACAAGCGATCAATGGGATGTTTAGAGATGACCTACGTCGATTAGGAGTACATTATACGCAGCGCAGTGACTATTCTGCTGGGGTTCCTGGAGAGGAACATCAACGGCCATTAATTGGTGTGATGAAACTTTCTACTTTAGCAGTTCAATTGTATCTCAGTATGCCCATGGAGATTAGACAATCGTTTCATCCAAGCATGCACAAGGTCCGCTTGGTTAGTGAATTGAAGAAGTCAGTGAATAATGATGACGATGACAATCACTTTCAAAAGGCATACATTATAGGATTTGAACGTAAAAGGATACATGGCTCTGAAACGTCGTTTGGTAATGATTCCTTTGTGTCGAGGAAGTCAAATAATCGCAAGGTCTATTTTAGTGAATTGAAGCGTGTACTACAAGTTCGTAAATTCACGGCCCAGGAATCAATAGATATATGGTATCAACGGGAAGACTTTGACTATTTCCGTTCTGAAATGACATTACTAGTCCAAGAAGATCAGGCATCAAGAGAATTAGCAGAAGTATGGCTCGAGGCACACGAGAATGGTAGAGGGACACGGCAATCTTCGTTTGGATCCGCAGGGGAGGAAAGTTCTATTGTTGGACGAACAACTCATTCTCGTTACCAATGGTATCATCAATACAATCACTCTCGTCGAGGACTTGAAAGGTATGCCTCTCCCGGACAGGCACGTCAAATCCTAGCCAGTTACAAAGTTGCAGTACAGAAGGTTCTGGGTGAGCAACATCGTCAACGACTTCTTAGTTGCTTGTGCCTCCCTGGATCACAAAATCCAGATCGAATTGCCAAGGTATACATTGAATACACAGCCTGGAGTCGAGATTTGGCATTAGCTGCCGGTGCAAGTGATGCCGACGCAGTCCGGACAAATTTTGATGACGACAAACGGCATACACGAGAATACTTTATGTTAAAGCAGGTAGTGGCATGTGGATTCAAGGTTCATAAACACATGCCTCAATTTATGTATCCCAAGTGTATCACTCCCACAGGCTACTTGGATGAAACGGAATCGTTGTATTTGAAAAAGAAGAGACCAGGTTTGTTAGACACAATGACTGTCAGTTTAGGTCGTTCGAAAAAGCGACAAGAAAGGATATAGTACACGAACTAGAGAATTGTCAGCAGCAGTTGGCTGGTGGTAATACAAAGCAACGCCAAGACTTTATACAACAGAGCATGGCATTGATCACAGAAACACCATTTCTTCAATTAGTGAAAGTGTGAAAGATTGTTATGATTGTTTAATCTCATGTTTGTAACTCCTAGGTAGGTAGCTTATTACTATTATCTATTTCTTCGTTATGTCTCGTATGGTATTGATTATTTTTTGATTTCACTAAAGCACTATTCTATTTATGTAGTCAAAACCTAGAGAAAAAGCTTCGCAGGAGAAGCCCACTTGAACGGAGAATGAAGAGCGTCGCCGCAACAATGAACGGCACACATTCCTGTAGAGAGGCCGCCGAACTGCGGCCTCTAGAACGAGTCCTTCGTCGCATCACGCCCTCTGTCTCTCTACTGAGACAATGCATGAATCATGCGGCTTCTGCAAATTCTTTTCCACCAGTCTATAATAGCATCGCTGAACCCTTCTTCTTTACACATACTATATTGGCTCTCTGAATTCTGCCACGCTCTAATATCCTGTGAACAATCACAGTTTCCATAAGTAAAGCCTTAATCATAAACCGCAACTCATGCACCCCATTGCATTGCATGTTTAGTAGAGAAAGCAACGCAACACACCCCATTCATAATTCATTGTAAGTGTTGAATATATAATATCATATACATAGTAAAGACTTTAGGCAAATGTTCCAGACCAGCAATCCAAGCCGTCCACGTCAATTAACGAACGATGATCGTCTACGGAATGAACAACATCAGCAACGGTCGGTATATTTCCATCCATATAACAATGAGCGACGTACCAACTCTGACTTTGGAGGTCCATCGTCATCACAGATGATCACGTCCTCGCATCATCACGGAGGTAGTCGCTGGGAAACAAGAGCCGAGTGTGACGAAGACGAGGATGAGCCCATGGATGTAGACATCCTGTACGAACGAGACGTGTCGACACATAACTATCATCATACCAATGATCAACTATCTCGTCGTCGTCATAACTCTGAACCGATCACTACTTCTCATGCATCCTCCACTATGCAAGCAGTGAAAGTTGGTGATACACCTGCTGATAATCTTGATTTACGTCTATCAACAGCTGCCGATAATCTTCTTGCATCACTACAGCGTGAGGCCAAGGACTACTCTATGCCATTACCGGCACGATATTACCCCACCGAGTTTGCCGAGGACGATGACTTCACTGGCACTACTGGCGGTGGCGGCGGTACGGGTAGTGAACCACCACGCGGTAGTAGTACACCCTCAACTGGAACAATCGGTCCCTGGCGTAAACGTATATCATCATGGATGTATGACGTGGTAGATCATTTCCGATATGATCGTAATGCCGTGGCCATTGCCTTACATTACATTGATCGTTATGTTGGACATGTCTTAGTGGAGAATGATCGTTTACGTCGACGTCGATGTGGTGGTATTAGTGATGATGTTGATATTGATCAACCTCCGATTAAAAGACGACACTTTCAGCTTATTGCTGTTACGTGCTTATATCTTGCCATCAAGGTTCATGGTGAGCTTACGGAGGCTGATCCAAGCTCGGGCGAGGCATACGATGTCGTGGCCTCTCTTGTAAATGAGGTTGATGGACGTGCCTTTCTTGGTATGCCAATAGCAGTAAAGGAGGACAAGATTGAAGAGGACGAAGACAAGATGGTCACAACAAATGGTGGTGGTGACGAACATGACGATGACATAAAAGCAATGTCACGAAAGATTGCCGACCTAGCACGTCGACATCGCATGGCACGATGGGGGTCAAAGCTAAGCCAATTTGGTTTACCAACGGCCATCCATCCAAGTCCAACACCTACATCCTTTAAGTCATTACAACCGAGCTTTCATAAGCCAAGTGTACAGCCGAAGCAACCGCATTCAAGTCTGCCATTCAAGCCACGCAAGCGTGGGATGCTTTCGGGTCCACTACGTCTACATTCCTTCGTGGAGCTTAGTCGAGGTCTGTTCACGGCCATGGATATTGTTGAGACGGAAAAGTTGATCTTACTTTCGATGGATTATGCCATGAACCCACCCACGAGTCGTCGAGTTGTTGGCGAGCTATTACGGATGCTTGCTCTTTGCTTCGCTGGAGTGGATGGACTGAGCACTGGTGATAGCACTCTGGACCTTGACCGGAAAGAGATATTGGGCAATATCCTCAATAAAGCTTGTCGACAGATTGAGGCTGCTGCGTCCGTACCAGCATTGAGCATTGGGTGTCTCCCCAGTGTTGTTGCGTACGGTGCCATGCTGAACGCCATCGATGAGGAGTTTGAGGATATTGTATCAAGTTCAATGATCAAGGATCAAGGCAAGGATAATTCAACCCCACAGCTAGAAGACTACCAGCGTCATTATCAACGATACTCTCGCAATACTAGTCCATCTCCTTCCACGGCAAAAGATCAGTTCCTCGAGGCATGGAAGACAGAGTTCCTTGTGGCAGTATATCACGCTACCGAATCTGTGTTATCGCCTGACTCACAAGATATATTCCACGTGAGGGATCTATTACTTGATAGTATTGGATCGACATCGACATCGTCGTCTGACTTGTCATCAAGTCCCACCGAGGGTGGAATCAAGATTGATGCAAATAACAAATTCAAGCGTTCACCAAGGTCACCACGTTCCACAGTCGTATTGCCGAATAATCCGCGTATGTTTCAAAGCAGTGGCGGATCATTCTTCCGATTATCATCATCGAATCTGGGTGGTAGCAATGTAATGAGGTTACTATTGTCTCCTCCGTACGATGAAGGACGCTCAGGCTTGACCCGTAGTCAAACAGTCGGTAGTGCGTCGGCTATACCATTCCACCATTCGAATTCAAGGGTGTATTACAAGCAACAATCTGAACCTATCCTTGAGCTACCCCCTACCATGCCTACTATTGGCCATCATGGTCGAATCGACTTCAGTGTCGGTCGAAGATTTATCAACGAGGGCACTCAAAAGAATGACAACAACAATTGTGATGCTATCGATTCATGGAGGATTTCTTCAGCACGTGGTAGTGGCGAAGAAGTATCCCAGCTACCTGCCTCTGTAACGATGACGAATCCCAACCCGCCTCATTTCTTCAGTGCTTGAATTGTGTGATAAGAGGCAGGACCAACAACACTTATATTGAAACCCCTAAACAAAATAGAGAGTATATTAAAACATTTGAACATGTACCAATGAAATAAACCTAAAACGGCACTAAAGTAAGCATTTTACATTTATCATAATTCTAGATTATGCACATGAAATATTATTATACATTTATCAACACTGTGTGGAGAGAAGTATTACCTATTGTCTCTTTTTCATCTTACCAAGGAGCTGTATATTCATCACTTTCATAAGAGCTACCCTTATATTGTATCGACCCCTCCTCTGACTCGCATTCAATATGATACTTATCTTTGGGAGTACCATTCATTGCTATGTCAGGAAATACCATCTTCTTCATCTTTGGTCGTTGACGACTACTACTTGTACTAATTCGACGTGGCGATGAAAGTCGCGTCTTCAGTAAGGTAGTGTTGGAGGAGTTGGTTGTAATATGAGTGGGCGAATTATGTTGACATACTGTAGGTAGACACCGTGAACGTGCTTCGTCAATAGTATCTATAGCACCCATGATACATAGTTGTATACCTGATTTCATTTTCTGTACTCCTGGTGGTAACTCAGTTGCTGTTGTTGCATCATTATCATGATGATGATGATGTATGTTATGATTGCTATTATTTCCGATGGTCGTAAATTCTACTATTTCTGCATCTGGTCCACGATACTTATCAGATTCATCAAATATAGGTGTTGATACTCGTTGTTTCGTAGTAGTTGCTGTTGTCTTACTACTACTGCTACCCCAGGAAGATATATATGGTAACATTGATGACCACATGCTATTGTTTGTTCGTATATTATTTTGCCGCTCTCGTCGTAACTCCTCCTCCTCCTCCAGTTTCATTTGTTGTTCAGCAAGATACACGGCCGTTTCTTCCGTAAGGTGTGCCGGTGAGAATGCCGTCTCGCGTAGCTCTCCGTACGGTGTATCGCTATCATCATCATCATCATCATCATCGCACATTGTTGTTACCACCGTTAAATCATTATTGCTACTACTACTACCATTATTGCCGCTTGAGCTTTGACCACGGCAGCATTCCATTGGTAGTATCGATGTGCATATTCGTCGTCCATAGCGTCGTATTGCATCCCCTCGTAATCTAGCCGGTATTATTCTCTCCCCACCCCCAATACTGACGACGGTGTAATATAATTCACGATCTACCAAGAATAGCAAACCGAAAAGACAAACGATACCGGCTATAGTACCGAGTGTTATATCAAGAGCCGTATTCGATCCTTTAGTGCTATTGGTATAGTACATGCTTTTTGTTGTTGATGTGGCAGTATACTTTTGACAACCCGATAGCGTCGATGCATTCTTTGATTTTTTACATGCCGATGGGTCCCATTGTGTACGTCGTTGCTGTTGATGACGAACAGATGATGTTGAGGAGGATGTGGATGAAAACGCACCGATGATATTATTTTCTGTCGACCATGACAGCGACAATGAAAATGAAAGGAACAGTAGTAGCAGTCTACTCCTAAACATCATATTTGGCATTCTTTTCCTATGAGTGAGGTGGAGATGGATGGGTCGGCATCAAATCCTTTTGGACTCTGGCGATATGACACAACATTTTTCTCGTTGCGACAGAAATCGTCAAGAACGTTACTATTAGTCTCGATTTTCACCGTTCGATCGATCGCATCGCCGTATCTAGAGGTTCTAGAGGACGAGCCTAGTCGGATTGGACGAGCCAATGCCAGCGCTGGACGAAGTCCTCGCGAACTACGATAGACACATCGAGTTCGAGTGATGCCCCGACCACGGTGTTTCAACGGTAGCCCCGGCCTGAGCATTGGCGAGGAAGGAGACAATGATAACAATGCAGTATTATTCCATTCCCCACCCGTTGATGAGGTTCAGCGATGGAAGGAATTCCGACGTCGTCAACGAACACAACCCGCAGCGACGACGGACGAGGAGGAAGTGACCGATGATAATGATGTCGGATATTACCCAGGTGCCGGCGTCGTTCCCTCGTCGCTCGTGCATAATGAAACGTATGCACCACGATCCGAAATTTCGGCATCTAACGATAGCAAGGCACGAACCGAAATCATGGCCAATACGGCTCGACATGCCGTGGACTTGTCGCGGAAGGAGGCGTACAAACTGCTGGAGGGCCGTGCTGGCAACGACAACAATAACCAAACTGCATCGTCGTCATTGTCTGCCGAAAAGGCCAAGAGAGTTATGCAATATGCGGCCACGCCCTCTCCTCGTGTTACCCATACGAAGAAGAATATTATACCGACAACGACGACACTCGCATCGGAAAATGTAAAAAAGGGGAAGAAGATTGAGGAGGACGCAGATGAGGAAAAAAATTACGATGATACTATAATATCACCCAAGTTAAGCGAGGTTGAAAATTTCATGGTCCAGCTACGACGGGTGCGGAATGAAAGTAAAACGACAACACCTCCAAAATCGGTGGGAGATGTCCAAAATACGAAAGTAGCAATCATTGCTACTATTACTAATACTACTACTACTTCTACTACTACTACTACTACTGCTGCTGGCAACCCCCCCGAGGATGAGGATGATGAATGTACTATACTATCAAAACGAAGAAAGGAACAATCACGTCAACGTAAATCAGAGGACTTTCAACGTCGTAAAAATGAATTTGATATGCGTATACGTGATATGAAAAAAGATGCCGCCGTCGTCGACGTTGCTGATGATGAATTAATAGTAGCAGATGGGGGAATTAAGAAGACGAAGAAGAAGTGGGTACCTAATTTGAATGTTACAATTGATTTAGATGATTCCACTCTTGACAATGATGATGAAGAAGAGGAGGAGGAAGAGGAGAAGGATGAGATCAGAACAAAAGCAGTAGTTGATGTAGGAGTAGGAGCACGGTGGAGTGGTGGATCGGCACACCATTTTCTCCCTACCCCATCGTCTCTTAAGAAGACGGAGACAAAGGAAAGGAAGTTGAATATTGCATTAAATGAGGATGATTTTTCATTCAAGCCATCGTCCATTGTGAATGTCAATACCACCACCACAACCAGCACGTCTAATAAGCATGGAGGTGGTGGATTGTCAATGAAATCTATTGCCATATCTCCCATTGTAACTGGTGCGGCAACCGGAGTCGTAGGAGGAGGTGTGGGTCATCATACTACTATGACATCATCTGGACGGTTCAATTTTGCTCGCTGTTCCTCATTGTCAAATGAGAAAGCTAGTAGCAGGGGTATGACAATCCTTATGACTATGGTCAATGCAGCCAACTGCACTACTCAGATGGGAGTGTTGTCACCGTCGTCTGATCTTGAAGATAATGATATTATCTTTGCACCCTTTACAGCAACAACTACTTTACCGATTCATTTCGAAAGTACTCCTAAAAACAACATCTCCGAGTCAACGAATGGAGGACCGGTAACAACCTCCGAATCGTCTTTTCCATCAAGTACTAGTCCTGACATTAGTGAGGGTGATAAAGGAGGCGGTGGCTTCGGAAGTAGTACTACCAGTAATAATGCCTTTCGTGGTTTACGAGTACGTAGTGATAAATCAATCATTACTACAACATCGTCGAAATATGTTGAGCTAGGGCAGAAGAATGATAGTCAGGATCCACCATTGGACGACGAGGAGGATGAATCTACCAACAATGATGACGGATCAAATAGTTTATTGGGAGTAACGGTTGTGGGATCCAAGAAGAAGAGGAAGAAACGAAAGACAAAGTCTCCTCTGTTTGAAACGGTGGAAGAACATGATAGTTTGAGTAGCACGCTTGATAATAATGCTAACAGCGAGAATTTGGCATCGACCGATGAGTGTGATGGTAAACCAACCAACGGCTGTATTGTTAGGAAACAATTGGATCCTGATGGATTTGATTGGAAGGAACTTGCAAAGTGGACCGATGTTGAATTAACTTCTAAAGTATCTACCGTGGCTGCTCAAGAACGGAAGGATCAAACTTTACTTGGTTTGAGTGTTGACACCATCCCGGAGGAGAGTGACAATGAGGAGTTTGCTACAGTAATGGATAGAGTCAAAACTTGTCTTACGCCCAGAATGCCAAATGACACGTCCATTTTCACACCAAAAAGTGTACAGTCAGATATTCCGCGTTATGGGGGAGGTAAAAAATTAAGCAGTATCCATGAGTTGAAGTCGAGGTTTGATTCGTTGGGTGTCGTGCAGAACCAATCCACCAAGAGAGTGCGTTCGGAGGAGAAGTCAAGGTTCGAATTTTCATCTTCGACAGGAAGTAGTGAGTCAATCAAAGATTCCTGGACACGCTCAACAGCATCCCTTGCTTCGGCTACGGATGCGGAGGTAGTCAGACCGATACCAGATGAGCAAGACTTTTATTACACTCTATCCAATTCGTCTGAAACATTATCTGTAAAAGAATTACGATCCAAATGGGAGACCAGGAACAAGGCGACCCGTCCCATGGTCGTTGGAGATGCATGTCTAAATAATAGAGAAATTCAGGCCACAAGTACTTCAGAGTCTTCCGTGAATGATGACACAGTTGGAGACGAAACAGTAGATACTAAAAAGGTTCTCAGGTTCGTAAAAAGTCTAGAACAAAAAGGCTCCTTTGATTCTATCAAGTCGTTAGATAATGAGAATGGTGGTATTGAACATAAAGACACGAGTAATTCTTCGAAGGAAAATCATTACGATAAAGAAACAGTTGACGCCATCACTGAATGTATTACCACCTATCGCGGAATGCCGCCGAAGATGCGTAAAGAGGTAGTGCTTGTCAGAACAAATGCTCAGGCACATGAGCAATTGTTGAAGAATAAAACAGAAATGAAGGAGGACAATAATTGCGCCGCGTCAAATAGCAACGCTCTTTCGTCGAATGGAAATCATGCTATATCCTCTGCTGCTGTACCGTCCAATGCAGAAATTGTCACAGCTTCGGTAAAGGATAGGGTTGCAATTTTTAGTACTGCAAAGGCTGCGCTCATGAGACGTCGAAGTAGCCCAAGCAATGTCCTGCCTCCACAAGAAGCAAACTCAGATATACCAAGTATACCTCTGCAGCAACAGTCAAAGATTTCAGCTATACGCGGTCCGAGTAGAGTTCCATTGCCTGCATATCAACAAGTCGCTACCCCTCCTCGAACAATAGCTATGAATCAAACGAGTAATTCGCCATCTCCATTGCAGGTTACAAACACAAACTACTCTCCCAACTTGCAAGGTCCCACCAATCAGAGAGCCTCCTCCAATTTCAGACAAGAATTTAGCCGGCTCCCGTGCAGTAGACAATCTCCTGGCAGATACTCCTCTCATGCTGATCGTCCCTTGCGGCATGTTTCTACAAGAAATGAGGAGATTAATCGCCCTGTGCCTGTGGACACGCGGTATGACTCTTCACCTGCTCAGGAATTTGATTACGATGACGAAGATGGCATTACTCTATCTCCTACTTTCTCCGAGGTATCAGGGTTAACCGCTCCAACATGCATCGGCACTATCAATTCACATACCTCCACTCACCCCGATCTCTTTGATAAGAGCCACGGTAACAAAAACTCATACCATGAGACTATGTCTCCTATCGCAAGACATCGACAGCAGCAAGAAAAGTTGGCATTGATAACCGGTCATACCAAACTATCGACTCATCCTTACATTAAAAGATTGGGGGCTAAGCTTCACACTATGCCGGTAGAGAATCAGATCAGTAATAATAATATCATCTTGGAAGAAGTAGCAACCCCAAAAGCACGTGGAAGACCTAGTGATGGTCAACTTCAAATATCGCCATCGAGGAGGGAGCAGCTTATTTCGCGTGTTCGAGCGTCTCCTCGTAACTTGATACCAAAGTCCAACCCACCGATCACTGAGGAAAGAAGCTTGACAACTTTTAAAACATCCATCAAAAAGGAAAGAAATGTGATTGTTGAAGATAATGCGAAGACTTTCATTCGTCAAAAGAATGGCAAAGGTAGGGTTTCCGAGAGCATCAAACTAGTGAATAGGAGAATATAATGGGTGGAAAAGAAACGCAACAAACAGCAGCAACCCAGAATGGCAGTGCAAGGTCAGCAAATCATGACGGTATACAGAATGAGGGTCAAGGGAAGAAGTCATCAACAACTTTGGATTGTATCCGTGTGGATTGATTATGTAACTCTTGTAAAGTAAAGCTTGACTTATATTTTCCGTTTTATTACATACCAGGATTGGAGTAATTGTTCTCAATACCATACTTTGTCCGAATAAGATAAGGTGGCAGTTCTAAGGTGTGATAAGTAGGATACTGATAGCAAGCTAACGTGTAAAGAGTTTGAGGGACAACTACTTTTGCTCGTGCGATTAAAGAAAGGAGGAAAAGAAACGCATATTCATCATCAGATATTTCACAATGATTCTATTATTTATGAATATGTTTTACTCCTCGTCATCATTAGGACCATAACACTCTAAACAAAAGCGTTGCCGCTGTACTTCATTTCCTGTATGCCTTCTGTGAGTTCATCTCTTGAAAATTGCTTCGGATATAACAATTCCGAGTTTCAATCAATCATATCTTCTATCTAGTAGATGAACATCAGCAATACAGTCGGATTAATGTTAAAGTGGCCAAGTAATGCAAGCATCATAGTCTCGTGGACCCTTAACGCCAATCATGAAATATTCAAGACAAGTTACTCGTGGTTTATGTCGGCACTTCATTGCTTACTCGAGTTGTTTTCCTTCTGTTTTTGGTAGGCCTGGGGCTGATTTGATGTATACTGAGACGAAGACCGAGCTTATTTACCGATCGATATATTTGTCGTCGATAACATTAACATCATCTTCAAATTCTTCACAATGCTCCCCAGGTTTAATTTTCGAGCTCACCCTCGTTCTACTAGGAATGAATAAAGTAGAATATTACCCGGGCTTGCACTTCGACCCATCGATCAAGCCCCTTTCCAGTCACCTCTACCCTTGGCTCATCATCTTTCCTAGTAGGTATTTTATTTGTTGTAACTACTTCTTGCAGAAGCTACATTGATTCTTAGACAACAATAACATTTTGTTTCTTCGTTTAATGAGTTTGGCTAATAGACGCTAATAGACATCAGGTCTCTGCGAATCGAGCCAGTTCGATACTGATTGGACCGTTAAATTATTGTGGAGATGGGTCTTGGTGTGGAATGCTAACAACATAGTGTAGAAGTATGGTAGAGGAGAGCAGACAAGAGGATGAAAATATATACGAAACGGCAAAACAGATGTGTGCAATGAATGAGAAGGAAGAGTAAGAGTGAAAGCAAACTTTGGCAGCACTGATAAGTCGATTGGAAGACTATAATGCAGCGCAACTGAACAAGAAGAGGTATCAAGAATGTTACATGAATGTCAGGGGAAAAAGGATGCATCACTGCAGCAGAGTCCCAATAAGAGGCTCTTCGTTGTTGTTCACTTTCTCCCTACTACTGTCATCATCATTGTGGATAGTTCCGGCAAAATCTTGCATAGGTTTGTCAGATTTACGTTACGATACTTGGCCACTGCAACTAATCCTATACTGTGCTATCCGATGATCCGTAGACCGACCCAAGAATGTCAAGGTGTGTGGCACTTTCTGTTTAAAACTTTCAACCATTGTCTTCTTCAACGATTGACACACATCGGGTGTCAATACAGTGTTCATCATATGAACGAAGATAGCATCAAAGATTGCACAAGACCTTGTTTGTAATCACGACTGCTCCGTAGGATTCGTCGTTGGTGACTAGCATCGCCGACGTCGTTATGCGAAATTCTATGTTTGTCAGATTTACGTACGATGTGGAACAGTTTTCCATTCCCCCAAGGGAATGACTCGTTATGCGAAATTCTATGTTTGTCAGATTTACGTACGATGTGGAACAGTTTTCCATTCCCCCAAGGGAATGACGACAGGGGGTAAATGGCGCGCTTTTTGCCTTGATTTTTCGCGGTCGTCCACTCAAGACCTTCGCACTTCAAGTATTACAAAATGCCGACTCGACGAACATCCAAGAACTCTGTGATTTTGAATC
>Ga0247843_1004141_pt1 | contig 22202 bp, 19 predicted proteins | sample LaCruzMarch2017__FD_192420 | JGI IMG/M metagenome (GOLD analysis project Ga0247843, IMG submission 192420) | Freshwater microbial communities from meromictic Lake La Cruz, Castile-La Mancha, Spain - LaCruzMarch2017_8m | ecosystem: Environmental > Aquatic > Freshwater > Lake | place: Spain...
GCGCCTGCGTGGGCGCTGGCGGGAGCTTCGACCTTGCCCCAGACGCATCCGCGCCGACACTCCCCACGTGGATGCGATGAAAATCACCGTCGAGACGTTGCGCGGATGGAAGGGCAATCGGCCCTTCGGCGCGTTGACGGCCTATGATTATCCGGGGGCCCGTCTGTTGGATGAAGCTGGCGTGCCAGTTCTGCTCGTGGGTGATTCGCTGGGCATGGTGGTTCTGGGCTATCCGGACACCACTTCGGTGACCATGGAAGACATGGTCCATCATCTCCGGGCCGTGGCCCGAGCCCGAGGCCGGGCTTTGATCGGAGCCGATCTACCCTACAAGGCCTACGAAACGCCCGCCCAAGCGGTGCGCAATGCCCGCCGCTTGGTTGAGGCCGGCGCGGAATACGTGAAGGCCGAGGGTGGGCGGGAGATACTGCCCCAGGTTCAGGCGATCTTGGCTGAGGGCATTCCCTTCATGGGTCATCTGGGCATGCTGCCCCAGCACGTGGTGGAAGAGGGTGGCAAATACCGCATCAAGGGGCGCGATGAGGCGGGCCGTCAGCGTCTTTTGGAAGACGCGCTCGCCCTCGAAGAAGCCGGAGCCTTCGCCTGTGTCTTGGAGTTGGTGACCCCGCCGGTGGCCGCCGAAATCCGCGGCGTTTGCGCTCGGATGCTCACCATTGGCATCGGCAGCGGACTGGACTGTGACGGTCAGATTTTGGTGACGCACGATTTGGTGGGGGCTTTCCCTTGGTTCACCCCCAAGTTTGTGGTGCCCAAGGTCCGCACCGGGGAATCCATGCGATCGGCCGCCCAAGACTGGTTGGCCTCGCTGGCGAGCCGACCTTAGTGGGAGCCGTTCAATCGCATCGCTCATTACGGTGTCGATGACGTTGGTCTTGCGCGAGGGTGTTGGGACGGGTCACTTTTATCCCACTTGCAACCGTCGATGCTTCAAGAATTGCGATCGCTGTGGAATAGCCTTCCCCACAAGGCGGCCTTTGGGTTGGTCGCTGCGGCGTGGTTCGCGCTCTTCCACTTCTTGGGCAATTCCACTCTGGGCTACATCCAGACCGAATCGATGTTCGGTTGGCTGCAGGCGGTTTATGAGGGCGGTGCCAAGCAAGGTCGTGATGATGAATTGGGCCTGATGATCCCCTGGTTGGTGGGAGCCATCGTGGTGATGCGTCGGGCCGAGTTGACCGCCATTCCCAAGGAACCGTGGGCTCCGGCGCTGGCGCTGATTCCCATTGGACTGCTGCTGCACCTCTCGGGCTATGTGGTACAACAGACGCGCCTCGGGGTGGTGGGTTTCCTGTTGGGTCTCTTTGGCATCATGGGGATGTATTGGGGTCGGGCTTGGATGCGCGCCTTTGCCTTTCCCTACTTGCTGTTCTTCTTCTGCGTTCCGATCTCCATCTTCCTCGACACGCTGACCCACGGATTGCGGCTCCTGAGCACGTTGCTCTCGACCACCTTCTGCGAGTGGATTCTGAACATGAAGCTGGAGCGGGCAGGAACCATCGTCTTCCAGAAAGCCTCGGCCACCGTGCAAGGCTTTCGTTTCGATGTGGCTCCGGCATGCAGCGGTATCCGGAGCGCCACGGTGGTGCTGCTCCTGACCGTCACCTTTGCCTTCCTGAATTTCCGGTCCGCATGGCGTCGGGCGTTCCTCATCCTGCTCAGCCCAGGTTTCGCGGTACTGGCAAATCTCATCCGGCTGATCGTGGTATTCGCAGTGGCTGAGGCAGCCGGTCAAGCCGCAGGTGAGGCCGTCGAGACCAAGTTCGGCTTCGCCACCTTCCTCATCGCCTTGGGCTGTGTGTTCTTGGTGGCCCGATGGCTGCGAGAACCCGAACCGGCATCCGGCTCACCCACCCCTATCCCGGCCGAAGGCACCTCCTCCGGCAACGTCCAGCCATGAACTCGCGCATTGCCGTTGTCACGATTTCGGCCTTGACCCTCATGGCTGCCGCCGCCGGTTCCCTGCGATGGCTCAAGGACCGTGTGCGCATGGGCGAACCCGGAGTGCGGATCGTGGGTCTACCCCTGCTCAGCGAGTCGGGCCGCTTGGCCACCTCCAATTCGGTATTCCTTCCGGACTCGTTGCCGGGTTTCCGGTCCCAGTTGGATGCGATTCCTGAACTCGAGTTGAGTTTCCTGCCGCCGGACACGACCTTCGGACGGAGATCTTATGACGGCGGGCAATCCTTGCCGCCGGTTTCGGCAAGCGTGGTGCTGATGGGTGCCGATCGGACCAGCATCCATCGGCCCGAGTACTGCTTGACCGGCATCGGCTGGCAGATCCTCCAGCAGACGGTTCGCCGTATCGAAGTCCCAGGATGGCCCGCGGGAAGTCTCGAGGTGCAGCGCTTTGACATGACCCGGACCGTGGAGCGCGATGACGGCCGCAGGGTGACGATCAATGGAGTCTATGTGTTCTGGTTTGTGGCCGACGGGATTCGCACGGCCAGCCACTCGGCCCGCCAATGGCAAATGGTCCAAGACATCCTCTCCAAGGGGCGGAGTCCTCGCTGGGCCTACATCTCCTTCTTTTCTCTGAGCGAGCCTGGGGCCGAAGAAGTCACCTTCGAGCGGATGTCCCGGCTTATCGCAGCGGCGGTACCGGCCATCGAGCGCGAACCACAGACGGCCAGCCGCTGATCTCAACGACGCACATGGAGGCGCCCCCACCCCCTCTCAAGAATGCCGGTCCTGGCGAGGATTGCGATGGAGGTTTGGGGTTGCTGGGTGTCTTGCTCGGGGAGTGGCGCGGCCTGACCCGTCTGGGTGCCTTCATGCTCATCACGCTGGCTACGGCGGCTCGGCGTCATCGGGACAACTCCCAGGTGATGCGCCCGCAGGTTCTGGGTGAGATCCATCGATGCGGAGTGCGACTCCTGCCCATCGTCGGCTTTCTCGGAGTGATTTTGGGAGTCGTCTTCGTGGGGCAGACCGTTTCGCTGATGGAGCAGTTCGGTGCCGGTCCATTCACCGGCACGCTCATCGTCTCGGTATTCCTTCGGGAGATGGCCCCGATGACTGCCGGCCTCCTGGTGCTGGCTCGGGTGGGCACGGCCTCGGTGGTCGAGCTGGGCACGGCCCGAGCACTGGGCGAGGTGGAGGCCCTCGAGGCATTGGGAATCGATCCCATCCATTATTTGGTGGTGCCTCGGGTTGTCGGATTCGCTGTCGCGGTGGTGTCCCTCAGTGCGTACCTGATCCTGATCTCGTTGGTGTCGGGCTATGCCTTTGCCTATGCCCGCGGATTGAAAGCCTCTCCCATCGAGTTCTTCACCCAGATCGCTGGTGCCATGAGTCTGCTGGATTTTCCCTTGTGGGTCCTCAAGACCCTGCTGTTCGGAGCCCTGACCGGCTGGGTGATTTGCTATCAGGGACTGGCTCGCCCGATGACCTTGGAGGAGGTGGGCCCGGCGACGACACGGACGGTGGCCGTCTGCGTGGTGGGGTGCCTGATGCTCGATGCCTTGTTCATCACCGTGTACTTGCTCTTGTGAAGACACCTCGATCCACCTCCGTTGCGTTGGAGACCCGGTCCTTGGGGATCGTTCGTCCGACCGCCACCGATGAGGTCTCGCTTCAGGCGGTGGACTGGACGGTGGCCACCGGGGAGCTTTGGGTGGTGGCTGGCGCGCAGGGTACCGGGAAGACCGCGCTGTTGGACACCTTGGCCGGATTGATCCCGGCGGCAGCGGGCGAGGTGCGCGTGTTCGGTCGTCGCGTTGATGCCTCCGGAGACGATGATGCTGGATTGCGGGAGACCCGCCGGCGCTTGGGTTTGGTTTTCGATGGCAGCGGACGACTGTTCTCAGCACTGAGCGTGTCGGAAAACATCCTCCTTCCGTGGTGTTACCACCAGAACCGCTCCCATGCCGAGGCCCTCCGCGAATTGGAGCCGTTGATTCGTCATCTGCAGTTGGAATCGCTCCTTTCCCGGATGCCGGCCTCCTTGAGTCGTTCCTGGTCGCGGCGGGTCGCGCTGGCCCGTTGCTTGGTGTTGAAGCCGGATCTCCTCCTGCTCGACAACCCGTTGGCGGGTCTGGACGCGGTCCACTTGCGCTGGTGGCGCGGGTTCTTGACCGAGGCTCTTGCCGGGCACCCCTTGTTCGGCGGTGAACCGTTGACCATCGTCGCCGCAGCGGATGCGGTGCGCCCGTACGTCGGTCTGGACCCGCGCTTCGCGCTGGTCGCCGGCGGCCATTGGCGCATCCTTTCCGACATCGAAGCCGTTTTCGCCACCACCGGAGAAGACGGTTTCCGCGACTCAACCGAACCCCGTCCCTGACCATGGCTCTGCAGGATCTGACTCCTCAACTTCGAACCCGCCTTCGAAGGGTGGAATGGGTGGTGGTGATCTTTCTGTTGGGCGCGGTGATCGTGGGACTCATCGGCCTGGGATTCTTCATCAAGACCACCGGCGACAAACGCGGGTGGTGGGTCCGACAAATACCTTATTACACCTACCTGCGGGATGGCAGTTCCGTGAAGGTGGGAACTCCGGTGAAAATGCTGGGTTTCACCATTGGCGAGGTGGTTCAGATCGACACGGCTCCGGATGACTCCTGGCACCGAAGCGAAGGCTTCAATGTGTTTGTCCGGTTCCTGGTGCGGGATCCTTACCACGGATACATCTTCACCGATTCCAAGCTCAAGGTCAGTGGCTTGCCCATCGACATCGCTGGAGGGAACTTTCTGGAGGTGACCCGCAGTCAGGGCCTGGGCATCGCCACCACGGCCCCGTCCACCAATGCTATGGCCAGTGGGGCACTGGGCATCTTGTGGGACAAATACGCCTACAGTTTGGGTCGCCCGGAGGCCACGAATTTCATCCGCTACGATCCGTTTACCCCGAATGACAAGGGCTACTTCATACGCACCGAGGTCACCGGGGATCTCATTGGCGAACTGACGTTGCTCGTTCCGCGGATCCGGGAAGCCTTCACCAAGCCGGGAGGTTTGGGCGACTTGTTGTTTCCGACCAACCTGTCGGCCCGCTTCGACCGACCCGGCGGACTCGGGGAGATCCTGATTCCGAGCAATCTCAGCTCGGCGCTGACGGTGACCCTGACCAACCTGAACTCCCAGATCGGTGGCATTGGTTCTTTGGTCTCGAACCTGGACGTCACGGTCCCTCCGCTCCTGACCAATTTGAACAGCACGCTGCCACCGCTGCTCACCGAACTGGGCCGCACGGTTCCGCCACTGGTCACACAGGTGAACCAGCAGATCCGAGGGGTGGGGCCTTTGGTGTCCAATCTCAATACGACGCTTCCGGGCACGTTGGTCGAGGTCGAACGGACCCTGGGAACGGTCCGCTCGAACACCCTGCCTGCCGTCGAGGGTGTCCTGACCAATTCCTCAGACTTCGTGGGGGGACTCAAGCGGCATTGGTTCTTCCGTGGCGCCTTCAAGACCAACGCGCCTTCGAAGCGTTGAACGATTTTGTCAGATTATTCCGGGCTGCATCAGGGATCCGTTGGTGGCCCCGTGTCGGAGCGAAGGAAAATCCGGAGGAGACTTCGACCCGAAAATCGCTTCCGTTGATTCCATAGCTGGTCATGATGTGAATCCATTTCCATGAGCAAGCGAGCTATCCTTCCCTCCCTGTGTGCTTCGGTGTTGCTGTTGGCTTCGGTGCCGATGAGCGCGGCAGAATCTGCGCCCAAGTCCGCTGAGAAGCCGGCGGCCACCAACGCTCCTGTCTCCGTCTTCAAAGACAAGAAGCTTGAGGCGGCCGTGCGCCGGCAGGTTTTCGCCAAGCGGGAATCGCAGGATCCTCTGACGGCTGCCGACGTGTCCACGGTGTCCACAGTCTCGGCACCCTTCTCCGGCATCACCAGCTTGGCGGGTCTGGAACATTGCGTCGCCTTGGCCTCTCTCGAGATTCCCGGCAACAAGATCGCCGACCTCGCACCCCTGTCCGGTCTGAAGCAGCTCCAGTACGTCAACCTGGCGTCCAACTTGGTCTCGGTCATCGCCCCGTTGGCCTCGGTGCCGGCCTTGCAATACATTGAGCTTTCCCACAATCGGGTGAAGGACGTGAAGCCCTTGTCGGGTCTGACCAACCTTGCCTCGATCTACTTGTCGGCCAACCGTCTTGGCTCGGTGGCACCGCTGACCAATTTGCCCCGTGTGGCGACCCTCTACATCGATCACAACAAGATCCGCTCGATCGAGGGGTTTGGAGCTTTCCGCAATCTGACCCTTCTCTCGGCCTCCCACAACGGCATCAGCGATTTGGCACCGTTGTCCGGCATTCGTGCACCGTCCTTCCTGCAGTTGTCCCACAATCGCATCCGGGATTTGGCTCCCCTGAGCCGCTGGATGACCCCCGATCTGGAGAAGACCCGGAATTTTGCTCCGTTCATGCGGGTCTACCTTGAGGGAAACCCGCTGTCCAAGCAGTCCAAGGCCCAGGTTGAAGAACTCAAGGCCAAGGGAGCGCGCATCAATCCGCCCGCCCGTTGAGCTGGGGTTGACTTACTTGCCGCCCTGTCCGGGGTCGGTCGGTTTCGAGCGATCATCCGAACGGATTTTTCCCGGATCTCCTGGAACCCGACTGAGCATTGTCCACGTGGAAGGGATTGGGTGGCGACGCGATGCGGCTTTTCTTGGGGCGACTGACCAGTCCCCAGCTGAGGAACAGCGCGCTGACCAGTAGGTGGATCACGACCACGGCGGCCAGAGCAGGCCAAGGCAACCACCGCATCAAATAGCCCCCGATTCCCAGATTGAGCACCAGCGACCCGCTCATGCTGGCTGCAGCACTCAGGCGCCAGCATCCGCCGAGAGAGATTTGCTTTTGCAACACGAAGGCGACCAATCGCAGTGGCAGGACCAGAGCGAGGGCCAACAGGCTCCAAACCACTGTCATGGCCGCCGCCGCGGCGATGATGACAGAGGCGAACACGGGCCGTCGCCAGGCCTCCCAGGCGGCCCGCGCCTGAAGACGCCCCAGTGGCACGGTGTCCGTCGCGGGCCAAGGCAGGTCTACGAATCCGGCGATCCCGGCCAGACGCAGGGCTCCGGGGAGCAGTTCGAGCTGAAGGTCCGCGGTGCGACCCGGGGGTTCCGAGTCATCAGGGCGGACCGCCACGCCGAGGTGGGGCGAATCGGCCAGCAACCGTGGTGCTGTCTCCGGCCAATGGAAACGACCCCGGACCAAAGCCGGACCGTCCTCTGGAAACTCCCGCACGGCCTGGTCCAACACCGGCCACCAAGAGGTGTATAAAGCCCAGCCCAGCACCAACGCCGTGCTCAGAGCGAATCCCCCGAGGAATCCGAGGGCACGGCCGAAGCTTGCATCGGCAAAGCGAGACACTCCGTTCCCGGTGAACGGTTGCCAAGCCCCTCGCGACCGTCGGGAAACCGTCGGAGCGGCACAGGCCAGGCTGGTTGTCGTGTCGGACACGGCATGAGTTCAACGGGAAGCGGGGCCGCGGGCAATTCATCCCGTCGGTGAATTCCAGTTTGCCCAGCCCATGGGACCAGATGCATGATGTCGGTAGTTCCTAGACTGCGCCCAATGAAGACCTATTGCTTTCCCATCGTCGTGGCCGCCGCGATCCTCGCTGGTTGTGCCTCCAATGCCGCTGATTCCGCTGCCTCCAAGCCCAAGACGGGCCAGATTGGCCATGTGGATTCTGAGGGCTTCATCCTGATCTCGGACGGCTCTTGGACTGGTTGGAAGGTCAACGAGAACCAAGCTTCCTGGAGCCTCGCCGATGGCGGCTTCAAGGCCCAGGGCGAGCGTTCCCATAACTTCTACACCGGACCGCTGGCTCCGTTTAAGGACTTCGAGTTGAAGGTCGATGTGAAGACGGCCCCCAATTCCAATGGCGGCATCTACATCCACACCAAGTATCAGGATTCCGGATGGCCCTGGGGCGGTTACGAGACCCAGGTCAACCAGACCCAAGGCGACTGGCGCAAGTCCGGCAGCATCTATTCGGTGCAGGACGTCAAGGCTGACAAACTCGAGGGTGTGGTCCGCGACAACGAGTGGTACACGCACCACGTCATTGTGAAGGGCAACCGCGTCCAGATATTCTTGAACGGCAAGTTGGTGAACGACTTCACCGAAGAGGCGGGTCGCAAGGCCGGCAAGGATTTCGAGCGCAAGCTCAGCGAGGGCACCATTGCCTTTCAAGCCCATGACCCCAAGTCGGTCGTGCTGTACCGCAACGTGCGGGTCAAGAAGCACTAATCCTTCCGAGCCCGTCCGGAAACGGGCTGGTGAGTAAAACGAGCCAAGGCTGGCGGTTCGGTCGCCCAAAAGGTGCGCCTAAAAGGAGCAACCAAAAGGTGCGACCGAACTGCGGTTTGCCGAGCTCTTGACTGCGTCTAACTTGGCTGTCGCGTGGTGTTGCCGTTTTCCGATCGGGGATTGTTTGCCGCCGCGGTGGTGCTGTATGCGCTGGCCGCGGGCTTTGCCGTGATCATCTGGCGTCGGCAGTTCCAGCGAGACAGCGTTGCGCTGTACGGGCTCATGGCGGTGGGTTGGGTGCTGCACACCGGAGCCATGTTCCGCCGCGGATTTTCTCTCGAACGGTGTCCCATCCACAACTTGTTCGAGGCGACCATGTTCGTGACTTGGACCATTTCCGCGGTCTACCTGCTGATCGGCGGGTTCAGTCGCATGCGATTCCTGGGGGCCTTTGCGGCGCCGGTCCTCACCCTGCTGGGGGTCTTTGCTCTGATGCCCGCCCTGGACCCGCCCGCCGGGCAGCGCCCCGACTTTTCCAGTGGCTGGGGGCCGATCCATGCGGCTCTGGTGCTGTTGGCCTATGGATCCTTCGGTTTGGGTTCTTTGGCTTCCGGCATGTACCTGAGGCAAGAACACAGCCTGCGTTTTGACAAGGCCCGGGCGTTGCGGGCGCTCTTGCCGCCCATCACTCGCCTCGAGTCGGCGACGACGGGCTTGCTGTGGGTGGGTTGGGCGCTGCTGTCCGCGGGGTTGGCCTCGGGTTCCCTCTACTTGCGCCAAGCTAGGGGAGCGTGGTTTGTCGCGGATCCCTTCGTGATTTATTCCTGCGTTACTTGGCTGCTTTACGGCGGACTCTTACTGGGTGCCTGGCAGTTTCGTCAGCGGGGTCGTCGGTTGGCCTGGGGCTCGGTTCTGGGTTTTGCCGTGCTCATGCTCACCTTCTGGGGGATGTACCTTCTGTCCGAAATGCACAACCGGGTTCCACGCCCCCACTCCTGATGCCTCTCGTTGCCGTGGGTCTCAGTCACAAGACCGCTCCGGTCGAGGTGCGGGAGCGGATGGCCTTTGCCGAAGCCGACCTCGCACCCGCGGCGGCACGCATTCGATCTTTGGGCCTGGCCACCGAAGCTTTGGTGGTTTCCACCTGCAACCGGGTCGAACTGTATGCGGCCATCCCGTCGGGTGATCCGGCGGCACTGGTCCAGCAGTTGCGCGGTTTTCTGGCCCGCGACCGGGGCCAATCCGGTGACCTGACGGGAATCGTGTACACCCATCAAGGAACCGCAGCCCTGGAACATCTATTTCGCGTGGTCTCCGGGCTGGATTCGCTGGTGCTGGGTGAGACGGAGATCCTGGGTCAGATCAAGCGTTTCTATTCGGTCGCCTTGGCCTCCGGGAGCACCGGAGGCATCTTGAACCGGTCGTTCCAAAGGGCGTTCGCCATGGCCAAGCGCATCCGCACCGAGACTCAGATTCAACGGGGCAACACCTCGGTGGCCGCGGTCGCCGTCGAATTGGCCGAGAGGATTTTCGACGACTTGGATCGACGCCAAGTGCTGGTGATCGGGGCCGGTGATACCAGTGAAAAGACCGCCCGGGCGCTGCGAGGTCGGGGAGCTCAGGGCATCCTGGTTTCCAATCGTTCCTTCGACCGTGCTGCGGCCTTGGCCGAACAGTTGGAAGGTCGGGCCATCGGTTTTCAGGACTGGGAACGTGAATTCACCGCGGTGGATATCGTGGTCAGCGCCACGGGTTCGCCGCGTCCGATCCTCGACCGGGCCCGGCTGGAACGTCTGATGGCCGGGCGCAGGCCCCGTCCCATCTTGCTCATCGATCTGGCCGTGCCCCGGGACATCGATCCTGCCGTGACCTTGTTGCCAGGGGTGTTTCTGGCCAATGTCGATGACCTCCAATCGGTGGCCGATACGGCGACCCGCCAACGTCGGGAAGAGGTGGCCCGTTGCGAGGTTCTGATCCGCGAGGCCGCCGCTGAATTTGACGGCGAGCGTCGCTTCGGTCCCTTCGCCCTGCGCTCACCGGCCGCCTGATTCCCATGCCCCTGAATCGACCCATCCTCATCGCCACCCGCGGCAGCGCCCTGGCATTGGCCCAGTCTCGTCAGGTCCAATATCACCTTCAGGCGGCCTTCCCGGGTGAGCGCTTCGAACTGGAAGTGATTCGAACCACGGGCGATGCCCTCCAGACTTTGGCACCTGCTGATTCCGCGACGCCGCTTCCGAAGGGCCTGTTTACCAAGGAGCTCGAAGTGGCTCTCCTGGAAAACCGAGCCGACTTGGCGGTCCACAGCCTCAAGGATTTGCCCACCGAGCTGCCGGAGGGGCTGACGCTGGGAGCCATTTGTCCGCGCGCCGATGTCCGGGAGGTCTTGCTGTATCGCGACGCGGTGAGGGTTGTCGCGGAGAAGAATCCGGTGGCCGATTGGGCTCCAGGAAGCAAGGAGCGTTCAGGCTTTGGTCCAGGTGTCTCTCTCGAAGACTTGCCTGAGGGTGCAGTGGTGGCCACCAGCAGCACCCGGCGGTCGGCGTGGGTGAAAGCGCTGAGGCCGGATATGTCCGTGGTTCCGATTCGGGGCAATGTGGGGACCCGCCTCTCCAAGCTGCTTCAGGACGATGGGATGGATGCCACCTTGCTCGCAGCAGCCGGGTTGTCTCGTCTGGGTTTCGACCTCAGCCCCAAAGGGGCACTGCGGGCAGATTATCGGCTCAGCCCGGCCCAAAGGTCCGTGTTTGATCCGCCGCCCGAGGGCATTCTCGGGACGATCCTGGAGCCGGAAGAATTCCTGCCGGCTGTGGGGCAGGGCGCCGTGGCTCTGGAAATCCGCACCGGAGATTCGGAGATCGGCTCTCGGGTGGAGATGCTGAACCACTTCAACACCCATCAGGCGGTCTTGGCCGAGCGGGCCTTCCTGCGCGGGATGGGTGGGGGGTGCCAAAGTCCGATCGCCGGCTATGCCCGGGTGGTCGGACATCAGTTGCACCTGCGGGTGGCGGTCTTCCGCGACGGCATCGGCCGCTTTGAGGAGGCCAAGGCCCCGGTCCGGGAAGCCGAGCGCCTGGGTGTCCGGTTGGCCGAGCGGCTCTTGGCTGGCCTTGTCCGGGTCTGAGAGCCTGTCTGAACCGATCCCGTAACGGGTCTTCGGTTTCCAAATGCGGACAATCCTGATCTCATAGAGCGTTTTCATGAATCACGAGCCCTTTGTCGCTTTCATGCGGGAACTTGCCGAGGCCAGCGCCCAAGTCATCCTGCCTTATTTCGGAGCCCGGGACATGGGCTTGGAGCTCAAGAGCGATGCCTCCCCTGTGACCCTGGCCGATCGCGGGGCCGAGAAGGTGATGCGGGAGATGATTGCGCGTCGCTTTCCCGATCATGGGATCATCGGTGAGGAATTCGGCACTGAGCGGGGCGATGCCGAATACGTTTGGGTGCTCGATCCGGTGGACGGCACCAAGAGCTTCATTCTGGGAGTCCCACTCTTCGGGACTCTCATCGGGTTGCTCCATCGCGGTCGGCCCATTGTGGGTTGCATTCACCAGCCAGTGATGCGGCAGCTGATGATCGGAGATGGAACCCTCACCACGCTCAATGATCGACCAGTACGGATCCGACCTTGTGCCCGTCTTTGCGAGGCCTCCTTGCTCACCACCGATCCCCTGTATCCGGCCCAGTACCAGAATGGGGCTGGGTTCGATGCCCTCACCCGTTCGGTTCGCCTCTACCGGGGCTTTGGAGACTGTTACGGTTATTTGCTGCTGTGTTCAGGGTGGGTGGATGTGATGGTCGATCCGATCATGAACCCGTGGGACCTCCTGCCGCTGGTACCTGTGTTGGAAGGGGCTGGCGCTCGCGTCTCCGATTGGCAGGGCCACCCGGCCAATCATGCCGGAGCCACCTCTGCGGTGGCTTGCGCGCCCGAACTGCTCGACGAGGTGATCCGATTGTTGAATCCCTGAAGTGCTGTCTTGGACTGGGAAATGGCTCCGAACGGCCCAAGGCGCTGAACGGCCCAATGGAACCGATACGACGGTTTGCGCCGGTGGATCCGTAGGATAAAAAAGCCGGTATTCGATTTCAGGACACCTTCAAGGTGCTCTGCGAATACCGGCCGATTGTTTTTCCAGATGGATTGGCCCAGTTAACTGGTCCAATAGCCATAGCCTTGTCGGAGTCAGCGAGGGAGGTTTTCCCAAGGCCGGAGGCCCGAAGGAATGAGGACCCAAGGGCTCGATCCAACGACTGGACGGTCTGTTCGTTTATTTGAGGAAGACGAGCTTGCTCTTGCGATCGCCTTCAGTGCGGATGAGGTCCTGATTGTCCTTCAGGAAGTTGATCACGCTGGCGTAGGACACCCCAGTTTGCTTGGTGATATCGATCTGAGAGATGCCTTGCGGGGTGGCCTTCAAGACTTCAGTGATTTTGGTGCGAATGACATCGCCACCCATACGGGTCCGTCTCTCAGTGCGAACCGGGGATGAAACACCCGCCGTGGAAATTCCCAGACGTTTGCAGGTGTTGGAAATCTGAGCCTCAATGTCAGCCAATTGGGTTTCCAGCTCTGCTTTCTTGGAGACCAGTTCTTGGAGGTTGTTGTCGCGCAACAGGTCGAGCTTCTTCTGGAGTTCCAGGGCCTGACGTTCGATCTCTTTGGTAATGTCCATGGTGGATACGAATTTTATTTGATCCGAAACCGACCACCCCGAGCTGAAAGTCAGCACAGAGCGGTTTGTTATGAGGACATCCTAACGACCGCTAACAACAAGGCAAGAATTAATATCTAATGGAACAATACCACTGAGATAGAATCTACCTAACACCAACCCGGAAGGATGAGCCCTATTCTGTTGGTCAATACAATTGGATTCGGAGTGGATCAGCTCTAAAAACTCCTCAAAACAGGCCGGTTTATCTATTTTAATTCTATTTCAAAAACCGTATCCGACACGGTGCAAAGACCCAGCTTGGGCCTGTTAATAACCTGTTGATAACCTTTAAGAAAACAATCGCTTTGGATCTGTTTGTGGATCAGTTTCTAGACGAGAGATTGCAACCGGCAATGAACCCATGTTTTTTGAATCCTCTTTCAAAATCGGAGAGAGATTGCGCAGAGGGCGACTGGACCGGTACGAGACGCAGGTCAGGGAGCGCGTGCAGCACGATGGGAAATGCAGGACTTAGTGACGCTTCCTTGCCTTCTGGAAGGAGATGGCGCCGTTTCAACAATGTTTGTAATGTGAGCCCAATGAGGCCGCAGGTCGCCTGCAGGAAAGGGTTCACTTTGGTGGAGTTGCTGGTGGTGATCGCTGTGATCGCCATTCTGGCGTCCATGTTGTTGCCCGCATTGTCCTCGGCCAAGGCCAAGGCGGGGTCAGTACGCTGTCAGGGCAACTTGCGGCAGGTAGGATTGGCCACTCAACTCTATGCGCAAGACCATCGTGGGGCGGTCCGTCTCCAATCGCCATTGGTGATCACCAATACATGGGCCCAGTCGTTGGCGGCCCACCAGAACCTGCCCGCTTCCATCTTTCTGTGCCCCACCTACCCGCCTTATTCTTGGACCAATTGGCTGATGACTTTCGGGGTCTGGGTAGACCCTCCGGAGGCCCTGCGGACCGGACCTCTTCAGGAAATTCTCCAGAGTGAGCGGATTGAACAACCCGCCACGTACCTTCACTTGGCCGATACCACCAGTCGGGGTCGTCTGGGAATTACCGCCCGACAGTTTCATGTCTTCCGGATTGATGAGGATTATGAAATACATGGCCGTCATTCCAACCGGGCCAATGGCTGGTTTTTTGATGGTCACGTCGAATCCATGAACCAACCGCGATTGAGTGGTCTGGGTTTCATCGGACTCTTTGAGCAGGATCGGTTTCCCGGTTATTTCTGAAGCCGAGAACCGGTTTTGCCAGACGGGCCTTTGTTTCAGCCGGTCTCAGTCGGAACCATTGGAGTTGGATCGGTCATGCTGACTGCGCCTTCTTCCGCAAGAGCTTAGTTGTTTGCTCGATCCGGGTCTCAACCATGGGCCTCTAATCGGCCTGCGCCTCCCAACTGAATCATTGGCTCCTTGCGCGCCTGAGAATTAAACCCAGGTCCAATGATTCAATCTTGCCGGAACTGAAAGTGGCCCAGCAGGGCGGCTCGGGTTTTTTCAGACAGGGGGGCCTGCCGGTAGGTGGCGTTCTCCAGGGGCTCGGCACTGGTGGAACGCAGCGCTCGGCCCAGCCAGTCGTTTCCCAGGGGCCGTGGAATCAGGGTCAGCGCATTGCTGGCCAGGGTCGTCTCTTCCTTTTCTCCGGTCGCCTCGCCGGCACCGACATAGAAGCCGGCCCGCAGCAGGGTGGTCCGGAGAAGGGTGGCCCGGGAATAAGTGGCCAGGGCACAGGGGCGCTCTGGATCCAATCGCCCGAAGAGTCGCTGGAACAGGGGCAAGGTCCACATCGCCGGATTCCGTGCCGGCGAATACGCATCGTAGAAGATGGCGTGGGGAGCCGGCAGCGGATCAGTGGATTGGATGCGGCCAGGAAAATCGGCCACCTCTGCTTGCCAGCAGACCGAGAGGCGATCGTGGACGAATTCACACTGGTGGTGTTCCAGCAGCGCGCCGAAGGCGGTCTCGAAGCCCAACGGATAGCCCAGCTCCTGGGCGTGGTCCCGGGCGAAGCGCAGGGGCTCCAAGGTGTGATCAAAACTCACGATGCGGATCCGTTTTGGGATCCCGGCCAGGTGCCGCAGGGCGGTAGTGACATTGGCCGCGCTGCCCAGCCCCACATCCCAGAGCACCCATTCCGGGTCAGTCGAAGCGCTGAGGCGTTCGGGGAGTCGCAGCTGTCGCACATACAGCGCCTCGGCTTCGGCGACCGGTCCAATGACCGGGTGGAAGGTTTCTCCTTCGGCCAGGGATCGTATGCTGGTGGTGCCGTTGGCCAGTTGGACCAGGGAGTAAGCGAATTCCATCGGTGTCGTGGGAAGCTCAGAGATCGACCAGCGCTGGAGCCCGGGCAGCCCCTGCGAATACGGGTCAGTCGGTCGAGGATTCTTCGTCGGAGTTGGAGCCATTCCAGCGACCGGGATCTGCGCACAGGCCCCGGGTTGATGCCGCCACGAAGGCGATCAATTCTTGACAGACCGGTTGGGGAAAATCAGCAGCCGTTTGACTCAGTCGCTCAGCCCTCGGGAGGACCGATCGGAAGAGCACGTGATACAAGCGTTGGAGGGCCCGGCGGTCTTCCGTGCTGATGCCTGCCCGACGCAAACCCACCCGGTTGAGCCCGCAGAGGGTGTTGTTGTCCCGGGCCAGCGTGAACGGCGGGAGGTCCAGTGAGATGCCTGCCCCCCCTTGCATCAGGGCCAGTCGACCAATCCGGCAAAACTGGTGGACGAGGCAGCTCCCGGAAATGAAGGCCCGGTCGTGCATCACCACATGGCCACCCAATAGCGCTCCGTTGGCCAGGACATTGTGGTTTCCCAATACACAGTTGTGTCCGACATGGGAACCCGCCATTAGGAAGTTTCCGTCGCCGAGGACAGTGTCTTCTTCCAGCCGATTCGAGCGGTGCACGGTCACGTGTTCTCGGAAGATGTTATCTTTACCGATGAGGAGTCGAGTGGGTTGGCCTGCGTATTTGAAGTCTTGGGGCGCGTCTCCGAGAACGGCACCGGCATGGATGCGGTTGCCCGATCCCAGTCGGGTGTGGCCCGTCAGGTAGGCTCCGGGGCCCACGTGGCAATCAGGCCCCAGGATCACATGGCCATCAATGACCGCATACGGGCCGACTTGGCAGCCTTCACCGAGTTGGGCCGAGGGATGGATGACGGCTGTGGGGTGGATTACGGTGGGCATCGGAGAGTTCAGAGGAGGAATCCCACCACGCAACCGGTCATGTAGCAGGCGAAGAGTCCTCCCACCATGGCTTTGATGCCCACTTGGGCGAGGTCTTTGCGTCGGCTGGGCACCAGGGCACCGATGCCTCCGATTTGGATGGCCACGCTGCCGAAGTTGGCGAACCCGCAGAGCGCGTAGGCGGCAATGACGTAGCTGCGGGGGTCTAGCGATGCCTGTTGTTGAGAGAGGGAGATGTACCCCACGAACTCGGTGAGCACGATGCGTTCGCCAAGGATTTGCCCCACGGCCAGGCAATCCTTGGAAGGAATACCCATGAGCCAAGCGAACGGAGCGTTGGCGTAGCCGAGCAGTGTTTGCAGAGGTTTTTGGGTCACCCAGCCCAGTTGGCCGAAGCCCTGGCCGAGGATCCAATTCACGGCCGCAACCAGCGAAGTGAAGGCCAGCAGCATGGCGATGACATTGATGGCCAGTTTCATGCCGTCGCTGGCGCCGGAGCAGGCGGCGTCAATGCCGTTGACGGTCTCACGTTCGATCTTGGCGGTCGAACCGGCGGCCGTTTCGCTCACCTGCGTCTCCGGGATGATGATCTTGGAAATGAGGAGCGCGGCCGGGGCGCTCATCACGCTGGCGGTCAACAGGTGCCCGGCCGGTACTTTGAGCAGTCCCGAATACACCCCCATCACACTGCCGGCGATGGTGGCGAAACCACCGACCATCATGCAGTGCAATTCACTGCGGGTCATGCCGGGCAGGTAGGGCTTGATGACCAGCGGGGCCTCGGTCTGGCCCATGAAGATGTTGGCCGCGGCGCTGAGGGTCTCGCTGCCGCTGGTGCCCATGGCCCGTCGCATTAACCAAGCCGCGGCCCGGACCACGAGTTGCAGGAATCCGTAGTGGTAGAGGATCGAGGACACGGTGCTGATCAACACGATGATGCCGGTGATCACCAGGGCGAAGAACAATGCATTCTCTGGGCCGAAGGCCTTGGACATCACCGCTTCATTGGCCAGCGGTCCGAACATCAGTTTGTTGCCCTCGTTGGCAAATCCGATAAAGTGCGAGACCAATTGCTGGCAGGCGTTGAAGATGGCTTCTCCAGGGCCGGTCTTGAGGATGAACCATCCAAAGAAGAACTGGAGGGTTAATCCCCACAACACGGCCCGGAACGGGAAGCGGCGCTTGTGCTCGGAGAGCAGCCAGGCCACGCCGATGAGGGCGACGATTCCCAACAGGCTAATGAATTTCATGGTCGCTAGGCCCCACGGTGGTCTCAGCGGCCCGGACCGACAAGCCCTTCCTCGATATGCGTTCAAAATGGGGATTGCCCCTGAAGCGGCCCGCTCTATCCTGTCGGGCGTGAAGGGTTCTTACCGATTTCGGGCAATGGCGGTTTTGTGTTTTTTCGCCGCTTCTGCCCTGTTTTCGGGATGTGGGGGATTTACTGGATCCCACAGCGTCTCACCGGCGTCGATCCTACTTCCAGGTCTGCTCAAGGCCGATCCCACACCCCGTTCAGCCCCGGGTTCTCTGACCAACGGAGTTGCATTCACCGCCTCGTCGACCCGAACGGTCGCCATGGCCGTAGTGGTCCGGGTGCCTGCCAATTGATTTTCCAACCATGCGTTTCCCTCTCGCGCCGACGGCCAAGATCGCCCGGCACATCGTCAAACATAAACTCAAACGCACCCCCAAGTATGCGATGGTGTTGCAGTTGGAGCCGCTCCATACCTGCAACCTGACTTGCACGGGCTGTGGTCGCATCCGGGAGTATTCCACCTCGCTGAAAGACATGGTGCCGCTGGAGCAGTGTCTGGCGGCTGCGGCAGAATGCGATGCGCCCATGATTTCGATCTGCGGCGGTGAGCCCTTGATTTATCCCAAGATCGAGGAGTTGGTGGAGGGTCTGCAGGGACAGGGCCGTTTGGTGTACATTTGCACCAACGGTGTCTTCATGCGCAAGAAGATGCGGGAGTACCTGGCGAGCGTTTACACTCCGGCCTTCGAACCCCAGTTGGCACAGTTGCTCGCAGAGAAACTGGTGACCGAAAAGGAGGCCGATGTCATCCGCAAGGCGGACGCGGCTGCCAAGTCCAAGACGGTGATTCGGCCCGGCAAGTGGCATTATTGGAATGTCCATGTCGACGGCTTGGAGTTCACCCACGACCTCATCGTCGAGCGCGAGGGTGTCTTCAAGGAGTGCGTGGCCGCCATCCAGATGGCCAAGATCTTGGGCTATCAGGTCGCCACCAACACCACGGTGTACAAGGAGACCGAAACCGCCGAGCTGGAGGAGATGTTCAAGTTCCTCAGCTCGCTGGGAGTCGATGGTCACACCATCTCACCCGGTTACGACTATGACGCCGCCAAGAAGGACATGGTCAAGCGCTTGGGCAAAGACCCGGCCCAGTTCTTCCTCACCCGCGAGATGACCCGCCAGAAGTTCAAGGACATCGAGCGTTGGGGCCAGATGTTCACCATCTTCGGGACTCCGGGTTACCTGGAATTCCTGGCCGGCAAACGGGAGTTGGCTTGCAGCGCGTGGGCCGTGCCGACCTACAACGTTCGTGGCTGGAAGGCGCCCTGCTATGTAATGACCGAGGGTCACTATCCCACTTACGCCCAGATGTTGGCCGAGGTGAAGTGGGACCGTTTCGGTGTGGATGAGCGCGGTTGCGGCCGCGATGTCCGCTGCGAGAACTGCATGATGCACTCGGGTTTCGAACCGTCGGGGGCGTTGAGCAGCAGCCCAAGGGATTCGTGGATCAACTTCAAGTACAACTTCGGTTCCCGGCCCCCTGCTTATCCTGCCAGCCCTGAGCTGACCCGTTCGGCCTACAATGGGGCCACCATCGGCAAGGGGCATCTGGCCGAGGCCAAAGAGGCGGTGAACCGTGAGTTCGCCGGCGTGAAATCCTCTTTTGCCCGCGGTGGCAACGACTTGCCGCACGACCATTCCCACGAAGCTTCAGGTAGTTCAGGCGGGTGCTCGAGTGGAGCTTCCGGGGCCGCTGTCGACCAGCTTGCCGACCTCAAGGCCAAGATGGCTGCAGCCAAGAAAATAGAGGTCAAGTCAGAGTAAGACTGGAGCGATCCTCCCCTCTCTTCCACTTTTTGACTCATCCCTGATTTCAATGTCCGCCCTGTTCTTATCCCCACCCTCATTCGATGGTTTCGATGGCGGTGCAGGTGCCCGCTATCAGGCCCGCCGTGAGGTGACCTCTTTCTGGTATCCGACATGGCTGGCCCAACCGGCCGCCTTGGTGCCGAACTCCCGCTTGCTCGATTGTCCGCCCCACGACATCGGCATGCAGGAGACCCTGCGCATCGCCAAGGATTTCGGTCATGTCATCATCAACACATCCACGCCGTCGCTGAAGAACGACTGCAAGGTGGCTGAAGCCATCAAGGCTCAGCGTCCGGACACCAAGATCGGATTCATTGGAGCACATACGGCCGTATTGCCGACCGAGACTCTCAAGGCTTCCCCGGCGATCGATTGGGTGGGTCGCAAGGAGTTCGACTTCACCTGCAAGGAGGTTTGCGAAGACCGCCCGATGGAATCCATTTCGGGGCTGAGTTTCCGCAAGGAAGGCAAGATCATCCACAACCCGGAGCGGGATCTCATCCACAACATGGACGCGCTGCCCTGGGTGGCCGACGTCTACAAGCGGGATCTGGAGATCGAGAAGTACTTTATCGGCTACCTGATGCATCCGTACATCTCGATGTACACGGGTCGGGGTTGCCCGGCTCAGTGCACGTTCTGTTTGTGGCCTCAGACCATTGGTGGCCACAAGTATCGGGTGCGTTCGGCCGAGAACGTGGCCGCCGAAATGGCGTACATGAAGAAGCTCTTCCCGCAGGTTCGGGAGTTTTTCTTCGATGATGACACCTTCACGGCCAATTTGCCGCGGGCTCGGGAGATCGCCAAGAAGCTCGCACCGTTGGGGCTGACCTGGAGCTGCAACAGCCGGGCCAACCTCGATGAAGACACCATCCGGTTCTTCAAGGATTGCGGTCTGCGGCTCTTCCTCGTCGGCTACGAGTCGGGCAATGACGACATCCTCAAGCGCATCAAGAAGGGTGTGACCACCGATGAAATGCGCCGCTTCACCAAGGCCTGCCACCGTGTGGGCGTGGTGATCCATGGCACCTTCATCCTCGGGTTGCCGGTGGAGACTCAGGAGACCATCGAGCAGACCATGCGCTTTGCCCAAGATCTGGACGTGTTCTCCATGCAGGTATCGCTGGCCGCACCGTATCCCGGCACCGAACTCTACGAAATGGCCCGTCAGAACGGGTGGTTCTCCAAGAAGGACAAGACCGATATCGTTCACGGCGACGGCTTCCAGCAGTCCACGCTGGAGTATCCGGGTTTGTCGAAGGATGAGATCTTCGAGTCGGTGGATCGTTTCTATCGGCGGTACTACCTGCGGTCGGGTCCGATCCTGCGGATCATCAAGACCATGCTGGAAGACAAGAGTGTCATGGTGCGCCGATGCCGCGAGGGCTACGAGTTCTTCCGCAGCCTCAACCAGCGCAAGGTGGATTTGGCGGCGTCTCAGAGCTTGGCCGCTCACTGAGAGCCAGCAGGGCCGGATGCAGGCTTTCCTGCAGCTGTAACGAATCGATCCGAGGCCGATGGATGAACTCCATCGGCCTCGTTCGTTTTGGGAGTGTCCGGCAAGACCGAACCAACCGGATCGTTCTGTTCAATGCATTTCCACGGAGCAGCGCCCGATGCCGCCGCGGAAGTAGTTGAAGCGTACGTTGGGGTGCCGGGCCAGGAGGGACATGGGCACGGCGGTGTCGGCAATGCCTTTGGCGATCATCAGGCAGGTGAGGCGTTGGCCGAAGGGGTTGTCGTGTTGGCCTGCGTGCCAGATTGAAACGGCTTCGGCTTTCCATGTTTCCACGGGGCCGACGGTGATGGCCTGGGTCGGTACCAATGACACATTGCCGCCGCCGCTGGTGCGGGCGTTCTGGGCGATGGTGAGCGGATGCAAGTCCACGATGCGGGTGGCGAGCTTCAGGTATTCTTCCGGGGTCGGCGGTGCGTTGCGGTATTTGCCGGAGCGGGGGACGGGGTCGTTGAAGGCCCAGTGCTTCACGTCGCCTTGGCCGCCTTGCATGACGGCACAACGGACTCCGGAATCCCAGGAGGCGCGGTACGCTCGGGTGTCTGCCTTCGGGAAGTGCAGGTGCGCGTCAGGCATGACTTGCTTGCGGGGGATGCGGTTGAAGCAGAGTTCTCGGTCGGCTTTTTCGAAGGACAGGGGGTGGGTGGCGGGCGCTTCTTTTCCGTCGATGACCCATTCGTCCATGCCCCAGAAGTGGCCGGAGCGGATGTCCAGGCCGAGGGCGTTGACGATGCGGGCGACCAGTGGCAGTTGCTCGGTGGGTCCGATGGGTCCACAAATGCCGACGGGGTTGTCGTCGGTGCTTTGTCGCCATGCCGCGATGTATTCGAGGGCTTCGGCGAGGTAGAATTCTTCGAGAGTGTCGTAAAGGGTGACTTTGAATCCGGGGCGCGAAAGGCGCTGCATTTTCTCCGGGGTGAGTGCTGCGGCGTCGGCCACCAGCTCGTGGTCCAGGGTGGTGTAATCCCACCAGTCCGGGGCGACGCAGGAAACCGGGCGGGCGGAGGCGGAGGCGGAGCGGGAACTCATGGGCTTAAGACAAGCGGGTTGGGTTGCGCCGGGCAATCCCAAGAACGCGGGGCGCTCCGCGGGAACGGTCCTGCGCGCGCTGAGGAGGCTCTGGGGAGGATTGGGCTTTCGCGCTGTGCGCGAGAGGTTTTGGTGTTCGCCTCCAAGGCTCGCTCCGGACCGATCCCGCTCCGCTGGGCGTATGGGGCGCTCCGCGGGATCGTTCCTGCGCTCGCTGAGGAGGCTCTGGGAAGGTTTGGGCTTTCGCGCTGTGCGCGAGGGGTTTTGGTGTTCGCCTCCAAGGCTCGCTCCGGACCGATCCCGCTCCGCTGGGCGTATGGGGCGCTCCGCGGGAACGGTCCTGCGCGCGCTGAGGAGGCTCTGGGGAGGATTGGGCTTTCGCGCTGTGCGCGAGGGGTTTTGGTGTTCGCCTCCAAGGCTCGCTCTGGACCGATCCCGCTCCGCTTGG